>OLOD01000005.1_pt1 | contig 185955 bp, 149 predicted proteins | sample 1671921 | NCBI WGS metagenome assembly OLOD01 (sample SAMEA3136626, study PRJEB25190) | human gut metagenome | biome: human gut; feature: human-associated habitat; material: faeces | place: Austria | collected 2013
GGGCCCCCGTCAATTCCTTTGAGTTTCACCGTTGCCGGCGTACTCCCCAGGTGGATTACTTAACGCTTTCGCTGTAGAGCTTACATTATATCGCAAACTCCTAGTAATCATCGTTTACTGCGTGGACTACCAGGGTATCTAATCCTGTTTGATACCCACGCTTTCGTGCTTCAGTGTCAGTTATGGCTTGGCAAGCTGCCTTCGCAATCGGAGTTCTGCGTGATATCTATGCATTTCACCGCTACACCACGCATTCCGCCTACCTCAAACATACTCAAGTCTCCCAGTTTCAATGGCAATTTTATGGTTGAGCCACAAACTTTCACCGCTGACTTAAAAGACCACCTACGCACCCTTTAAACCCAATAAATCCGGATAACGCTCGCATCCTCCGTATTACCGCGGCTGCTGGCACGGAGTTAGCCGATGCTTATTCATACGGTACATACAAAAAATCACACGTGACTCACTTTATTCCCGTATAAAAGAAGTTTACAAACCATAGATCCTTCATCCTTCACGCGACTTGGCTGGTTCAGCCTCTCGGCCATTGACCAATATTCCTCACTGCTGCCTCCCGTAGGAGTTTGGTCCGTGTCTCAGTACCAATGTGGGGGACCTTCCTCTCAGAACCCCTATCCATCGTCGGTTTGGTGGGCCGTTACCCCGCCAACTGCCTAATGGAACGCATGCCTATCTATCAGCGATGAATCTTTAACAAATATTCCCATGCGGGACCCCTGTTTTATGGAGCATTAATTCATCTTTCGATGAGCTATTCTCCTCTGATAGGTAAGTTGCATACGCGTTACTCACCCGTGCGCCGGTCGCCATCAAACTTAGCAAGCTAAGTTCATGCTGCCCCTCGACTTGCATGTGTTAAGCCTGTCGCTAGCGTTCATCCTGAGCCAGGATCAAACTCTTCGTTGTTCAAATTGTTTTATGTCTTTGCTCAAGATTCCGTTATTTCCAGGTTCAAGTATTTTACTGACGGTATTCATTCTAAATACTTGTACTACTGTTGTATATGTAAATTTCTCAAAGAACTCCTATCAATCGTTTCTTTCGAAACGTGGTGCAAAGGTAAGGATTTTTATTTTTATCTTCCAAATTTTTTCGAAAGTTTTTTCGATTTATTTTTTCGGAAGTTCTTCCGGAACGACTTCAGGACATTCGCTTGGATCTTCCAACCTCATCCCTCGGTTTCTATCTTTCCGGATTCCTCAACCCCTCTTTCATCATGTCAACACCGCATCTCTCTCGATTGCGGGTGCAAAAGTACTGCTGTAAAACATATTCTCCAAATGTTTTGCCAACTTTTTTACAACTATTTTTTACTTTGCTTGATTATCAATGATTTACAAATGCACTTTTCTCCGTTCTTTTGGCTTGACACAAAAGAAACAATAACTTCGCTCGCAATTTGCTTTACGCCTTCTCCGTTTGGCCAGTCCTGGTCTTCTTTTGTTTTCCGTTCTTTCCTCTTATTTTCTCCCTTTAATTCTCAATTCTCAATTTTCCATTCTCAATTGGCAAAAAGCCGGCGTGTTTTTATCATTTCACGCCGGCTTTTCAGCAAAAGACGCCGGCTTTTTCTCTTTTTATGCCTACCTTTTTAAAACAAATAAACGGGAATCGATTTCAATCCTCGCTGGATTTACTTTCGATTCCCGTTTAGTTTGGTTGGCATTCTTCTATTATATACCTACTATTACCATAGGCGATTTTTCTTTATACCCTTCACACACCTATTCATTCACCTAACTATCAGTTACTTCCTGTGAAGGGTGTGAAGATCGGAGATTATTCTTCAACAGGCTCACCAAAAAGAGTTGCTGAAGATGCTCTTTGGATTTTAACTCGAATGAATTGACCTACATGAAAATTCTTCTTATCGAAAATCACCACTTTATTCTGACTTGTACGTCCAAATAACTGCTCACGTGAACGCTTAGAATAACCCTCAATCAGCACTTCAAATACTTTTCCTATATCGCGCAGATTGCTTTCTTCTGATAATTTATTCTGCAAATCGATCATTTCCTGCAAACGACGTACTTTAACTTCTTCCGGAACATCATCTTCCAAATGCTTAGCAGCATACGTTCCCGGACGTTCTGAATATTTAAACAGGTAGGCACTGTCGTAACCCACTTCACGCATCAATGATAATGTTTCCTGGAAATCTTCTTCCGTTTCCGAATGGAAGCCACAGAATAAATCGGTTGAAATCGCACACTCAGGCAATATTCTGCGAATAGCTGCAATCCGATCCAAATACCATTCACGAGTGTATTTACGATTCATCACTCTCAGAATTTTAGAGCTACCCGATTGAGCCGGCAAATGAATATACTGACATATATTCGGATACTTAGCAATTACATGCAATGTTTCGTCGCTCATATCTTTGGGATGAGACGTTACAAAACGAATACGCATGTTAGGAGCTTCGAGAGCTACTTTCTCCAATAAAGAAGAGAAATTCACTTGTTCGCCGTCCTGTTCATATAAATAAGAGTTGACATTCTGTCCCAGCAAGGTTACTTCTTTAAAACCTTTATCACGCATATCCCGAATTTCATTCAGAATACTATTCACTTCCCTACTGCGTTCGCGTCCGCGTGTATAAGGCACAATACAATAAGAACAGAAATTATTACAACCACGCATGATTGATACGAAACCTGAAATATGCACCCCCGGCAACTTCAGCGGCATTACATCTTTATAGGTTTCTTGTGTAGAAAGTTCTACATTAATAACCTTCTCTCCATTTTCAGCCGCAGCAATCAAATTAGGTAGATCCATGTATGAGTCAGGGCCAGCAACCAAATCCACATGATGATTGGCTATCAAATCTTCTTTGACACGCTCGGCCATACAACCCAACACACCAACCAACAAATGTTTCTTTTTCCGCTTCAGCGACTGGAAATACTGTAAACGCCCTAAAACTTTCTGCTCAGCATTGTCGCGGACAGAGCAAGTATTGACAAAAATTGCATCAGCATCCTGAATCTCTTCCGTCATTTCATAGCCAGCCATTTGCATAACAGATGCTACAACTTCACTGTCTGCCACATTCATTTGGCAACCATACGTTTCGATAAAAAGCTTTTTTTCAACGTTTTCAGCAGCAGATTTTAAGTCCGCGCCATTTTCATTCTTTTCCATAATAAAACATCAATATTTAAAAGTATGTTAAATATAAAATTTTATCACAAATATATTTGCACAGCTCAAAAACAAGCTTTACATTTGCAATACGAAAAACGTAAATTTTTTCATAGTTAAGGTTTTGGTTTGAGTAAGGGTGGCTGTGAAGTTACCCTTATTCGTTTTTATAAAGGTTACTTTCTCTTTATTACTCAACAGAATATTATTCATAAATCCTCGCTAATTAAAAATTTATATGTACATTTGGGAGTGCAAATATACAGAAAAGTTATGGATAATCTTGGAGAAGCTATATACATTATAATATTAATAGCCTTTATAGCCAAAGGCTTGCTCAGTGCTGTCAAAAAAGCATTAACGCAATCGCCCGAAGAGCATTTACCTCCATTTAATCCACAACAAAAACCGCAAACAATCTCTCCAGCAGACAGACAGCCTAAAAGTATGCAGGAAAATCAGCCTGCAGAAAAGTCGTTGCTAGAAACAATCTTTGGTCCGGAAATACAGGAAACTGCTCCTCAAAAACCGACTAAAAAGAAAAAGAACAAACAGAAAACGAAGAATATACAGCCAACTTACTCGAAGCAAAAAGAAGACAATCAGTTAGCTGATACAACAGAAATAGGCAATGAAGATTCATTACCCAATATGGCGCCTTTTCAAAACGTAGATGATCTGAAGCGAGCAGTCATCTATTCTGAAATATTAAATCGGAAATACAGTTGATTATAGACGGTCCATTGTTGTTATTTTTGTAAGTTTGCAAACAAATTTAGAATATTACCTAAAATATAAATATCATGGCTTTAAAATTTATGACAGCAGAAGAAGCTGCTGCTTTCGTTCACAACGACGATAATGTGGGTTTCAGTGGTTTTACTCCCGCAGGATGCCCGAAAGTGGTTCCGGGCGCTATTGCCAGAAAGGCAGTTGAAGAACACGAAAAAGGAAATCCATTTAAAATCGGTATGTTCACAGGTGCTTCTACAGGTGATAAACTGGATGGAGAACTGGCTCGTGCCAATGCAATTAAATTCCGTACTCCGTATCAATCGAATAAAGATTTGCGTAATGCGTTAAACGCACATCAAGCAGAATATTTCGATATGCACCTGTCGGAACTGGCACAGGACTTACGTTATGGTTTCTTAGGAAAAATCGATGTTGCCATTGTTGAAGCTGCCGATGTGACAGAAGATGGTGAAATCGTTCCGACTTGCGGTGTGGGTATTCTGCCTACAATCTGCCGTATGGCCGACCGTATCATCGTTGAATTAAATGACAAACATCCGAAGGAAATCCGTGGTATGCACGATATTTACGAACCTGCTGATCCTCCTTACCGTCGTGAAATCCCAGTATTTACTCCGTCAGACCGTATCGGTTTGCCGTATGTAAAGGTTGATCCGGCTAAAATCGTAGGTGTTGTTAAGACAAGCGAACCCAATGAAGGCAAACCTTTCGCTCCGCTGGATGATGTAACATTGGCTATCGGTAAGAATGTAGCAGATTTCTTGGTAAGCGAAATCCGTGCAGGCCGTCTGCCGAAAGAATTTGTTCCGGTACAAAGTGGTGTAGGTAATGTAGCCAACGCCGTATTGGGTTGCATGGGTGAAAACGAAGAAATCCCAGCATTCAACGTTTATACAGAAGTTATCCAGGATGCCGTTATCAAATTGATGAAAGAAGGTCGCGTTAAATTCGCCAGCGGTTGCTCTCTGTCAGTCAGCAACGAGGCAATCGACGATATTTACAGTCACCTTGATTTCTTCAAAGACAAGATTTTGTTACGTCCGCAGGAAATTTCAAACAATCCGGAAGTGGCTCGCCGTCTGGGCTTGATCGCAATGAATACGGCTTTGGAAGCAGATATCTTCGGAAACGTTAACTCTACACACGTATTGGGTACGAAGATGATGAATGGTATCGGTGGTTCGGGCGACTTTACCCGTTCGGCTATGCTGTCAATCTTCACCACTCCTTCTACGGCTAAAGATGGTAAGATCAGTTCATTTGTTCCGATGGTTTCTCACTTGGATCACAGCGAACACTCTGTTAAGATCATCATTACGGAATACGGTGTTGCCGACTTGCGTGGTAAATCACCTATCCAGCGTGCACGTTGCATCATCGACAACTGCGTTCATCCGGATTATCGCCCATTGTTGAACGAATACCTTGAAATGGGTATCAAGGGACAAACTCCGCAGAACTTGAAGTGCTGTTTCGCTTTCCATGAAGAGTTTGCCAAGAGCGGCGATATGCACAATGTAAAATGGGAAGAATATAATAAATAAGTAAACCGATGCAAGTCCCGGTTTTTTGGACTTGAAAGTACAGGAAGATTCGCAAGGCGACTTTCTTCTTTCGGGAACAGGTCGTCTAAAGGTTTTCTCTTTATTTTTCGTAGTGATACGGGGAATAAAGAGAAGCCTTTTTTCTTTTAAACACCCTCCTCTCTGTTAAAATATGTCTATATTTGGCCAGCCGAGGCCTACGAAGCTTTGAAAACGTGCGTTGGCAAACCGTCCGAAGGCGACGAAGCCATGAAAACGAACGTTTTCAAACCTTCAGAGGGCGACGAAGCCATAAAAACGAGCATTTTCAAACCTTCTGAAGCCTACGGAGAGAAGAAAACGAGATTTTTCACTATTTTTCCAGCCTCCGCTGGTTTGCCAACGATATTTTTCATACCTTAGAAACCGTTGGGCGTATGCCCGATATGCCCGGACTAAAAGATATAGGAATAATTATTTTAAACGAAAACGAATATGGTAGAACAAATCCGATCATTCGGTATGACAAAGATGACTGTCGGCTCGAGCTGCGACTTCCATACGAAAGTGGTGCAATTCATCGACGAGACCGGAGACGACTTGCTTCACATCAAGACGCAAGCCCCCGTGTACAAGGAAAAGACCGAATTGTTACAATCTATCGTGAACCGTCAACTAGGCTTTGTGGCTACAGCCGATATGAAAAAAGCAGATCGCAAACGCGACAATGCTGCCGGAACTATCTGCGCTGTAACAACGGACTATAAGACCAGCCCCGTAGCCGAAAAGCAGGAGGCTGCCGAGTTTCTCGATCCGCAACTTTCTCCCTATCGGGGAATCCGTAATCACGAATACACCAAGCAAACAGCCGAAATAAAAGGCATGTTGGCAATATTGGCTCTTGAAGAGAACGTAGCTGCATTACAAACACTTGGTTTAACGGAAGAAGTGGAAGCCCTGCGCGAAGCAAACACAGCTTTCGAAGCGGCATTTCTTGCTAAAGGTTTAGAAATGAATGCTAAAAGCCAACTATCGGACATTGACACGAAAACATTACTCAACGAAACAAACGCCTTATATCAGGAGATTGTTAAAATCGTCAATGCCTACGCGATTGTTGACACGAACGCTGGCGTGCGAGAATTTATCACAAAAGTAAATGGTTTGGTGGGCATGTACGCCAATATTGCAGGCAGTGCCCAAACAGTCGGGACAGCCCCAGAAGGCGACGGGGCAGAATTTCCCGACACTTGATAAACACGGCATCTATCGGGCAAGATGCCTAAGCCAATAAAACCGCGGCGGTCCTTTTCGGGAACCGCCGCAGTTATTATATGAAAGACGCAACCCCAGGAATAGGCTACGTATGTTGCTTAATATTGAACGGTCAATATATCCCCTACTTTCAGGCTGACCGTAATCATTCCATCCACTACCGGAAGGGAAATGGCTTTTTGGTTCACAAACAAGCTGAGAGGCGAAGCATCCTTGCGCGGGAGTTTGATGCGGAAATCGCCTTCGTGAGTAGCCTTCACCGTCATCCACTCGACTGCACCTTCTTTCCATTCTGCCGACACTTCGGCGCCACCCAAGGCTTTCAATCCCGAAAAACTGCCGTTTGCCCAAGCTGTAGGCAAAGCCGGAAGCACTTCTATACATCCATGCTGGCTTTGGAGCAACATCTCGGCCACACCGGCACAACCGCCAAAGTTCCCATCGATCTGGAAAGGAGGATGCGCACAGAAAAGATTCGGATACGTACCTCCGCCATTCACCATGTTGGTTTTAGTATCCACACAAGGGCGCAACAAATCCGTCAACAACTTCCAGGCATGGTTGCCATCTCGCAAGCGCGCCCAGAAATTAATCTTCCACGCCATCGACCAACCCGTGCTTTCATCACCCCGGGCAAGCAACGTCTTGCGTGCCGCTTCGGCCAGTTCGGGCGTCTTGTCTAAAGAGATTTCATTTCCCGGATAGAGACCATACAAATGAGAAACATGACGGTGATGGGGTTCCACTTCCTCGTATTCCTGCAACCACTCCATGATACGTCCGTCACGCCCGATTGAAGTCGGCATCAAACGCGCCTTCTTGGCAGCCAACACCTGGGCAAAGTCGCTATCCACCCCCAAGATAGCAGCCGCATTGATCGTATTGGTAAACAACTCTCGAATGATCTGGTTGTCCATCGTCGAACCGGCACAAATGCTGGCTGTATTCCCATTTGGCAGGCGATAAGCATTCTCCGGCGAAGTAGTCGGAGCTGTCACCAAGTATTTCGTCTTCGGATCTTCTACCAGCATATCTACAAAGAACTGAGCCGCCCCGTGCATGACCGGATAGACATCTGCCAGATAAGCCGAATCCCGTGTATATAAATAATGTGTATATAAATGCTCGCACAACCAAGCCGCCGAAGTATTGGTCGCACCCCACGACGGATGTTCGCCCGGCGCAGTAAACTCCCAGACATTTCCCAGAATATGCGTTACCCATCCTTTGGCATTATAATATGCCTTCGCCGTACGTTCGCCACTTGCCACCTGCTGTTTGGTCCACTCAATCAGCGGAAGATGCAATTCCGACAAGTTGGTTACCTCGGCCGGCCAATGATTCATCTGCAAATTAATATTCAGGTGATAATCGCCATTCCAAGGCGTATGGATCGTATTACACCACAAGCCCTGCAAATTAGGAGGCAGCAATCCCACACGGGTAGAAGAAATCAGCAAATACCGCCCGAACTGAAAATACAAAGCTTGCAAACCCGGATCATTCTTATCCTGGGCAAAAGCAGCCAAACGGCGGTCGATAGGCCAACTCTCCCGTTCGGAAGAACCCAAATCCAAGGTTACCCGATTGAAATATTGCTGATACGCCGAGATATGTTCACGCTCAAGCGCGGTATAAGTCTTTCCAGAAGCCTGCTCCAACAACCGGGAAACCTGTCCGGCATAATCAGGCTGGAAATAATCCGTTGCCATACTCACCAGCAAGATTGCCTCCGAGGCATCTTTAACCGAAACCCTTCCGTCTTGAGCCGTCATCGAACCACCTTTAGGCAACAACACACGAGCACAAGCAGCAAACTTCATTCCCCGGCAAGCCGTTGTGTCCACGCCATCCGGCAACTGCCCTTCGAGCCACAAATCATTCCCTTCCAGGCGCAGCGAAGCATGTTCCGGACGATTCATGGTAAACGAGAAATTCAAGGCCTTCTCTACGTCGGCTGTCAGATGGATCACCCCCACATCCTGCGTAAAAGAAGTAAACGATTCACGTACAAAAGAGACACCGCCACGCTTGAAAGACGTTGTTGTCACCGCCTCCTGCAAATCCAACTGTCTACGGTAATTGCTCACCGAATCAGTGGAATCATACGCATAATCAATCTCTAGATTTCCAAACAACTGATAACTTCCGTAGGGAACATTCGCACCATCACCTTGTCCGCTTCCGGCACCTTTACAAACAAAAGTCTGATACATCAACTGTTGCGCCTCATCATTCCGGCCTTCAAAGAGCAAACGGCGAATAGCCGGCAGGGAATAACTGGCTTGCGGATTATCCGTATCCTGTTTACTACCCGACCATAGAGAAATTTCATTCAACACCACTTTCTCTTTTTCCAGACCACCATCCGGCATCATCCCCAGACGTCCGTTTCCCAAGGGAAAAGTCTCTTCCCACATCCGAGCTGGCCTATCGAAAAAATAGGCAGTCGAACTGGCTGTTTTCACTTTTACTTCCTTGCAGGCAAATAACCCGGCAAGCAGTAAAAAAGCACAACAGCCACCCATGATTTTCATTACTATTTTTTTCATCTCTTATTTTGATTAAGTTAGAAACTCTGCATGTCACACAATCGCTTATAATAACCATCCAATTTCAATAAATCTTCATGGCATCCGCGTTCCACGATCTCACCTTCATGCATTACACATATTTCATCGGCATTCTTAATAGTCGACAAGCGGTGTGCGATAACGATCGTCGTTCGGTTACGCATTAAATTTTCCAAGGCTTCCTGCACAAGATGTTCCGATTCTGTATCCAACGCCGAGGTTGCCTCGTCCAGAATCAAAATCGGCGGATTCTTCAATATCGCCCGCGCAATGCTGATACGCTGCCTTTGCCCACCGGATAATTTTCCTCCACGGTCGCCAATATTGGTATCGTATCCATGTTCCGAAGCCATGATAAAATCGTGGGCATTGGCGATTTTGGCTGCTTCTTCCACTTGCTCCCGTGTGGCACCTTCCACACCAAAAGCAATATTATTGAAGAAAGTATCATTAAACAGAATCGCTTCCTGATTGACATTTCCCATCAAGCCACGCAGATCCACCAGTTTCACCTGACGGATATCCGTATCATCAATCGCTATCGAACCTTCTGTTACATCATAGAAACGAGGCAACAAATCGACTAACGTACTCTTTCCCGAACCCGACTGTCCTACTAAAGCTACCGTTTTACCTTTCGGAATCGTCAGATTAATTCCTTTCAACACCCAATCATTCCGATAGCGGAACCAAACATTCCGATATTCGATGGCATGGGTAAATTTCACAGGCTTGGGTTGTTCCGGATCATTGATATCCGACTGAGCCATCAGAATCTTGTCAATTCGCGTCATTGAAGCCAGACCTTTCTGAATAGCATAGGCTGCCTTACTCAAATCTTTCGCCGGATTAATAATACTATAGAATATAACCAAATAATAAATAAAGGTAGCCGCATCAATCGAACTGTTATTGCTTAAGATTAATGAACCGCCATACCATAAAACTACTGCGATCGTAGCCGTACCCAAAAATTCACTCATCGGATGAGCCATTTGCTGCCGACGATATACCCGTGTCGTTGTTTGACGAAACTGTTCGTTAGCCCGCTCAAAACGGTCTTGTATCTTTTTCTCAGCATTAAAAGCCTTGATAATACGCAAACCACCTAACGTTTCTTCGATCTGGCTCATCAAAGCTCCCCATTGCTGTTGTCCTTCCAGCGAACGACGCTTTAACTTCTTCCCGACTTGTCCCATCACATAACCAGCAAAAGGTAATAGGATAAACACGAATAAAGTCAGCTGCCAACTGATCAGAATCATTCCGATCAAATAAATCGAAATCAGAATCGGGTTCTTGAACAACATATCCAAGGAACTCATGATCGAGGCTTCTATCTCATTCACATCACCGGAGACACGCGCCAAGATATCACCTTTCCGCTCTTCCGAGAAAAAGCCCAACGAAAGTTGCGTAATCTTCCGATTGATCTGATTGCGAATATCTCGTACAACACCCGTTCGGATAGGAATCATCATATAAAAGGCCAAATACATCGAAGCCACCTTCAAGAAAGTCATGACAACCAGAAAGACGCCCAAGATAATCAGTGTAAACGAACCACCTTCACGTTCAATCAGATCACTTACAAACCAAAAGAAGTTATTCTTCCATATTTCCGGAAGAGCCTTCACCGAATCCCAATTAGCCCAGTCAACAACGACCGGCATATACGTATAAACGCCTTCGTCTATCTTAAATAGAATCTGTAAAATCGGTATGATCAAGGCAAATGAGAATAAATTCAGAATAGCAGAAAGTATATTGAATAAAATATTACCCACTAAATACCTCTTATAAGGAGGGACAAAGCGCCTCAATATGCGCAGAAAATCTTTCATAAGCTTTACGATATTTGAATAAGTACTTTCTCTTCAACCCGTTCACAGGTTGGGATGAGTGTGCGAATTTATAAAATAATCCAATAATCAGCACTGCAATTCAGATACATTGAGCCGGTTTTATACAAATTATTCAACTTTTGAAAAGCTAATTGTGGCATTAGTACAACTGATTATTTGTTAATACGTAAAAACATAGTCTATAAGTGTGAAATTAATAAGTATCTTTACGACATTATATAATATAAATCAGAAAAACAAATATGAGAATTACTTCTATTTTCATCTGCTCTCTATTAGGAGCATCTACACTGGCATACGCAGCCGACAATAAATCGAATATCTACAAAAAAGGATGGATTGATTTCAATAAGAACCAAAAGAAAGATATTTATGAAGATCCATCCCAACCAGTGGAAGATCGTGTTAACGACCTGTTAAAGCAAATGACGTTAGAAGAAAAGACAGGTCAGCTATTGGCAGAATTCGGTTGGCATCTCTTTAACAGACAGGGCGATAAGATAACATTAACCGATGAAGCACACAAAGTAGTTGTCGAACATGGGACCGGAAGTCTTTGGGGATTCATGCGAGCAGATCCTTGGACTCAAAAGACATTAAAGAATGGATTAAATACCCACTATGCTATCGAAGCGACGAATCTACTCCAACATTATTGCATTGAGGAAACCCGATTAGGCATTCCGATGTTCTTGGCCGAAGAATGTCCACATGGACATATGGCAATCGGAACCACTTCTTTTCCGACCGGTATCGGACAAGCTTCGACTTGGAATCCGGATCTATTACGTCAATTAGGAGCAGCTCAGGCAAAAGAAGTACGTAAACAAGGTGGACATATTGGATATGGTCCAGTAATTGACTTAGCTCGTGATCCTCGCTGGTCACGCGTAGAAGAAGGTTTTGGAGAAGATACCTATTTATCCGGAGAATTAGGTAAAGCCGTTGTAGAAGGCATGCAGAATAATCCGGCTTATCCGATCATATCAACTGTCAAACACTTCACCGCCTATGGATGGACAGAAGGCGGACATAACGGAGGTGCAGCACATATCGGAGAGAATGAAATGCGAGAAGTCGTTCTTCCATCATTCCGTAAAGTGGTCGAAGCCGGATTACTTTCTTTAATGACTTCCTACAATGAAGTTGATGGAGTACCTTGTACCGGGAATAAGAAATTAATTACTGATTTGGTAAAAGATACATGGGGATTCAAAGGTTTTGTCGTATCAGACTTATTCTCTATTGATGGTATGACAGGACATGGCGTAGCCGGAAACCTGAAAGAGGCAGCAGATCTGGCTTTTCAAGCAGGAGTTGAATCGGATTTAGGAGGACAAGCTTATCAAAAATTACCGGAACTAGTCAAGGAAGGTAAAGTTAGTGAACAACAAATAGACGAAGCTGTCAAGAAAATTCTACGTCTTAAATTTCAATGGAAGTTATTTGACGAACCTTTTACCAATCCGAACAATGAATTATCCAAAGCAGAACTGAATGAACACCGTGCGTTAGCCCGGGAAGTAGCTCGCCAATCTATCGTGCTGCTTAAGAATGAAAATCAAACCTTACCACTGCAGAAAGATAAGATCCGCTCTATTGCAGTTATAGGTCCGAATGCTGATACTCCTTATAATATGTTAGGTGATTATACAGCTCCTCAACCGGATGGTAGTGTTATTACCGTTCTTGATGGCATCAAAAACGCCTTGCCTAATGCAGAAGTCAATTATGCTAAAGGTTGTGCGATCCGGGACATGTCAGATGAAGGTATGGCAGAAGCTAAAGCTACGGCAGAGAAGAGTGATATCATAGTATTAGTTCTCGGAGGATCAAGTGCGCGCGATTTTTCTGCTGAATTCGAAGCTACTGGTGCAGCCAAAGCGAGTCGAAACGAATTAAGCGATATGGATAGTGGAGAAGGGAACGATCGTTGTACATTAGATTTACTTGGTCGGCAAAATGAATTACTGGATCTAATGAAAGAGACCGGTAAACCACTGGTTGTCGTATTAATTAAAGGTCGCCCATTAGCCGTTGGTAACTGTCAGGAAAAAGCAGATGCTATGCTGGATGCCTGGTATCCGGGAGCTGAAGGAGGTAATGCCATTGCAGATGTTCTTTTCGGAGACTATAATCCGGCCGGACGTTTAGCGGTTTCTGTACCTAAAAACGTCGGACAACTCCCTGTATTTTATAATCCGAAACGAGGTTCCAATCGTCGAGGTTATATCGAAGGAGATGCCAATCCTTTATATCCATTCGGATATGGATTAAGCTATACGACTTTCAGCTATGACAACGTTAAAGTAATTCCAACTGATTCACAAATCAAAGTAACAGTTACGGTAACCAACACAGGAAAATACGACGGAGACGAAGTCATTCAGGTATATGTAAAAGATGTCGTTTCATCACACAGTACACCTGAGAAAAACCTGAAAGCCTTCAAGCGTGAACACTTCAAAGCTGGAGAAAGCAAAGATGTAGAATTGCTAGTTAACAAAAAGGAACTGGAATTATATCAAGGGAATGGCAAATGGAAGCTTGAACCGGGAGAATTTGAATTCATGATAGGTAATTCGTCTGAATCGCTTCCATTAAAAATTTCTATTTCTTTATAACAACATGCTGTCTTTATAAGAAATTCTGGCTATATTTGCATACCATGAAATCAGACCTAAAGTTACAGATCAATTCAAAATAAATTATTCATTAAACGAACAGACTTATGAAAAAGCTAATCTTATTGATCACGCTCATTGGATGGATTGCTAATACTGCAATGTCCATCGAAATCAAACGTATGGAACCAGCATGTTGGTGGGTCGGAATGAAAAACCCAGAATTACAACTGATGGCCTATGGAGAAAATATTTCGGGTTCCGAAGTATCTATTGATTATCCTGGGGTTAAAATCAAGGAAGTGGTAAATGTGGAAAATCCCAATTACCTGTTCCTTTACCTCAATATATCCAATAAGACAACTCCGGGAGTACTGAATATAACTTTCCATAAAGGTAAGGAAACAACGGTTAAATCCATAGAGCTAAAAGAAAGGAATCCCAAAACGGGAGCAGCTGGATTTACATCGGCAGACGTTATGTATCTAATTACACCTGATCGTTTCGCTAATGCGGATCCATCTAATGACAACTTAGACGATGTCAAAGTCGACCGTTCCAATCCCAATGCTCGTCATGGAGGTGATTTACGGGGAATTATCAACAAGCTGGATTATATTCGAGATTTAGGTTTCACTACCATTTGGCTGAATCCGGTATTGGAAAACAAAATGCCAGGTGGTTCATACCATGGATATGCCATCACCGATTTTTATCAGGTAGATCCTCGCTTCGGCAGTAATGAAGAATACATAGAGTTGGTAGACAAGGCACACGAAAAAGGAATGAAAGTCGTCATGGACATGATCTTCAATCATTGTGGTAGCTCACACTGGTGGATGAACGATTTACCTTGTTCTGATTGGCTGAACAATCAATCCCAATTCGTGCAAACGACTCATTACAAATGGACATTGATGGATATACATGCGCCCCAATCCGAAAAGGACAGGCTTGTAAAAGGTTGGTTCAGCATGGGTATGCCGGATTTAAACCAACAGAATAGGCACTTGGCCCGTTATCTGATCCAAAACAGTATTTGGTGGATCGAATATGCCCGGATTGATGGTATCCGACAAGATACGCATCCGTATGCCGACTACGACTTCATGGCAGAATGGTGTCAGGAAGTTGAAAAGGAATATCCGAACTTCAACATCGTGGGAGAAGCCTGGTATCCGAAGGGAAGTGCTTCTGCCTGGTGGCAACAAGGCTCGGCTCTCAATCATTCGGACAGTCATCTGAAGACAGTGATGGATTTCGATTTGACATTTACTAGCCAAAAGGCTTTTGACGAGAATTGTTCCAGCAATGAAGGATCAGAAGGCGGACTATTCAAGATTTATGAAGTGATTGCTCAGGATTTCTTATTCCCTAATCCGAATAACATTTTAATCTTTCTCGATAACCACGACATCAGCCGTTTCATACAAAAGGATGAGAATGACCTACGCAGATATAAACAGGCCATTGCTTTCTTGCTGACAACCCGAGGTATTCCACAAATTTACTACGGGACAGAGATTCTGATGTATGGGAATAAGTCTGAAGGAGACGGAAATATCCGAAAAGACTTTCCCGGAGGTTGGGCTGGCGATCCCGTTGACGCATTCACGTCTGCCGGACGAACGGATCTGCAGAACCAAGCCTGGGATTATCTCAAGAGACTCTTGAACTGGAGAAAACAATCCGAAGCTGTCACCACAGGTCAATTGATTCATTATACTCCTGATGAAAGCGGATGCTATGTTTATGCTCGCGTAAAAGGCAATCAAACTGTGCTTGTCGTGATGAATGGAACAAATGAAGATAGAACACTAGATATGAATCGCTTCCACGAAGTTATACAAGGGAAACAAGTAGGAAAAGATGTAATCAGCGGCAAAACAATTGATATTGCGAACACAATGAACATTGCTGCCCGTGGTGTATATGTTCTGGAATTATAAGAGTTTGCAGGTATCTGACAGCAGACTTTGCTGATATAAGTAAAAAGGGCTGGCTTCGTATCAAGGCCAGCCCTTTTATTCTACCTAAAAGGAAATTCAACTTTATTCCGCTTTGAGTTTGTTAAACTCCAACGGTTTATCGGTTGTTATGAAATCAATACCCTGTTCCATCAACGATTGCATCAAGACAGGATCATTGACAGTCCAAACATTTACTTTCACCCCTAAGTCTTTTGCTTCCTGAATCCAGGTTGGATTTTTCTCAAATACTTTATAATGATAATCCATATCCATTCCCAAGCGTTTCAGATCAGCAGGTGATACTTCACCATTCAAATAGGCAACAGGTGCATACGGAACACGATCGACCAGCTCTTTACAGATATTCATACTGAACGAGATATAATCAACCCGATTTTCCAACTGGTACTTTTCGATTAAAGCCACCACTGCATTCACGGCCCGATCCTCGTTGACGATTCGTTTGTGAGGTTTGATTTCCACAATCAGTTTCATATCCGAAAGTGTCATAAATTTCTGTAAATAGCTTTCAAACGTAGGTATTACTTCTCCATTCTTCAGTTGGATATCCTTTATTTGTTCATAAGAGGCATCTTCTATTCGTATTCCCTGCACTTCGTCATCATGATGCACCAGCGGAATTCCATCCGCAGAAATAATTACATCCAATTCCGAACCATATGCCTTTACTTCATGTGAAGCCACAAGTGAAGCAAGGGAATTCTGAGCCGATCCTTCCCGATCCCAAAAGCCACGATGCGTAATCAACCTAGTCTGAGCTGTTAATGATGAAAGACAACTCAGTAAGGCCAGCGCACAAGTAATGAATAACTTTTTCATAATTTGTTACATATAATGTCTTACAGCTTATTTCTGATAAAAACGTACCCAATCAATTTCCATTTCAACTGGTAAATCTTCCTTATACACAGCTCCTACCCATGAACCACCGAGTTGCATATCCAACAACAGATAGTAAGGACGATCGAATGGAAACTGTCCTTTTTTGTCTGTTTCAATGCGTGGATAAGTAAATGTATGGGTATCATTAATAAAGAAGCAAAGACTATCCGGATAGAGTTCAACGGCATATACATTGAATTCATCCCGATTAATCAGTCCCGTACTACCTTGTTTCGGATTATCCTTAATTCCCTGAACAAATGTATAATGCGAATGTACTGTCTGATAAGCAATCGAATCATTATTCAATCGTTCCATAATATCAATCTCGCCACCATCTGGCCATTTTTCATCTTCCGGCAACAACCAGAAAGCAGGCCAAGCTCCCCGGGCTCCATGCAACCGAGCATTGATCTCCAGACGTCCATGTTCAAACAGTTTTTTCCCTTTACTATACACACCGCCTGTCAACACCGGAGATGTATCATTTTTCTGGGTATAATTTACCAGACCACGTAAAATCAGTTTCCCATCACGCATGGCATAACAGGAATCAAAATCAGACATATGCCGATCCCAATCGGATGTTCCTCTCGGGATTTTACTCCATACAGCCGGATCAAAGGAATCCGTCTGTTCAAAGTTCTCTTCCCACACCAGCTTCCAATCCGTTTTTTCCGACTGGCAACTCATGAAGAGTACCAATCCGGTCATCATTGATACACAAGTAGTAATTAGTTTTTTCATACGCTATAAAATGTTTTTGATTTCGTCTAATCTCTTCACCGTATAAGTAGGGACAAAGCCTTTGGCTGGATAATCTTTCGGATTAAACCAAATTTGATCCATACGCGACTGATAAGCACCTACGATGTCGGCATCCCAACTATCACCAATCATCAATGATTCAGTCCGACGTGAATTCGTATTTATTAAAGCATAATCAAAGATCCCTTTATGAGGCTTCTGAATCCCCGCATCTTCCGACAGGATCATGCGGTCAAAATAAGGAGCCAATCCGGAATTCTGCAGTTTCAAGGCCTGAACTTCCCGAAAGCCGTTTGACAGAATGAACATCCGGTAATAAGGACGCAAATGCTCCAACAAATCGATTGCTCCCGGTACCAATCGTTTCTGCAGGGTTGTCCGTTGCAGAAAGTCATTATTGATCCGAAGTATTTCTTTCGGGTCGTCAATACCCAACGGGCGGAATACATAAAGAAAACGGTCGATGATTAAAGTCTGCCGATCTATTTCTCCATTCCTATATTTAGCCCATAACTCTTCATTGTGAGGCATATAAATAGCAAAGAATGCCTCAAAAGAGGCATAATGGCGATCCATTTTATAATCGGCATAAAGCTCTTTGAGGCATTCTTTGTTATTGTGATACGTATCCCAAAGCGTATCGTCCAAATCAATGAACAGGTTTTTATATTTCATCATCCTACTTCAATGACCAAGTATCTGCTCAGACTCCAGAATGTCTTCGGATCTGAAATTTTCAATGTCATGTTTCCATCTTCATCCTTAATAAATTCATAAGAACCATCCGGATGATTAGACTGCAACTTGGCTTTAGAAGCAAAAAGAGGAATCTCTGTCACTTCACGGATATCAATGGTAATGAAATAATCCTTATTGAAACCATCCTGCAGCACTTTCGTCTTTGAGAAAAGACCTTTCTTACTCAAAATATTCTGCGCCTTCAATTCTTTTGAAGTACCAAAGCAATAATAAGCTTTGTTGAGTTCCTTATCTTGCGCATCAATCTTTTCAGACTGGGCAGCTGTTGTCGTTGATAAATTCTCAACATCCTCATTCAAAGAAGCCACCATATTGTCTAATTCCTGAATACGAACATTCTTATTGGCCAAGTCTTCCTGCAGAGCGACGATCTGTGCTGTCTTTTCGTTCAGTTCCTTCGACAAACGATCTAGCATCTTTTGCAAAGTCGCATTTTTATTACCGCTCTGGTTCAACTTCTTTTGCAAATTCTCGATTTGCTCTTTGTTCTTCTTCAAAGTTTCAGACACCAATTGCATATTTTGCTTAATCTGTTCACGACGGCTCGGCGTCATTTCTCCACCAGCCTGTTTCTGTACAGATAAGTAATTTTCGGCTTCTTTAATAGATTGGAAGCCCAATTCAATATCGTCTAAAGTTTCCAGCATTTCATTCAAATCGCTGGTAGCTTTTGTATTTTCAATACGAAGAGAATCATTCTCCGCTTTGAGTTTCTTATACTCTGCGGATTGCTGGCCACAAGAGGCCAACATTGCTGTACAAACACATGCTACTAATACCTTTTTCATTGCTTTTTCTTTTAGTTCGTTAAACATTTTCTTCAGCTCTCTTGTCTCTTTTATTTTGTTTTAAGCCTGCTAATACGATGACAATCTCGCCTTTCGGCTCGTGTTCGGAAAAATGCTGAATGACTTCTTCCAATGTTCCACGAACCGTTTCCTCATGTACTTTCGATATTTCTCTCGAGACAGACACTTGCCGGTCAGCTCCAAAAAACTCAACAAACTGCATGAGTGTTTTGACCAATCGGTAAGGTGACTCGTAGAAAATAATCGTCCGTTCTTCTTCTGCCAGTTCCATCAAGCGTGTCTGCCGACCTTTCTTCTGTGGAAGAAAACCTTCAAAACAGAATTTCTCATTCGGCAAACCGGAGGCTACCAAAGCAGGGACAAAAGCAGTTGCACCCGGCAAACATTCCACTTCTACTCCTTGACGCACACATTCGCGCACTAACATAAAACCGGGATCTGAAATAGCCGGCGTACCCGCATCTGATACCAAAGCGATGTTTTCTCCAGCCTTTATGCGGGCAGCCAATTGTTCAACCGTTTTATGTTCGTTGAACTTATGGTGCGACTGCATTTTATTCTGTATTTCAAAGTGCTTAAACAAAATTCCTGTGGTCCGCGTATCCTCTGCCAATACCAAATCGGCTTCTTTTAATACACGGATTGCCCGGAATGTCATATCTTCCAGATTACCAACCGGGGTAGGAACTACTGTCAATTTTGCCATATATTACTTTTTGAGCTTTTCAGTTTATCAGTTTTCCAGTTATTGTCCTTTCCTTATTCAAACAGATCTCTTGAAAGCCGAATAACTCAACAACTGAATAAACCTAGCAACTTATTTAGTTAGATATATCTTTTCTCTAAAAGTTTAATGAAGTCGGCCACTGTTTCATTGTTCATGTCCCACGACAAGTTTGTATCGATGAAACGAAGCGCTTCGTCCAGCGAGTCTATCTGATTCAGATCGGCTATCACCTGGTTCATCTGCTCTTCATTTCCATGGAAAAGATCCCGACGGAAACGAAAACGGTCATTCAAACTAAAGGCTTTACGAAAATCAGACAGGTTCTTTTTTTCCAGCAGGTCGTTCAGTGAAACATTTCCCTTGGCTGCTACCGGAATAACCGGAGCCGGATCAACTTCTTTCCGGACGGGAGTTTCCTTAGGTGTTTCCTCAACAGGCAAAGCAGGAGTTTCAACCACTTCCTGTTTTGCCGGTTCTTCTACCGGAGGCTCAGGTTCATTCGGCAGAACTGCTGTCGGGTCGGCTTCTTTTTGAGCCAACACAGGTTCTGAAGCTTCCAATTCCTGTTTAGTAGCCAGAATATCTTTTTTACAAGCTTCTGCCATTCGCTGGTATTGGTCGAGGAGGACTGACAAATGGCTTAATTCATCTTGCCGCTCTACCAAACGGGCGTTCATCTGACGAATCTGTTCGCTTTCAATTTCCTTTATACCTTCTAAAATAGAATAAGCACAACTGCTCGACTTCGAAAGCAATTGAACACCCGGAACTTCTTCTGTCAACAGCTTCCCGATCAGACTTTCCAATTCCTGTACATCGGCAAGCAATTGATTTAATTTTTCCCTATATACCATTTTATTCAACAAAACCTATTAATATCGCAAAAATATGTATTTCCACGGAATAAATAGACAAGAAGTCCCTAATAAATCTTTTTTCTTATACATTTCTCTTTCCCGCAAGCCCACTACTTTCCTTACCCATGTATATTTCTTTCATAGCCCCTTTTCTATTGTTTCAAATCCGGTGAGATATTCTTTAATCCACGCCGCGGATTACTTAGTTCACGTCGTGGATTAAGTAGTTCACGCCGTGGATTAAGTAGTTCACGCCGTGAACTAAAGAATTTATCATAACAGCTGAAAATTTCACAGACTACTATTCCACAAAATCATCCGGCAAATTGACCAAATACAAACGCTCCGTAGCACGCGTTATAGCCGTGTACAACCAACGATAAAAATCCTCTCCCAGCATTTCTTCGGTTATGTACCCTATATCCAAAAACACCGACTTCCATTGTCCGCCTTGCGCCTTGTGACAGGTAACGGCATAAGCATACTTTACTTGTAACACATTATAATGCGGATCAACCTTCATCTTTTTTATCTTTCCGGCTTTGGTAGAAATATCCGCATAATCTTCCAACACCGTATAAAACAATTTATCGTTCATTTCGCGAGAAAGGGCAGGCGTTTCACTTTGCAGCGTATCCAAAAGTATTTTTGTTTCTAATTCCAAGTCGTAATCCTGAAAACGAACCAAGACATCCGCAAAACGGAAACCATACATTTCATACGTCCGCCGGACTCTGATCACCTCCACGATCTCACCATTGGCAATAAAATCCATTTCTTTCATGCCACTGGTCCAAAAATAATTATTCTTCGAAACCATCAGCCGGTCGCCCGATGACAATTCTTCTTCCCGGAACAAGATCCGGTTTCTTATACCATTATTATATATAACAGCTCTTTTATTCGAACGCGTAATGATCATGGTCTCTTCCATTCCCCAGCGACCATAAGCAGAACCGATTTCTTCAATCAGATCCTCACCGCTTACCCGACGGAAATCCTGAAAACCATCCAACTTTAATTTAGGAAATATTTCCACCATGTTATTCCGTAAAGCTTCCCGCAAACGAGTTGCATTCAATAAAATACCAGAATCTTCCTGCTGACGGACAACCTGAGTCATTACGACAGTCGAGACATCCAGATTATATCCTCGCAATACATCTGGATTCAAAGCCGGACTCTCGGTCTGCATTACCGGAGGAAGCTGTGCTTCGTCGCCCATCAGGATCATCCGGCAATTCTCTCCGGAATAAACAAAGTGAATCAAATCTTCCAAAAGACGTCCAGATCCAAAAATATATGAATCTACCCCATCATTTGTTATCATAGATGCTTCATCTACAATAAAAATTGTATCTTTGTAGAAATTTGGTGCAGGAAGGAATCCGACCGGCTCATTGGAGAATGCTTTTTGCCGGTAGATTCGTTTATGAATGGTATAAGCTTTCTGCCCGGCATAGTTGGAGAATACTTTGGCAGCGCGGCCAGTAGGTGCAAGCAACATGGTTTTTTGTTTCAACTCATTCAATGTTTTCACTAAAGCACCTATCAACGAGGTCTTGCCTGTTCCAGCATATCCTTTCAAGAGTAACAGGGAATCCGGTTCTGTCGAGAGGAGAAAGTCGGCAATCGTTTCGAGTGCGGCACGCTGGTCGGAGGTCGGATTATACGGGAAATTATGGCTAATTTGCCCTTTTAAGAAACTATTTATCATTTTATCGTAATAATTTTCGCGATAAAGGTAGTGTATTAAATATTCTTTTTTAAATTTGCCGAACGAAATAAATACAAAAATTATATAAACCATGAAAGTTGCATTGAAGATTTTATTGGTAGCCGCAGTAGTAGTGCTGGCTTACATGTGTTACAAGAGTATCACAGGTCCGATCGAGTTTAACACGGAAAAAGAGTTACGCGACAAAGCAATTATCGCAAGATTGATCGACATCCGTAAAGCTCAGATCGAGTATAAGAATGTGTATAAAACACATGCTGGGAACTTCGATGACTTGGGCAAATTCCTGAAAACAGCTAAATTGCCTCTTGTCATAAAGGAAGGTGTCTTGACAGATGAACAGCTGGAAAAAGGTATGACTGAAAAGAAAGCTGTTGCATTGATTGAGAAAGCAAAGAAAACTGGTAACTGGAGCGAAGTAGAAAAAGAAGGTTTGAAAGGTTTCAAACGTGATACTGCTTGGGTTTTGGCGAAAGATACTTTGCTGGGTAAGGATTATGACGTAGACGGTATGCGTTACGTTCCAGGTGTTCCGGGTGAGAAGATTGAATTCCACATGGATACAGCTACTTTGAAATCTGGTTCTGGTTACGAAATCAAAGTATTCGTTTGCGAAGTTCCGTTCGATTCTTATTTGCGCGGAATGGATCCTCAGTTGGAATACAACTTGAAGGACAAAGCTGTTAAACAGAACAAGTATCCGGGATTGCGTGTTGGTTCTTTGGAAGAAATCAACAACAATGCAGGTAACTGGGAATAATCAGTTATGTTTTTATGGCGGTTTTAATTCCGGAGTTATTATCGAAAGAATCTGAGAATTATATAGTGTCCATCCGGCTTATGCCGGATGGACTTTCTTTTTCTGGATACAATCCTCATATTAAAGGTAGTTTCTTTATCCATGAAGAGAAATGGAATTCACATGATTCGTACCTGAAGCAGGTAGAAGATTTCTTCTTCGCACACGATTTTCTGTCGTGTACATTCAAACGTTTTTATGTCGTTCAGGCTCACTCAGATTACACATTAGTACCTCTTTCACTTTTCCTGGAGAAAAAGGCAGATGAATTATACGCATTCACATTCGGACCGACTGCAGAAAGACAGGTATTATATCAATCCTTGAAAGATGACAACCAGGTACTCCTTTACAGCATGATGCCGGAAGTGTACACCTTTTGCACACGATCACTCGTGAACCCGGTCTTCGTACATACGCAAAGTGCCGTATTTACCTTCTGGAAACAAAGGAGCTTGGCAATGACATTCCAGGTGATGTTCCTCTCGCTGAGCGCTGATCGCCTGACGATTGCCTGTTACAGACAAGGACAGTTGCTGTTCACCAACTATTTTCAGGTAACAGCATACAAAGAAATCCTTTACTATACCTTATATATATGGAAACAACAGCAGTTTGATGTGCAGAAAGACCAGTTATATCTTTCAGGCGAAGCCCAACAGACCAAAGAACTGAAAATGGCATTAACCGCCTATATCCAGCACGTTGACATGCTTGATTATCCATCTGAAGTTTATTTAATGGGTACGGAAATACTTCGTACTCCAATTGATTTAATTGCTTTATCGTTATGCGAATTATAAGTGGAATATATGGCAAACGCCGTTTCGACGTCCCGTCGTCGTTTAGTGCTCGTCCGACAACCGACTTTGCCAAAGAAAACTTATTCAATGTCCTGTCAAATCTGATGGACTTCGAAGATCTGGAAGCACTTGACCTGTTTGCCGGAACCGGAAGCATCTCGTTTGAATTATTGTCAAGAGGCTGTCGTCGGGTTACTTCTGTCGAAAAGAATAACGCACATGCATCTTTTATCGCCAAAGTGGGAAAAGAACTGAAAACAAACGGCCTCAATCTAATCCGCGGTGATGTATTCCGTTTTCTTCATACCGCTGCACCACAAAGCTTTGATTTCATATTTGCTGATCCTCCATACGCGCTAAAAGAATTACCGGAAGTGCCAACGTGTATCTTTGAACGTGATTTATTACGCCCCGATGGTATCTTGGTCATGGAACATCCAGCCAACTATGATTTCTCACAGCTACCATACTTCGACCAGCATCGAGTGTATGGCTCAGTCAACTTCAGTATTTTCCGTAAATAAGAAGGATGATGCTTTCCCTCAACCAGAAGGGAACATCACCCTTAACTCTCAGGGAAGTTCTCACTACGTCCAGAGGGAAGGTTACCCTTAGACCGAAGGGAAGATATCATTACAACAAAGGAGAGAAAAGCCGCATGAAAGATTCAGAAAAACGTTTGCTCAAAGGCCGTTTTAGCCAAATGGAAGGCGTAATATGCAGACATTGCTCAACATCATACATGAAAATCCGCCGCATTTCCATGGCAAACTCACGCTGATAAACAAAAGCATTGATCTCAAAATTGTGTTCCAGACTTCGAAAATCCATATTGGCAGAACCGATACATGCCACTGCATCATCACTCACAATCAATTTGGCATGTAGAAAGCCGGGTTGATAAAAGTAAATCTTAACGCCTGCGCGTATCATTTCGGCCAAGAAAGAACGAGTTGCCAAATGAGCCATCCGCGTATCCGAACGTTCTGGTATCATAATCCGTACATCAACTCCACTACGGGCTGCCACCTGTAAAGCCTGGCTTAATCCTTCTGTCGGCAAAAAGTAAGGCGTTTGGATATATACATATTTCCGGGCATTGGCAATCAAATAAATTTCAGCTTGCGCCAATACTCGCCAAGGACCAACCGGACCACTTGTAATCACCTGCATGATATTATCAGATAGAACTTCCGATTTCGGGAAATAACGTTTATCCGAAATAATCTGCTTACTGACCACATACCAATCCAACAAGAAAGCAGATTGCAGACTTTGTACGCCTTTTCCTTCAATCCGGAAATGCAGATCATGCCAAATACCCCATGAAACACCTTTGATATACCGATCTGCAACATTCATACCGCCCATATATCCGATTTTCCCATCAATAACAACTACCTTACGGTGATTTCGATAATTCACCTTACTCGTCAATACCGGGAAAACAACTTTCAGGAAAGCATATACTTCAATACCTTCTTTCTCCATCTCGTGGAAAAAACGATTCTTGGCTTTCCAACTACCTACATCATCGTAAAGGACTCGAACCTCAACTCCTTCACGAGCTTTCTGTACCAATAAATCTTTCAACTGAGTGCCTATTTCATCATCGTTGAAAATATAGTATTGGACATGAACATGATATTTTGCCCGACAAATGTCATCAAACAAAGCACGGAACTTATCTTTCCCATTGGTAAAAACCCGGATATCGCTTCCATATAATAACGGAGATGTACGGGAGCGGTTTAATAACTTCGTTAATCCTTTATATTGCTCTGGGACTGAACACGCATCATGAGGAATTTTCCCAGTTCGTGGCTGTTTGATAATTCGTTTATAGGTTTTACGTGAAATAATTCGCTGCTTTCGGTTATCCTGACCAAAAAAGAAGTAAAATAAAATTCCAACACCTGGAGCCAATAGCAAAACGACAACCCACGGAATCGTCTTCAACGGATTTCTATTCTCTGCAATAATAACTACTATCAGCCCGATAATCGTTATCGAATACAGCAGAATAAATATAGTACTCAATAATATTTCCCAAAACGAAGCATCCTGCATAAAAACTCTCCTTAAAACTCCGAAAGGTAAATAAAAAAATCGGAAACCCCAATTAATATGGAGGTTTCCGATTCTTACCTTTCGTATTTAGAAACGAGGTGGTGGCGGAGGTCCCATTCTTCCCGAACGTGGTCCACCGTGCGGACCTCTCATATCCTTAGCGCTGGCTCCACCTTTAAATATACTGAAACGATAGATAAAGTGGAACATAAAGTAACTGTTCAAAGTATTGTATTCCGAGTCACTAATGCTACTAGCTGTTACTGTTCGGGAAATATTACTCCGCTGTTGCAAGATATCATAAATCTTAAAGCGCAACGTTCCCTGATTATTCTTCAAGAATGATTTGGATACAGATGCATTCCATAAAATCTCATTCTGTTCGAAACCTTCGGCATAACCCGAATTGGCAGACCAATTAATATCACTTTCAATCTTGAAATCCCAAGGCAAATAGATTGTTGTATTTCCTCCCACACCATAATTGAAAGTATTCATATCGGTTTGTCCCTGCAATGAATTACGCGTAGAATTATAACGGAAGTTACCATTCAAGCCCAAATCTAAATAAGTTGAACGGAAATCAATTCCAGCCCTTTCCATTACAGACAGCGTCTTACTCTTATTCTTTTCGCCATTAATAAAGCTGTTGGTATTTCCATACGAAGCCATACTCATGGTATTGATAGAAAACTTCTTGTTCTTCAACGGAGTATTCACGATTACCCGACCATTAAAACTATAATTACCATCAACATTTTCATAAGTAGTAACACGTCCACCTGTTGTTCCGTCAAACACCGTCTTGCTAACAATATCATTCAACGTATAACTACCATTTAACATAGCTATAATAGCCCGCTGTTTTTCCGGCATGAACTGCCCAAAATCAACCCGCATACTATTCGTATATTTGGGTTTCAGATCCGGATTACCTGTTACGATATTTAACGGATCCGAAATATCTACTACAGGTTGTAATTGAGTCATGGAAGGCTGTGTTGTCCGCCCATCATAACGAATACGCAAATTTGTCTGCTTATTAAAGCGATAGTTAAACCGGACCATCGGAGAAAAATTCACGACCTTCCGACTTAAGTCTGACAAAACCGTATCACCGATAAAATTCTCACTCCGTGAATAAGAAGGATCCACATTAAAACCAATCGTATAATTATATTTCTCCCGTTGAGATTTGAAGCTGATACTTGCCCGCTGATTGATATAGCTGTTTCGATAATTCTTACTGTAAGCCGTATCCAACACATTATATTCACCAGTTTCAGCATCCGGAGTATAAGCATTCTTCAACGATTCCTGCTGCTGCTGAGAGAAACTATAAGTTGCTTGCAGGAAATTATTATTACCCAGCGGTTCTACCCATGATACATAAGCCCGGTAATTATAACTCTTATTATCGTAGCGAATATGTTGATCAACCAGTTCACATCGTTGTTCTTGTAAATAATCGGTATTTGAATAATTGACTTCATCCGTATAAGAATCATTCAGTCCTCCTGATAAAGAGAAACTCAAGACACGGCCTTCACTATTCAACTTACGGCTAAATTCCAAACGTCCACTTAAGTTGTAACCAGCTCCATCTGAAAATACATCCGAATTACTTGTATTCAGTGTATCACTATTCAGCCGTGTACTTGTATTCTTAATTTCTGAAGAATGACTCTTACTATATCCGAAATCAGGAGTAAAGAAAATTTGCGTAAGCGTATCAGGTCTCCAGTCTAACCTAAAATTAAAACCCGCATTATCACTCACACTATTGCTTATCGTATGATTACTGGCATAAGAAATACTATCGCCTGGAAGAAATGTCTGTTCATTACTTTTCTTCTCCGCATCGTTATCTGAATGAGAGTAGCGAGTATTACCGCCTAACGTTATCTTCTTATTAAATTCCTTACTAAAGTTCAATCCAGCATTTCCAGAAGACGTAATACCTGTTCCGGCACTACCACGCATTCCTCCTCGCATACCCGAGAACATAGTAGATGCCAAATCGGAAAAGCCCATATTATTTGTATTATTCAAACCTCCCATAAAGGTCAACTGATCATTATTGTAGAAACGATTGACCATCGCATTTCCTTCATATCGGTCTTTGCTACCATAACCGGCATAAGCATTCCCGAACCAACCTTGCTTCATGCCTGGTTTCACCGTCAGGTTTAATACTGTTTCTTCCTCACCATCATCGAAACCAGTCATCTTAGCCATATCGCTTTTTTTATCCAGTACCTGAACTTTATCGATCATTTTGGCAGGTAAATTCTTAGAGGCAATTTTCGGATCATCAGAGAAGAATTCCTTACCATCAACCATAATCTTTTTGATTTCCTTTCCGTTGACAGTAACCTTTCCTTCGCTATCAACTTCAACACCCGGCATTTTCTTTAGTAAATCTTCCAATACAGAACCTTCTGTCACTTTATATGAATCAGCATTGTACTCGGTTGTATCATTTCGAACTACAACTTCAGGCGCTTTACCCGTAATAACAGCTACTTGTAAACGAACACTACCATCAGTCATTTCCAAAGTTCCCAAGCGAACCGGAGCCGTACCTGTTACAGAAATATTCTTATACAACGGATCAAAACCAATATAAGTTACATTTAGAATATAATTTCCTTTCCGTACATTTTTCAATGCAAAAGAGCCGTCGGTATTACTCGCTACACCTCGTACCATACTACTATCTTTCACATTCAACAATCGAACAGAAGCCTGCTCGATCGGTAATTGTGTTTCCTTCTCCTGTACCTTTCCCGTTACTTCAACACCACGTTGCTGAGCCATTACCGGACTAACCAACAACATCAATAGAACCAGTAGTCTTATCCCTGTTTTCATCTGCTCTGATAATTATTAGAATTGCGAATCATTTCTTTTCGTCTTATTAGTAAGTTTGAATGAATAGACTTAACCAATCCGTAATTGTTTAAAGTACGATTTTAGAATTTCCAAAAATTAACTTTTAGATATATAAAAAACGGATTCCGACTTTCCTCATCAGGTGTCGGAATCCGTTTAACTGATTCGTATGTATTTTCTTTGTTGTTTACAAGCCTAATTCTACTTGGAAGCGGAACTGCCAACGATTATAAGTGGGATCAACAGGATTTAATTGATGATTATAAGAGGCATCTGCCTGTATCTTTAAGCTATGACCTATCAGATATCGTGTAACAGCCAAGGTTGTCTGATTATAATTTTCATAACCTACTATCTTCTGTACTTGCTCTTCCGGGAAAAGTGTAGAATTACGTACAGCTACTTCCCAATTTTTCGGGAACAAATAACTGGCCTGAATATTCAATCCGTTTCCAGTATAAATACAAGTTTCCGGATCTGTCGTAAAGAGAGGTTCACTACACTTACGACCCATGAAGTCTGTATAAAAAGCGAAACCATTATACTTCAAGATAAAATCGACGAAGTAACTATTCAAATCTCTCAACTCATTATTTGGAATATAGGCTCCGTTCTGTCCTTGCAAACGATTGGTCTTGTTATTAAATGAATAAGCACCAGCCAACAACACCTTCACATGCTCTTCGCGCTCGAAGTCTCCTTCAGCAATATCTCCCAAAGACTTGAAACGACCGAAGGGGAAAAGTTCGACACGACCTGTATAAGCCAATCCTCCTTGACTACTCGTACTCCAGTTACGACCTTCACCTAAAGTGATTGATCCTTTCAAGGCAACATTAAAATCACCAACTACCGGTTTATAATACTCCGCAAAGAAACCGAAGTCTCGATCAAGATTAAATTCAGAATTGACGATACTACGATCTACAAACTGAAGAGCACTGGAAGAATTGACACGAGCACGATTAGCCTTGATCTTAGTCTGACCGAAACCAATACTGAAATCGTGGGTAGGCATATAATACACCATAGCATCACGCACAATATTCACATTCCCATTCGGTAAGTCTTTTGAATCATAAGGAGTAAATCCCAATTGGATCGAATAAAGTAATTTCGGAGAGAATATATAACCATCAAAGCGCAAACGCAAACGTTTCACACGTGCCTCAGCTTCGGAATACGAAAAGTCATCATTCAAAGAAACCGATGTCATGTTCTGCATACGGAAACGCATCGTCATCTTATATCGCTTATCTGCCGGTTCGAAAGAGATACCTTTTCCGACTTCGATATTCGGCATATTCCGAATCTTGTTTAAGAGTTCTTCGGAAGGTTCTTCCACTTTGGCCAATGAGTCAACAAATGACGAAAACGACTTGGCTGGCTTTTCTTGTGCCTGCAAACCCAAACTAACAGCCAGCAAACTAAATACAATTAGAATATTTCTGATTTTCATGAAGTTGAATTTTGTGCAAAGATAGCTTAACTTCTGTTACATTTCAGAAACATCCATATTACATTCCTGTTACATCGACTTTTCTTATTGCTTTATATCCTTCAATTCTACCAATTTATTGACAATCGCATAGATCGTCAAACCACTGGGACTATGGATTTGCAATTTGCGGGCAATGTTTCGCCGATGCGTAATGACCGTGTGAGCCGAAAGGAACAGCTTGTCGGCTATTTCACGATTGGTCATTCCTTTCACCACACAGATGACAATCTCTTTTTCCCGCGCACTCAGGCTTTGCTGTTCTTCTCCATTCTCAACGGTACCACCATCACCGGAGGCATCAATCAGTCGCTCCAGTTTCTCCCGGATTTGTTCAGGCGTATCATACAAGCTGATTTGTTCATCGAACATTCTCAAGAGAGACATCGGACAAAGAGATGTCATTAAAGCTATGATTTTCATCTCAGCCTGGGCTGATTCTTCTCTCAGACGATGGAACGAGTGGTGCAACAATAACTGTGGACAGGCGATTAAAACATCCGGCTTATGGATACGAAGCGATTCAAGTAATGATTCTACCTCCAGTATTTCAACGACTGTGATTTGCATTCCGGATAGTTTCCGCAACAACGTACCTAACCCGGTACGAACCATTACCGAGGGCTCTACAATCGCTATCTTCAAACTTAGTTTCATACCATTCGGAGTTACCGATTTAACACCTTATTTTCATACCAAACGATAGAAGGAACAAATAAATTGTCTTCCACCAAAGAGTGGGAAACCAGATCTTCCTCGGTTGTAAAGAGGTCAAACAATACACTATTCAGCAAATGTCCTCCCTCACCGGGATAATACTTGATTAGAATATTTTTCAGGTCGGACAGCTTCTGATCGATCTGTTCATGACGTTTCCGAAAGATTGAGATGTTATACTTGTCACTTGCCTTTCCATTCAGTAAATCTCGTACATACGGAAAGACAACCTTTTCTTCATACGTCATGTGCTTGTTCACTTCCTCTGCATATTCATCAAAGAAGCGCCGGATAACGAATGCCACGTCTTCCGGACAAGTACTGATCGCCTCGTTGAGTTTGCGCCGCATATTCGGCAGACGGAATGCCAGGAAGTAATCATGCGCATTATGCAGATAACGAATCAACGTCTCCAACGACAAGGCACTGCTAACCTCATCCGTTAAACCTTGCACCTCACCCGTCAGGAAATTAACTACCGTCAGGAAGGTATTCGCATCTACACCATTTTGCCGGCATACCTCACCGATACTCTTTTCACCAAAGCCCAATGCGATTCCGAAGCGGCTCATCACCAACACCATCGGATAGTTCTCGCAAATCAAGTCGCTCATCTTATCTGTTTCTCTGTAAAGCCCTTTTTTATACATAGCTATATCTAATCGTATGGGTAATTGTGTTTCCAAAGATACGTCTTTTTGTTCCATAAGCAGTCTCTTTTAGTGACTAAAATTGTATTTATTAGAATACCTGATGTATATATAATATTCCAACACTAAGTTTTAGATATATGTCTATACACAACAGGAATAATTGATAGAACTAAAAAGGAGCATATATCTCATTCGATACAGGAATAACAGCGATACACTCCGTTTCACAAAGCCAACCCGGTCGGCACACAGGGGCATGGACAAGTAAGCAAGGCAGACCAGGATATCCTTCAGCAAGAAAATCAGATACAACTTGGTAATCCGCCGGATCACGCAGATAGACAATAGCCTGCATCACATCTTTCCATGTTGCTCCAGCCTCAGCCAGTAAAACCTCAACATTCTCCATCATACGTTTTGCCTGATTTATTATATTTCCCGGAGCAACAATTTCTCCCCGATTATCAATACTGGCGGTACCTGAAATAAAAATCTGCTTCCGGTCACCATAGGTCACAGTTGTCCCTCTCTCAAATGTCACACCATATTCATAGGTAGGATTCAGATGCGACGGAGCATAAAGGAATTGTATTTGATCTGGTAAAAGCCCCTGTATTGCATAAGTATCCATTGTTACCAAAACAGAAGGATCAGCAGAACGCCCTTCGATACCAGTACTTGCTATATAATGTGTTTCTTCTGTCAGATTCTGTGTTAGAAACACTTCTTTCCGTGCTTTTACCACTCCTGCATAATTTACATCTACATTCTGTACAAAGAACCATGTACGAATACAGTCTTTGGCCAATGTACAACTCTTAGCCATCAGCTGCATCACATAGTCGTTAAGTAAAAGCCGCGTTTGGTATTCAGCATTTGAAGCCTTATTATAAGCTCCTGCTGTCCACATATGTGTATATTCTCCCCTTCGAGCCAATACCATCCCATTCATTTCTGTTGTGACGGAAGTATTAGTCACCAACCATGCCCATAATGAGACCTTTGTTCCATTCAGCGGTGCTTGTTGCAGTAGTGATAACGCACATGGGGGCTGCTCACATTCCCAAGCCGTCACCCAATCTGCCTGATTAGCGACATCACTCAAGAAATACCGGCGAAAGACAGCTACAGCACCACCATTCAGTTCACTTCCCAAACAACGAGAATATGCTTGCTGAAGAGCTTGAAACTGTTCTGCAAAAGACAAATGATTATTTGTAACAGATAGCAAAACATGATACTCTGTTGTTTCTCCTTCACCAGTAAAAGAAGATATCTGTGCCTCAACAGTACCTTCAATATATGTTCTTCTTTTCCATTCCATCCTATTCATATATTATTATTCATTAGCTCCGTTATTAATCCAATCGTCAATCAACTGTAACGTATTTGCCGAAGTTATAATTTGCGTATGATCGTACCTCAACACATTCTCCCGAAGCATGACATGTAGGAAACTTTCCTGTGCATTTCCTGGATTGACCAGTAAAAGGCTGTCTTTACTTTGGCCTGCCACTACGCCAACTAAGGCAGTATAACTTTTCCCTTCCGTCAGATATAAACCTGCGGCAGGTTCTGTACTACCACCATGGCAAGCGGTACAAGAACGATCAAATACATCCGACTGAATTACACCATACATACGGGCATCGATTGTTCCCATATCAAGACGTAACGTATCTGACGTTTCTTCATAATCAACTGTATAGAAAGTGGCGATCCGCTTGCGTAACTTATTGATAGCACATACTTCTATATGTGTTACTTCTGCAGATATTCCCTGAAGAGTCATCCGAACACTTCCATCCTTTTCCGGTGTAATTCCTTGGGCTGTTTGGGCATATTCATTTGTCCCGGCAAAACCAGCCAACACAATACTATAACCACCAGGCCAAGAATCAACACCTTGCAAATATCCAGTCAAGTTCACCGTTCCGCCTTCACGCTCGGTAGAAATATGTTCCTCATAGATTTTCCCATCATCGCATGCCGGAGAAAACAGCATACTCATTCCGATACACACCGATAAGACAGTTTTCATATTCATAATCTATGACCTTCTGTTAGAATGTATATTGAAGCATAACCGTTCCGGAATGCATCGCCAAACCAAGATCATCATTGTCCCGGTCAATCTGCCGGTCATGGCCTGTACGACCGATAAACTGATACATGGCCTGCAACTTCAAGTTGCATCCCCGGAAGAAATAGTTGAAGCCTACTGCCGGCATATTCAAGAAACCATTTGTATCTAATCCGTTGCGGTTGAAGAAATCGTAACGGGCAGTTGCTTGCAAACGGTCAAGTACGAAATACCCGCCCTGAACATATCCGCCCAGGTAGTGATACGTCTTATCTATCTTCTGCCGTTCCGTAAAACCGACTTGCATGTAATAAATCTCCGCTCCGAGATAGAGCCGGTTCTTCAACATGGAAAATTCAGCTCCGGCACGGAAATCGTTGGTGCTTTCGCTTTCACTCTCAACATTCAATGAAGACGAGAGCCCGAACAAGAGTTTGTCTTCTCGCAAACGATTTGGATTTCCTTGCGTGGCGGGCATGATACCTTTAGGCATATACGTAATCCGACCGGCATAGAGTAAAGACGGGATATGCCAGTCGTCACTGAATGTCTTCGTAGCAGTATTCACCGAACTACCTGTTCCATTGAAGATACCTACTTCATAACCGAACTTCTTGTTCACTAAACCATGTACCTCGACACCCAAATCGAATCCGGTTCCGATATTGGGTGTCACGGCATTCAAGGAATAAGGTAGAATCACTGATGAAGTCAACGATACCGGTAACGTAGGCATCAAGGTTTCTCCCAATGTGGTCAGATAGGCATGGGTAAAAGGCGTCTTGAATTTCCCCACACGAAAGGCTAAACTCTCCTTCACCTCGTAGTCGAACCAGGCTTGTTGAAGGATATTCCCGCCACTGCCCGCTGCGTTGATCGACAGGTTGAATGTCACCCGATTGAAAGCCTTTCCCGTAAATCCCAAAATGGCATACGGAATGGCGAATCCCGTGTTATGAATGTTATCTTGGTTATAGGCAGGATCCAAACCTTCATCGTCATAATAGTTCACACTAGCACTTGTCTGTACCAAAAGGTAAGGTTTAAATACAAAATCCCCCTTCTTCGTGGCGATGGAAAAACCTTCTTTCCCCGCCAAAGATACAACTCCATTCTCGGTATCTTCTTCATATTGGGCGAAAACGCCCAGTGGCCACAACAAGCAGGCCGCAATCAATATCAATAGCTGTTTCATTTTTATAGTCATATGATGTGTATGTTTATAAAGAGTTCAGGAAAGCAATGACAGCATCCCGTTCTTCCTTTGTCATCCGCTTGAATAAATTCTTCGAGGCTTCCCCTTCGCCTCCATGCCACATGATCGCTTCAATCAGGTTACGTGCACGTCCGTCGTGCAGGAAATACGTATGACCATTCACCTTCTCTTGTAAACCGATTCCCCACAAAGGAGTCGTACGCCATTCATTTCCCTGAGCCATTCCACTGGTATAATTATCATTCAGTCCGACTCCCATGATTTCTGATCCCATGTCATGCAGTAAATAATCCGAATACGGATGAATGGTCTGTCCGCCCAACCAGGACAAACGCGTCCCGTTCAGTAAGACAGATCCTTCCGGTCGTGTATGTAAAGTCGGTACATGACACAGATGACATTTTGCCTCATAGAACTTCTGTTCTCCTAAGATCACCTGCGGATCATCCACATTCCGGCGGGCCGGAACACCCAGACTTTGCATATACAAGTCCACATCTTCCATATCTTCCGTCGAGATATCGAGCTGGTCGTACGAAAGTCCCATCATACTTCCCTGGTTGATTTGAATCTGACCTTCACATATTTCTTCCGGATAACGACTGTTCGTAACACCCATATCACTCGAGAAGCCCAGTTCGACAGTCAAGTCGAGGTGCTGCGCCTTATTACCCGAAAGCCCGACGCCCGTAACTCCTTTCTCTGTGATATAGTTTACTCGTCCGCTAATTCCGTATTCCGGATAATTACTTTTGGCAGCTAATGCGATGATTTCATTTCGGTCGATGGCCATCATCTGTCCCATTCCCACATGGCGTAACGGAATACGTACTGTGCAGAATAAATCCTCCGGCGCAATGCTGTCTTTATACCATTCACGAATGCTGTATGTAGGCTTGCAGAGTTCATACGTTTCTCCATCCGGGAAAGAGAAAGTCTCATACTCATATTTCACCGAAAGTTTCCCTTCCGCTTCTACGCCATAAATGGCCTGGTCATGTAACACGCGTCCGTAATCTCGGAAGAAAGCACCGTTCCGACGAGTAATATATACTAACATGGATGAGAAACCATAATTCCCCGAACCTCCGTTTTCCCACAGTGTAGGTTTAGTCCGTCCGGCATTCCGATGGCAACTACCACAAGAATATCCGGCATAGACAGGACCTAGTCCGCCTCCTTCTTCATTTCCACTGGTACGAACATCATCATACAAGCCATCACCGTTATTAAACCGACTTGCGTTTGCACCCGACACCCAATCGGCCTCCGTATCATACGCTACCGAAGAATTGAGAAAGATCGTAGAAGTTCCTGCCGACAGAGCATATCCGTTAGGCACAACCACCTTGTCCATATCCATTTTGTCATCTTCCTCACACGCCATGCAAGAGAACAGAAACAACAGAGTAGCTGATAATTGATACAATCGTTTCATTTCTATTTCTATTGGATTATTTCTTCATTCGTTACAGATCATCAGACTTCTGTAATATTCGAAGAACCTTGAAGCTGTTCCAAGATTGAATATCCTGGGCTTCAAGGTTATTTTCTCTATAACTCCGATGTTATTTCGCTGTATCTACCGTTCGAGGCTGACCATCTTTAAACAGCAGATATTCCAACGTATGGTATCCGCGTACACTTTGGGCAGTACCAATGGCTTCATCTTCTTCATTGAAATTACCGCTCCACTGCATATCATTCCAGTTTTGTGATTCCAATACCTGCACGATACCAGCCTGATCCAAAGGCCAACTGTCCATGTTTGGATCCAATCCTTTATTGGCAACCGGACCAATCAGGAAGGCTTCGCTCTTTTCCCAAGGCTCACGGGCATTGATCCATGCACTACATGCCGCTTCAAATGCTTCGTTGCTCGGATGACTACGGAAGTTATTTACCGATTCCAACAGTGCCGTATTCTTTTCTTTCAGTTCTTTATAGGTAGGAAGGACAACCGCATCTACAAACTGTTCTGCCACTGCATCCAACTGAGCATCATACTTGGAATCACTCAACTCGTTTGTTACGAATGGTAGCAATTCATTCTTCAGGGCACTCGCCAACTCCATACATTTATCCATAGCAGCTACTGATTCTTCACTGTCGATATTATTACGGAAAGGTTGAGGAATTGCCTGAATGGCTTTGGCCGATTCGAAAATCAAGGTCTTGATCTTCTCATCCAGTTCCGTATTTACTGAAGCAATTAATCGAGACAGTGATTTCTCTGCTATATCACCAGCATCATCAAAATCAGCATAAGAAGCAAATGCGTTCAGGTTCCCGTCGACTTTATCCACATCATTATCATCAATGCGCCCGTAGTATGTATTACGGATAGAGAAGATATTATTCGTATAGTCATCACGTGAATGCCAGCTATACCATGATTCCACAGCATAAAGTCCACCTTCCTTATCACCACTGGTATATTTTTCCCAAGGATCTTTTATCTTGGCATCACCTACCTCGTTAGCGATGTTCCACATACCGCCTTCTACCATTTCCTGAATACAAGCCAATGCACTGCTGTATGCACCACTTGTCTGATCTTTGAAGATCGTTGCATACGGACCTTTACCATCATAGTCTTCTGTCCAATACTTATATAAGTCTGAGGCATCCTGATTCAACAACATACCTACATTATACATATAGTTTCCCCAGGCATCTGCATTTTCAGCCGTATAATCCAAGTTAGTCGGATCATCTGTTCCTCCTGTATCCGGTTTCGGATCATCTGATTCAGAACAAGCACTCATTGAAAAAGCCATCATCAAAGCCATGACTCCACCATAAAAGAAATTCTTTCTTTTCATTTCGTTTTCTGTATTAAAGGGTTTATACTTATTTATTCAAGAACCAGGCGATATAAGCTACGCCCAAGCTAAATTCATTTTCACTGTTGTACTTACCGCCACCTATACGGCGTGTTGTATAATCGGCTTTTACCACCAGATTGGGTAAAGCATACCAGTTGGCACCGGCCGTCCACATACTGACTTTATTACGTAGTTCTGCCGTATGCGGACTCAAGACTTCTTCCTGCGGATTATAGTATTCATACCGGACAAACGGATAAATCACTGGGACGCGTGTATTATCCCGGCAAAGAGAACGCAAATTGAAACCCACTTCACCGCCATAGCTTACTGCATTCTTGGCAATCGGTGTTACCCGGCTATAAGGAGAAAGGCCTGACAATTTACCATTGGCATTGCTCAGCTCCACCGTATTTCCCAAGTTTCCATAGATCATATTGGCCCGCGCCGTCAGATATTTATTTTTGTATTGTACATCAGCTGTATAAATACGTAATGGGATATTACCGATAGATTTATAGGTTGCCGTCTTGTCGGAGTTAGCTCCTGTATTGTGACAATAATAGAACGAACCTCCCAATTTTAATCCGGGAACACCCAAATAATTCAAACGGGCCACATAAGCTGGAGAAGTAAAATTATCGGTCTCAAAAATGCCCTGTTTTCCACTGGCTACCCATGTATTTCGGTCAAAGCCATTGGCATTCAATCCGGCAACGACTTGAAACTGATAATTAAAACGGGTATACTTCCTACCAAACGTACCAAACACCTCGATACCGTTTTCGTGCCAGGTTGAAGGCAGAATCGTTGTTTCTCCTTCCGGTCGTGAAGTACCGAAGAAGTTGATAGGCTCATGATGTTCGTTGGTTAAACCAACCGGTACAATCAAATGTCCTGCCCGCACATTAAAGGCAGGATGAATCAGACGGGTGATATGAAACTGCTCCAAAGCGACCTCTCCCCCTTTTTCCACTTCTGTTTCGTATTCGCCATTCTCGGTATTCTCCAGTTCATAAGCAGAACCTGTTCCTCCGGCTTCAAACTCAATCTCTGCACCTAATATCCATTTGGAATTGAACTTATAATCGAAAGCCAGGACAAAGCGAGGAATAGAAATGGAGTTACGATGTGTCTTTTCATTTCCTTCCGGACGTGTATATCGGTTAATTCCATAATCCATAAAGTTGGCTAAGACTTCTCCGTAGCCGCCAAAACGGAACTTATCATATCCTTTGGCATAAATCTCGGCCGACTGTTCTGTTGCAGATTGCTCAGAAGTCGTTTCTTGAGCCATTAATGGACTAGCCGCACACAACGACAACACTAGAAAATTTGCTAATCTTTTCATTCTGTTTTTAAATTTTGTGCAAAAGTATAGGGCTATCGAAGGGGAATCAATCACAAGAACTAGGTATTAAGCCAAGCAGCTTACTGACCTCTAGGTATTTCTTGGAAACAAGCAGGTTAAATACCAACGGATGGGTACAGAAGTTGAGCAAATACCACGCAATAGGTATTGACAAAGGCGTTTCTCCTGAAACATATTTATACAAAAAAGACTGTAATGCAGCAAATACTCACAATCGGGTATACGAATATTCGTGTTTTACTCATAAATAGGTATTGATCAGCCTAAAAGAGGAAAGTATCTTTGCATTGTCAAAATGAACGTAACACTATTAGTATAATCGCTAAAAAACCAAAGCCATATCGCTAATTTTATGTAAGCATATAAGATGATGTAAGTATTGGAAAGTTTTTATTGGTTATTTCCGATAACATGAAGCCTCGCTGGGAAGTGAGGCTTTTGTGCATTTTCAGACTTCTTTTTTTTTATGTAACTGCAGAAAATGATCAACATACGTGCGTCCTATCGGGATAGGTTGTTCTACTTGTTTCAACCAAACTTGGCTGCGCGTATAACGAGCTATCCGGGAAAGAGGGATAACATAAGACTTATGGACACGAACGAACTTACCGGCAGGAAGCAATGACAAAATGGTTTTCAGACTCATCTGCGGAAGAAGCGACTTGGCTGAGTAGAGATAAATCCGGACATAGTTGTCCATGGCTTCCAGATAAAGGATATCGTTCCAGTTTACGGTTACATGTTTATATTCCACCATCAGATCAATCTCATCCTTACGGCTCGTCTGAGAACGTTCCAATTCATATAAGGACTTCAACTGGCTTACCTTTTGCAATGCCTTTTCAAACCGTGAAAAAGTAAAAGGCTTCTGCAAATAATCTACGGCATTCAATTCAAATCCTTCTACTGCATATTGAGCGTATGCCGTTGTAAATATCAGAAACACGCCATCCGGTAAAGAACGGGCTAAATCGATTCCGTTCATTTCTCCCATTTCGATATCCAAAAACAGGAGATCGGGTTTGATTTTACGTACCTGTTCCATCCCTTTCTCCGGATTGGTATAGGTATGTATTTCCAAATCTCCTATCCGACGGCAATATTCCGATAATATTCGCAAAGCGACTGGTTCATCATCTATGGCAATACACTTCATCATTCGGCCAATTTTATTTGCAAGATTATCTTAAATGTATGTTCGCTTTTCTCTTCTGTCAGCTGATATTTACCGGCATACAACAGGTCCAAACGTTTCCGGCAATTCTCCAGACCAATGCCTTTGCGAGGTTGATTTCCCAGTTTTTGTACCAAAGGATTTTCAACCTGAAACAGCAACTGTTTGTTTTCTACCTCAGCCCTGATATAAATATGATTCTCCGAACGCGATGAAACCCCGTGCTTAAAGGCATTCTCGACAAATGTAATCAAAAGCATCGGTGCGATTTCCAGTTGTTTGTCGGCTGCAGACAACAGACAAGAGAAAGAGACGTGCGTCAATTCATTCAGCCGATGCTTCTGCAATTCGATATATTGCCGGATATATTCCAATTCTGTTTCCAAAGAAACTTTATCTTTTACTCCGTTGGCGTACATATATTTCATCAGACCAATAAAGTCGGTAAATGCCTGGATGGTCCGATCAGAGCCCATCAGCAATAAACCATACAAGGTATTCAATGTATTAAACAGAAAGTGAGGATTGATCTGCGCCTTATACAAAGCCAATTCGGCCTTTTTCTTTTCAAATTCAATCAATTGTTTCTCCATAGACTGACGGAACAATTCATTCAACAGACCAACTGCCAGACTAAACGATGAAACAACCATAAAAAGGAACCATACAGCCTGTTGATTCATCTTAAAACGGGCTTTGTTCATCCCTAATTCCAGCCTGGGATGACGAAAATGTTCACGGGGAAAATCCAACTGATAGGTTGAAAGGGCGTACGTCAGCAGAACCATCAGGAAAAAAATCACCAAAGAACAGAGAACATGACGTTTATCCTTGAAAAAGAAAGGGACACAGATATTCCGATTTATCAAATATACCAGGAAAAGCCAACCAAAAAGCAATACGACAAAACCAGTATTGTTCTCCAACCATCGGTCTAATGGCAACAAATAAATCATGAAAGGCATCAGAACAATACAAAACAATAAATCAATAAGAAGAGGTAATCGTCTATTCATCTGGCTAATCTATTTATAGGGTTCGCTGATTTTGTCTCCATTCACTGACATAGACTTGAAAGATACCTATTGGTTTAAATGAATATCGGCTTTATACATCCAAACAGTGCCGAGAATTACCAGAAGGAGAAAATAAAAAAGGATTAAAAGACGGTCGTTCACCACTACATTTCTGTTGTTCACCATCATCCGAATCCTCGTCTCTTTCATCACATCCAGGCAGTTTTTACTTTTGCTTCCGATAATAGTAAAAAGAAAATAGCTATGAAATCCATTGGTATGCTGATAGGTTTATCGTTTGTTTTTACAAGCTGTATCCAGGCCCGGCCAGCTTATGCTGATCACTCCCGACATCCGGTAGTCGTTACCCATATCGACCATTCACCCGACCAACGACACCGGAAGAAAGTAAAAGTAAAAAAGATTGTGATCGGAACGCGAGTCAAGGCGCGCCCGGTTAATTGCATCGTTATCCGGCATAATCAAATCGCCTTGCTCTACGCAGCTGGCGTATTTTACCGGCAGATTAATGATGGCGAGTACGAAGTGGTCAGACCCGAAATAGGCATGGTCGTACCCGAACTTCCGGCGTATGACGTCGAGCAAGTTAAAATAAAAGGAAAAACTCTTTTCCTATATGATGGTACACTATACAAACAGATACCGACAACTAACGGAATTCAATATGAAGTATATGGATTTATTGACGAATAATCATCTTAATTAAAATAAAAGCGAATATGAAAAAAGTATTATTTCTGGCACTTATTCTCGTAGCCAGCCTGCAACAGGCAGATGCTCAACGTCGTGGAGGAAAAGGGAATACAACACCCGAACAGCGGGTTGAACAACGTATGACGAAACTCAGCGAGGAACTGAATTTAAATGACGAGCAAAAAGAAAAGATCAAGGCGCTGTATCTTGAATTCTTTCAAACCAAAATGGAAAGGGAAGAACGGAAAAGCAAAATGGAAGAGTTGAACAAACAGATTGAATCTGTTCTGACCGACGAACAGCAAACCAAATTCAAAGAACTTTCTACCCGAAAGAAGTAAAAACACGTATGCTGTTTTGTACAAACCCCATTTTTTAAAGTTCAAAACAGCCTGCAAATTCTTTAGTTCACGACGTGGATTAACTAGTTCACGCCGTGAACTAAGTAATCCACGCTGAGAACTAAGTAATCCACGCTGAGAACTAAGTAATCCACGGCGTGAACTAATAAATATCTGCTAAGAATTTATAGAATGGATAAGCACTCTTTTCAGAATAAATCCACCCCAAAACACAAATTAAACCGGCATAGAGAAAAAACATAAAACAAAGCTACCCCCGAATCAGTTATATAATAAATATCTGTAACTTTATCCCAAATGAAGAAAAAGCTTATATGAAAGCAAATTATATAATCGGTTTATTTGTCAGCTCTGCGTTATTGTGCAGTAGTTGCAAGACCATGACTCCGCAGAACAAGCAAATGTTTGCCATGCAGACAGGAGGAATGATCGGAAGCGTATCGGGTTCTTTGGTAGGAGACCGTATCGGTGGCTGGGGAGGCTCATTAATTGGTTCCGTTGTAGGCGGAGTTGCCGGAAGTGCTTTAGGAGCTGCTGCCGCCAACCCGTATAAAACACAACCGCAACAAAGCAACGTACCGGAAGAAAGACACGAGCCCCAATTGGTTATCCGGGATATCCTGCTGACGGATGAAAACAAAAACGGGATTCTGGAAGCCGGCGAGCATGCGCATCTAACCTTTATCATCCAAAACAACAGCTCGAGAAATATCACGCAGATAACGCCCCAGTTGAAAGGGAAAAAGGAAGCCAAGCGAATCCGTAATTCGGAAACTATCTCTATTTCCCATATCAAACCAGGAGAAGAAATCCGGTATCGGGTCAATTTACTGGGAACATCTCAACTGAAAGAAGGGAAAGCCGTTTATCAGATCCGTCTGGAAGATAACCAAGGGCAGGATTTATATGAAGAGGATTTTTCTTTTCCGACAAATAAAAGACTATAAAAACATAAAGGAGCTCTTTTCACAAAGAACTCCTCCACTCTCTTAACTAACTTAATGCTTGAAGTAGTATTACCTATAGGACTTCAAGTCTGAATTTTACTAAGGAAATGACTATTTATAATTCTATGGCGCAAATATAGGAATATTTTTCTATACGAGAAAAGTCCTATATATGCGCCATCTACTTATAAATCGTTAAAGATACTCAATGAAACTGCATTGTTACGCCATAAGTAACCTCATCCGAACATCTGGCGTACCCGTTCGATTCCGCGAACCAGTACATCCACTTCCTCACGAGTATTATAAAAGGAGAAAGAGGCACGGACTGTTCCTTCGATTCCCAACGCCTGCATCAGCGGCTGTGCACAATGATGCCCCGTACGGACAGCAATGCCCAAGCGGTCAAGCAACATGCCCATATCATAGTGATGGATATTTCCAACCAGGAAAGAAATGACAGCACCCTTGTCTGCCGCCTCACCAAAAATACGCATGCCTTCAATTTGTTTCAACTGAGCGGTAGCATATTCCAATAAATCTTGTTCCTGTGCTGCAATCCGATCCATACCAATCTTTTCCACATAATGCAAAGCTTCTGCCAAAGCTGTACTGCCAATATAATCAGGCGTACCGGCCTCGAACTTAAATGGCAATTCATTAAAGACCGTTTTCTCGAACGAAACGGTAGCAATCATCTCACCACCGCCCTGATACGGAGGAAGTTTATCCAGCCATTCTTCTTTTCCATACAAAACGCCAATACCCGTCGGACCATAAATCTTATGGCCGGAGAAAACGAAGAACTCGGCATCCAAATCCTGTACATCTACTTTCATGTGGGGCGTTGACTGCGCACCATCAACCAATACCGGAACGCCCTGTTCGTGAGCAATGGCAATGATATCCTTCACCGGGTTTACCGTACCCAATACATTGGAAACTTGCGTAACGGCAACCAGACGTGTCTTCTCAGTAAATAACTTTCGATATTCATCAAGCAACAATTCCCCTTTATCGTTCATCGGAATTACCCGCAAAGATATACCTTTCTTGGCCGCCTGAATTTGCCAAGGCACAATGTTAGAGTGATGTTCCATGACAGAAACAATCACTTCATCGCCGGCAGACATACATTCGTCGGTAAAGCTGCTTGCTACCAAGTTAATGGATTCGGTAGTTCCTCGTGTAAAGATAATCTCATTTGAAGAGCGGGCATTCAGGAAACGCTGAACGGTACGGCGTGCTTCTTCGTGCGCCTCGGTTGCTTCCTGACTCAAGAAATGAACTCCGCGATGAATATTCGCGTTTACATTGTAATAACCGTTTTCAATCTTCTCGACAACACAACGCGGTTTCTGCGTCGTTGCTGCATTATCCAGATAAACCAATGGTTTGTTGTAAACCTGATGGGACAGAATCGGGAAATCTTCCCGAATGGATTGTATATCGAAAGTCATCATCTTATCTATTAAATTCATTATTGATAACAACCCACAAAGATACAATGTTTAATCGATATATGTATAAATCAGCAAGGACAGGATCAATCGGGTACAAAAAAGGCCGCCTTTCCTACCGCCGTAGGTAAAAGCAGCCCATACTAAAATAGAAATATTTAAAGGATAAATTGGCTTGTTGTTTACGTCAGCAAAAATAAATACGACATATGACAACAAGATGACAAAAGTATGTCATTTTATCCTTTGCGCTCTTTCATTATTTACAGATCCGACAACCGGCACATTTAGCCAATTCACCTCGGAAACGTTTCTCTACCAACTTATGCAGGCGATCTTTCAAGGCTTCCAGACGAACATGTTCGATTACATCCGATGTAAAGGCTACACTAAGCAACATCCGTGCTTCGTCGCGGGAAATACCTCGGCTCTGCATATAGAAAAGTGCGTTCTCGTCCAGCTGACCGGTACTCATACCATGTGAACATTTCACATCGTCAGCATAAATTTCCAACTGAGGTTTGCTGTACATCCGGCATTCGCGGGTAGCACACAAGTTTCGGTTGGTCTGATAAGCTTCTGTCTTGTCGGCACCATGCTCAACCAGGATTCTACCACTGAACGCACCAATTGCACGATCGTTCAAGACATTCTTGAAGAGTTCGTTGCAAGTACAATGAGGCACTTTATGATGTACTAAAGAATAAGTATCCAACTGCTGTTCCTTATCCAGCACTGACATACCACAAAGAGACAGATCAGCTCCTTCACCTTCCAACGAGACGAAATAATTATTACGAGTCAATCCATTTGTCAGCGTAACTCCATTCACAACGACACTCGAATGAGCTTCCTGACGAACAAACAGATTAGAGAAACGGGTTGTCGATATCGAACTTTCCTCCAAATCATAATAATCAGCACGAGCATTGGCTCCGGCAAAGATTTCAATCACTTGGTTAGAGAAGAATTTCACATCATCAATACTATGGTCACACACCAACAGACGAGCTTCAGCATTCTCTTCTACGATGAAGAGAATACGGCGATTGGCCATTGTATCAACATCGCTACGGAAAATATTCACTAACTGGATAGGACGTTCCACCACCGTATGCTTCGGAACATATACTACGAAACCATCTTGCGCCAACATCGTATTCAAGGCAACAACACCATTTGCCGATGTCTGTGCCAGTTTACCATAATAGCGGGCAGCAATCTCCGGATATTCGGAAGCAAAACGGCATAAGCCTCCGGCATAAACACCTTCGGGCAGATGTGCTTTCGGTAATTCTTTATCGTAGAAAGAATCATTCACCACAAAATAAAGTGAGGTGCTCAGATTAGGAACATCACAGTGAAATACGTCATACGGATTGACCGGAATATTCAGCCGATTGATATTGATCCCATAATCGGGAGCAAAAGCCTTTTCCACATCCGTATATTTATAATCTTCGCCCTTCAACGACGGAAAGCCCAGCCGCTCGAAATCGGCGAATGCCTGCGCACGCAAAGCATTCAATACCGGTACACTCTTGCGGCAGATCAAATCCTCGTACTGGGTAAAGAGATCAATGTATTGTTGTTCTGCTTTCATAAGTCTCCCATCTCCTTCTTGATCCAGTCGTAACCTTTTTCTTCCAGTTCGAGAGCCAGCTCCGGACCTGCGGTCTTGACAATACGACCTTTATAAAGCACATGTACAATGTCCGGTTTAATATAATCCAGCAAACGCTGATAGTGAGTAATCACGATGGTCGCATTATTAGCAGTCTTCAATTTGTTTACTCCACTTGCCACAATACGCAAGGCATCAATATCCAAACCCGAATCCGTCTCATCAAGGATTGAAAGTTTCGGTTCAAGCATCGCCATCTGGAAAATCTCATTACGTTTCTTTTCACCACCCGAGAAACCTTCATTCACACTTCGACTTGCCAGCTTGTTGTCTAATTCAACAATTGCCCGTTTCTCACGCATCAGTTTCAGGAACTCTGTAGCCGAAACTGGTGGCAGGCCATTATATTTCCGGTGTTCGTTGACGGCTGCCCGCATGAAATTTACCATACTTACACCCGGAATTTCCACCGGATACTGGAAACTCAAGAACAGACCTTCACGGCTACGGTCTTCCGGAGACAACTCCAACAGGTTCTTCCCATTGAACGTTACTTCACCTTCTGTTACTTCAAAGGCCGGATTTCCCACCAAGACACTACTCAGTGTACTTTTTCCCGATCCATTCGGTCCCATGATAGCATGGACTTCTCCAGCCTTTACCGAAAGGTTTATACCTTTCAATATCTCTTTACCATTCACATTGGCATGTAAATTCTTTATCTCTAACATATTTTGTATTCCTCCTTAGTATCTGTAATAATATTCCTGGTCATGTCGATTAACCCGATAAAACCAGCCCTCAATCAAATCTCCAATAATTCCACCCAACGAGAAACCATCTTGTTGCGTAAATCTCATGGGGAACGTTACCTTAATACCTAAATTCAACCGTTGGTACAGTCCTTTATCCCGCAGCTGATACTTTGCACCTCTGTTATCTACTGCTTCAATTCGGGTATGAGAGTCAAGTCCGATTCCCAAATCATAACGAACCACAAAGGCTACTGACGAGAACAAATAAAAATCAAGTCCTACAGAAGGCACAAATACCGCCCGAGGATTAACGGCCGTTTGTTTCACCGCTAGCGACCACTCACCGGATGATGCACCAGTTGTATTATCTTCCCGGCGATCGCCCCAATTAAACAACCAACCAGCTGCCAAATAGGGTTGAACAAACCATCGATCCGGGACAAAATAACGCTTCACTCCTAGGTTAATTCCTTCCATACTACGACTGGAATACCCATAATCCAACTCTGTCCGTTCATAACCGCCATAGACGGCCCATTTCTTGGGCAGGAAATATTCGCCGGTAAACCCGAAAGAGTCACCTCCGTTTCCTGTAGAAACCCGTTGCGGATTTTCTGACAAAATCGGGCGAACCAACACACCTCCGGTAAATCCGAGACTCCAACGTGCCCCATCGACATCGTTACCAGTATAAAACTGAGCTTGTACTCCTTGCATCGTCAAGAATGAAAGGAGACAACATCCCATCCATTTACATCCACTCTCCATCTCTCTTCTACTATTTGTTTCGTCTAACCTTTCTGCACGCTTGCAGAAGTTCTATCTCTGTAAGAAACGCTGTACCAGCCTTCTTTTTACCCTACACTACCCTCGAGCGAGATACTTAACAGTTTCTGTGCCTCAACAGCAAACTCCATCGGAAGCTTATTCATGACTTCACGAGCATAACCATTGACAATCAAACCCACTGCTTCTTCAACGGAAATTCCTCGCTGCTGGCAATAAAACAACTGCTCTTCACTGATCTTACTTGTCGTCGCTTCATGCTCGACCACTGCCGTTTCATTCTGAATATCGGCATACGGGAAAGTATGTGCTCCACAAGTAGGACTCAACAATAAACTATCACACTGGCTATGGTTACGAGCACCTTCCGCACGTGGAGAAATCTTCACCAGACCTCTGTAACTATTCTGACTATGACCGGCAGATATACCTTTTGAGACAATTGTACTCCGGGTATTCTTTCCCAGATGAATCATCTTTGTTCCTGTATCAGCCTGCTGATAATTATTCGTTACGGCTACTGAATAAAACTCGCCTACCGAATGATCACCAGCCAAGACACAACTTGGATATTTCCATGTAATCGCAGAACCTGTCTCTACCTGAGTCCATGAGATTTTACTGTAATCACCTTTACACAAGCCTCTCTTTGTTACAAAGTTGTAAATACCGCCTTTACCGTCTTTATCTCCCGGATACCAATTCTGTACTGTCGAATATTTCACTTCTGCATGATCATGAGCAACAATCTCGACAATAGCTGCATGCAATTGGTTTTCATCGCGCATCGGAGCAGTACAACCTTCCAAATAACTAACGTAAGCCTCATCATCAGCCACGATTAATGTACGTTCAAACTGTCCGGTATTGGCGGCATTAATACGGAAATACGTACTCAACTCCATCGGACAACGAACACCCTTCGGAATATACACAAATGAACCATCAGAAAATACAGCCGAATTCAAAGCCGCAAAGAAGTTATCCCGATAACTAACAACGCTTCCCAAATACTTCTTCACTAAATCCGGATGATTCTGTACCGCCTCACTGAACGAACAGAATATAATACCTTTCTCTGCCAAGTTCTCCTTAAACGTTGTCTTGACAGAAACACTGTCCATAACGGCATCGACAGCCATTCCGCTCAATACCTTTTGTTCTTCCAAAGGAATTCCCAGCTTATCGAAGGTTTTCAGCAATTCTGGATCAACTTCTTCCATACTTTTCGGTCCGTCTTTCTTAACAGGAGCCGCGTAATAAATAATATCCTGATAATCGATAGGCGGAATTTTCAACAAAGCCCAGTCCGGCATTTCCAATGTTTGCCAGTAACGGAAAGCACGCAAGCGGAACTCAAGCAACCATTCCGGTTCATGCTTCTTGGCAGAAATAATCCGAACGGTCTCTTCATCCAGCCCTCGATGGATCACATCTGTATCTATATCCGTAACGAATCCATATTTATATTCCCCATTCGTTACTTCATTCAACACGCTATTTGAATCTTGCATATATACATTATATTATATAAGAAAAACCATTCACTCTTCTAAACTAAACAAGTTAGAAGGGAAAATGGTTGGAACAATCTGTTTAACGGAACCATAAAAACGAGACTCGACTTTCTGCTCCCGTGGAATCAAAACGGATCCCCGATCAATGTATTCCAGAACATTTATCGTCAAACTCAAGAAAAACATCATAAACATAAAGCCGAACAAACCTCCCAACAAATGGTTCAGTATACCTAGCGGTGTCACTCCTACTAATTTACTCAACAAATCACCTGTCAGCTTCAATACTCCAATGATCAGCATAAAACCAAACAGATAACTCAATACCGTTACTCCATAATCAGGGAACCAACCAAGCGCCAGAATATATCCGCGCAACCAATCGGCTACCTGTACACAGCAGAAGATGGCAATCACCAGGGCTATAAGTGAAACAACCTGTTTGATGACTCCATCAAACAGGCCTTTCACAAAACCGAATCCAGCCAGACACAACAAGATCACGTCTAACCAGTTCATCACATTATAATGTCTTTTTGATTTCTGTTTCCTCGTAAGCCTCGATCACGTCTCCGATCTGAATATCATTAAAGTTAGTGATGTTCAAACCGCAGTCCTGACCAGCTACAACTTCCTTCACATCATCTTTGAATCGCTTCAAAGAACCCAGTTCACCCGAGTAAATAACGATACCATCGCGAATCAAACGAATCTTGTTGCTGCGCTTGATCTTTCCTTCCTTCACCAGACATCCGGCAACAGAACCGACCTTGGAAATCTTAAATACCTGCTGAACTTCCACATTGGCAGTAATTTCCTCACGGATTTCCGGAGAAAGCATACCTTCCATTGCACTCTTCACTTCGTTGATCGCGTCATAGATAATTGAATACAGACGAATTTCTACACCTTCCTTCTCTGCATTCCGACGTGCCAACAATGACGGACGTACCTGGAAACCGATAATAATTGCATTCGAAGCTGCTGCCAAAACAACATCCGATTCAGAAATCTGTCCGACTGCTTTATGGATCACATTCACCTGAATCTCTTCTGTTGACAAACGAATCAATGAATCAGACAAAGCCTCAACAGATCCGTCCACATCACCTTTAACGATGACATTCAATTCCTGGAAGTTACCTACTGCAATACGACGACCAATATCGTCCAATGTAAGCATCTTCTGAGTACGCAAGCCCAATTCACGTTGTAACTGTTCACGACGATTGGCGATCTCACGAGCTTCCTGATCTGTTTCCAATACATTAAACGTATCACCTGCCTGAGGTGCACCATTCAAACCTAAGATCAATACCGGTTCTGAAGGTCCTGCCTCCTGTACTCGCTGGTTACGTTCGTTGAACATCGCTTTGATACGACCATAATGGGTTCCTGCCAAAACGATATCTCCCATCTTCAACGTACCATTCTCTACCAATACTGTTGAAACATAACCACGTCCTTTGTCCAAAGAAGATTCAATGATAGAACCAACCGCACGACGTTTCGGATTCGCCTTCAAATCCAGCAAGTCCGCTTCCAACAGCACTTTTTCCAACAAATCTTCTACACCGATACCTTTCTTGGCAGAAATTTCCTGGCACTGATATTTACCACCCCAGTCTTCTACCAGATAATTCATATTGGCAAGTTCTTCCTTGATTTTATCCGGATTTGCATGAGGTTTATCAATCTTGTTAATAGCAAAAACAATAGGTACACCTGCTGCAGAAGCATGATTGATGGCTTCCACCGTCTGAGGCATGACACTATCGTCGGCTGCTACAATAATAATAGCGATATCTGTTACTTTTGCTCCGCGAGCACGCATAGCCGTAAAGGCTTCATGACCAGGAGTATCCAAGAAAGTAATACGACGACCGTTCGGCAACTTCACATTATAAGCACCAATATGCTGAGTGATACCACCCGCTTCACCGGCAATCACATTCGCATTACGGATATTATCCAGCAACGAAGTCTTACCATGGTCAACGTGTCCCATCACCGTAACAATCGGTGGACGCGGAACCCAATCTTCTTCGTTATCTTCATCTTCATCTGCCTTGATTGCTTCAACTACATCAGCACTTACATATTCCGTCTTGAAACCGAACTCTTCAGCAACAATATTAATTGTTTCAGCATCCAAACGCTGGTTGATAGAAACCATAATACCGATACTCATACAAGTCGCTATGACTTTCGTAACCGGCACATCCATCATATTAGCCAAATCGTTAGCCGTAACGAATTCGGTTAATTTCAGGATTTTGCTTTCCATTTCCTCCTGCTCCATCAGCTCATGTTCACGCTTCTGGATTGCATCACGTTTATCACGACGATATTTTGCACCTTTGTTGCTCTTGTTACTCTTATTCGTCAGCCGGGCTAATGTTTCCTTGATTTGCTTCTGTACATCCTCTTCACTGACTTCCGTCTTTACCGGTTTCTTCAACCGAGGCTTACGCTCATCCCGATTATTCCCATTTTGACGATAGTTATTACCACCACCATTAGCTACATTGGCAACATCCACACGATCTTTCTTGATACGTTTACGTTTCTTCTTGCCATCACCTTCTTCATTGGATGCCATGTTCGCTTTAGGGGTTCCACCTTGCTGTTTATTCTGATCCTTTTTAAAATTCGGCTGTCCAGGACGATTATTACCTTGTTTCTCGTCACGTTCTTTCCGTTTTTCTTCTTTCGACTTCTTCTTCGGACGAGTTGACTGATTAAGTGCTTCCAAATCAATTTTACCCGTAACTTTGATATTCGATTCAAACTTAGGAGTACTCAATCGGAATAATTCACTATCGTTCTTATCGGCCGATGTCGTTGATGAACCCGATCCCACTGGTTGACTTTTTTCTTCTTTTGGAGCGACCATTTCCGGCTGCTTCTCTTCAGCTTTCTCTTTATTCACAATATTTATTTTTACTTCTTCTTTCTCATTCTGTTGTTCCACTTTTTCTACGGCAGGCACGACTTTTTCTTCTTGCTGAACGACAGGTTCAGGATCTTTATCAACCGAAGCTGAGGCGGAAACTGCCTCAGGTATGATCTCGTCCTTCTTTTCCGGTTCTAAATTGATGTGACCTTTCATCACGATCTTCGGACGAAATTCTTCTGGAACCTCTGTTTTTATTTCTTGGGGCTGTTCTTCTTTTACGACAGCAGCCGTACTTTTCTTATTATGTATATGCGAAGCTTCACGCTTAATCTCCGCATCAGGCATATTCTTCCCAAACTCCTTTACGAGCAAAGCATACTGTTCATCACTCAACCGGGTATTCGGATTGGACTCAACCTCCGGATAACCATTCTTATGCAGGAACTCAACCACCGTGTTCAGTCCTACATTCATTTTTTTCAATACTTGTTGTAATCTTATAGGCATACTAAACTTTGTCGTAACACTTAATCATTAATTTTCATCATCCTCAAATTCGGCAGCCAAGATTGACAAGACATCATCAACTGTCGATTCTTCCAAGTCAGCCCGCTCTACCAATTCATCTCTCGGTATTGCCAATACACTCTTAGCTGTATAGCAACCGATATTCTTCAGAGCGTCAATTACCCAACCATCTATTTCATCTGCAAATTCATCCAAATAAATATCTTCTTCATCAGCACCATCAATATCGCGGAATACATCAATAGTATATTCTGTCAACATACAAGCCAATTTGATATTCAAACCGCCTTTACCAATAGCCAACGAAACTTCTTCCGGACGCAAATAGACTTCTGCGCGTTTCTCTTCTTCATTAACCCGGATAGAAGATATCTTAGCGGGGCTCAATGCTCGCTGGATAAACAAGGATATATTAGATGTATAATTGATCACATCGATATTCTCGTTTCTCAACTCCCGTACGATACCATGAATACGAGAACCCTTCATTCCCACACAGGCACCTACCGGATCGATACGATCGTCATAAGATTCAACAGCAACCTTGGCACGTTCTCCCGGGATTCGGGCAATGGCCTTGATGGTAATCAAACCGTCATTGATTTCCGGCACTTCCAATTCGAACAAACGCTGCAGGAACAACTTGTCTGTACGAGAAAGGATAATTTTCGGATTGTTGTTGTAATTATCTACACGCTGTACGATAGCACGAGCCGTTTCTCCTTTCCGGTAGAAATCACCCGGTATCTGTTCCGTCTTCGGCAACAACAATTCATTTCCATCGTCATCAAGCAGCAACATTTCTTTCTTCCATACCTGATACACATCTGCCGAAATGATTGTACCGATTTTATCTTTATATTTAGCGTAAAGGCTATCTTTCTGCAATTCCAATATCTTGGATGCTAATGTCTGACGTAAATTCAAGATAGCACGACGTCCAAAATCGGCAAAATGAACTTCGTCTGTAATTTCCTCGCCTACTTCACAATCGGCATCAATCTGACGGGCATCCGTCAACGAAATCTCCAGATTTGAATCTTCCAATTCATCATCCGCTACGACCTTACGATTTCTCCAGATTTCAAAATCACCTTTTTCCGGATTGATGATAACATCGTAGTTTTCGTCTGTTCCGAACATTTTTGCAATCACGTTACGGAATGACTCTTCCAATACGCTGATCATCGTATCCTTATCTATATTCTTCAACTCCTTGAACTCCGCAAGGGTATCAATCATACTGACTGTTTCCTCTTTTCTGGCCATACTACTTGAATCTAATTAAATATTTTGTATATTTTATTTCACTATATGTATAAGGCTGGTCTTCCTCGACAGTAACCTTACGTTTGGCACCTTCCGGCTTGATCTGCTTTTCGACTGTCAGGACAATTCCGTTTTCATCAGCCGATTTCAACACACCGGTCAGTTTCACTCCTGCCGTCAACAAGACCTCAACTTCATTCCCTATATTCTTTTGGTATTGACGAAGCACTTTAAAAGGAGATGTAATTCCGGCAGAACCGACTTCTAATTCAAAATCTTCCACATCACGGTCTAAATGATCTTCCAAATACCGGCTCAGCTCAACACAATCATCAATGCATACCGACTCATCATTGTCTATTTCCACTACGATTATATTCCCGGGCTGTACTGCCACATCTACCAGATAATTGGAAGAAGATGCCAACTTCTCTTCTACCAGTTTTACAATCAATTCCTTATCTATCATACTTCGCTTTATATATAATCTGTTTTCTATATTCCGAAGGTCTCTTCCAGAACTCTCGAAAATCGTTTGCAAAACCAACGAGAATCGTTTACAAAAGATACGGGTTCTGAAATCGGTCTTTCCTATTCCTGCACTGACAAATGACTGTTCTTTCTCTTTCGGGCTATACCAGGAATAGTTAAGACAAAAAGAGGGGACCGCCCGCCCCCTCATCATCAACACTCAATCGTCGCAAAATTACAAAAAATCAGTCACTTTTCAAATACACAACCGATATTTCCTACAACTATTCCACTATTTAATCATTTCTTTCTCTTCTTTCGAAAGGAAAACAGTTCCTCATCAAGAAACAACCAATGCTTGCGGGCAAAAAAAACAAAACCGCCACGATTTATTCGTGACGGTTACCTTTTGTAGCGAGACCCGGGATTGAACCGGGGACCTCATGATTATGAATCATGCGCTCTAACCAGCTGAGCTATCTCGCCATTTTTATTGTTTTTGTCGTTATCATTTCTGATTGACGATGCAAAAGTAGAGGTTATTTTTTTACTATCCAAATTTTCGGCAAACTTTTTTTACACGCCTTTTTCATCTGAAACGGTAATTTATTAATAATGAGACAGAATTTTCATGTAATTTTTTTTGATAATCAGAAAACTTTTCTGTAATTTGCGAAACGTAAAAACTCTTTTAGCCATGAATAAGGAAAAATTTAACATTGAATACGTTTTTGACAACGTCTCTCGATCTAGCCTGTGGAATCACATTACAACGTCCAGAGGATTGTCCTCTTGGTTTGCCGAAAAAGTTTCCATAAAAAACAATGTCTATACGTTTATGTGGAACAAAGACGAAATGAAGGCCCGTGCAGAACTGATCAAGCAAAAAGAACAAATTCGTTATTGCTTAGAAACAGAAAATGACGGGCCTTTTTCGTATTTTGAATTTTCCATTCATACATTAGAACTAACCGGGACAACATCTTTACAAATTACAGACTTTGCCGAACCCAGTGAAAAAGAAGATGCCATCGATTTATGGGATTCGCAAATTCATGCCCTAAAACGTTCGCTCGGCATTTAGTGTTGTTTCACATATAAAAAGAGGTTATTATCGTTTTTTACACTACTTTTGCCACTCCAATCTATTAGGCATGTTGAAAATAAAACGATTATATACCTTTATGCTGCAGACTTTCCTGCCGCTATTCTTAATGACCTTTGGTATCTGCCTGTTCATTGTCCTGATGCAGTTCCTTTGGAAGTACATCGACGACATGGTTGGAAAAGGTCTGGAGATGAAGGTGCTGGCAGAAATGTTCTTTTATGCAGCAATGGGATTAGTTCCCATGGCTTTGCCTTTGTCTATACTGTTGGCCTCGCTGATGACTTTCGGTAATTTGGGAGAAAGGCTTGAGTTGCTGGCTATGAAATCAGCCGGTGTTTCGTTAATTCACATCATGCGTCCGCTGATCATTTTTATCTCTCTGGTCAGTGTCGGAGCTTTTTTCTTCCAAGACAAGATCATGCCTGTTGTACAGGTAAAGCTTTATACCCTGCTTTATTCCATCAAGCAAAAATCTCCTGAATTGGAAATTCCTGAAGGTGTATTTTATAAAGAAATCACAGGTTTCAATGTTTATGTCAAAGAGAAGGTACCTGAAAGTGGACTCCTAAAAGACGTGATGATCTATGATTACTCGGAAGGATTCAATAATGCCCGTGTGATCGTAGCCGATTCAGGAAGATTAAAAACATCTGCAGACAAACTTTATCTGGTCCTTTCTTTATATAACGGAGAATCTTTTGAGAATCTGAAGAATCAGACGCAAAAAGGAAAAAGCAAATCGGCTGTTCCGTATCGGCGAGAATCATTTGCCACCAAAGATATTCTGATTGAATTTGATGCCAACTTCAACAGAACCGATGAATCATTGATGCAGAACCAGTTTATCGGGAAAGGATTATCAGAGTTACAGGCTTCCATTGATTCGATGGGTGTTCGTTTAGATAGCATCAAACGCGAGAATGCAACCATTATCCTGCGACAGTCTTACCGGCAGGAATTCACGAAACATGAGCTCGTAGATGGGAAAAGTCAACCTATTTCTACAATTGATTCATTAGCTCCTATCGCCCAAAACATGACACTTAACTTCGATAGTCTGTATCAATCCATGACACCAGGAAAACAATCGGCTATCTTAAACAAAGCAAAATCCAAAATTGAAAATACCCGGGCAGAAATGATTTTCAAAGCTTCTACTATTGGAGAAGAAGCATACAAAGTACGCCGACATCTTACCGAATGGCATAAAAAGTTTACCATCTCATTTGCATGTCTTATTTTCTTCTTTATCGGAGCGCCGCTGGGAGCTATCATCCGAAAAGGAGGATTAGGTATGCCGGTTGTCATCTCGGTATTCCTTTTCATCTTTTATTATATCATCGACAACATAGGCTTTAAAATGGCGCGCGATGGTATTTGGGAAGCTTGGGAAGGTATGTGGTTGAGTGCAGCCGTTCTTACTCCTTTAGGTATTTTCCTGACGTACAAAGCGGTCAACGATTCGGTAATCATGAATGCCGACACCTATATCAACGCCTTGAAGAATTTAGTAGGAAGAAGAGCCGGACGAAAGGTTGAACGCAAGGAAGTCATCATTTATACTCCTGATTACGATGTCATCTTGCCTCGTTTGACGAAACTTTCGGCCGACTGCAAACAATACTTGCAGAATCATCGTCGTTGGATCAATTACATCCAATACTGGAAATCCGGCGGAAAAGATCATTCGGCAGAAGCGCTGGCACAGGAAATGGAAGCGATCATTGAAGAGCTGGCTAATTCAGACCAGAACTTATTGCTGAACAAGCTTATGGATTATCCGATTATCAGTAACTATCATCAGTTAAATGCCAATATAAACAGAAAAGTGGCGCTTGCGATCGGCTGTTTCCTTCCTTTGGGATTGATAGTCTATCTTTTTGCCATCTATCAGCGAAAGTTATTGCGGCAGGATATAAATACGGTACAAAAAGTGAGCGAAGAGATTAAAGAAATGATATTTTCACTACATTTGTCAAAAGAAACTTTAGATAACAAAAACAATATATGAGCGAATTCAAATTAAACACTATCGAAGAGGCAATTGAAGATTTCCGGGAAGGTAAATTCGTAATCGTCGTAGACGATGAAGATCGTGAAAACGAAGGTGATCTGATCATTGCCGCAGAGAAAGTGACTCCTGAGAAAATCAATTTCATGTTGAAGAATGCACGTGGCGTATTATGTGCACCTATCACCATTTCTCGTTGCGAAGAACTGGATCTGCCTCATCAGGTAACCAATAATACTTCGGTATTAGGAACTCCGTTTACTGTTACGATCGACAAACTGGAAGGTTGTTCTACGGGTGTTTCTGCTGCCGACCGGGCTGCAACTATTCTGGCTTTGGCCGACCCGACATCAACACCTGAAACTTTTGGTCGTCCGGGACATATCAATCCGCTTTATGCTCAGGAAAAAGGAGTATTACGTCGTGCCGGACATACAGAAGCCTGCATCGATATGTGCCGTTTGGCTGGTTTGTATCCGGCAGCTGCTTTGATGGAAATCATGAGCGAAGACGGAACCATGGCTCGTTTGCCTGAATTACGCAAATTTGCTGACGAACAAGATATAAAGTTGATTTCTATTGCCGATCTTATCGCCTATCGGTTGAAACAGGAATCTATCGTAGAACAAGGTGAAGAAGTAGATATGCCTACCGAATACGGACATTTCCGTCTGATCCCGTTCCGCCAGAAAAGCAATGGTTTGGAACATATCGCCATCATCAAGGGTGATGTAAAAGGCGAAGAACCGGTTCTGGTTCGCGTTCATTCATCTTGTGCAACAGGAGATATCTTCGGTTCCATGCGGTGTGACTGCGGCGAACAGCTTCATCAGGCACTTCGGATGATTGAAAAAGAAGGCAAAGGTGCCGTTATTTATCTGAATCAGGAAGGAAGAGGCATTGGTCTGATGGAAAAGATGAAAGCATACAAACTGCAAGAAAACGGAATGGATACCATTGATGCCAATATCTGCTTAGGTCATCAGGCAGATGAACGGGATTATGGTGTCGGAGCCCAAATCTTACGTCACATCGGTATTACTAAAATGCGCTTAATGACCAACAACCCGGTAAAACGCGTCGGGCTGGAAGCATACGGTTTGTCGGTAGTAGAAAATGTACCTATCGAAGTAACGCCCAATCCTTACAATATGTTCTATCTGAAGACCAAAAAGGAAAGAATGGGACACACATTACACAATGTAAAATAGTTAAACTTAAAATATACAAAGCGATGGCACAATTATCAGAAAGATTAAACAGATTGTCTCCGTCAGAAACGCTGGCAATGTCTCAGAAAAGTAGTGAATTAAAAGCTCAAGGTATTGACATTATCAATATGAGCGTGGGTGAACCCGACTTCAATACACCCGATCACATTAAAGAAGCAGCCAAGAAAGCCGTGGATGATAACTTCTCCAGATATTCACCTGTGGCTGGTTATCCGGCTTTGCGAAATGCAATCGTTGCCAAATTGAAGAATGAAAACGGTTTGGATTACACAGCAGCACAAATCTCTTGTGCCAATGGTGCCAAGCAATCTGTTTGTAATACCGTCATGGCTTTAGTAAATGCCGGAGATGAAGTAATCATTCCTGCTCCGTATTGGGTTAGTTATCCGGAAATGGTGAAATTGGCTGATGGTACACCGGTTACAATTCCGGCCGGCATTGAGCAAGATTTTAAAATCACTCCGGCTCAATTGGAAGCAGCCATCACTCCGAAAACAAAGTTATTGATTCTTTGTTCGCCGTCAAACCCAACCGGTTCTGTTTACAGCAAGGAAGAATTGGCAGGCTTGGCTGCCGTATTGGCTAAACATCCGCAAGTATATGTCATTGCCGATGAAATTTATGAACACATCAATTATATCGGTAAGCATGAAAGTATTGCCCAGTTCGAGGAAGTTCGCGACCGTGTGGTAATCGTCAACGGAGTTTCTAAAGCTTATGCAATGACCGGATGGCGTATTGGTTTCATCGCCGGACCAGAATGGATCGTTAAAGCAGTCAACAAGCTGCAGGGACAATATACTTCAGGACCATGTTCCGTTTCGCAGAAAGCTGCCGAAGCAGCCTATACAGGAACACAAGCTCCGGTAGAAGAAATGCGTCAGGCTTTCGAACGCCGTCGTGACCTGATCGTTAAATTGGCAAAAGAAATCCCGGGATTCGAAGTAAACGTTCCGCAAGGAGCTTTCTACCTCTTCCCTAAATGTAGTTCATATTTCGGTAAGTCTTGCGATGGTCGTACCATCAATAACGCAGCTGATTTAGCCATGTACCTGTTGGAAGTTGGGCATGTAGCATGTGTAGGTGGCGGTGCTTTTGGAGCTCCTGAATGCATCCGTATGAGTTATGCTACATCAGATGAGAACATCATCGAAGCTATGCGCCGAATCAAAGAAGCATTAGCTAAGTTACATTAAAGAATCAGATCGGTAGAGTTTTCCCAGACTCTTCCGTCATAAGATAAAACACCTGTCCCTCTGAATCTGGAGGCGACAGGTGTTTTTTTATAGCCATATCTCATTTTCCCTTATTGCATTTATCTTTATATCCTATTAGAATTCTGCATTTTACAAGTAGTTTTTAAGATAATCCTCTACATAAACTAATTAATTCACCCATATGATTTAATCAAATCACCAATATGAGGCAATCAATTCACCTATATAAATTAATTAATTCACTAATATGAATCAATTAGTTTATAGTATTAAAATACAAAAAATACCATAACAAAACAAACAAAGTGGCTCTAGAGAAGAAGAAAATACATCAGACTTCTCACAACAGAAATTATCTTCTTAAAAAGTTTATAAAACAGATTTCCTTTACAGAAGAACAAGAACAGAAACAAGAAGATTAATATTCTGTAATCTATTAAATTAATCAGCTTTCGGCAAAACAATACCAGCGCTACATTGTTTTATAAATACAAACAATATTAAGTATCATTTTTTAAATACAGAATTTATGAATAGAATAATTTTAGTTGGTTCAATTATTTTGATGGGCCTTTTCTCTTGCTCCAAAGAGGATGATTTAGACCAGCAAATCACACCACAAAAACTTGTTTCCCCAGATCTAACAGCTTATGTAGCCAATACAGACCAGACAACAAGTCCAATGACTGGTTTTCTTGAGATTTATCCTTGTACAGAAGGTACTTCTATTTACTTCGGAAATTACGTTGAAGATAAAAAGACAGCCTTTAATGCCTTTTATCCCATCGAGAATGGAGAGATTTACGCCGGTTATTACAGAAAACTTTCTGTCCCGGAAAATATCTACAACTTGGTTTACTGGGGTACACCGGTAAATAACAATGATCCGATTTACGAATCACCAGCCATAAAGAATCCAGAAATCAGAATTGATACGGATCTGTCCAAATTATATTTGGAACTTAGGAAAAATTCGGATGATGACACGTACAGACCGGTATTTGACCTCGTCTATGCCTTGAGAGAAAAGAACCTGGCCAACGAAGATTTAAGTACATCACTCGACAGAGTTGTTGCCGGACTCAAAGTCATTGTCAAGACATCCAACGGCACTCCGTTCAGTGCCAACATATCGAAAATGGAAGTCCGCATCAACGGCATCGCTGAGAAACTGAATTTCTATACGGCAGAACCGGAAAACAAAACGAAAACCGTCAAATTCGAATTAAAGCGTTCGGCCGACAACAAACAAATGACAACGGGTACCGTTATGCTATTCCCTTCAACCGAAAATCCGTTATTGGAACTTTTCATAACCCTAAGCGATGGAAGTACGCATTCCGTATCTAAGAATTTAAGCAGCACGCTTTCGGCTAACAACCGTCTGACATTAAACATTATCGTCGGCGATATTTTCGGAGGAGGAAGTGAAAGCGGCTACTTTACCGTACAGAATTGGATCGAATCTACAGAGACCATCGAATTTCCAGTCATTCCTTAAAAACAGTCAATCCATATAAACCGGGAGAGTAGCGTTACCTTTTACAACGCTGCCCCCCCGGTTTTCTTTGGGCATGAAGTTTCTTCCAGACAAACATTTTATGCCTCATATTTTTGATATTCCTGTTTTCATTTCATAGCTTTGCGCTTCAACCCTATTCATAAACGATTATGAAAAGACGTATTGCTATTAAAATAGGAAGTAATGTACTGACCCGGAACGATGGGAAGTTAGATATTACGCGTATGTCTTCCCTTGTCGACCAGATTGCAGACTTACACCGGCAAGGAATAGAGATCCTGTTGATCTCTTCAGGAGCCGTAGCTTCCGGAAAAAGTGAAATCAACATTGGGAAACAATTGGATGCCGTTTCATCCAGGCAACTCTATTCGGCCATCGGACAAGCCAAGCTCATCAACCGATATTACGACTTGTTTCGCGAACAAGGAATCTGCTGCGGACAAGTATTAACTACCAAGGAAAGTTTCTCAACCCGAACACAATACCTGACGCAAAAGCATTGCATGGAAGTCATGTTGAATCATCATGTCATTCCCATCGTCAATGAAAACGATACAATTTCGGTTACAGAGCTTATGTTTACCGACAACGATGAATTGTCTGGTCTGATTGCTACGATGATGAATGCGGATACATTGATCATTTTAAGCAATGTCAATGGAATTTATACCGGTAACCCGGCAGATCCCAACAGTCAGCTTCTGCCTCAAATCATACCGGGACAGCAAGATCTGGAAGCATACATCCAAAGTGGGAAGTCTTCTTTTGGCCGAGGAGGCATGTTGACTAAGTGCAAGATCGCCTGTCAGGTAGCAGAAGAAGGTATTGAAGTCATTATTGCCAATGGGAAACGCGACAACATTCTCAACCTGATTCTTCTTCAACCGGAAAAGACCTTGTGTACACGTTTCGTTCCCGGAGAGAAAAACGTCAGCAACATCAAGAAATGGATTGCTCATTCGGAAGATTTTGCCAAAGGGAAGATTGTCATCAACGCCGGAGCAGAGGAAGCTTTATCCTCACCTAAAGCCAGCAGTATTTTGCTGGTCGGCGTAACACGTATTGAAGGAGACTTTGAAAAAGATGATATCGTCCGTGTGATGAATGAAGAAGGGAAACAAATCGGAATTGGTTGTACGGCTTATAGCAGTCAGGAAGCAAGACCGCTAATCGGAACGAAAGATGTAAAACCGATTATCCATTACAATTACCTCTACCTGAATTAACCGATCAGCTTATTCAGCAAAACAAAGTAATTCGAATCAGGAATATGACAACAACACTACAACTTTTACAACAAGCATCTCAAGCTGTCGCCTGCTTACAAAGCTGTTCCGACAGCCTGATTCAACAGATATTAAACGATACGGCTTTGGCTTTATTGGCCAACATGGAAAGCATTCTGAAAGCCAACGAAGAAGACTTATCCCGCATGGATACGTCAAACCCCAAATATGATCGGCTGAAACTGACAGAAAGTCGCCTCCGCGGTATTGCAGAAGATATGCAAAACGTATCGGCTCTTCCTTCTCCTTTAGGAAAAACATATAGCGAGACAATCCGGCCCAACGGCATGACTATTCGTAAAATCAGTGTTCCGTTCGGTGTTATCGGAGTCATTTACGAAGCCCGACCGAATGTTACCTGCGATGTTTTCTCGCTCTGCCTGAAAAGTGGTAACGTATGTGTACTGAAAGGTGGTTCGGATGCCGACTGTTCCAACCGGGCTTTAGTAAGGATCATCCACCAGGTATTAGAGAAATATCAGCTTAATCCTGCGTTATGTACCCTACTTCCACCCGACAGAGAAGCGACAGCCGAATTATTAAACGCTGTCGGTTTGGTCGATTTGGTAATACCCCGCGGAAGCAGTTCGCTGATTCAATATGTGAGAGACCATGCCCGCATTCCGGTTATTGAGACAGGCGCAGGCATTTGTCATACTTATTTTGATATAGCCGGCGACAAAGAAAAGGGGCAAGCCATTATCAACAATGCAAAGACCCGCAGAGTCAGTGTCTGCAATGCTTTGGACTGTCTGCTCATCCATGAACAACGGTTGGCAGATCTTCCTTATCTGTGTCAGTTGCTAAGCCAGCATCAGGTTATAATCTACGCAGACGAACCTGCCTTCAAAGCGTTACAAGGAAACTATCCACCGGATTTACTCCAACAAGCTACCGAAGAAAGTTACGGAACCGAATTCCTGGATTACAAAATGAGTATACGTACGGTTCCATCTCTGGAGGAAGCTTTAAGGCATATTGCCCGATACAGTTCGAAGCATAGCGAATGTATCATCACGGAAGACAAACGAAACGAAGACATATTCTTACAGAAAGTAGATGCAGCCTGTGTATATGCCAACGTATCTACAGCATTTACCGACGGAGCACAATTCGGATTCGGAGCAGAAATAGGTATCAGCACGCAGAAGATGCATGCACGCGGTCCGATGGCCTTGCCTGAACTGACTACCTATAAATATATCATTACAGGAAACGGACAAACAAGAAGTTAATAATTATCTAAATCAGACAATATGAAAATTACAATCATCGGTTCCGGAAATATGGGAGGAGCCATTGCCAAAGGTTTGTCACAAGGAAGTATCTTCCAGGCAAACGACATCACATGTACAGCTCAAACTGATGAAACCCTGGAGAAAATGCGTCATATCAATGAGGCATTTAACCTGACTCACGACAATATCAATGCCGTTCGTGAAGCAGATATCGTTGTAATTGCCGTCAAGCCTTGGCGTGTACAATCAATTATTGAAGAAATCCGTCCGGCATTGCAGTTCGACAAACAGATCATCGTATCTATTGCGGCAGGTGTAACATTCGAGCAACTGAACGGTTTCCTAACCAAAACAACAACATCGAAAGCTCATGTAAATCCGGTTATCTTCCGCGTTATACCGAATACCGCCATCGAAGTCAAGAGCAGTATGACATTTATCTCGGCATACAATGCTTCACAGGAGCAGATTGATCTGCTGATTTCTATCTTCAATGAATTAGGAAATGCTATACTGATAGAAGAACGCCTGATGGAAGCCGGCACAGCATTGGCATCAAGTGGTATCGCATTCGCCTTGCGTTACATCCGGGCGGCTATAGAAGGAGGCGTGGAATTAGGATTTTATCCCAAGCAAGCCCAAGAAATTGTTGTCCATACCGTAAAAGGAGCAATCGACCTGCTATTGGAAAACAAGAGCAATCCGGAAGCAGAAATCGATAAAGTAACTACACCAGGCGGTATTACGATTAAAGGATTGAATGAAATGGAACTTTCAGGATTCACTTCGGCCGTTATCCGAGGATTGAAAGCCAGCCGATAAACCAATCTAATGAAATAGAATACAACAGTAAACAAATAAGGCATGCCGAAACCGACATGCCTTATTCTTTTATCGAAATCTTATTCGTTCAGACGAATTATTCAGCACGCAAAGTAAGACGTTTGAATGCCAAGATCTGTAATTCAGGATCAGCTTCCTTCATTACTTCCTTAACAGTCTTCTTACCATCCATGATATCTTCCTGGTTCAACAAGCAAACTTCTTTCAAGAATTTGCTCAAGCGACCTTTAGCAATATTCTGGATCATCTGTTCCGGCAAGTTAGCAGCCTTTTCAGCAGAAACAGTAGCGATGATTTCTTTTGCTTTCGCTACATCTTCAGCAGTAATCCAGCCTTTAGCCATGTTGCTTTCCATGTGATCTTCGCTATCAACATGAGCCGGATTAATACCAGCCTTCTTCAAAGCAGCTTCAACAGCTTTCTGTACTTGTTCAGCTTTAGTCTTTTCAATTGCTACCTGAATTTCCTGTTCTTTTACTGATTCAGGAACACCTGCTTCATCAATAGCAATCGGATTCATAGCAGCGATCTGCATAGCTATGTTGTGAGCAATTTCTTCAGAAGCCTTATTGAATGCAGCAATTGTACAAAGCTGATTCTTACCCATGTGGTTATAAACTGTTGTATAAGCACCTTCAACCACATTGTAACCATCCAATTCCATCTTTTCTCCAGTGATACCACTGCGATCAACAACTGCATCTTTTACAGTTCCGTTACCCATCGGCAAAGCCAATACTTCATCTAATGTATGACACTTGTTTGCTACAGCAGCATCCAAGATAGCTTGTGTCAAAGCAACAAAGTCAGCGTTCTTTGCAACGAAGTCAGTTTCGCACTTCAAAGCAATGACAGCAGCAAATTCGCCATCTTTCTTTGCCAATACACAACCTTCAGAAGCATCACGATCAGAACGTTTTGCAGCGATAGCTTGTCCTTTCTTACGGATGATTTCCATTGCCTTTTCGATGTCGCCATCAGTTTCAGTCAATGCTTTCTTACAGTCCATCATACCAGCTCCACTCATTTTGCGCAGCTTGGTAATATCAGCCATTGTTACAGCCATAATCTTATTCTCTTATTTTTAATGTTTATATTCTTTATAAAATAGACAATGGACAATTGACAATTGACAATTTCTGTCAAAAGCCAATTGCCCATTGTATGTGTATTCGAATTGTCAATTGTCAACTATCAATTTTCAATTGAATTATTCTTCATCTTTAGCAAACTTACCAGCGATGTTAGCATTCAAAGCTTCATCATCTTCTTTCTTGGTACGTTCCTTCTTAGCTGCTTTAGCTTTACGTTCTCTTTTCGGAGCTTCTCCTTCACCAGCAGCTTCAGCATCTACTTTTTCAGCTTTGCGTTCCTGCAAACCTTCGTTCATAGCTTCGCAGATAGCGCCTAAGATTACTTCTACTGATTTAGTAGCATCATCATTAGCCGGAATTACATAGTCGATGTTTGAAGGATCAGAGTTTGTATCAACCATACCGAATACAGGAATACCCAGACGGTTTGCTTCACGAACAGCGATATGTTCTTTCATCACGTCAACAACGAACAAAGCTGACGGCAGACGAGTCAGGTCAACGATAGAACCTAATGTCTTTTCCAATTTTGCACGCTGACGAGTGATCTGTAATTTTTCTCTCTTTGACAAATTATCAAATGTACCGTCTTTTGTCATCTTGTCGATCGTAGCCATCTTCTTGATAGCTTTACGGATTGTCGGGAAGTTAGTCAACATACCACCCGGCCAACGTTCGATCACGTAAGGCATACCTACAGAAGCAGCCTTATCAGCAACGACTTGTTTAGCTTGTTTCTTAGTAGCAACAAAAAGAACTTTCTTTCCCTGTTTTGCCAGGTTCTTCATTACTTCTGCTGCTTCTTCTACTTTAGCAACTGTTTTATATAAATCAATGATATGAATACCATTGCGCTCCATGAAGATATAAGGAGCCATAGCGGGGTTCCACTTTCTTTTTAAGTGTCCGAAGTGAACACCTGCTTCTAATAATTGATCAAAATTTACTCTTGACATTGTTTCTTTTCTTAAATCGTTTACATTCTTTTGTTTACACAACCCACAGGTAGTCTTCCCATATTCCTGCATACAAAAAGAATCCTGCTGGTTTAGATACTAAACGTTCGCTTTCAGTTCTATAGTTTTTGAGCTTTTAAGTTTTTGAGTTATAAACCTAATAAACTTATCAACTAATAAACTTACAAACTCAAAATTAACGTTTACTGAACTGGAATCTTTTACGAGCTTTCGGACGACCCGGTTTCTTACGTTCAACAGAACGAGGATCACGAGTGATGAAGCCTTCTGCACGAAGAGCTGCTTTATCTTCCGGATTAATCTTAACCAACGCACGAGCAATACCCAAACGAGCTGCTTCTGACTGGCCTTTAAAGCCACCGCCTACCAAGTTGATCTTGATATCGTATTGTTCAGCAACATTCAATTTTGCTAAAGGCTGCTTTACAACAAACTGAAGAATTGAAGAAGGAAAGTAATTTGCAAGATCGCGGTTGTTGATTGTAATCTTACCTGTTCCTTCGCTAACGTACACGCGAGCAACTGCGGCTTTACGTCTTCCTATTGCATTTACTACTTCCATCGCTATTATTTATATGAGTTAATATCAATTGACTTAGGCTGCTGAGCTTCGTGTTTATGTTCTGTACCTGCATAAACATACAAATTACCCAGTAACTTTGCACCCAGACGATTCTTAGGTAACATACCCTTTACTACTTTTCTATACAGATAACTCGGGCCTTTTGCTAATAAATCAGCCGGAGTGTATTCAATCTGTCCACCAGGATAACCGGTGTATCTCAAATAAATACGATCGTTCCACTTTTTACCTGTCAGAACGACTTTTTCTGCATTGATAATAATTACATTATCACCACAATCAACGTGAGGAGTAAAATTGGGTTTGTACTTGCCACGCAAAAGCTTTGCTACTTTTGCACAAAGACGACCTAATGTCTGGCCTTCAGCGTCAACGATGACCCATTCTTTGTTTACAGTTGCTTTGTTTGCAGAAATGGTCTTAAAACTTAAAGTATCCACTGCTTAAATTGTTTAATAAATTAATAAAATCAAAAAACTAATCTTTTCCCTTTGCCCCACCGGACACATGATGATGCAAAGTTCTAAGAACTAAACTTTTAGTACAATTTGATAATAATCGGCTTGCAAAGGTACGTATATTATTTGAATTACAAAACTTTCCATTCTTCTTTTTCTGAAAAAATATAGTGGCTTTTACTCATCTTCGGTTTCTTATTCATGATTCCAGAGGCTTTCCCGAACAATAATTCCTTCGTTATTGGGTGTGTTCTCATTAATCAGCTCATAAGCATTTTCTTCAGGTGATTCTACATAAAAGATCTTTGTGTAAGAAAAGTCCGGATCTTCCCGTTCCAGCCATTCCACCAACAAATCGGGTAAAGACGTATCGAAAGGTAATTCGTAACGGGTTTCATACCAGCAATTCACCGGACTAAATGAAATTTGTTTAATAACTCCATCCTGTATGAAAAAGTAAACATTGTAACCTCCGTCGTTGATATAGCCACGAACATCCGAACCAGGATACCGCTTCTGTATAAAATCCAACTCTCCTGGCTGTACAGCCTGATACCAATAATTATTAGGTAAATCACGATTATACGTATGAAGCCAGACGCCTTCCTCATCCATCAGGACTTCATACGTCATATCTTCAACATCTTTCCACTGATACTTAAAAAATATCCGGTACAGCGTATGTGATAACTCTTCACGTTCCCAACTGGTTATGGCTTCTATCTTAGCATCAGCATACGGCGAATGCAGGAAACTTTCCTGTACTTTCTCCGGCAGACACGTAAAATCCTTCAGATAAGAGATACACAAATTCCATCCATCCTCTTTATAAAAAACTTCAGCTTCCTTGCGTTGCTCATCTGAAAATTTGACGTAAAGACCGGATCCATCCCAATCACTCACCGAAATAATTGAAGCATCTCTATAACGTCGCTGGAAATCTCGTTGCAAACTCACGTCATACTTGTCTAATGGGCCTTCCTGCTCGCAGGCATTCAAGCATAAAAGCATGATCCATAGAAATACAAATCTTTTCATTATCTACTCTCCTTTCCTTTTTTATTTGTTTATCCAACTCCACAAGATTCATCTTTCCAAAGATACACGATGCATTTATTTTTTCCTAATCTAACCTTCCATTTAACAAACCTATCCTATATTCAAAAACAAAACCCACGAAAACCGTTTTCAATTCTCGAGAGTTTTGAAAACGATTCTCGTGGGTTTCTGTATGAGAAGTCTTACCTTATTATATATAAGACCTTTTTATTTCTTGTTTTCTTCAATCCATTTACGAGCATTCACAAAAGCTTCGATCCACGGAGTCACTTCATCGTTCCGGTGTTCCAATGGATAATAAGCGCATTGCCATGGGAACATTGCACGTTCCAAGTGAGGCATCATCGCTAAATGACGGCCATCGTGTGAGCAAACACCGGCAACAGCCCAAGGAGAACCGTTCGGATTAGCTGGATAGCCTTCATAATTATACTTAGCTACAATGTGATATTCTTTTTCCTCATACGGGAAATCAAACTTACCTTCACCATGAGCAACCCAGATTCCCAGCTTACTGCCGCTCAAAGAACCGAACATGACTGAATGGTTCTTCGGGATTTCCAAAGTAATGAAGTTAGATTCGAACTTGTGCGAATCATTATGCAGCATCTTATGTTTCTTTTCGTGTTCCGGATACAAGAGTTCCAATTCGGCCATCAACTGGCATCCGTTACAAATACCCAAACTCAAGGTATCTTTCCGGGCATAGAAACGATCGATTGCCGCTTTTGCCTTTTCGTTAAACAAGATACCAGCAGCCCAACCCTTGGCAGAACCCAATACGTCTGAGTTAGAGAAACCACCACAGAATACGATCAGGTTGACATCATCCAATGTCTCCCGGCCTGAAGCCAAGTCAGTCAGGTGAACATCCTTCACATCGAAACCTGCCAGATACATTGAGTAAGCCATTTCACGCTCACCATTGGTTCCCTTATCTCGCAAGATAGCTGCTTTAATACCTGTCGGTTCACGACGATCAGCCGAAATACCGTAAGAAGCCAACGTACCGGTAAAGTTCTTGTTGAACTTGAATTCCAGCGGCTGCATCTTATAGTTCTCGAAACGATTGCCGGCACATACATTACCACTTTGCTTGATATCCAACTTATAAGAAGATTCATACCAAACATCCCGCATATAGTCGATACCGAAATGATACTGGATTCCATCTTTCGATACTAGGATATGGCGTTCGTTGGTCGGTTTTGCAATTTCGGCAAAGCCTACACCTGCATCCATCATCAGTTTTTCGAAGGCTTTCTTGTCTTTTACCTGAACGATGATACCCGGATTTTCGGCAAACAGAATCTTCACAATGTCTGATTCATTAATCTTATCCAAGTTAACTTCCAAACCACCTTCTACATTGGCAAAGCACATTTCCAACAAGGTAGTAATCATACCACCGGCTGAAATATCGTGACCAGCCAGAATCAAACCTTTCTCGATTGCCTCCTGAACAGCATTGAAGGCATCGCTGAAATATTCCGGATCCTTCACGGTCGGCACTTCATTACCCAGCTTGTTCAATACCTGTGCCAAAGCAGAACCGCCCAGTTTCAAGGTATCGAATGAGAAATCGATATAATAAATATGTGAATTCCGTTCGTGAACCAATACCGGAGAAACGATCTTCTTCACATCGCTCACTTCGGCACCGGCAGAAATGATTACAGTACCTGGAGCAATTACTTTGTCATCTCCATATTTCTGAGTCATTGACAACGAGTCTTTACCAGTCGGAATATTGATTCCCAACTCACAAGCAAAGTCTGATGCTGCCTGTACGGCTTTATACAAACGGGCATCCTCGCCTTCATTACGACACGGCCACATCCAGTTTGCACTCAAAGAAACACCTGTCAGCTTATCGGTCAACGGAGCAAAGACGATATTCGTCAAAGCTTCGGCAATCGCCATTACAGATCCGGCAGCCGGATCTACCATAGCTACCTGCGGCGCATGACCAATAGAAGTAGCGATACCAGCTTTTCCGCGGTAATCCAAAGCGACAGCACCCAAGTCACTCAACGGCAATTGTAATTCACCCTGGCATTGCTGACGGGCAATCTTACCAGTTACGGAACGGTCCACTTTATTGGTCAACCAGTCTTTACAAGCAACGGCTTCCAATTGAAGTACGTTTTCCAGATAATGATGTAATTCTGATTCCTTGTAAACAACCGGCTGATAAGATTCTTCTACCGTATGATCGCGCATGATGGTACGAGGCGGCTTACCGAACATATATTCCAACTTGATATCAATCGGTTTAACGCCATCTGCCTGTTCGAAGACAAACTTCATATCGTTGGTAGTTTCACCTACGACATACATCGGGGCACGTTCACGTTCAGCAATGCGTCTTACCCGTTCTACGTCTTTTTCTTCCATCAGCAAGCCCATACGTTCCTGGCTTTCATTACCGATGATTTCCTTTGCCGACAAGGTCGGATCACCAATTGGCAACTGACTCATATCGATATGTCCACCGGTTGCTTCCACCAATTCAGACAGACAGTTCAAATGACCGCCAGCTCCGTGGTCGTGGATAGAAACAATCGGATTATCATCTGATTCGGCAATCGAACGAATCACGTTAGCCGCACGCTTCTGCATCTCAGGATTGGCACGCTGTACAGCGTTCAGCTCGATACCGCTCGTATATTGTCCGGTATTTACTGACGAAACAGCACCACCACCCATACCGATCCGATAGTTGTCACCACCGATTACAACTACCTTCTCTCCGGGTTTCGGATCTCCTTTTAAGGCATCCCGTTTATTGGCAAAACCAACTCCACCAGCCAACATGATGACTTTATCATAAGCATACTTCTTATTATTCTCAGCATGCTCGAATGTCAGGACAGAACCGCAGATCAGCGGCTGACCGAACTTATTACCGAAATCGGATGCACCGTTAGAGGCTTTAATCAAGATCTGTTCCGGAGTCTGATACAACCACGGACGAGGATCAAGTACTTTCTCCCATTCGCGGGCGCCTTCCGTACGAGGATAAGCCGTCATATAAACAGCTGTTCCGGCAATCGGCAAAGAAGCCTTACCACCGCCCAGACGGTCGCGGATTTCACCACCCGTACCTGTTGCCGCACCGTTAAACGGTTCTACGGTTGTCGGGAAGTTATGTGTTTCTGCTTTCAACGAGATCACAGTTTGGATGTCTTTGATCGCGAAGTAATCAGGTTTATCACCGCTCTTCGGAGCAAACTGTTCTACTACCGGACCATCATTGAAGGCCACATTATCTTTATAAGCCGATACCAACTTATTCGGGTTCTCGGCCGAAGTTTTCTTAATTAAATTGAATAACGAACTTTCCTTTTCTTCGCCATCGATAATAAAGGTTCCGCCGAAGATCTTATGACGGCAGTGTTCAGAATTCACCTGAGAGAAACCGAACACTTCGCTATCCGTCAGCTTGCGTTGCAGCTTTTCGCTGACTTCCTTCAGGTAAGAGATTTCTTCCTGACTTAATGCCAAACCTTCCTGTTCGTTATAGGCTTCCAGATCATCAATATAAACAATTGGATCCGGTTGTTTACTAATCGTAAAGATTTCCTGGTTCAGTCCATTGTAAATACGCTGCAGCATCGGATCATGATCAGCATCGCCCGACTCTACCGGGAAATACTCTTCTATACGACTAATTCCGGCCAAACCCATGTTCTGGGTTATTTCAACTGCATTCGTACTCCATGGCGTTATCATTTCACGACGCGGACCAACAAACCAACCGTTCATGGTTTCTGTTTCAACGGGTGTTGCTCCACTGAATAGCCACACCAGTTTCTTTGTGTCTTCTGGTGAAAACGCTTGCTTAGCTTCTACGGCCAGCACCGTTTTAGTTGGAGATTGAAAGAATAGAATCATATATGATCAATTTATAGTTTTAAGTTCTCAAGTTATTAAGCATTTAAGTTCCTGAGTTTTTCAATTCATCCGTTTTAAAAGCACGAAACAAATCAGTTTGAATCATGAATCAACTTGCAAACTCATAAATACATTCATCCGTTGACTCCTTAACTGACAAACTTACCAACTCATAAACTTATCAACTTAAAGTCTGTAACAGACTACAAAGATACGTTTTTTCCGGTAATGAACAGATATATTCCCGGCAAACCCTCCTAAAATATACGAACATTCGAAGGCCTTTCCGTTCAGAAACCAAACAAGCCGTCGGGTTCCGAATCATTTTCGTCTTCTTTCCCCACACATTCCAGGAAAAGATCCCCTGTATTTCGAATCTGTCCGGCAGGTAATTTTTTCCGTAAAGCTTCCAATTGTTCAGGAGTTTCAAAGCAGACAACCGCCCGATACTGATCGTCTTCTTCTACAAACCAGACACCTGTATATTGAATTCCTTCCAGCATATGCGTCAAAGAAGAACTGACTTCCGACAAGCCGATCTTACCCCGCAGGAATTTCAAGATACCGGATTTAGGCGAAAGCGATTGAAATGCAACCGGGAATTCCACTTTTTTCGTCTCTTCTCCGGACAGGAAATGACGCAAAACCGCATCTGCCTGCAGCTTTGCCCGTTCTGATCCGGAAGGAAACACCAATGAAACGTACCGATTACCGCATACCGTTTGCAGCTGATAGGGCGAAAGGCAATCAATACATCCTAATGTATCTGCCCGTTGACAACGGAATACATGTAACGAATAAATCCCATACGCATCTTCCGGAGTTGGCATTTCATAGATTTCCAATGCATATTCTTCCCCATCATATTCCAGATCACGAGCCGTCAGCTTCGTAACTCCATACTCCAGAAACTGTTCAGCTCCACCATTCATATAACCATACAGTCCGGTTCCGGTAAAAACACGTTCACGCTTCACCGTCATCTCCTGAGCCTCCAACCAGGATATGGATAAACACAGCAAACAAGTCAAAAGCAATCCTTTCATCATCCATTCAGATTTATCTCATGTAAATCGATTTTTTCCGGATTGGCAATACCCAAACCTAAGGTTTCAGCCATCTCCAGGAAAGCACGTGCACCTTTCTTTTCCTCTTTCTGTACACCTTCGGCTATACGCTTCTCCAGAATCATCCGATAACCGACCTCATCAACAGCCACCAGATCTGTTCCAGCCAGTATGGAATGATACGGACAAATAAACTGCGGATTGGCCGCCGGTCCGCCATCAAAGCAACCCATCATCCCATCCAAGATATTCAATACTACCTTATCTCGTAAAGGAGGGAAAGCACAAACCGAAGCACAAGTATCGTTCCACATCTGCCCATGCAAGCGGGCTGTATTCGTAATCGAGCCAAAAGCCAGGTTCTTCATGCAGCCGGTAATTGTTGTTCCCGCATTCTTCAGAATCGGCACATTGATGATTTTAGTCACCATCTCCGTACAGATCTTCGTGAAATATGAATACTTTCCACCATTAATCATATACGGCATGGTATAAGCATCATATTCTCCTTCTATATCTACAAAGAAATACTGAGACTTATCCACCCGTTCTTCTCCATAAAACTTACCTTCGGCATTCACATAACTGCCATTCTCATCCTGATATTCTGTCCCGATGATCCGAATTTCCGGATATTGTTCGGCGGTAAAGCCCGCTTCTCGCAAATCAACTTCCCGGCGGTCCCAAATAATGATCTGCCGACGGGAAATACCAGCTTCCTCCAATTGCCGGACAATCGACTTCGTCAAAGCATGCGAAGTAGACAACAACTTGCCCGCAATCGGGTTTACTTTCAAACCGATCACATCCTCCGGTCCCACAAACTGAAGCCAGGCGGCTTTCAAATCCGATGCACCCGTCAGGTCAAGCATGCATGTCTTCAACATTTCGTATGCTTTCTCTTCCGACGGACGCCCATCTACAATACAATCCGTATTCTTGACTTTCACCACCTTACCCGGATACTTACCCGGCATGGACTGCGCCGTGCGTGGAACAGCCAACGCATCCTTCAAATTCGTTTCCGGTTTATCATCAGCCACCGGAACAGCTTTTGCTATCGGAGAAAATACCATTCCAGCTCCACCCAAAGCCAACGAACGGAAAAAGTTTCTTCGTTTCATACCCCCTATCTATTTATGTTTTGAAGTAAAAGTTCAACAAGAATTTATAAACCTACAAACTCAACTATTCAAAAAATGAAATACATACAAAAGTAAAAAAACTATCTGCCAATCCAAAGGAAACAGGCAAAAGGATGCCTGATCGTATAAAGATAGTAGAAAAGTAATCGAAAAGTATATTTTTGACAGATGTCGAAAAGCTTTTCCATATTAGTCGAAAAGCTTTATTACATATATGATAAAGCTTTATCACAAATGTCAAAAAATTAAGAGATAACGAATTGTTCCCTTATAGCCTTATTTTCCCAATTAAAAAGCTTATCTTTGCATATCTCGCTATTGAGACAAAAACATATTAAAAAGACCTTTTCTATGGAGAAACAAAGTGTATTTATCAATCCCTTCGTGGATCGAGGATTCAAGATCTTGTTCGGACAGGAATCGAGCAAAGAGCTATTAATCGAGTTAATCAATGATTTGTTGGAAGGAGAACACCATGTAGAGGACCTTTCTTATATGGATAAGGAAGATCAAAGTGAAGCTATTGACGGCCGGGGTGTTATCTTCGACTTGTTGTGTAAGGATCAAGACGGAACGATTTTCATTGTCGAACTTCAAAATGCACAGCAGGATTATTTTTATGAACGCGGACTGTATTATCTTTGTCGCATAGTCGCCGGACAAGGTAGAAGAGGCGCGCAGTGGGAATATCGTCTGTATCCGGTTTATGGAATATTCATTTTGAATTTTCGTTCAGGACGGACCGATAAAGTACGTACAGATGTTGTTTGGGCGGATCGGGAAACCGGAAAGCCTGTGACTACTAGTTTTCGGGGAATCTACATCGAGATGCCGCTCTTCAATAAGAAAGAATCAGAATGTGAAACCCCGCTGGATTATTGGTTATATAATTTGAAGCACATGGAACAGTTGGAACATTTATCATTCAAAGGTCAAAAAGCGTTGTTCGCTCGCTTGGAGGAATTGGCGCGCATAGCCAATATGAACAAGAAAGAACGAGACGAGTACGAGGCTTGCCTCAAAGTATATCGTGACAATTATAGTATAGCCCTTTATCGCAAGCGTCAAGAAGAAGCGAAGTTTCAAGAAGGATTGCAAATAGGGAAAGAAGAAGGTAGAGAGGAAGGAATTGAAATAGGCATACTTAAAACTGCCCGCCAAATGAAGCAAAACGGTATCTCTTTCGAACAAATTAAATTATGCACAGGTCTGACTGACGAAGAAATACAGAATCTGTAATTTGAAATAACATTTGAGGTACAACTCTCTGTACCTCAAAATATCATTACACCAGCTTTCTTTTTTACACAAAAGTTTGTTGCAATCAAGGATTTACTGTACTTTAGTCGTACAGAATCAAAAACACACATACTATATGAAACGCAGATCGTTCATTACATCATCTATCGGTATTGGTTTGGGCTGGAGTGGTGTACAAGCAGCCGAAAGTGCCGTACATGCCGAAAGTGCTTCGCTATCAACCGAGGCCCATCCGCTTAAGCCTAATCCCGCACCGGCCAATAAACCGCATATTATCTTTATCATGACTGACCAGCAACGGGGTGATGCCTTAGGTTGCATGGGAAATCCATATATCCGCACACCGCATCTGGATCAACTAGCCGCCGAAGGTACACTATTTGTCTGCGGTTATACCAGTACGCCCAGTAGTACGCCGGCACGTTCGGGTTTATTGACCGGCTTATCGCCCTGGCATCATGGTATGCTTGGCTACGGAGCTGTGGCTCCTCAGTACAAATATGAAATGCCTCAGATGCTTAGAGACTTAGGATATTACACCTTTGGCATTGGGAAAATGCACTGGAATCCGCAGAACTCACTGCATGGCTTCCACCAGACGCTCATCGATGAAAGCGGACGTGTCGAATCAAAAGACTTTATCAGCGATTACCGGAAATGGTTCCAACTGCAAGCACCGGGAGAGAATCCGGACAAGACGGGTATTGGCTGGAATGATCACGGAGCCAAAGTTTACCAATTGGATGAACGACTTCATCCAACCACCTGGACCGGACAAACAGCCTGTGAACTGATCCGTCATTACGAATCTCCCCAACCATTGTTCTTGAAAATATCGTTTGCCCGTCCGCATAGTCCGTATGATCCGCCTCAGCGATATCTGGATTTATATAAAGGAAAAGAAATGCCGAAGCCGGCTCATGGAGACTGGTGCCAGCCATATGCCAAACGGAAGAATCCGGAAGATATGCCATCCGATGCTCCGTTTGCCAACTTTGGCGACGAATATGCCCAGAATTCACTCCGACACTATTATGCCAACATCACCTTTATCGATGATCAGATCGGTGAAATTATCCGATGCCTGAAAGAAAAGGATATGTACGACAATACCATCATCTGCTTCACCGCCGACCATGGAGACATGATGGGAGACCATTATCACTGGAGAAAAACCTATCCGTATGAAGGTTCTACCCACATTCCATATATCGTTAAGTGGCCCAAGACGATGGAACGACAAATTCCAGACGGCAGCCGATTGGATTATCCGGTAGAGCTGCGGGATTTCTTGCCTACTTTCCTGGATCTAGCTGGTGGAAAGATTCCGGAAGATATGGACGGACGTTCGCTGGCAACACTTGTACAAAGCAAACAACCCTCTTGGAGAAAGTACATTGACCTGGAGCATGCAACCTGTTATTCCGATGATAATTATTGGTGTGCCCTGACTGATGGAAAGATGAAATATGTCTGGAACTTACATAATGGTAGCGAGCAGCTGTTCGATCTGAAGAAAGATCCACAGGAACTGCATAACTGTATAAAAGATCAGACATATACCACCGTAGCCTCTGAAATGCGAACAGCATTGGCAGAACATTTGAAGGAAAGAGGCGACAGCTTCGTAAAAGACGGTGTATTGCAAACGCGTCCGAATATGTTGTACAGTCCGAATTTCCCCGGAAAGAAATAATAAAAGAACGGAAAGACAAGGCTACAGTTTTATAAGGTAACGATTTTTATATTTAAATCTTATCAATTGATACCTTATTAACTGAAGCCTTGTTGACTTGTTAACTCCAAAAAAACCACCTATCTTTGCAAATCCATATTATAAACCGATAAAAGTAACAGATGTTAGCATTAGCGGCGAAAGGATTATTGATAGGCATATTGGTTTCCGCACCAATGGGTCCCGTAGGTATGTTATGTATTCAAAGGACACTGAGCAAAGGACGATGGCATGGTTTTGTGACAGGACTAGGAGCCATGGTTTCTGATATCATTTACGCCATGTTAACAAGTCTGGGAATGGGAGTCGTGGTGAACTTTGTAGAAGCCAATCAAGCTCCTTTGCAACTGACAGGAAGTCTGGTGCTTTCGGTTTTTGGATATTACATATATCAAAGTAATCCGGTCAAGAACTTGCGTAAACAAAAAGAGCGGAAACTTTCGTTTACTCAAGACTTCATTACGGCGTTTCTTTTGACATTCAGTAATGTATTGATCGTATTGCTTTATATCGGCCTCTTTGCCCGATTCGGTTTTATCTTGCCGGATCATTCACTGGGAATGATTATCGGTGGGATCATCTGTATTGGCATTGGAGCCATTAGCTGGTGGTTATTTATAACTTATATAGTATCAAAATTGAGGAAATGGTTTAATGTACGAGGGATATGGCTAATGAACCGGATCGTGGGAAGTACTATTATTATTCTTTCGATCATTGGTATCATTTCTGTTCTGCTGACATATTATATCAAAATTCCACTTATTTAAAATTAAAGAGAGATGAAAAGACTTAAAGTACCTTATTTAGCTGGACTTGACTCACTTGACTTATCTTCCATTGGTTTCTTTATGGAAAGTAAAGCACAACGGGAGTATATCAATGAAATCAATTGGAAAGAATATGGCTACAAACCAATTGTTGTATTTGATATTGCCCGTTCTGATAAATATTTATATCTACGTTATTTCGTAAAAGGTCATTCGATTAAAGCCTGCTTCGACAAAGACGATTCGAGTGTGCATAAAGATAGTTGTGTGGAATTCTTTATGAAGAAGGAAAACGAAGATACCTACATGAACTTCGAGTTTAACTGTATCGGAACGTGCGATGCAGCCCGTAGAATTTCACGCACAGAAAAGACTTCTCTTACCCCCGAAGAATATGAATCAATCAAACGACATACTTCGTTGGAAAGAAAAGCATTCAAAGAAAAGACCGGTATTTACGAATGGGAATTACTGGTTGCTATTCCATTAACCGTAATGGGACTTGATTCTAAAGCTATGCCGGAAAAGATCCTCGGAAACTTCTACAAATGTGCGGATGAAACAGAATATCCACACTTCGTCAGTTGGAATCCGATTGATTTACCCGAACCCAATTTCCATTGTCCTGATTTCTTCGGAGAAATATACTTCTAAAAGCACAAACAAGTTTCGCATTTCTTCTTTTCTCAATTAAGCAAGGAATGCGAAACTTTCATTTTTCTACTTATTCCCTTCCAACAGATTAGGCATTTATATGAAAAAGCTGGTAAAACATGCTTTTCATACCCGCAGAATTTTTATCTTTGCCTCAACAAAGAAAGAGGAAATGCCTATGAAACGATATTATTGCATAATAGCCTTGGTGATTTTATCTATACTCCCTAGCTATGCCCAAGTAGATTTTGGTGTACGTGCAGGTGGAGCCTATTCTTCTCTTATCCAACGGGTACAAGATGAATATATGTCGGGTGGACGTTTTGGCTGGAGTATTGCCGGACTAATGGACGTACATTTATATAAAGGATTATCTTTCCGTCCGGAAGTTGGATTTGTCAATCAAGGTGGTTCCTATTACTCGCAATACAACAATCCGCTAACTTCAGAGGCACACAATAAGTATTCCTATTATTCTGTTCAGATACCTTTGAATTTAGCCTATACGTTTCATATTACAGATATACGGCTTTCCGTTTTTGCAGGACCAGCACTCGACTTTTCCCTCTTTGGAAAAATGCGAACGCATGGTACACAACCTTCTACCAATATTGATTTTGGCAGTAAAGAAGAACCTAATCTGAAAACATTCGATTTAGGTGTAAATATTGGAATGAGCGTTGAATACAGTCGTTTCTTCTTTGCTATCAACAGTGTGACTGGCACATTAGACCGCCGCTCTGCTAAACGAGAAGGTGAATCGAATGTCTTTCAAAACAACGTAACTTTTTCTCTCGGCTATTTCTTCCGGAAAAACTAAACCAAACATTGTATAAAGACTTTGTAACTCTCGGGAATTTCAAAATCAATTCTCGAGAGTTTTGTTTTTATTTCTAACGAGAACCGTTTTTTAAATCCACATTACCCATGAATAAATAATACACACTTTTCATATTTATGAGCAATTAAGCCACTGAATCCTGCACACATTTTCAATATTTGTGCTATTTTTGCCCAGTTTTTTTATAAATTAAAAGATTTACAAATCAATGAAAACACTTAGTATTGGAGACTTAAAAGCACGTATTCCTATCATTCAAGGAGGAATGGGAGTAGGAATTTCTCTATCAGGCTTAGCTTCAGCTGTTGCAAAAGAAGGTGGAATTGGAGTCATTTCCGCTGCTGGACTAGGATTATTATATAGAAAATTATCTTCCAATTACACCGAAGCCGGTAATTTAGGACTGAAAGAAGAGATCCGAAAGGCCCGGGAAAAAGCAAAAGGTATTATTGGCGTAAATATCATGGCTGCTCTTTCTGATTTTGCAGAACTAGTAAAAACAAGTATCGCAGAGAAAGTAGATGTAATCTTCAGTGGAGCCGGATTACCGCTTGATTTACCTTCTTTTCTGAAGAAAGACAGTGTTACTAAACTTGTTCCTATTGTATCCAGCTCGAGAGCTGCCCGGATCATCTGCGAAAAGTGGAAAAACAACTACGATTATCTTCCTGATGCAATCGTACTTGAAGGGCCAAAAGCTGGCGGACATTTAGGCTACAAGGAAAACCAACTGGAAGACTCACACTATTCCCTCGAAGAATTATTGCCACAGGTCGTTAGCGAAGTCCAGGTATTTGAGCAAAAATACAATACGCATATCCCGGTAATCGCAGCCGGTGGTATTTATACCGGAGAAGATATTAAACGTATGATGGATCTTGGAGCATCGGGAGTACAACTCGGAACTCGTTTTGTCACCACTGAAGAGTGTGATGCTTCTTTGGCATTCAAGGAAAGTTACATTCAAGCCCGTCAAGAAGACATCGAAATCATCAAAAGCCCTGTTGGAATGCCGGGAAGAGCCATTCATAGTCATTTCCTTGACAAAGTAAAGGAAGGATTAAAACGCCCTAAAGTCTGTCCGTTTAACTGTATCAAGACATGTGATATTTCCCGAAGTCCTTATTGCATTGTTACAGCTTTATACCAAGCATTCCAAGGAAACTTTGAGAATGGTTATGCCTTTGCAGGAAGTAATGCATGGAGAGCAGAGCGGATCAGTACGGTAAAAGAAACCATTCAAGAATTGATGAATGGCTGGAAACAAGCGATTCAAGCGAATCCAAAATAAACTTATATACTGATTGTTTAGTTTTGAGATTTATTAGCCAATAAATTACAATCAATATCTTGTCAAGTAGAAAATGAAGTAACTAATAACAAGTTTAACGACTCAAACTCTTTATTCACTTGCACAACATAGCCTGATTAGGAAGACGAAATATTGGGTTTGCCTAATCAGGCTAAATCCCAATAAAACCAAAACTTTCCATCTTCTTATTAGCATTCATAAGAAAATCACTATCTTCGCATATAATAATTATAAACTCAAGCAGACATGAAGAACACTTTATTAGCTTTATCAATGGCTGTTGCCCTGACTGGACTTTTTACACAATGTCAATCTTCAGGAAACAACCAACAACAAGCCGAACAAACGGCACTCATCCCTATTCCACAAACCGTAACGTATGCAGAAACTGTATTTAAAATATCCCAAGGAACAACAATCGGTTTGGAATCATCCAGCGCGGAATTACTTTCCATTGCTGACTATTTCAATCATAAAGTAAATCCGGCATTGGGATATTCGCTTGAAGTAAAAGAGCAAGGAGATATTCAATTCTCTCTGATCAACAATCCGGATTTAGGGAATGAAGGTTACCATCTGAAAGTGGAGAAACGACAAATTACAATCGAGGCCAACCAGCCTGCCGGAATTTTCTACGGTGTACAAACCTTGTTACAAATGCTACCTAAAGAAATTCGTAGTCAACAAGTACAACATGACGTGGAATGGGTAATTGCCGGAGCAGACATAACCGACAAACCACAATTCCCTTGGCGCGGATTAATGCTGGACGTCAGTCGGCATTGGTTCACGAAAGAGGAAGTCATGCGCTTCATTGACGAACTGGCAGAATACAAAATGAATGTGTTTCATTGGCATCTGACCGACGACCAAGGCTGGCGCATTGAGATTAAATCTCTCCCCAATCTGACAGCCAAAGGAGCTTGGCGAGCTAAACGTGTTGGACAATGGTGGCAACGCGAACCACAACAACCCGACGAGGAAGCAACATACGGAGGCTATTATACGCAGGAAGATATCAAAGACGTATTGGCTTATGCCAAACAACGCTACGTTCGCGTCATTCCGGAGATTGATGTACCGGGACATAGTTTGGCGACCTTGGTTGCTTATCCGGAACTGGCCTGTATGAAAGCCCCGAAATATGTTAATGTCGGGAATAAATTCTATGGTGAAGACGAGAATACCTTATGCGCCGGAAAAGAAGAGACATTCGAATTTTTAGACAAGGTATTTACCGAAGTAGCAGCACTCTTTCCTGATGAATATATCCATGTCGGCGGAGATGAGTGCTTCAAAGGTTTTTGGCATAAATGTCCACGTTGCCAGGCACGCATGAAAGCAGAAAACCTGAAAGATGAAAACGAATTGCAAAGTTATGTCATCCACCGGCTGGAAAGTATATTGAAAGCAAAAGGGAAAAAACTGATCGGCTGGGACGAAATCCTGGAAGGCGGATTGGCGCCGGATGCTACCGTTATGAGTTGGCGAGGCATGGAAGGTGGTATCAAAGCTGCCAAAGCCAATCATCACGTTATCATGACACCAACTCAGCACTGTTATCTGGATTTATGGCAAGGTGAACCTTCTGTAGAACCGGATACTTATTCGATGTGCCGGTTAAGTGATTCCTATCGTTTCAATCCGGTACCCGATAGCGTTCCGGCCGAAATGGTTTTAGGAGGACAAGGAAATCTTTGGTCAGAATCGGTCCCGACTTTCCGTCATGCCGAATACATGACTTGGCCGCGCGGTTGGGCTTTGGCAGAAGTATTGTGGAGCGGTCCGGCAAAGACAGACTGGGATGAATTTTGGCCACGTGTAGAGAAACATTTCGAACGGGCTGATATTGCCGGAATCAATTATGCACGTAGTATGTACAATGCCATCATCACGCCGTACAAAGAGAATAATGAATGCCTGATCAAATTGGATTGCGAGTTGAAAGACTCGGATATTTATTATACGTTCGATAATACTGATCCGGACTCATTTTCTCCGAAATACTTTGAACCACTTCGTATTCCGAAGAATGCAACGTGGCTGCGAGTTGTCACATACCGAAACGGGAAACCTTCAGGAAAAGTCATCACCCTACGTATTGATGAACTACTGAAACGGATAGAAGGATAAACACCTGTATAGAAAATAGAAAGTCCCTATTTCACATATTCGGAAATAGGGACTTTCTATTTTTATCTATTTATTGAAACAACATCGGAGCAAATTCTGACAAATAAATCCGCCAATTTCGCCAGATATGTCCACCATCGCTTTCCCGATAAATGTAAGGATATTTATGTTGATCAAGCAATGCCCGATATTCTTTATTGGCTTCAAACAAGAAGTCGGTCTTACCAATAGCTATCCAATACAGTTTTGGAGCTTTCGCAAATTGCTTTGCCAGTTTCTCTTCCAAATTCTTATAGATAGGAGAATCAACTTTCTCATTCGGGATAATAGCCGCTGAGAACAGACCTACATAATCAAACATATCCGGATATTCCTTTGATATATGCAGCGAATGATAGCCTCCCATCGACAAACCGGCTATGGCACGCGAAGCCTTCTTCTTTTCTACCCGGTAATTGCTTTCTACAAACTTGATAATATCAGGGAAAGTAGATTCCATCGTTCCCTCCATTGTTCGAGGTAACTGCGTATAAGGCTTATACAAACCCAAACTGGATTCGCCTGGAGCTGCTTCTTGATCCACATTACCGTTGGGCATAACAACAATCATAGGTTTGGCTTTTCCTTCAGCAATCAGATTGTCCATGATCTGAATAGTTCGACCTAACGTAATCCAAGCTTCTTCATCGCCACCCATACCGTGCAACAGATAAAGTACCGGATAACGTTTTCCACTAGTTTCATATCCCGCAGGCGTATAAATGGTAATACGACGGTCGTAACCCAACGACGGACTGTTATACCAACGCTGCGTTACGCTACCATGCGGAACTTTATTCACACTATACAAATCTCCGCATCCACCTTTAATAATAAAGATATTGAAAAGCGAAGCCACATCGCGATTGACATAAACATTATTCGGGTCGATTACATTCTTCAATCCATCTACAATAAATGTGTAATTGTAAAGTTCGGAAGCCAAAGGTTCGGGAGTCGTATATTCCCAAACCCCTTTTTCACCTTCCTTCAAATCTGCCACACCGGGAATATCCATTTTCCCATACTGCGTCTCGATTTTCTGTGGAGGAAGAAAATCACCTGTCACTTGTACCTTAACGGCTTTTGGAGCAAAAAACCGGAAAGTAACGCGATTATCCGGATGAATTTCCGGAGAAACAATGTTTTGTCCGCCCCATAATGATTGCTGAGCGAAAGCAACCCACGAAATCAGGGCCAAAAGAATTGATAAACTTGTTTTTTTCATTGTATGTATTATTTAAGTAATGATTATATAAGCCCAATAATGAGTATCGGAAGAGATCGGGCATAAAGACAAGTATCCACTTTGGATCTTACCATCCGTCACAACCAAAGGATACTTCTGGCGCATATCCTTGTCTTTATTCTGTACTTCTCCAGGCAAAGCCTCGTAATCTACTACAAACCGCCCGGTATGATTAGCTTCTAAAAACTGTTCCGACAACTGTACGGCCACCATTCCCATCGTTTGCCGCATATTGATTTCCACACAAGGATGAATATTCCACAACAATGAATCCGGCTGGCGATACAACAACATATCAACTCCGATACAACCGGTGTAAAGATAACCGTATATCTCGGATAATACAATTTCCAAAGCCTTTTTTACCTGGATAAAAGTTGAAGATGGAAGATGAGCCAAAATAAAACTTTCCCGAAAAGATTCCGAGCCCAATATATTTCCTGAATAAGCACCTCGTTCGGCTGTTCCAAAGACAGACAACCCTCGATAAGTTACTGTTCCTTTTCCATCCGATTCAAACTCCATGGCCCAATCTTGCTGCTTGTCAAGTGCCAGTTCGATACTGATTTCACCTTGTTTGCGAACGGCACCTTCAACCCATTGTCGGTCTTTCTCCATCAATTCAGAAGAATAAAGCCATTGAAGTCCTCTTCCGGACGATGAGAACGGAGTCTTCAAGATAAATGGAGGTTGATTTGTTTGCATATATGTTTCTATCTCTTCTATACTCCGGCAAAACACGGGTAAGTCCGGTAAAATCATTTCAGGCAGCAATTCTCTAAGACGTTCTAAAACCATTCGGGCTGTTTGTCGTCCGGTCAGTTGTTTATATTCACCCAACCATTCCGGAATAACCAGCTTATGCTTACCTGATTGAAGTAATTTCTTATAATGATGCAAGCTTTGCGGAGAAAGTCCCCACGGTGTTGCTTCATACTCGATGGATTCCGATGAATACCGAAATGATTCGGTCGAAATCACCGAAGGCAATTGTGGGAAAAGTGATCTAAGAACAGAGACATATGCTTCAGCTTGTGGCAAATCTTCCACCCATACAAGATCGTGAGGCTTGGCATACCACAGAGGAAGACAAGCTAAATCCCGAAACATAATCTGGACTTGACGAGTCGGCGTATAATTCACTTTACCTGAAAGAACTGCCGTTTCATGTCCCGGATTGAAATAATGAATACGAGAAATACACATATATTATATATACAAACAGCAACAAAAAGGCACAAAGTCCGAAGCGTAACAAACGCATCCTTCACTTTGTGCCTTTCCTAATTGACTAATGATCTATTTTATTCCAGATTTTCGTCGATAGCCTCAATTTTCTTTACAGTCAATTCCATCTCAGCTTTCAACTTCTCAATCTTACGTTCCATTTCTTTTACCAGACCGCTACCACCTTTAGAAGAGATCGTCAAGAAACCAATGTTGTTTTCGTATGTCTGCAGATCATTCTTCATCCGTTCATAAGTCCGCATCAAACGATCACGTTCAGAATACAATTTACCTTTTCCCTTGCCGGCCATTTCACTGACATTATTCCGATAAGATTTCATCCGACGGTCACGCTGATCTACTTTCAGGCGATCGAACTGAGCATCTACCGCTTCATGGAATGCTTTATAAACTTTATCCTTTTCCTTGAAAGGAACATGTCCAATTTCATTCCATTCTGCAATCCATTCCTTCAACGTTGTGATAGCTTCTTCCGTATCAAGTGACTCATCCATTGTCTTCACTTTCTCGATCAGTGCCTTCTTTGCTTCCAGATTTGTCTGTTCTTCCGACTTCTGTGAAGAAACATTCTTATTCTTATTATCAAAGAAATAATCGCAGGCTGTAATGAAGCGTTTCCAAATTGAATCTGAATGCCGGCGTGTTACCTGACCGATTGTCTTCCATTCTTTTTGCAAGGCAATCATCTTTTCGGTAGTACCTTTCCAATCAGTACTGTCTTTCAAAGCCTCGGCCTTTTCACACAATGCCCGTTTCTTCTCCAGATTCTTTTCCATTTCTGCCTTAATAGACTTGTAGAATTCAGTCTTCTTCGTAAAGAACACATCACAAGCAGCACGGAAACGTTCGAATATCTTTGTATTATGTTTCTTCGGAGTAAAGCCTATTGTACGCCACTTTTGCTGTAAAGCCAATACTTCATTATTCTTTTCATCCCAATCCTTGAATGTCTGCAAAGCAGCATAATCAATACCTTCGATCTCTTCGCAGATAGCTGTCTTGGCAACGAGATTCTCTTGTTCTTTTGCTTTCAGATTCTCAAAGTGCTGCTGATGACGCTTGTTGATCACCGTCGAAGCAGCTTTGAAACGGCCCCATAATTCTTCACGCAATTCTTTTGCAACCGGACCAATTTCTCTCCACTGCTGATGCAATTTCTGCAACTGATGGAAAGCTGAAATAATATCCTTTTCATCCTGAAGTTTCTCAACTGCTTCACAAAGCGCCGTCTTCAACTCCAAGTTCTTCTTGAAATCATAATCGCGGAACTGGTTGTTGATCTTGATCAGATCATAGAACGCTTCAGAATAAGTCTGATATTCTTTCCACAATTCGTTAGCATGTTCTTCCGGCACCAGCTTGATTTCTTTCCATTTCTGCTGGATATCTTTAAATTCATTATATAGCTTGTTGAAATCATCCTGGCTTTCACAAAGCATCTTCAACTGTTCGATCAGTTGTAATTTGATCTCATAGTTTTCAGCCTTCTGCTTTTCTTCTTCAGCCAGATAAGCTGCTTTCTTTTCTTTATAAGAACCAAGAAGCTCCTTCAGGAAATTTTCTTGTGTGTCTTCTGGTGCTGTAAAATCCTTTTCATCACCACCTTGCTCAACAAATGCCTTTCTCAATTCGTCCACTTCATTTCGACGGATCTTATAATAAGCCTGTTTAAGCGACTCAACTTCGCCTCTGACCGTTTCAATCGGAGCATCGACCAAAGCCTGTAGTCGGTTCAGGATTTCTTCTTTTGTTAATTTACCTGCAGCATTTTCTTCTGCATTATCAGATTCTACAACGGCAGCCTCGGCTGTTACTTCCGGAGTTTCTACCGGTGTGTTCGTTTCATTTAATTTAGCAGCTTCTTCACTTGCTAAATTAGTTTCAAGCTCGTCCTTCATACTTTCCTATATTTAAGTAGGGATAACTACAATTCCATATCAAATACAAATTAAACTAAATAATTTTTTATATCCATAGATTTCACTAATTATTTACTTAAAAATCACTAATTGCCTTTTTAAGCTTTTTCTATGACTCCGATATTGAGTTCGATAAATTTCGGGATTTTTACTATTCTGATGATAGATTCTCATGAATTTTGAGTAAGTTTGTCCGTCTATTAAGAATGACAACCAATATTAAATTAAACGTAAGATATTATGGCAACACCTCCATTCAAGTATCAGCCGATGTTCCCATTGGGACCGGATACAACAGAGTATTATTTGCTTACAAAAGATTATGTATCAGTTTCAGAATTTGAAGGACAGCCTATTCTGAAAATTGCGAAAGAAGGTTTGACCGCTATGGCCAATGCGGCTTTCCGCGATGTATCGTTCATGCTTCGTCGTTCGCACAACGAACAAGTAGCCAAGATCCTGAACGATCCGGAAGCTAGCGAAAACGATAAATATGTTGCATTGACATTCCTGCGCAATGCTGAAGTTGCAGCAAAAGGAGTTTTACCTTTCTGCCAGGATACAGGTACTGCCATTATTCATGGTGAAAAAGGCCAGCAGGTTTGGACTGGTTATTGCGATGAAGAAGCTCTTTCTGAAGGTGTGTACAAGACTTATACAGAAGAGAATCTGCGCTATTCACAGAATGCTCCGCTGAGCATGTATGAAGAAGTAAATACCAAATGTAACTTACCGGCTCAAATTGACCTGGAAGCTACTGAAGGTATGGAATACAAATTCTTATGCGTAACAAAAGGTGGTGGCTCTGCTAACAAGACTTACCTGTATCAGGAGACTAAAGCTATCTTGAATCCGGAAACACTGGTTCCGTTCTTGGTTAACAAGATGAAGACTTTGGGTACTGCTGCTTGTCCTCCGTATCACATCGCATTCGTTATTGGTGGTACTTCTGCTGAAAAGAACTTATTGACGGTTAAATTGGCTTCTACTCGTTATTACGATGCATTGCCAACTACAGGAAATGAACATGGCCGTGCTTTCCGTGATGTAGAATTGGAAAAGAAAGTTCTGGAAGAAGCACACAAGATCGGTTTGGGTGCTCAGTTCGGTGGTAAATATTATGCACACGATGTTCGTATCATCCGTTTGCCTCGCCACGGAGCTTCTTGTCCGGTAGGTTTGGGTGTTTCTTGTTCTGCCGACCGTAACATCAAATGTAAGATCAATAAAGATGGTATCTGGATTGAGAAACTGGATTCTAATCCAGGTGAATTGATTCCGGAAGCTTTGCGTCAGGCTGGCGAAGGTAATGCAGTGAAGATCGACCTGAACCGTCCGATGAACGAGATTTTAGCTGAGTTGGACAAATATCCGGTAGCTACTCGTCTTTCTTTGAACGGTACAATCATCGTAGGTCGTGATATCGCTCACGCAAAACTGAAAGAACGTCTGGATCGTGGTGAAGAATTACCTCAATACATCAAAGATCATCCGATTTATTATGCTGGTCCGGCAAAAACTCCGACTGGTATGGCTTGTGGTTCAATGGGCCCGACAACAGCAGGACGTATGGACCCGTATGTTGACTTGTTCCAAAGCCACGGCGGTTCAATGATCATGTTGGCAAAAGGTAATCGTAGCCAGCAAGTAACCGACGCTTGCCAGAAACACGGCGGTTTCTATCTGGGATCTATCGGTGGACCGGCTGCTATCCTGGCTCAGAACAATATCAAGAGTATCGAATGTGTAGAATATCCGGAATTGGGTATGGAAGCTATCTGGAAGATTGAAGTAGAAGATTTCCCTGCATTTATCTTGGTTGATAACAAGGGAAATGACTTCTTCAAACAAATCCAGTCTCGTTGTTCGGATTGTAAATTAAAATAAATAGATTATTTTGTTTTCTTGTTCCCCGTTCTTCCTCTCCAGAAAGGACGGGGATTTTTTATCTACGAAAAATACGTTCCCCGAACCTTCGGGAAACTTCACGCCGACAGGAAAACCTTTCCCGAAGCTTCGGAAAACTCAACGCCGACAGAAAAATGCTTTCCGAAACTTCGGAAACTTCCGCGACGAGAGGAAAATGTTTCCCGAAAGTTCGGGAAGTTCCGCGCCGACGGGAAAACGCTTTCCGAAGCTCCGGAATATCTCCTGCTGGCAGGAAATACAAAAAAAGCTGCCACAATAACTTGCGACAGCTTTACTTCTTTCTATAAAATAAACAAGATTATCCTAAGAACGAAATCAAGACACCGGCAGCCACAGCCGAACCGATAACACCCGAAATGTTACTTGCCATGCAATATTGAAGCACATGGTTCTTCGGATCGTATTTCAACGCAATCTCATTGGCCACACGCGATGCCATCGGCACAGCACTTAATCCCGTAGCACCAATCAGCGGATTGATCTTCTTCTTCGTAAACAGATTAAATATCTTGACAAAGAAAATACCTCCGGCAATAGAAAGGGCAAATGCCAGGAAACCACCAATCACGATACCAATCGTCGTCAGATTCAAGAATGCTTCGGAAGTCATGGTTGCTCCGACAGACAATCCCAAGAAGATCGTGGCAGCATTCATAATACTGTTGGATGCAGCATCAAACAAACGAGAGGTATTGGTTCCGATTTCTTTCACCAAATTACCAAACATCAGCATACCGATCAAAGGAACGGCACTCGGCACGAACAAGGCAACCACAGTAGTCACAACAATCGGGAAAACAATCTTCAGTACCCGCAGATTCTTGATTTCAGTAGTAGAAGGATACTTCTTCTCCTGCTCCTTCATGTTGATACTTAATTCTTTCTTCGTACACAACAGTTTAACCACCAAAGGAATGATCACCGGTACCAGCGCCATATACGAATAAGCAGCAATAGCAATCGGTCCTAACAAATGAGGAGCCAGCTTAATCGTCGTAAAGATAGCCGTCGGACCGTCGGCACCACCGATAATTCCCAACGAAGCCGCTTCTTTCGGCGTAAATCCCATCAGAATAGCAACCAGCAAAACTGTGAAGATACCCAGCTGAGCTGCCGCTCCAAAGATAGAAAGCCGCAGATTGCGCAACATCGGACCAAAGTCGGTCAATGCTCCAACACCCATAAAGATAATAGGAGGCAAGAAGCCAGTCTTGATCAACATATAATAAATGAAGTTCATCAATCCCAGTTCATGCGCAATGTCATGCAAAGGCATCTCCCAAATATTCTTCATCACACCATGTACTTCTACCATTCCGTTTTCATCTGCCTGAATAACGCCCATCTCGCCTCCTGGAAAATTGGCCAGCAAGACACCGAAAGCAATCGGGACCAGCAGCAACGGTTCATATTGCTTCTTGATACCCAGATAAAGCAAGATGAATGCAATGGCATACATGATCAGGAACTGCGGTTCAGCAATGATATTGCTGAACGCAGTCATTTCATATAAGTTGTGAAATATTTCGTTCATTATTGAATGGTCATTAATACATCATCTTCCGAAACGGCATCACCTGCATTCACACAAATAGCTGTTACCGTACCATCAAATTCCGAACGAACAGCATTGTAAGTCTTCATCGCTTCCACGTAGCACAAGACATCGCCTTTCTTCACTGCGTCACCTACTTTCACCGGAGTATCAGAAGCGCCTTTTACCAAGAAGAATTTACCTTCCAGCGGAGACAAGACTTCATTACCCGCACCAGCAGGAGCGGAAGCAGGTGCCGGAGCTGCGGCAGGTTGCTGTGCTGGAGCCGGAGAAACCGGTGCCTGAGAAGCAGGAGCGGAAGCAGCCGAATCACCAAAGGCAACAGTTACCCGATAAGCCTGGCCATTTACATCTACCGTCATAATCTGCGGTTCTTTCGGCAAAGCAATTTCAGTCTTCGGAGCAGCAGCCTCTTCTTTTTCTGCTCTACGTTTTGCTACATCCACCTTGAAATCAACCTTCGCCTTTCCTGAACGATAAGCTTCATACTGCGACGGATGCATAGCATATTCAAACAATTCCTCTTCGTCTTCACCTACTTCCCAATGCTTTTCATTCATCAGCTTGCGATATTTATCCAAAGCATTCGGATAATTGTCTTGCGGATTTCCTTCAAAGAACTTACGGCCTTCTGCCTGAGCTTTCTCAACTAATTCAGGAGCCAATTCACCTGGTAAGCGTCCGGCTTTACCCAACAGCATATCCCAGATATCATCGGCTATCATGCTCCAACGTTCTTTTCCTTTTTCCATCTGCATCACATTCATCAAAGCCAGATTCTTCACATACTGACTGAATGGAGTTACCAATGGAGGATATCCGACACGTGGCCATACATACGCTACTTCATCAAACAGTTTGAGCAAAAGTTTCTCTTGCGTCATCGGTTTCTTACCTCTTTTCGCACGGCCTTTATTGATAGATTCCAGATTCTTTTCCAGATCAGACATCAGACTACCCATCATACCACCTGGAAGTCCCGGACCAATCAACAGCGAATTCATCAAACGGTTTCTCGGACTAATATATAAACCTAAGAAATCATCCATAAACTCTTGAATCAGCGAGCGTACTTTCATATACGCCTTCATATTAATTTCCGGCACCACGAATCCTGCGTCTTTCAACATAGCCTGTACTGCCAACAGATCGGCATGACCTGTACCCCAAGACAACGGCTCCATACCAACATCAATGTAATCGCAACCAGCTTCACAAACCGACAGGATAGAAGCCATATTAAAGCCTGGACCTGCATGACTATGATATTGAACCGGTATATCCGGATATTTAGCCTTGATGTTTGCAACAATCTGTCCCAACGAATGAGGGCGACCAATTCCCGCCATATCCTTAATACAGATTTCGTCTGCACCCTTTTCAATCAGTTCATAAGCCATCTTGGTATAATACTCAACGGTATGAATCGGAGAATGCGTGATACACAAACAGCACTGAGAAATCATTCCGGCTGCTTTTGCATACTGAATAGACGGTTCGATATTCCGAATATCGTTCAATCCGCAGAAGGTACGTGCGATATCCGTTCCTTGTGCTTTCTTTACCTTATAAAATAACTGACGGACATCAGCCGGTACCGGACTCATCCGCAAACCGTTTAATGCACGGTCAAGCATGTGTGTTTGTATACCTGCTTCGTGGAAAGGTTTTGTCCATTCACGCACGGCCCGGTTCGGGTTCTCTCCGAAAAGAAGATTTACCTGCTCAAAACCACCACCGTTTGTTTCTACACGCGCAAAACATCCCATCTCAATAATTGCAGGAGCTACTTTGGTCAGTTGGTCAACACGCGGAACATATTTACCGGCAGACTGCCACATATCGCGGAAGACCAGACTAAATTTGATTTCTTTTTTCATGATATGCAATACTTTATAATTTTTCAATTTTAACTACTTTTCCCAAGCCTTGTGTCGCCATACTGACAGCCGAAACAATCACAGCCGTTTCCTGCGAAGACAAAGCATTTGTTGGCGCCTTAACAGCGGCAGCAACTTTAGCAACTCTCTTTGTTCCTTCTTCTTCCGGAGCATACTTGTTCACGGCCCAAATCAAGGCTTTTCCCAAATAGATTACGATCAGAAGAATGACAAAAACTGTTGCCATACCAACAACCATCAATAAAAGTCCAGTTTCTATGTTTTCCATATTTTAGAAGATAAATAGTAGATTCTATCAGAATATTATTACATTGTTCTGCCAAGAAAAAATTTTGCCAAAGGTAATAAATCGGTCGTATAATACACACTATCAAATTTTAAAAATCTAAAAAAAGAAAAGAATACACACTTTATCCCTTATATTTCTTTAAATCTATAACCATAATCACAAAAATACTTTCTTTTTATAAGAATCTGAATTAATCCTAATCATGCACAGGCTATATTCAGGAATATCAACAGAAAGCAGGTATTCAATAAAATCCTACTAGATTTTAATTTTTCGACAGATGTGGTAAAGCTTTACCATATCTGTGATAAAGCTTTTTGACTAATATAGAAAAGCTTTTTGACATCTGTCAAAAATATGAAAAGTAACGATCTTTCTATCAAAACGAAACTGTCAAAAAAAGCGCCTCAAATAAAGTAGAATATTTGTTTATTAGGTTGTTTTCTTTATTTTTGCAACGAATATATTATAAAAACAAAGATTATGGGCTTTTTTAAATCATTATTTTCTTCACAACCTAAAGAACCGGCAAACGAAGGAGGTCGGAAAATTGAAGAGAAAAATTTTGATATATTAAAATACGATGGAGTACGCGCACAAAAGATTCATAAATTAGCTTACGCCATTCGCTGTTTTGAAGAAGCATTAAATATTCAGGAAGACTTTGAAACACGTTCGTTTCTGGTAGCGGCCTACGTTGCTTCCGGAAAGCCGGAAGAGGCTTTAACCGTATTGGATAAGATGCGGGAATTAAAGCCCAATGACGTAGACACCTTATTAACACGTATTCAGGTCCTTTTTATGCTTGACAAAGATACTGAAGTTATCCCCGATTGTCAGGCAATCATTGCAATTCAGCCGGAAAATGCAACAGCTTTCTACTTGATGGCAAGAGCCAAACACGTAACAAACGATTTGTTGGGAGCGATCGCCGACCTGACAAGGGCCGTAACCTTACGTGAAGATTTTGCCGATGCGTACCAACTGCGAGCCGAAATCCTGCTGAAAATGCAACAAGGAACGGAAGCCTTGGAAGACATTCAGAAAGTGATCGAACTGAATCCGGAAGAAGATATGGCGTATCTGCTAAAAGGTAGAATCCATGCCATGATGGGAGAAATCGAACAAGCTGATGCCGACTTTCATCAGGTATTGGAACTGAATCCTTTTAATGAAGAGGCAACTCTATTAATCGGCAGACTTCTGATAACCCAAAACAAGTTGGATGAAGCGATTGCCTTTTTCGATGAAGCCATTGAAAATGCTCCGGATCAAGGAAAGTTCTACTCGGAAAGAGGACGAGCCAAAAACTTGAAAGGCGACAAAGCTGGTGCTTTTGAAGACCTGAAGAAATCAATTGAATTGAATCCGGAAGGAGAAGAAGCCAAACTGGTAGAAGGATCCCATTCCAACTTCGACAACTTATACAAAGGTGGCCTGTATTAACAGTCGGCCAGCTGCAAAATAAGAAGAGGAAGACCGTATTGGAAAGTTCTTAGATGATAAATAAACAATAAAATACAGTCATCTGTTTGTTTATTCAAAAAAAGAACCTATCTTTGCAGCCCGAATAAGTATGCGAATAATAATAAATAAAATCATATAGAGAAATGAAAAGAACATTCCAACCATCTAACAGAAAAAGAAAGAACAAACACGGATTCCGTTCAAGAATGGCTACCGCTAACGGTCGTCGTGTATTAGCAGCTCGTCGTGCAAAAGGTAGAGCAAAACTGACTGTATCTGACGAATACAACGGATAATCAATCCTGTTTGTAAAGCTATAAGGAAAGTAAAGGTTTTTTTCATCAAAAGCCTTTACTTTCTTTGTTTTTATACCTACCTTTGAACTTTGTATCAAAAGGAAGATCAAAATATGAATAATCGCTTTATTAAGATATTAAAGAATCCTTTTGTGATTAGTCTGCTTTTGGCAGTTTTAATCTTATGGGGATTAATCTATGGCACATTGGTATGGCTGGATATATATACCCGTCACAATGAAGCAGTTGTCATTCCAGACGTAAAAGGAATGACCATAGAAGAAGCAGCTCCATTCCTAGCCGAAAAAGGTATTCGCTATAATATTATAGATTCCGTTTTTTCCAAAGATGTTGATCCGGGAGCTATCGTTGAAATCGTGCCGACACCGGGTTCGAAAGTTAAGGAAGGACGTATTGTTTTCGTCACCATCAATGCGAAGACATCCCAGATGGCACGTATTCCAGAAGTACAGGATCTTTCATTCCGGCAGGCTTATGCCCTACTTACTTCTATCGGCTTCAAAGCCATTGAGGTAAAATATGTAGCAGGCGACTATAAAGATTTGGCCATCGGAGTTGAATGGAACGGGAAAATATTGGAAGAAGGCCAGCATGTGCCCTTAAATGCCCACCTCACATTAGTTGTTAGTGGAGGATTTGAAGAGTCAGACTCCTTGGCATTGGATAGTTTGAACATGGCTCCGGTCGAATCCTTGGATAGCGAAGAAGAAAATTGGTTTTAATCATGGCAGACTTTATTGACGAAATAGATGAAGAACAGGTAGATGATATGTTGCTCGACGACGAAGAGTCGGCTGCCATCATTACCTCTCCGGAGATTTCGCCCGGTTTGTATGAACATTTTAAAGTGACGGCCGATAAAGGCCAGTCGCTCTTACGCGTTGACAAGTTTTTGGTAGCCCGCCTAGAAGGGACGACACGCAACCGAATCCAATTAGCAGCCGACGCCGGTTGTATTTGGGTAAACGGCCAACCTGTAAAAAGTAATTATCGGGTTAAGCCGTTTGATGTGGTGCAAATCGTAATGGATCGTCCACGCCGGGAAACAGAAATTATCCCTCAAGACATCCCTTTAAATATTGTATACGAAGATGCAGATTTGCTGGTAGTCAACAAACCGGCAGGCATGGTTGTGCATCCAGGTCATGGAAATTATTCAGGAACATTACTGAATGCCATTGCCTACTATCTGCGAGATGAACAACACTTCGACCCTTCTGATCCCCGATTAGGATTGGTTCACCGTATCGATAAAGACACTTCCGGATTATTAGTGATAGCAAAAACACCGGAAGCCAAAAGCAATTTGGGATTACAGTTCTATCATCACACGACAAAACGCTGTTATCGGGCTGTCGTGTGGGGACAATTCCAAGAAGATGAAGGAACAGTGGTCGGGAATATCGGACGAAGTCCCAAAGACAGGTTGCAGATGACGGTTTTCCCAGAAGGAGACCAAGGAAAACATGCCGTCACTCATTATCGGGTATTAGAACGACTAGGCTATGTCACGCTGGTAGAATGCCGGCTGGAAACAGGTCGTACCCATCAGATCCGCGTACATATGAAACATATTGGTCATACACTCTTCAACGATGAGCGATATGGCGGACACGAAATATTAAAAGGAACAACATTTTCTAAATACAAACAATTTGTGCAGAATTGTTTCACCATTTGTCCTCGTCAGGCTTTACATGCCAAGACATTGGGATTTGTGCATCCTTCAACTGGTAAAGAACTCTTTTTCGATTCAGAAATTCCTGCAGACATGCAAGAACTGATTGACAAATGGCGCATATATGCAACAACTAAAGACTTAGAGTTATGAAAAAGAATATTGCTATTGTAGCAGGAGGAGACTCTTCTGAAATTGTGATTTCTTTGAAAAGTGCGGAAGGAATCTATTCTTTTATTGATAAAGACAAATATAATTTATATATTGCCATCGTAAAGAAAGACGAATGGTCAGTCCGCTTGCCGAACGGCGAACACACGCCAATTGATAAAAATGATTTCAGCTTCTTTGAAAATGGTGAAAAGAAACGCTTTGATTTTGCTTATATCACCATCCATGGAACTCCGGGCGAGGACGGACGATTACAAGGTTATTTCGACTTGATCGGACTGCCGTATTCTTCTTGTGGAATGCTAGTGAGCGCATTGACATTCAACAAGTATGTATGCAATCATTACCTGAATAATTTCGGTGTGCGAATTGCAAAATCAATCCGCCTGATGCATGGCGAAAACATTACAGCTGAAGAAGTAGAATCTAAGTTAGGTCTTCCGGTATTCGTTAAGCCTAATGACGGAGGCAGCAGCTTCGGAGTAACCAAAGTAAAGGAAATATCGGCTTTACCAGCCGCTATCGACAAAGCCTTCGCCGAAGGAAAGGAAGTCGTAATTGAAAGCTACATTGAAGGAACAGAAGTTACTTGCGGATGCTATAAAGTAAAAGGCAAAGAAGTAGTTTTCCCTGTTACGGAAGTTGTAACAGCAAACGAATTCTTTGATTTCGATGCCAAATACAATGGTCAAGTACAAGAAATAACTCCGGCACGTATCTCTCCGGAATGGACAAAGAAGGTACAAAGCGAAACGTCGCGAATTTATGATCTGTTAGGAGCCAAAGGATTGATCCGTGTAGATTACATCATTCCGGCAGACGGCGAACCTTGTCTGCTTGAAATCAACACAACACCGGGCATGACGGGTACCAGCTTCATTCCTCAACAAGTAAGGGCTGCCGGACTAAATATTACCGACGTGATGAATGATATAATAGAAAACGAGATAAACTAAAGGATATGGATACAGGAACAGTTTCTCCAAATTTTGAGGATATTCGCCCTCTCAACCAGGATGAAGTACAAGCGGCCATAGAAGAGCTGCTGGCTTCGGAAGAGTTTAGGCACGCGCTCCGGTATGTCAAACCTGATTTAGATTGGGACCAGTTGAGTGCTGCCATGCGAGCTTGCAAGACGAAAGAACAGTTTAAGTCAACCTTGGCGTATGATGCTGTCATGACAGTGGCTAAAAAGACGACCTTTTCGTTAACCATTTCGGGTCGTAGCCGTCTGCCTGAAGGAAAACCGGCTTGTACGTTTATTTCTAATCACCGTGATATCGTACTGGATGCGTCTTTCTTGAATGTCATGTTGTATGATGTAGGGTATGGAATGACACAAGTAGCCATCGGAGACAATCTGCTGATTCGCCCATGGATTAAAACGTTCGTCCGGTTAAACAACAGTTTTATCGTCAAACGTGGAGTCTCTGTCCGTCAAATGTTGGAAGTAAGTGATACACTTTCTGCCTACATTAATCATACCATCAAAGACACCAAAGAATCTATCTGGATTGCCCAACGGGAAGGCCGTGCAAAAGATTCGAACGACCAGACCCAACCCAGTGTGCTGAAAATGCTCTGCATGGCTGGCGGGAAAGATATTATCGGCAATCTGAAATCATTAAATCTTGTGCCTGTAGCTATTTCTTATGAATTTGATCCTTGCGATTACCTGAAAGCACAAGAATTTCAACTGAAGCGGGATAATCCGGAATATCACAAGACGCAGCGTGACGATTTGCTGAATATGGAAACGGGCATCTTAAATAACAAAGGGCGCGTTCATTTCACGATCAGTAAACTGATCAACGAGCAGTTAGATCAGTTGGATTCGAACATGAACCGGAACGAATTGTTTGCCGCTGTTGCATCCATCATTGATAAAGAAATTTATCGTCATTATCGTTTCTATCCGAATAATTATGTAGCCTATGATCTGCTAAGCGGCACACGCCGATTCTCTGATCATTACGGATTGAAAGACAAGAAAGCATTTGAAGAATATTTACAGAAGCAGCTCGACAAGATTGTCATCCCCAATAAAGATGAGAATTTCCTGCGGAAAAAAATCCTCGAAATGTATGCCAATCCACTGAAGAACTTTCTGGCATTAAATGACTGACAAAAGAATAGAATCTACGAAAAGAGAAGGATAATTCCTTCTCTTTTCTGAAACCTTTAGAGGCTCTAAAGCCTATCATTTTTATTTTCGACTGCCTTTAGAGGCTCTAAAACCTATCATTTTTATTTTTGACTGCCTTTAGAGGCTCTAAAACCTATCGCTCTTATTTTTGACTGCCTTTAGAATATTTAGAACGGATAGCCGATAGCCAAATGTAAACCAAGTCCGTCTTTAAACTTAGGAATGTTGTAATAACCTTTCTTTCCAGTATCGTAAGGGACATGCAAACCAATACCACAATCAACGCGGACGACAATAAAATCAAGATCATAACGAACACCTACTCCAGTTCCCAAGGCCAGATCTTTGATGAAGCTTCCCCATTTCAATTGTGCGCCAGGACGGTTAGGATCTTCATGGATCAACCAAATATTACCGGCATCCAAGAAAGCAGCTCCGTGTAAATCACCAAAGATCGGGAAACGGTATTCCAAATTTGCCTCTAACTTAAGATCTCCTGTCTGGTCGATATATCCATATTTATTGTCGGGATTCGGAACAAAACGTCCCGGACCAATACTACGAATCGTAAATGCACGAATACTGTTTGCTCCACCAATATAAAATTGTTCACTATATGGCGTTGAGTGATTCTCGGCATTACCATAACCATAAATGGCACCAGCCAACAAACGACCAACCAGATGATGATTCTTTTTCAGCAGATAGTCGTAACGAATTTCCGAACTGACCTTTACAAACTGAGAAAAGACATTACCCAGGAAATTCTTGTTTTCCTTATGAAAGCTTTTCCCAGCTAAAGCATAAAAACCACTTAAAATATTTCCTGACTGAGTAACTGACGATTGCCACCACAAATGATGCTTCTTCTCTTGAAGCGGAAAATCATCGTACGTATAAGTATAACTCATCGCCGGAATAAATTGATCCTTTAAACTCAGATAAAGTGCCTTGTTGGCATTCGTAATCGAATCGAAAGTTGCAGTTGTATGTTGCAATTTATTATATGTCAACTTAAATGGTGTTACTGAGTGATGACTAGTAGCCGAGCTTTGAAAGTCAAGTGTAGCACTTCCTCCAAAAGAAAGCATCTTGAAGAACTTGGCCCGATTCATTTGATCCGTATAGATACGGAATGTAGTACTTGACGGATACTTCAAATTACGTTCCAAATAACCCGGGAAAAGCAGATGAGGCAAAGTCAAAGTACTGCTCAATCCCATTTCATAACTATTCATCAGAGACGAAGCTCCGTCTACCCGATTACCGGTCTGCCATTCGTACGAACCCTTCAATTGAACACCCCAAGATTCGCCTCCACCAAATACATTCCGTTTGGTCATACTAAAGATAGCTCCCGGACCCGTCTGATCATTACTTTTGGTCGTAACATTAAATTCCAACTCTCCATCTAATGGCAAATCATACGCTGTATTAATTCGCAGATCGAGGGTTTTACAACGACGAGTTGTGTCTTGTGGCATATATTGCATCTCCGCATACTTAAAAATACCCAAGCGAGAAAGAGCCGTTTGAGTTTCCATCTGCTTGGTATTAGAATAACGTTCACCGGGTTTAAACGTCAGTTTCCGGTAAAGCACAGCCGGACGAACCCGTAACTTTCCCTCATACAGAATCGTCAAATCTTTATAAAGCAGCGTATCCGTTGGCGGCTCGTTATTATAACCATTCAGTGCCACAGTTATGTTACCAATGCTCCAAGGGCGTAAAGCTTCCCTCGGTACGTTATTAGAAGAAACAACCTTCAAGGATACTTTTCCTGGAGTTCGTGCCGTATCGGCTTGATAAGTGATATATTCCGGACGGAAATAATAATATCCGTTATCACGCAATAAAGTACTGATACGCTGACGCTCGGCTTCCAATACTGTAACATTGAAATTATCTCCTTTCTTCAATAATGTACGAGTAGCATTGGCCAAAACTATTGTATCCGTCCGATGACGACGTTGTGCATATTGGATACTATCATACGTATAAGGATCTTTCATACTTATCTGATAATCGATCTTCGCCTGCTTCGGATCCTTCGGATTTGGAACAAGTGTATAAGAAGTCTTTCCATTGAAATATCCATATTCTTTCAATAAGTTGTCCGCCACCTTGATTCGTACATCCGGATTGACATTTGTAATATAAACAGGCTTGGCTGCCAGTTTACGGAAAAGCCATTGCCCGACTTTCCCTTTCTTATTAACCAATGCATTATACATCCACAAACCAAAAGGGAAAGGAATACGGACAGACGAACTTCCCAGCAACGCATTGTTGGGAGGATAACTCAAAGCAGCCTCTACTTCTTCAAGTGTAACGTCACCTTCAGGAGTCGAATCCCGATCCATGATCTCGATCTTTCGAATACCCGTATAAAGAACTTCATCTTCCGGCAGATGCTTCGTAACCGAGCATGAAACCAGAGATAGAAAGATCAGGCCGATATATATTATCCACAACTTAGTTTTCATCTTCTTTTGTTTTCTCCTTGTTGTTTTCCTCTTTCTGAGGTTTTGTCTTGTTTCTCTTGAAAATAAACAGTTCCCGCATATATTGCATCTTCTTATGCAAAACGATACCGGCACCCGTCTCCGTTAATTCGCCTTCCAACAAACTCTCATAGTCTTTATTATGGAAAAGTTTGACATAACGTGTTCCACTCGGATCAAGGCGGTATTCGATAGATACATTATCGATAAACGGCTGAGCCTGTCCTTGATTAATATCCTCTCCGGTAGAAATTCGTCCGCCCAACACAATCCGAATCCGGTCGTTATAGAAACGTTTGGCAAAGCGGAAAGAATAATCAGTCCGTTTGGTTCCATCACCATTGGTATCATAACTTTCCATACCGAAGTTAATATCTAATGACTTGGCAGCACTTCCGACAATATTATTGATTTCACTCTGCAAGAAGCTATTCAATGCTGCACCCATGTTCAGATTTGCTTTCCCTGTAGTTGAACTACCCGCCAAATACATACCTGTTACCAACATACTAACAGCCTGTTTAGCCTTCTCTTCTTCACCCATCCGTGCTAACTGTTCTTGTATGGCAGCATCTTCAGGAGCATCCAGGATAAACTTTAATCCTAAATTCTCTAATCGTTGTGTCAATTGGATTCCTACATCAAAGTTTACCATCCGAGAACTACCATCATCCAAGGCCGCAGAAGTCCGAATCCTCTCCGTTGCCGTTATATTCATACTAGGATCCATCGGATCACCACTCCATTGAATATAACTTCCGTTCTGCACATTAAACTCTTTCAGCGGAATGACAGGAAGCGAGTACTTGATCGTTCCACTACTTAATGTATAACGCCCATTCAGGATCATATCACCCATCGGTGTGTACTGGAAAGAAAGATCGCCTCCTCCTTCCAGATTCACATGACTGGATTGATCGGGAGTTAAATCAGCATTAATCTGTACTGCCTGATCAATATGGATTGTCATCAACATATCCATTCCACCCAAAGGCAATGCCGAAACCCGCGGTCTCTTTCCTAAAATAGTATCTTCTTCAAACGAAGTGAATGTTACCAAACCCGATAACCGATCTTGTACCGTCAACGGAGAATCTTTCAATACATACGTCACATTTGTTCCACCCAACAAATGCAAATCACCTCGCATGATCAAAGAGTTCAGCGGTCCTTTTATCGTTGAATTCAAGTTGACATACATCTTACCGTACACCAGACTTTCTTTATTCCGCTTAGTATTGAGCAACTGCATATTCTGGGCAGTCATTGTCATATCGGCAATCATATTCGAAGGATCTGAGAAATTAACAGTTCCATCTATGACAAACGGATTCTGTCCGGTCGCCAGAATCTGATACTTATTAAAATGGATACGATTATCCCCCACAACGATCTGACGCGGATCAAACTTCAATGTCGTATTGGCCGCCGTAACAAACATACTTGCCGAATCCAATTGTATAAATCCCCGAATATCGGGAGCCTGGCTTGTTCCGGATATATTCATTTCGCCCAACAACTTACCTTTCAAAGAAGCCATATCATCCGGAATAAAAGGATTCAGCATGACTAACGGCAAATCTGTAATCTGCATTGTTCCTTCTATACTATCATTAACGCCGCTTTGATAGTAAACGAAGGAATTCATAAACTCTTCTGTATCTCGGAAGGCATGAATATCAACTTGATGTTCTTTATCCGAAACAGGCAGATACACTGCACTCAACAATAAATCACCTACCCGCTTCTTTTCATAATGAAGAGAATCAATACTTATGCCTCCAGTCATCGTATAAGAACTGTCTGATGGCATATATTGGAAATCTGCATTCAGCAAACCTTCCAACTCCGGCATATATGCAGAAAATCCCTTCGATATTTCATGCAGGTCCACTTGTCCTAAAGCAGCATGTATTTCATTCAGTCCACTATCCACTGGATGTGTATCAATTTGCAAGAACGCATTTTGCCGGCCTTTCAGCAAGAAGTCTGCTGAAATATCCTTTTCATTGCGAATCAGGATATAATTACCCTCATTTAAAGTAAACGGATTGAAGGCTAAAATAGGTTCATAAGGGAAGAAATGCAATCTTACTCCACCTTCGTCTTCTTTCTGGACACTACCACCCAGCAGAATTCCTGTTTTTCCTTTTTCGTTAGTAAACTTCAACAAGGCATCTGCATATCCTGTCAATAATTTACCACTCAGCATTGCAGAGAATGGAGCCTGTTTCTTGAACTTGTTCTTTACCACACCGGCTTCATAGAAAATACCTACGGTATCCTGCCATAAACGCATCTTGATTGTATCCAACAAGAAAGTATCCCGTAGCAGTTTATACACACCTCCATCTACTTGTATTCCCTTTTCCGGCGAAGTATTCATATTTAATTCCAACTGCTGGAAATTGAGGGAATACATATTCATAAAGTTATAAATCGGATTATCTTTCTGAGCAGTTACTTTCAGCTGTAGTTCAGGTAACATCGGGCGCAACAATGCCAAACGAACTATTGAGTCCTGCGCCATTTGCCTGTCTATTTCTTTAGAGATCACTCCAAAGTTTTCACTTAACCCATTTAATCCTTTATTTCCTTGCAAACGGATCGCCAAATCGCCGGCATGGAAGGAAACAAATGTAGAATCGGTTTCCGTACGGGCTTTCAAGATGAGAGTTTTCGGCTTAACTTTAGTCGTTTCGGTAACGATTTCCCAGTTTCCCAATGTTAAATCAGCCTGATGATGGTCTTTCATATCCGTCTCGGCCTCAGCAAACAGTTGAAAGGAAGTAGAGAAAGGTTTATCCATCAGATGAAAACCATACAAATCCAAATGTTGCATATCTGCAATCAACATGGCCTGAATCCAATTCTTTTTCAAGGTAGCATTCAAAGTCACATCCATTTCAGCTAACGGATAACGGCTATTCAAATCCAAGATGGCAAAGTTGTCTTTCAAAGATCCTTTTATCGTAATATCAGAAATGGAAGAACTTCCATAACGAAGGTCTCCGATCTTTCCATCCAAATTCACCCATGTCAATGAATCAAATGCATTGGTTCCTTGTCCTTCTGCTTGAATAGAAGCAGTCATCCAATAAAGTGAATCATTGGGCATAAAGTGATTCGGCTCCAGACTGTCTATCTCAAAGGAAGCCTTAAAACGATTCTCGTGGGCATCAAATAAGGATTTCAGTTGGATCTTTCCTTGTCCTTCCCGCAACAGCAAACTCCCGGCATACTTTTGTCCGGCAAGCCGTACGTTACCGCTCAGCATCATCCGTTTAGGAATACGATAGTTACTCCGGCTTTCTTCTGGCAGGAAATCTAACAGAAAATCCAAGTTATCGGTAAAAAGTTTCAATTCCACCTCACCATCTCTTTGCTTCTCGTTTTGCAGAGACGAGCCTTTCCCTTGTGTCCGGATAGAAAACGCTCCCGGAAGCTGAGCATCCAACTTATTTAATTCCAAAGCGGCTAAATTTCCCTTTGCCTCTGCCTGGATTCGCAGACTTGTATCCGGATAAGCCTGGATGACTTCTTCGGGCAACTCACCAGCCAACGTCACGATATCCTGTTTTCCCAAATCTGCCCAGAATGTTACATCCATCTGATCTTTAGGATTTTTAGCGAAGGCTGCATACGGTATATTTCCTTTCAGCTCGGCTTCCGAATGTAATGTTTCCAGAACCAGTTTCGGAATTTCCAAGGATGCTTGATTCCCTTTTATTTGTCCTTCAAAACGTTTGATCTCTAATCCGGAACGTTCTTTAGCAACGAGCTTGTTAATATCCGCCCGAACAGTCTGGCCAGCATAGAGCAGTGAACTTAAATCAATTTCTATATCTGATAAAGCAATGTGCGATGGATCTAATCCTTTTAACGGAGCAGCTTCGCCGGTATCATAATTCAAAGCCGAGCCAACGTATGTAAATTTATCGGCCAAGTAACTGGCATTCTTCAGATCTATTTCTCCGCCTCTCAAACGGGCTTCCGTGATAAAGCCAGACATACGCAGTGAATCTCCGGGCATCTGTAAAGCCAGAGCTACACGGGTGAGATCTATTTTCTCTAATTTCAAAAACCAATTGACCGGAGCAGACGCTGTTGTATCAGGAGGAGTTGTCGGTTCTGTCATAAAGACGGTAACCGTTGCATCCGATAAAGCCAAGTTATTTAATGTTCCTTTTTCCGTAGCCAGACTGATCCGATCTGCCCGTGCCAGGAAATCTCCGATGAAGCCTTTTACTTCAATTCCATCTATCAAGTTTCCGGTATTGACCCGAAGGTTCTTTAATCCGACAGATTCCACCAGTAGTTCTTTACTGAGTAAGGGTATCGGACGAATACTGATATTCAAATCTTCCAACATGAATAACGTATCAGCCGGAACAGAATCTTGAATAACTTCTATTCCGTGAATATTCAGTTGGATCGGGAATGAAAGACGAATACGTTCAATGCCTATATGCATTCCGGTACTTTTGCTGGCGTAATAAGTGGCCTGTCTCACTGCAAAGTTTTGAAATGCCGGAATGTATAATAATATCGAAAGTATGATGGCCAATATAATTGGTATCAAACAGAAGATACAGATTCTTTTTACCCAAACATTCATCTATTAAGGATTACTTTTATGCAAATATATAAATAAACAAGTCGAGAGACGAATAAGTTTTCTTTAATTTGCAACTTCATTTTGGGATAGAAAGATATGGAAAAGCAAAATAAGGCTTGTTACTGGTTCTTGTTCTTCCAAGACAAGCTATTACTGAAAAAGAACAATGGTAGTTATCAGATTCCTTATCAGGAAAATGCTCCTTTCGGTACAGACAACTCCTTTGAAGTTGTGCTGGACTCTTCTTTACCGGCACGGGCCGCATCGCTCTCATATGAGATAACTGAAGATGAACAATGGATCATGATCGGCTTGCGTGCCAGCTGGAATTATTTACCGCTCGATTGGTACAAACGAGCAGGAAAGGCGCATCAGCTGGTACATTGGGATCGCAACAGTCGTTTTTGTCCGGCTTGCGGAAAACCTTTGGCATGGCATACGGTCATCTCTAAATACTGTGATTCCTGCCATCAGGAATTTTATCCGGTTATTTCTCCGGCCATGATCGTATTGATCCGTCGGGGTGAGGAAGTTTTGTTGGTACATGCCCGCAACTTCCGGGGAAGTTTTCACGGACTGGTGGCCGGTTTTCTGGAAGTGGGAGAAACGCTGGAACAATGTGTCCGACGGGAAGTGATGGAAGAAACCGGATTAACGATCAAGAATATCACCTATTTTGGCAGTCAGCCCTGGCCTTATCCAAGCGGTATTATGATTGGGTTCTTCGCCGATTATGAAAGTGGAACCATCAAGCTTCAAGATGATGAATTAAGCGCCGGTTCCTTTTTCAGTAAAGAGAATCTGCCTGAACTTCCGGCCAAACTAAGTATCGCCCGCCGCATGATTGACTGGTGGCTTGCCGGCGAACCGGCGGAAAAGCCAGCTTTCTAATGTAATCCGGGCACTGGACCTATCAAAGCCTTCTTCTTGGGCTTTGTAACCTGGCTGTCGGGTTTTAGGATCAGCTCAGGATGTTCTTCCCGAAACTTCTTTTGCTTTTGATAAATCTGCAAAGCCGGGATATCGTTATAAATCTTATACGTATTCCGGCTGGCATTCTTCTTAAACTGCCGGTATTTCGGACTTAACAAATAGGAAAGAAAATCATTGAAATCATGCCCGGTGGGTTTAACGGCCGTCTGTTTGACTTGTCCAGGAATCGTATATACCAACGGATTGACTTTCAAATCAGGTTCTTTGACTTCTATCGGCTCACGCATGGCCGCCTGTGGAGGCATGTCTTTCCAACTCTTCTTTTCTTCCACCAGCACACTTTTATCCAATTTGATATATTCGGAGAAATCCTTCGTAAAAGGAACTTTCGACGAAGCACTTTTCATCTTCCCTACCGGATTGAGATTAATGAACGTCCCATTCTGAATAGAACGTTGAAACTCCGGATTCAGTCTCAATGTATCCTTACCCGACAAGATATTAGCCAGGCGAATAGAATCTTCCTTACTCCAAGTCTGCGCATAAACGGTATGAACATATTGAGCACATACCACCATTCCTATCAACCAACACCTCCTCATAATCTGCTATCAACAATGCGCAAAAGTAGAGATATAACCTTTTCTGCCTCATCTTTTTCTATTAAATAGTTTTACCGGATTGTGAAATTAACAAAATCAATTACCCAAAATGCCACAATAAGAATTGAATCTACCTCAAAGAGAATAAACATTCTTTGAAAGAATCTATTGGAAGTAAAATACTAAAACCCTATCTTTGTATCCATTCATAAACCTTGTAAACAACAATAACTATGAAAGCGAAGTATCCATTTAAAGAGACACCTATCTTATACGGCAAATCCGCAGAACGTTTTGACCGTTTAATGGAGGAAGTTGATAACATGAGCCAAGAAGAGCGTCGGAAAAATTGGGAAGAAGTATGCAAAAAACATGAAGAGTTTATCAGAAAGTATGACTGTCATTTATAACATTGCATATGAAAATAATCCCATTAACCTCCGACTATGAAATGAAGTCATTCAATTGCGGAAATGCCGAATTGAATGGCTTTTTGTTACATGATGCAAAAGCTTTTGATGAAAAACGATTGGCTAAAACTTTTTTGTTGGACGACAGCGATGTAATCGTTGGTTATTTTAGTTTGTTTAACGACAAAATCGCCAAACAAGATGTTTCAAAAGCAGTCTGGCGTAAAATCAGAAAGCTTTTTCCCCACTCTAAACATTTTGGCAGTTATCCTGCTGTAAAAATTGGTCGATTTGCAATTTCCATTCAATATCAAGGTCAAGGCTTAGGAAATGATCTGATGTCAGAATTGAAATACAGATTAAGACAAGAATGCGGATATTCTACTTTCCGATTCCTGACAGTCGATGCCTATCTCGAAGCTATTCCGTTTTATGAACGTAATGGTTTCAAACGGTTGGACCCGGAAGAAATAGCAGGGAACACTCGCACTATGTTTTTCGACATGATGCAACTCGACTTTTAAAGGAATTGTATTTCCTTGTCTATGAATATTCCGTTACCTTTGCCCAATAATAGATTGCAGGAAGATGGAACAGAAAAATATGGAAAGAGTCTTGCAGGTAACGGCCGACGGCAGTCATACCTTGTTTATTCCGGAGATGAACGAGCATTATCATTCGGTCAACGGAGCCTGGCAGGAATCCAAATATATCTTTATCGAAGCGGGACTTCATGCGGTGGATAAATCGGTTATTCATTTACTGGAGATAGGCTTCGGTACGGGCTTGAATGCCTTGCTGACATGGAAGGAAGTGGAAGAAGTTCTGACCGACAAGCAGGTAATTTATCATAGCATTGAATTGTATCCGTTGTCAGAAAACTTGGTCTCTTCTCTGAACTATGGAGAGCTTGTCTGGCCCGAACAGAAAGACCGCTTTCAAGAACTTCACCAAGCACCTTGGAACCAGGAAGTAGCATTGTCGGACCGGTTCATCTTGCATAAAATAGAAGGTGACAGCAATCAATGTGCCTTCCCTAGCGACATCGACTTGATTTATATGGATGCTTTTGCACCGGAAAAGCAACCGGAAATGTGGAGCCAACCTTTCTACGACAAACTCTATGCTCATGCTGCCAACGGGGCCGTATTGGTTACCTACTGTGCCAAAGGCGATGTCCGCCGTGGCATGCAGGCTGCCAGATTTCAGATGGAACGTTTACCGGGTCCTCCGGGGAAACGCCATATCTTACGCGGGCGGAAATAAAACGGATATCATTTTGTCAGTTTTGTCAAAATGTCAAAAGAAGTCATCTATTTTTGCGTTCTACGGATACAAGTACAGAAATGATTTCGTACAGGCGATTCTCAGCGAGTTAAGGATTGACGTTTTGGCATGTTAAAAACCTTATTTACTTGTAGAATGAATTTCAAGAAAGAAATTGATGCTTGCCTTTGGGGGATGTGTTTATTTTTTCGTCTATTTTAATAGAGATTTGTCAACGAAAAACAGCACTGATTTGAGATCATTTTTTGGAAGAACAGAGGATGAAAAAGGCACGCTAAAGGCAATTTTCGGAATTTATACCGGGAAAAAACAAAAACACGCCGGCTTTTTAGGAAAAGATAGTAGGAAACGTTTCCGTTTCTGCCTACCTTTTTCTTCAAAAACAACGAGTTTCAGGTCTATTTTCCCGCAAAAAATCGCCTTTTCTTCGTATTTTTAGGCAGGAAATGGCTCCTCTAACGGGAAAAACAGTTCTTTTTCTTAAAAAGACGTGTTACAGAAAATCCTGTTTTTCTGACAAAAAGTTTCAAACCAAGTATATAAACAACCTAAATAACAGATAGCTATTATGTGGAAAAAAGTAATGACGTGGGTCCTTGGCCTCTGCACCAGCTGGACCGTAAACGGACAAAAAGCCGGACAAGCCGACTTGAAAGTCACTCAAACAGCCAACCAGACGTATGCCGTTGCCTTTACGCTTAGTGGAGAAAACGTACTGCAATCTCCCGCCGAAGGCTTATGGTCTGTTGCTACGGATTGGCAAAACGACTGGATGAGTGCCTGGGTTCATGGCTCGCCTACGCAAAAAGAAAACGTAAACGGTTGGACAATCCTAACCGGAAAATTGCCGATCGGGCAAGGAGAAATGCTTGTCCGGGATGCTTACCGATTGGAAGAAAACGGACTGATCCATGGGATTCGCCGATATCAGTGGGCAGGAAAAGACACACTTCGCAAAGCTTCCTTATCCGTTCGTTTCCAATGGCGAGATGGAGGATTAAAGCCTTTCATGCCAGGTATCTTATACTATGGCAATCCAGCCGGAGCCAAGGTAAACGATAAGATTATACCGGTTTATACCAGTCAGCCGGGTGAATTTGCCATTTTCGAGGACCATCGTTACCCAATACCGTTTTGTATGCTCGAACAAGCCGGGAAGTTAAAAGCAGCTGCTCTGCATACTGTTCCCAGTCCGGTACGAGGAGCCCGTTTGGCCGACCAATGGTGGTCGATGGGAGTTGAAACCTATGCCGACCGAACCGAGTTTGTTCTTTATTCCGGTCCTATTGGATATAACCGTCAGCATAGCGTGGCCAAAGCGTTACAACACCAGCCTATGAAATATACGGATACGTATCTGGACATGGAACCCGGACGTATTGTAGAGAAAGAATTTTATATCCAAGTATATCCTATCGGGCAAGAAGGAAGCGGATTTGAACAACCGCTTTACACGGCGTTGGAAATGTACCAGCCTTTCGATGCCGATGCCTTTACTTCTTTTGACGAAATTATCCGGGCCAAGTATCATTTCGCCCAAACCCGCTGGTTGGATGAAGGTGATGTGAAAGGATTCGGGATGTATGAAAAGAGCTATCGGAAAGATATCGTCATGGGCTGGTGCGGACAAGCCGGATCGTTGGGATATGCGCTTCAATGCCTGGATAAAGAATTAAATGATCCGAAGATTACCGACTATGTACAACAGTCTCTCGATTTTCTTGCCACCTATCCGGTGAAGGAAGACGGAATGTTTCCGGTAGGTTATTTCCTCGACAAGAAAGAATACCACGGCGGCGATCCGGTTTCGTGCGGACAAGCCATGTATAATATAGCCAAAGGCATCGAAGTTGCCCGCAAAAGTGGGAAATACAATACAAGCCAATGGGAAGCATTCCTGAAAAAGGCTTGCGACGGACAAGCAAGCCGTATCCTGAAAGCCGACTGGCGTCCTTACTCGACGGCAGAAGGATTCCTGATCGCTCCATTAATCCTATCTCATCAGTTATTCGGAAAAGAAGCGTATAAAGAGGCAGCCGTTAAAGCAGCTTCCGTTTTTGCGGAAAGACATTTAACCATGCGCGAACCGTATTGGGGAGGAACACTCGACGCTACTTGTGAGGATAAAGAAGGAGCCTGGGCAGCTTTCCAAGGATTTGCTTCCCTTTACGAAGCATTGAAGGAGGAAAAGTATCTGGCTTGGGCGAAACATGCCATGGATGTATGCCTGAGTTATACCGTTGTCTGGGACATTCCGTTGCCACCGGGACGAATGGCGGATCATCATTTCCGCACAACCGGCTGGACAGTCGTTTCTCCTCAGAACCAACATATTGATATTTATGGAGTCATGTTCACACCCGAAGTTTATAAAATGGGCATTTGGCTGAACAATGAATCCCTTAAAAAGCTGGCAAAAGTTATGTATCGCAGCTGTTTCCAACTAACGAATCCTTACGGAAGTCAGGGAGAACAGTTACAACAGACCAACTTTGCCCAGCATGGAGATATGTCGAACGTCCATAAATTACGTGGTGGCTATTCGGAAAGCTGGACCGTATTCTGGATCACAGCCCACTTCCTGAATGCCGGAGCCCGTTTCGCTGAAATGAATGTCCGACCTTAAAAGATAAAACAGAAAAGCGGGACTGATACGACAACCGGAATTTTCATCCGAATCTTGTATCAGTCCCGCTTTTTATACTTTGTACCTTGTGAAACTTATAATAAAGCTTCTATCTTCTGAACGAATTTGTCTTTGCTGGTAGCACCTACAATCTTATCCACCACTTCTCCGTTCTTGAAGAACAAAACTGTAGGGATGTTACGGATACCGAATTGACCAACTACATCGTCGTTGTTATCAACGTCCATCTTACCAATAGTAACTCGTCCTTCATATTCCTGAGCCAACTCGTCGATTATCGGCGCAACCATGCGGCAAGGACCACACCATTCTGCCCAGAAATCAAGAACCATAGGTTTACCTGCGTTCAGGTACTCTTCAAAATTGCTGTCTGTAATTTGTAAAGCCATATTATAAAATGATTTAAATTCAAATTCCTTTGTCAAAGCGAAGGCAAAAATACGAATTTTTATTTGCCTGCACTAACTTTATCCATTTATTTTAAAGTCGATGGTTTCACTCTCACTCAGGTAATCAATCAACTCTTTCGTGATCTTCAACCGTACATTTTGAGAGAACAGATTTAATGCAATATTATTGCTTCCATCCACTACCCGGAAATATAACAAACTATTTCCCGGATTGTTCTTGATCAAAGTTGACAATTCATTAATCATCGGCTCATCCAAATCATGGATAGGTACCGTAATCCGAATATTCTCAATCAGTTTATCTTTCTCGTTCGGCAATAACTTAATAGACGAAATCCGGAAATCAAAGATCTTGTCGTTGTACTTGCGGGCTTCCATCTTTCCGCTAATCAACAAATACATGCCCGGCTTTCCATATTTACTGTATTCGATATAGTCTTGACCAAACAAAGCAATTTCCCCGCTTCCGGTAAAATCTTCCACCTTCAGAATACCAAAAGGATTGCCAGTCTTGGTTGTTCCCTCACGGAAACCTGTAACGATACCGCCAGCCAGTACTTCCCTTCCTACCAGCGTTTCCTTATCGTTCAGCTCAACCATACCCGTATTGCATACATACTGCAAAATGATACGGTATTCGTCCAACGGATGCGCCGATAAATAAATACCTACCAAATCCTTCTCTTTGTTCAGACGCTCCAGATCACTCCATCGCTCGGCATGAGGAATTTCCGGTTTAGCGATAGCGACAAAGTTTTCATCTCCAAACAAGGAGTTCGCCGCCGTTGCCTTGTCTGTTTGGTATTTATTTCCATAACGAACCAGCACATCCAGGAATGTCTCTCCTTTTCCATTATCCACAAAGAAAGATTCCCGTTGTACATGGAAGTTATCGAATGCACCCGCCAAAGCCAACGATTCGATATTCTTCTTGTTACAAGCTGAGAGATTAACTCGTTCTACGAAATCAAACAGATCTTTATACGGACCATTTTTCTTCCGTTCCTCAATAATATTCTGAACAGCCGATTCACCAACGCCCTTGATTGCGCCCATTCCAAAACGAATATTCTTTTGCTTATCTACGCTAAACTTCAGAATAGACTCATTGACATCCGGACCTAACACCTGTATTCCCATTGCCTTACATTCGTCCATAAATTTGGTAATATCGGCAATGTTCGACAAGCTTCGGCTCAACACGGCAGCCATGTATTCCGACGGATAGTTGGCTTTCAGATAAGCTGTCTGATAAGCCACCCACGAATAACAAGTAGCGTGACTCTTATTGAAAGCATAGGAAGCAAACTTTTCCCAGTCTGCCCAAATCTTGTTCAACGTCGCTTCTTCATACCCATTGGCTTTTCCACCCGACAAGAATTTGGTCTTCAAGGCATTCATCTTCTCGATCAGTTTCTTTCCCATCGCCTTTCGAAGGGCATCACTTTCACCACGGGTAAAGTTAGCAAGCAGACGGGAGAGCAACATGACCTGCTCTTGATATACGGTAATACCATACGTATCCTTCAAATAACGCTCCATGACAGGTATATCGTACTTGATTTCTTCCTTTCCTTGCTTACGGGCAATAAAAGAAGGAATATAATCCATTGGTCCCGGACGATACAAGGCATTCATGGCAATCAAGTCTTCGAACTTAGAAGGCTGCAATTCTTTCAGATATTTCTGCATACCTGCCGATTCAAACTGGAAGGTTCCGGTTGTTTTTCCTTCGCAATATAGTTTATAAGTAGCCGGATCTTCCAGGCTGATATGATCGATATCCAAGTCATGTCCTGTCGTTAACCGGACATTCTCAATAGCATCTTTGATGATGGAAAGTGTCTTTAGTCCCAAGAAGTCCATCTTGATCAGACCCGTTTCCTCAATCACCGAACCTTCATACTGCGTTACCAGCATTTCTTCGCCCGTATCTTTATCTTTTGCTGTACTTACCGGCACAACATCCGATATATCATATCGACCGATGATCACACCACAAGCATGAACACCGGTATTACGAACGTTACCTTCCAGCATTTGGGCATATTTCAAGGTATCCCGAACCAACGGATCCGTTCCATTGGCAGCTTCTTTCAACTCCGGTACATATTCAATGGCATCCTTGAGCTTGAATTTCTTCATATCCGGGATTTTATCGGGTACCAGTTTAGCCAATCGGTTGGATTCGGCCAACGGAACTTTCTCAACTCGTGCCACATCCTTGATAGCCGACTTCGTAGCCATCGTACCATACGTAATAATATGTGCTACACGTTCCGCACCATATTTTTCCGTTACCCAGCGAAGAACTTCGCCACGTCCGTCATCATCAAAGTCGGTATCAATATCAGGCAAAGAGATACGGTCCGGATTCAGGAAACGCTCAAACAGCAAATCGTATTTAATCGGGTCGATTTTGGTAATTCCCAAACAATAAGCTACCGCTGAACCGGCAGCAGAACCACGGCCCGGTCCTACTGAAACACCCAATTCTTCTCGGGCAGCCCGAATGAAATCCTGTACAATCAAGAAGTAACCCGGGAAACCCATCGTCTTCATGATATGCAACTCAAAGTTCAAACGTTCCTTGACTTCATCCGACAAAGGATCACCATAACGAGGCTTGGCTCCTTCATACGTCAACTTAGCTAAATAATCGGCTTCGAGTTTGATACGATACAACTTGTCGTATCCGCCCAATTTCTTGATCTTCGCTTCCGCATCTGCCTGACTTAAGACAACATTCCCGTTTTCATCCCTCGTGAACTCGTCAAACAGATCTTGCTCTGTCAGCTTCTGCCGATAACCTTCTTCCGTTCCAAAGTCTTCCGGAATATTAAAGGTTGGCATAATCGGTCCGCTGTCAATACTATAGAATTCAACCTTATCTGCTATTTCCAGCGTATTACGCAAAGCATCCGGAATATCGCCGAAAATCTGATTCATCTCGGCAGTAGTCTTCATCCACTCCTGTTTCGTATAACGCATACGATTCGGATCATTCAGATCCTTTCCCGTACTCAAGCAGATCAGGCGATCGTGTGCATCAGCATCCTCTTCGTTGACGAAATGAACATCATTGGTAGCAATAATCTTGACTCCATGTTTATGAGCCAATTCAATCAAGACCTTATTGACTTCTACCTGATGTTTATATACAGTCTGGTCGGCATCCGCCCGATGTGTCTCATGACGTTGCAGCTCCAGATAATAATCTTCTCCAAACAATTGCTTGAACCACAGCACGGCTTCTTCGGCAGCATGGATATTTCCGTGCATTATCTTCTGCGGGATCTCTCCACCCAGACAAGCAGAACAGACAATCAACCCTTCCCGATGCTGTTCCAACAATTCCTTATCAATACGCGGACGTCCGTAGAAACCTTCCGTCCATGATTGGGAAACAATCTTGATCAGGTTCTTATATCCCGTCATATTCTTGGCAAGAACAATCAAGTGCCATCCGCTTCGGTCTTCCTTTTCCGTCTTCTGGAGGCGGTGATTCCGGGCACAATAACATTCACATCCGATAATCGGCTTAAACAGATCACCTTGGGCCTTTTCCAACAAGCCGGGGATTTCTGCCAACCGGGCGTTTTCCTCATCGGTCCGTTCCTCTTTGGCACCCAACGTCTTCAGTTCCTTTTGTAAATCCTTGATCGTGCCTTGTACCTTTCCATTCTTCTTATTTACCTTATTGAAGAATTCTTTTATACCGAACATATTACCATGATCGGTAACGGCAATAGCACGCATGCCATCATCATACGCTTTATTAATCAGCGCATCAATAGAGGCTTGTCCGTCGAGCAACGAATATTGGGTATGAACATGCAAATGTATAAAGGGTTCCATGCTGTGATTTGTGTTTTGAAATGACTGTGTAAAAGTACTGTTTATTTAGGCTTCGGCAAATATACGGCGGATTAAACTTTCCAAAATTCTTTTCAACGTCCAAGTGAACCTTCCATATCAACCATCAAAATAAACGAGAATCGGAAACAATCCTCATGGGTTTCATTTCGGATTCTCGATAGATTTGTTTGTGAATACGCTAACAGGCGATGAGAAGACTTATTAGGTATATTCTAATACCTTAGAAGTTAAGAATTCAGAGCTCCAGCATACGCTTTTCTTTGATCAGATCCGTTTCATCCATTTGTAACGAAGGGACCGTACACATCTTGATATAATCTCCAGCCTGACACGCATAACGATAATAAGCTTCCTGCTCTTCCGTTAAATCAGAAGGAGAAATCAATCCTCTCTCCATCTGCATAAAGGTTTCCAGATCCGTATGATCTGATTCTTTTACCAACAAGATACGACGAGCTATCGGGTTCCTGTTATAATCGAGACCCATATACAACCCTCTTAATTGTTTCGGATGATGAAAAAACGGGATTTGCAAATAGACCGTTACCGGGATGAAATGTGGAGCAGGCGCTTCACTGAACATACAATAAAAATTCTGAGGATCACCCGAAACACCCATACCCCATTGAACGTCGCCATACGCACTCAAACGTCCAACCTGAATATGCCGCTGATCATCACTCAAGCGAATGATGAAAGGTTCTTTCTTCAAGCTTGCAGAGGAAGAAGACAAACTGTAACTTTCATATAAGCCACAAATGGGAGCAATTTGCTGTATAGAAGTTTGTTCCCGTTCTTTCAACTGCGCGACAAACGGATTATCGGTCTGTTCAAACCGAACAGCCGGTTGCCAGTTCTCCAGTTTATACAACAGGTCCGGCAAAACAGACAAAAGGCGGCGCTTGGATATATTATTGACCAAAAGCAAAGCCTTATCCAAAGCCTCATCACAACTCTTTCGTTCTGCTTCCCGAAAGTAAGCTGGTAAAACAGTCGAGTAAAGTGAAGACAATACACTTGGAGCCAATTCTCCCATATCAGCAATATCTTTCATCTTCACTCCCGAATTTCTCAATCGCTCTATCTGATGATACAGCTTTTCCAGTCTGTCGTTGATTTCCTCCATCGCTTTTAATACATAATATTTGAACAAAAGACAAAAATAGATATTTCAATTCAATTACATAAATATTACATTCATGTTTATATATAACTATCTAATTATTAATAATAAACATTCATAGATTCAGTAATATTACTGAAACATGGCTGCCCTACTTTTGTCACAGAAATTAAAAGGAACAAAAGATGAATAACAAAAAACTATCCGATATTCTGTTTATATTATGGGCCGGAGGCGCAGCACTTCTTTCGTATTCATTGGTCTATGCATTACGTAAACCCTATACGGCAGCAGCTTTCGACGGATTAGATATTTGGGGCGTTGATTATAAAGTAGCGGTAACAATCGCACAAATCATCGGCTATGTGCTTTCCAAACTTATCGGTATCAAAGTGATTTCTGAATTGAAAAAAGAGGAGCGCATGAAATTTATCCTCAACTCTATCATTACAGCTGAGATTTCTTTGATATTCTTCGGGTTGCTTTCCACTCCTTATAATATAGCAGCCATGTTCCTGAACGGACTAGCTTTAGGATGTATGTGGGGCGTTATCTTCAGTTTCATCGAAGGACGTAAATTCACTGATATATTAGCCAGTCTGTTAGGTGTCAGTATGGTGATCAGTTCAGGAACTGCAAAGTCAGTCGGCTTGTATGTTATGAACACCTGGCACATCAATGAATTCTGGATGCCAGCTTTAATCGGAGGAATTGCGCTTCCGATATTGGCTCTGTTGGGTTATGCCTTAAACCGTCTTCCACAACCCACAGCCGAAGACATTGCTTTAAAATCAGAGCGTAAGACATTAAACGGGAAACAAAGATGGAAGTTGTTTAAAGAATTTATGCCTTTCTTGAGCATGCTTTTCATTGCCAACATCGCCATCGTAGTCCTTCGGGATATAAAAGAAGATTTCCTGGTCAATATCATCGATATGTCTTCTTATTCTCCGTGGTTGTTTGTGCAGATTGACAGTGTCGTCACATTAATCATCTTAGTCATACTGGGGATGATGTTCTTCGTTAAAGATCATGCCAAAGCGCTGTCTATGCTGTTTAAACTTATCATCACCGGAATGATTGTCATGTCGGTTGTTTCGTTCGGACAACCAACCTTCCATTTGTCACCTGTCATTTGGCTGTTCATACAAAGTATCTGTCTGTATATTGTCTATCTGACATTCCAGACAATCTTTTTCGATCGCTTCATTGCCTGTTTCCAAATCAAAGGGAATGTAGGTTTCTTTATCGTCACAACCGATTTCTTAGGTTATACCGGAACCGTACTGGTCCTCGTAATCAAAGAATTCTTAAGTCCGGATATCCATTGGGCAACATTCTATAACCAGCTGGCCGGATATGTTGGAATTTTCTGTGGAATCATGTTCCTTTGTTCATACATTTATCTCTATAAACGGAGTAAGAACAGTATAAAGGAGAAATCCGTTTGCAAAGACGATATTCAACTCATGCCGAACAATGCAATGGCTATTTAATCAGATTATAAATAAAAACAAATAATTTCTATTGCTTTATGAAACAAATAACTTGTGTCATCATGGACTGGGCTGGTACAGCCGTCGATTATGGTTGCTTTGCTCCGCTGAACGCTTTCCTGAAAGTATTTGCGGAAGAAAAAGGAATCGATATTACTTATCGCCAAGCACGCGAACCCATGGGCCTGCTTAAAATAGATCATATTAAAGCGATCCTCAGCATGCCTGAAGTCGCTACCAAATTCCAGGCCAAATACAATCGTGAATGGAATATGGAAGATGTACAATCCATGTATCAAAGTTTCGAGAAGCATTTGTTTGCCTCTTTACAGGACTTTACCACTCCGATTCCACATGTAATCGACACATTGAACCTGCTTCGTGCACAAGGTATCAAGATCGGGTCAACCACAGGATATACAGACAAGATGATGAAGATCGTCTTAGCTGGTGCCCGTGAAAAAGGATATACCGTAGATAATCTGGTGACTCCAGATCAAGTACCCGCCGGCCGCCCATATCCTTATATGATTTACAAGAATATGATCGACCTGGCAGTTCCTTCTGTAGATGAAGTAGTGAAAGTAGGTGATACAATCACTGATATCAAAGAGGGATTGAATGCCAAGGTCTGGACAATCGGTGTCATCACTGGCAGTAATGAGATGGGGATCACAGAAGAAGAATATAACCAACTATCCGATGCTGAACGCGACAACAGGAAGCAAGAAGTACGGCAACGGATGTTGAATGCCGGAGCACATTATGTATTGGACAATATTACCGAGCTCCCGGCTTGCATCGCACAAATCAACCAGCAATTAAACAAATAACAAATTAGAAATAAAAGGATAACAATGAGAAATTATTTATTACTTACACCGGGTCCGTTAAGTACCTCTGAGAGTGTTCGGAATGCCATGTTACAGGATTGGTGTACATGGGATAAGGATTATAACGAAGGAATCGTTACTCCTATTCGAAAAGGTTTGCTGGATATAGCCGGTCTGGACGAAGAAAACTATACGACGGTATTATTGCAAGGCAGCGGGACGTATTGCGTTGAAGCAACAATCGGTGCAGCAGTCAAACCATCCGACAAATTACTGATTCTTGCCAATGGTGCGTATGGTAAACGTATGGCCGAGATTGCGACCTATTATCATATCAATTATGAGCTCGTTTCATTGCATGAGACAGAACTCATCACCGGAGAAGTTGCCCGCAAGGCATTGGAAAAGTATCCCGACATCACACATCTTTCCATGGTACATAGCGAAACAACAACCGGCTTATTGAATCCCATCGAAGAGGTTGCAGAAGTGATCAAAGGGAAAAACATCACCTTCATTGTCGATGCGATGAGTAGTTTCGGTGGTGTTCCTATTGATATTCGTAAACTGAATATCGACTTCCTGATCAGTAGTGCCAACAAATGTATCCAAGGGGTTCCGGGATTCGGATTCATCATCGCCAAGAAAGAAAAACTGATGGCTACAAAAGGAAATGCCCGTTCGTTGTCTTTGGATATTTATGCCCAATGGGAAACGATGGAAAAGGGAAACGGGAAATGGAGATTCACATCGCCCACGCATGTCGTCCGTGCTTTCTTCCAGGCCATGAAAGAACTGAACGAAGAAGGTGGCATCCGGGTTCGATACGAACGATATCAAGAAAACCATCGTGTTTTGGTAGAAGGGATGCGGAAGTTGGGATTCAAGACGCTATTGCCGGATGCTTCACAGGGTCCAATTATTACTTCGTTCCTCTATCCGAATGCTGACTTCAATTTTGCAGATTTTTATCAGCAACTGAAGGCCAAAGGATTCGTGATCTATCCCGGAAAGATTTCGGATGCTGATACATTCCGCATCGGTAATATCGGAGATATTTTCCCGACGGATATGGAAGCTTTGATTCAGGCGATCCATGAGATCGGCTATTAATAAACATCGTCTCACAGATAAGGCACGGATTCTAACCCGACAAGAGGGTTACATCCGTGCCTTTGGCAATATAAATGGTATTTTATACGTGGCCTTTTTGCGCAGCCGCTTTAGCTAAGAAACGGATTGAGGAGTTTCTCCTCCGTCCTTATTCGCTTCCTCTTCCGCCTTTTTATTGGCGCTTTTGGTGGAACGAGATTTCACAATGGCCTTTTTGTCGGCAATCTGGACGTTCACAAAGTCGATAAACTCGGCATACGGCGTCTCACCATTCACCAAGACAAGCGCATTCACCACATCCACCAGTTCGCGGTAAGCCTGGTTGGCTTCTGTCTGTGCGGTCTTGATAGCACCCGTTTCCTTGGCCATTTTCTCTTCGGTACGCTGCTTGTCGGCTGCCAGAAACTCGTCTTGGCAATCTTTCAAATAGGCATACCATTCGGTGAAGTGAATACTTTCCAATACGCCTTCTTCGAGCGCGTCCAAATCCTGCATGAGGTTATACAAGCTACTGCTCTCCTCATCTTGCGACTTATTAGTCGGATCACCATATTTATCATACAAAAACAAAACGGCTTTGGCCGTACTTGCTAAATCCGGATTCGGATGATCCGCCATAACCGTCACGAACCTCCGTCCATCCCGATAAGCCTTGTCGCGTTTGGCATCTGCCTGCGCCGCCAAGGTGGAAGCCGGAATACTGTCCGCAATCTTCAAGACTGCATCAAAAGCATCCGTCTTCGTCTTCAGTTTGTCTAACGATGCCGTCAAAAGGGTTGTCGTGCTCTCCGGAAGGTCAGCCGCGCTCAAATCTCCCGTAGTTGGCAGACAGGCATCTCCCTTTTCACAAACCTTACGCAAGAATTCAAAATTTTCGTGCAGGTGGATACGAGTCAGACTAAATTCTTCAATTTTTTTCATGGACACATCATTTTTTGTGGTTATTTGATTTGTTTGAACGGTTTCAAAGATAAATTTTCTAATTCTTTTTTCCAAATAATCAAGAAACAAACTTTTGGAATAATTATCTTCCATAATTGGAATAAAAAACGCTGTCGATAGTACTTCTTTTTAAAAAGGAGCACTAAAAACACCGTTGACAGTACTCCTTTTCCAAAAGGAGCACTAAAAACACCGTTGACAGCACTCCTTTTCCAAAAGGAGCACTAAAAACACCGTTGACAGTACTCCTTTTCCAAAAGAAGCACCAAAAACGCCGTTGACAGTACTCCTTTTTCAAAAGAAGCACCAAAAACACCGTTGACAGCACTCCTTTTCCAAAAGGAGCATCAAAAACGCCGTTGACAGCACTCCTTTTCCAAAAGGAGCATCAAAAACGCCGTTGACGATACAACTTATTCAAAAGCACACCGCCACGAGCCTATTAGGGTACATATTCCTTTTTTATCCTCCGAAACCGTTTGCATTCAAGTCTGCTTTGTATCTTTGCGGCATGAAACAGACATTAATTGAAAACAAAGGGCTGCCCGCCTCCTTACTTTGGGCGCTGGCGATCATCGCCGGCATTACCGTGGCCAATCTCTATTATAACCAGCCGTTGCTATACAACATCAGTCAAGACCTACAGGTTTCGGAATTTAAAACCAACCTGATAGCCATGGTGACGCAGATAGGTTATGCGCTGGGATTATTATTCATCATTCCGCTGGGCGATCTTTTCCCCCGCAGGAAAATCATCCTTGTCAATTTCAGTATCCTGATCCTATCCTTGTTGAGCATCGCTCTTTCGCCCAACCTGGAATTTATCTTGCTGGCATCCTTCTTTACCGGGCTTTGTTCCATCATGCCACAGATATTTATCCCGATAGCCGCGCAATTTTCAACGCCCGAAACGAAAGGAAAGAATGTAGGCATCATTGTATCCGGCCTATTGACAGGTATTTTAGGTTCGCGCGTCGTAAGCGGTATCGTCGGAGAAATCATGGGATGGCGTTTCATGTTCTTTGCAGCCGCTGTGCTGATGATTCTCTCCTGTATGTTTCTGCTGCGTGTCATGCCGGATATACAGAGCAATTTCGAGGGGAAGTACAAGGACTTGATGAAATCGCTGCTCCAACTGGTCAAAGATTATCCCGTATTGCGAGTATCAGCCCTGCGTGCCGGACTGGCGTTCGGTTCTTTCCTGGCCCTTTGGAGTTGCCTGGCATTCCGGATGGAACAGGCGCCTTTTTATGCCGGCAGTCACGTTACCGGCTTGTTAGGACTGTGCGGAGTAGCCGGAGCCATGACAGCCTCGTTCGTCGGACGCTATGTCCGGAAAGTCGGCGTCAAGCGGTTCAACTATATCGGTTGCGGACTTATTCTTCTTGCCTGGATATGCCTAAGTTACTGGGGAGACACGTATGCCGGCATCATCAGCGGAATTCTGTTGTTCGACGTCGGGATGCAATGCATTCAGCTCAGCAACCAGACAACGATCTTCTCGCTGAACCCCAAAGCATCCAACCGCATCAATACCATCTTCATGACCACCTATTTTGCCGGAGGCTCGTTAGGAACATTCCTGGCCGGAAGTTTCTGGTCGTTATACGGTTGGAATGGAGTTGTCGGAGCCGGACTCATATTGATAGGCTGCTCATTTCTGTTGAATCTCTTTTTCCGGAAAGAAATTGCGTGATAGGTTTATAAAAAAACTTCTTTCATCAGATTCTATAAAGAATAAAATGAAAGAAGTTTCTTCTATACAAGAATCTATTCAGATCAGAATATACGTCCTGTCAAGGTAAACTTCAAAACCGGATAGACCTTCAGTTTATCAATTACTTTTGTAAAAGTGTCATCCGTATCAATAGTCGCCTCATCCATCGTTCCGGAATTAGAATAAACATCAGGTGTTCCATGGAATTGTACACCCATTTCTACCATAAATCCCAAACGCTTACGCGGTACTGCGCGACCAAAACCTAATCCCAAATAAGGGCGAAAAGGAGAGACCTTCAAACCTCCAGATACATCACCATTCTTATCTACCGGCAAAACACAATCGCCAATGCTGATTCCCACCTTGTTTCCCTCTGAAACCTGTTGGCCCAACTCATCGTTATGACCGTCAATCTTTATCAATTTGTCTCCAGCAAAAGCAGCACCTGCAGTAAGAAAGAAATCTGCCGAACGGAACGGATAGTAATTCAATAACAATTCTCCTGAAATTCTACTTAAATCGCCATCCACTTGCATTGTAGAAATAGTAGATGTTCCGGCATGTGTTGTTTCGACATCCACGTCGGTAGAAAGTTTGATTCCCGGCATAAACAATGCACCGGCACGCAAATCAAAATAATTACCTAAAGGAGAAGCCAAGTTCACACCTATTCCGGAAAGTCCAACACTCACTCCCGCTGCTAACGAATTAAAATAGCCATACTCATTTTGAGCAGATACAGTGGTACTCATCAGCATAATAGTACCAGAAAGAATTGTCAATAAGAACTTTTTCATATACTTAATATTTTTGTTAAAGTGTTTTTACTCGTACAAAGATAATAAAATCTTATTATGGACAAATTAAACTAACCATAGCCACTTTTTAAAGATAAAAAAACCGCATCATCTATAATTTGATGATACGGATACCAATAATTCTCTCAAGAAAACGTATTATCGATTATTCTTTATCAGATTCATAAATTCTTCGCGAGTTTTGGCTTGCTGGAAGAATCCAGTAAAATCAGAAGTAGTAGTCAGGGAGTTTTGTTTTTCCACACCACGCATTTGCATACACATATGCTGTGCTTCGATAACGACCATTACACCCAACGGATCCAACGTTTGCTGAATACAGTCCTTAATCTGCATAGTCAAACGTTCTTGGATTTGCAGACGGCGGGCAAAAATGTCAACTACCCGTGGAATTTTACTTAAGCCTGTGATATATTTCTTTGGAATATAAGCAACGTGTGCCTTACCAAAAAAAGGAAGCATATGATGTTCGCACAACGAAAAGAAATCAATATCCTTGACAATAACCATTTGTTTGTAGTCTTCTTCCTCAAACATAGCTGAACGAAGTACTGCCGCCGGATCTTCACGATACCCTTTTGTCAGGTATTGCATAGCCTTGGCTACGCGCATCGGTGTTTTAATAAGACCTTCGCGGTTTACATCTTCTCCCAGCAAACCAAGTATTTCCTGATAATGGGTTGCCAAAGCATCCCGATTTTGCAACAACTGCTCGTCGTTTAATTTCTCCATTTTTAGTTCAAAGGAATTTTAACTTCTTCTTTTACGATATACATTTCTTTCGCATAAGCAGGAAAAGCTGTCATCAGCATACGCATCATTTGATAAGCTTCTTCATGAGAACGAAAATCACCCACACGCAATTTCCAGAAAGGCGCATTATACGTTACATATGTCGGCACATCCGGGAAAAGTTCCTTGATTTCCTTTTCTTTCCGAAAAGCCTCATCCTTCGATTTACGCTGGTTATTTCCAGAAAACACCTGGGCTCTATATCCTTGTATCTTCAAATAAGTAGCTTCACCTTCCTGCTCTACATTTGTTCCATATTTATGAGCTCCAACCAATGCCCGAATAGCATCCGATTGGTGTACCGTCACAACGCCTTTACCGGCTTCTTGCTTCGCCATCTTATTAAAGATAGTTACAACATGAACCGTGGTATCAGCCCCTTGCCCCCAGCTTGTAACTGATAGCAGGCAACAAAAACAAACAAGATTCAGGATTCGTCTCATACAGCAAAAAATGATGTTATTCACGTGTAGCGAACTTAATTTATAAATAGCCAAAGCAGTTATCAGGAAATATTCCTGATAGCTACCTTGACCTTCCAACTTCTGGTAAACAGATTATTTCTTTAATTATTTATCAAAAGCTTCGATGATCGGCATGAATTTCTCTACTGAAAGAGATGCACCACCAATTAAGCCACCATCTACATTCGGTTTAGCAAACAGTTCTTTTGCATTACCACCATTACAGCTACCACCGTACAGGATTGTGCAGTTGTCTGCTATTTCATTTCCATATTTAGCAGCTAAAGTAGCACGGATATGTGCGTGGATTTCTTCTGCCTGGTCAGCTGTAGCAGTCTTACCTGTACCAATTGCCCATACCGGTTCGTAAGCCAAGATGATCTTACCGAAGTCTTCAGCAGACAAGCCAAACAAAGAACCTTCAATCTGAGCATCTACTACTTCAAAGTGCTTTCCAGCTTCTCTTTCTTCCAATACTTCACCAATACAGAAGATCGGAGTCAGACCGTTAGCCAAAGCTAATTCTACTTTTGCCTTCAAGATTTCCGGAGTTTCATGATAGTAAGCACGACGTTCAGAGTGACCCAGAATGACATACTTAGCGCCAGTAGAAGCTACCATAGCAGCAGAAACTTCACCAGTGAAAGCACCTTTTTCCTTATCAGCACAGTTTTCAGCAGCTACACCGATCTTATTTGTATCAATAGCAGCAGCTACACTTGCCAAATGAGTAAACGGAGTACCGATGATCACATCGCAATTAGTTGTTTTGTTCTTCAATGCTTCGTTCAAACCCTTTGCCAATTCCAAACCTTCAGCAAGAGTGGTGTTCATTTTCCAGTTTCCTGCAACAATGTTCTTTCTCATATTTATTCTATTTTAAATTGTGATACAATAATTCTTTATTGATTGGTCTCAGCCGAATCTTTTTGTTTCTTCCGGTTACGCCGGTAGTCATACAACCAAACCAGCAGCAAAGGTACGGCAAAAGTCAATAGGTTGGTTATTAACCGCACATCTTTCTCATCTTTCATCGGCTTCAACAGGGCAGATTCGACAAACTTATCCAGATTTTCTTCCTTGGGGAAGTCATTATAGTGCCATTTACCCATGATAGTTCCTCCTTTCAAGATCATCAATCCTGGATTGGAACGGATCATCGTCTTTAGGGTAACGTCATCTACAAACAGGAAAGGATACTCAGCTCCTGTATAATCAATCCATTTACTCACGGCCGATTCATCCGAACCTGTCAGACAATAGAACTGCAGTTTATTCTCTACCGCATAGTCATACAAATTGTTAATTTCATCGATACGTTCTTCGTTGGCATATTCCAACCGCGGAGCTATCAACAGAAAAACACCTGCTGTATCCGACAGTAATTGTTCTGTCCGATCTTCTCCATCAAAAGTCGTTATTATAAAATCGGTAATGGGCGGAACATATCCTTTCTTGATGAGTTTCGTTTCAGTATCGACAAAAGTCCAAGTCGAATCATCAGCCGGCACATTGTCAAGGTTAAATTTCTTCTGCACGCCATCTTTCTCATAAATGAAAGTATATTCATACTCATCCTGTGGCGCTCCTTCAGGAATATTCATTTGATCCGGTATGTTAACACCTACTTGATAAGGACGGAAGTCGATAATGGGCAAGTGCCAGTAATTCCGCAAAGAGAATCCTACACAATAGACATAGGCAAAAGTGGCAACAAACCAATAAACTTTAAAGGTATAACCAGCCATCGTCCGTTGGTTATAGATAAAGGCGATCACAGCAGCTGTCAGCAATACAACATTTTTATAGAATGTCTGCCAGTTGGTAATAATCAAGGCCTCACCGAAACACCCGCAATCGGCCACCGGATTATATAATGCCAGATAAAGTGTAAGCGGTGTCATGAAGAGCATCATCAGAAGAGTAAGGAAAGAGGCATACCGACGATAAACGCCCAAAAACATACACGCACCCAAGGTAAACTCAACCGCTGCCAAGTTGATTGCGAAAGGTAAGGAGAAAGATTGTAAGGAATCCAAACCAAACGAAGACAAATATTCGCTGATCTTTATCGTTCCTCCCACTGGATCAACGGCCTTTGAGGCACCAGAGAAGAGGAATACCAATCCCAACAACAAACGACAGGTCTCTGCCAATATCTTTATCCAAAGGTCTTTGCGCTTCATACCCTTTATTTCTGGTTATTCTCCATATTCCAGCTTAATCAAACCAAACAGAGCATAATTAACCATATCCATATAGTTCGCATCCACACCTTCTGAAACCAATGTCTCGCCTCCGTGACTTTCGATCTGCTTCGTCCGGTAAAGCTTCATCAGAATCAGATCCGTGTATGAGCTGATCCTCATGCTACGCCATGCTTCATCATAATCATGATTCTTGGCATACATCAGTTCTTTCGTCTGTGTCATGTACTTATCATACAAAGACAAGGCTTCTTCGTTTGTAATATCTGTCGTATCGGCATAGCCCAATGCCAGCTGAATGAGTCCAATAATACCATAATTAACAATGGCTATAAACTCCGGACGGATTCCTTCATCAATCATCCGTATACCTTTTGTTTCCAAACTGCGGATGCGATTGGCTTTAATGAATATCTGGTCGGTTACCGACATCGGACGCATAATTCGCCACGATGGCCCGTAATCTTTTAGCTTCTTAGCATATAGCTCCCGGCAAATGGAGATGACTTTCTCAAATTGTTCTTTCGTATCTGGCATATTCTCTGGAATTAGCAATGCAAAGATAACTTTTTAAATGAAATATTGAAAATAAAGAATTGACCTTCGAAGTATGAAACTAATTTTAAGGATATATTTATAATCAAAGAAACGATAAAAAGTACCAACTAAGAAAAAAAGCCGCTCATGATTCACATCACAAGCGGCTCGCACACCGAAAAAAATTTATGTATTTTTCAAATTTTATATCGACTTATGAACACCGCAACGTACGTCCTAAACGAAGAATGGTAGTACGAGTAATGCCATTTAATTCACATAACTTGGAAACTGTCGTTCCGTACTTTTGCGCAATGGCACCTAACGTATCTCCCGACTGGATCTTGTGATAAACCGGTTCTGCTTCTGATTGGCTTTGCTCGGCAGAAACAGCAGCCAGCGGTTCACTCTGAGCTTCGACTGTCACCGCCTTTTTAGCTTCAGTTTGCTTTTTCTTGTTCTTAGCTACATAATTAGCACCCGCATTACACCGCAACGACTGTCCGATACGTAACATCGTTGTTGGTTTAATACCATTCAGACGGCATAATTCACTTACCGAAGTACCATAAATACGAGCAATCTTGCCTAATGTATCTCCCGACTTTACCCGGTGATAAACCATCTGGTCGTCTGAAGAAGTATAGATATTACTTTTCCGTCCATTGATTTTCACATTGCGGAATACAAACATATCATGAATGGGAACACCATTTTCAAAATCAATAATCTCAGCCGGATTGATAGCCTGTCCTAAAAAGCGAGTTTCGAAATGAAGATGAGAACCGGTTGAACGTCCGGTATTTCCGCCTAATCCGATCGGATCTCCGGCATGAACAATGTCGTTAACTTGTACTAATTGTTTAGATAAGTGGCCGTAAATGGTTTCCAGTCCGTTTGGGTGTCGAATAACGAGGTAATATCCATATCCGCGGCGTTCGTAATTGCGGATTCTGACTTTGCCGTCGAAAGCGGCGCGGATCGTGTCTCCTTTTTGTACTTTCAAATCAATTCCCCGATGCATCCGGCGGCGGCGAGGACCATACTTGGAAGTAACACGGGCTATAGAATCAATCGGATAAACGAAGGAAGCGCAATTAATCGCGCAAGAATCAGGGAAGTTTGCTTTCTCCGCCTCCCCGCGGAAAGGATCGACCCAACGAGTATTCCAATTCGAACCGTAAAGGTCTTCAGCTGGGAACATCAACGATTCACGTGCGACTTCAGCGTTGAAAGTAGCTTCAGCCAACTTCTCCATGGCAATGTCTTTCTTAAACCCAACGCGTTCAGCCATCAGTTCAGAAACGTGTTGCTCCATGACCATATTTGCTTGATTTACGACGTCGTTGGTTGCTGCCTTTTTCTCCGGTTCTTCTGCTTTCATCGCTGGAAGCATCAAGAAGCCCAAACAAACGGATAATATCGATTTTACTGTCATTTTCTTAGAAGAATTCAAAACTTATAGACCCATTTTAGAAGTGTTAAACACTGTCAATCAGCATTCAACAAGTCAAAGTTCGGGATTTTGAATTACACCTCAAAAGAAATTATGGAAAAATTTCCTCAAACTTCGTCAAGAATCACAAATCGATCTTATAAATAAAAGGGAAACAAACACTTACATAGAATATGTTCTACAACACATCAACTAATCAAACGCCAACTAATCGTCCGGGAGAAAAGAATTTTAAGCCTTTCGTTCAAGATCCGATAGGGTTCGCTCAGTAATTGCGGGTCTTCGTTCAAAATCGACAAAGCCCAATCACGCGCATACTGAAGGATTTGACCGTCGGACGCCAAGTTAGCGATTTTCAGTTCCAAACCTTCTCCACTTTGCCGCGTTCCTTCCAAATCGCCTTGTCCTCGCAAGCGCAAATCGGCCTCGGCTATCTCGAAACCGTTATTACTGTTCACCATAATTTCAAGCCGCTTACGAGTTTCGTTGCTCAGTTTATAGGAAGAAACCAGGATACAATACGACTGCTCTGCCCCACGTCCTACTCGTCCGCGCAGCTGATGTAACTGAGAAAGCCCAAAACGTTCGGCACTCTCAATCACCATAACCGATGCATTCGGTACATTTACGCCGACTTCTATCACCGTTGTTGCCAGAAGAATCTGCGCTTTCCCCGAAATAAACTTCTGCATCTCTTCTTCTTTATCGGCAGCCTTCATCTTGCCGTGCACCATGCAGACTGTATATTCCTTAAAGACCTCTTTGAAGACTTCAAAACCTTCTTCCAAGCTCTTATAATCCAACTTCTCATTACCTTCAATTAACGGATAAACGACATAAACCTGACGGCCTTTTTGAATTTCTTTCCGCAAAAAGTCAAATAATTCCGCCTTCTTATTGTCATAACGATGTAAAGTCCGGATTGGCTTTCGTCCCGGTGGCAGTTCGTCGATAACCGAAACATCCAAATCTCCATACAACGTCATAGCCAATGTACGTGGAATTGGTGTAGCGGTCATAACCAACACATGCGGAACAGTCTGCGAATTCTTTTTCCAAAGCCGGGAACGTTGCTCTACACCGAAGCGATGCTGTTCGTCAATAATCGCCAAGCCCAATGACGAAAAGACCACTGTTTCTTCTATCAAGGCATGCGTCCCAACCACAATCTGAATTTCTCCACTGGCTATTGCCGGCAAGATTCGATCGCGTTCCTTCTTCTTTGTCGATCCGGTCAACAAAGCCACCTTCACATCCATATCTTTCAGGAAAGCCTTAATCGTTGCATAATGCTGGTTGGCCAGTATCTCCGTAGGAGCCATCATACAAGCCTGACAATGATTGTCTAATGCTAAGAGCATGGACAACAAACCCACCAAGGTTTTTCCACTCCCAACATCACCTTGCAGCAAACGGTTCATCTGCCGTCCGCTTCCCATATCGGCACGGATTTCCCGAACGACCCGCTTTTGGGCATTCGTCAATTCAAAAGGGAGATAATCTTTATAAAAGGTATTGAAATAATCGCCCACAGACGAAAAAAGAATGCCCCGAAGTGACTGTTTCCGTATCTGCGATGTCTTGAGCATATTCAATTGGATATAGAACAACTCTTCAAACTTCAGGCGAAGTTGGGCTGCTTTCAATAACGAGATGGAAGCCGGGAAATGGATATTCCGCATTGCTTCCGACAAGGATAGCATCCCGGTCTTTTCCAAAAGAGTCTGAGGTAAGGTTTCAGCCAGTTGCCAATTCAGTCCAGACAATAAAGTATATTGCAAGTTCTGTATAGCGCGAGAATTCAGGAACGACTTCTTCATTTTTTCCGTTGTATTATAAAACGGAGTCAGTCCGGAAGCCACCTGACCGGCCTGCTCAACAGGATCTACATCCGGATGTACCAGATTAAAGGTATGTCCAAACTCCGAAGGTTTCCCGAAAATGATGTATTCCTTGTCAATCTTGATTTTATCGAGGACATAATGAATCCCTTTAAACCAGACCAGATCAATCACTCCCGAACCATCCGTAAATTTCCCGACCAACCGCTTGGCTTTTCCTTCGCCCAGTTGTTCATAATGAGTAATCCTTCCTTTCAACTGGATATACGGCATATCAGAAGTTACCTCATCCACCCGGTAAAACCGGCTTCGGTCCACATACTTGTAAGGGAAATAATGTAGCAAATCCTCGTAAGAAACAATATGAGCTTCTTTCTGTAATATCTCTGCCTTCTTAGGACCAACACCAGGCAAATAGGTAATCGCACGTTTATCCAGATCTAATATCATAGGTTATTCTTTGGTTTGTTCACAAAGATAAGAACTGTTGGCGAGAATAAAAAAAGCCATCCCGGAAAAACCGGAATGGCTCTTATTTATAAACCTCACAATATCGTCTATTAAGCTTCAGCTTTTTCAGCTAATCCATGTTTCTTGATCTTGCGTTTCTGCAACTCGTAAGCAATCGGAGTAGCCACGAACAAGGTTGAATATGTGCCGATCACGATACCCAACAAGATTGCGAAGGTAAAGCTTCGGATTGTACTACCACCCAAGATAAAGATACAGATTACAACAACCAAAGTCGTCAATGAAGTATTGAATGTACGACACAAAGTTGAATTCAAGGCATCATTGATTACCTGGTAACGGTCACGCTTCGGATAAATACTGATCGTCTCACGGATACGGTCGAATACAACCACAGTATCGTTGATAGAGTAACCGATAATTGTCAAGATAGCCGCAATGAATGTCTGATCAACTTCCATAGAGAACGGCAACAGTTTCCATAACAACGTATAGAAAGAGATAATACATAAAGTAGTTGTTGCTACAGAAGCAAACGCACCTACCGAGAATGAAACATCACGGAAACGTAACAGAATATAAGCGGCCATACAGATCATAGAGAAGATAACCGCCAAGATTGCGCTGTTCTTAATATCATCAGCCATAGACGGACCTACTTTCTGTGAACTCTGGATATAATCAGAAACGAACTGGTCCAAAGTCGTACCGTCTTTCAATAACGGTTTCAAACCTTCGTACAGTTTTGATTCGATTTCCTGGTCGATATTCGGATCTTGTACATCAATCTTATAGTTGGTAGAGATACGAACCTGATCTTGTGTACCGATAGTAATAACACTTACGGCACCATCCAACTGAGCATCCAACAACTTACGAACTTCGTCGGTCTTCACATTCTGATCAAAACGAACGATATAGTTACGACCACCGGTAAAGTCAATACCCTTGTTCAATCCAATTGTCATCATTGAGACAGCTCCCAATACTACAATTGCCAACGGAATCAAATAACCAACCTTACGAGCACCCAAGAAGTTCACCTTCGGATTCTTCAACAAATCTTTTGTCAGGTTTGTAACGAAAGTCACATTCTTCAGTTTGTCTTTTGCCAACAGTGATTCATAAACAATACGAGTCAAGAATACAGCTGTCAAGAATGATGCGAACAAACCAATAATCATTGTAGTGGCGAAACCACGGATAGGACCTGTACCGAAGTAGAACAATACGATACCTGTAATGATTGAAGTCAAGTTAGAGTCGAAGATCGCAGAGAAAGCGTTGCTATAACCATCGGCGATTGCTTTAGCCAATGTCTTTCCGGCACGAAGTTCTTCTTTCGTACGTTCATAAATCAACACGTTTGCATCGACTGCCATACCCAGCGTCAATACCATACCGGCAATACCCGGCAATGTCAATACAGCTTGGAAGGATGCCAAAATACCCATCGTAAAGAAAATGTTTACAACCAAAGCTCCATCGGCAATCAAACCAGGGATGACACCGTAGAAAGCACACATGTAAAGCATCAACAATACCAAAGCCAATATGAATGAAATCACACCGGCGTTGATAGCTTCCTGACCCAGTGACGGACCAACTACATCTTCCTGTACGATGTGAACAGAAGCGGCCATCTTACCAGACTTCAACACGTTTGCCAAGTCTTTTGCTTCTTCTGGAGTAAAGTTACCTGTAATCTGAGAGTGACCTCCTGTAATTTCACCTTGTACATTCGGAGCGGAATAAACCATATCATCCAGTACAATGGCAATGGAACGGCCTACATTATCTTTTGTCAGACGAGCCCATGCTTTAGCTCCTTCTGCATTCATCGTCATACTTACCTGCTGACCAGAAATACCCGGCTGCTGTACGAAGTCTGAACTTGCATCCGTAATTACATCACCACCTAAAGCTGGAGAACCGTCGCGGTTAGTCACCTTCAAAGCATATAATTCGAAGAACATACCTTTTTCATCCATGGCTTTTACACCCCATTTCAGTGCTAAGTTACGAGGCAGCGCATCTTTCACTTGCTTCATGTTCAGATACTCGTTGATCTTTTCCATGTCTTTAGCCTGAGCGTAACCAACCACAGCACTCGGAGCCAACTGTCCGTTATATTGATTCAACTGCAATAAAGCGAACAACGGATGCTGTTTAGCAAATTCTTCAGCAGACTGATTCTGTTCTGCTTCCGGAGAATCCTGAATCTTTGCCAGCAAAGAGTCTGTTTCGCTTGTAGTAGCTGCTTGATTTGTAGAATCAGCTTTTGCTACATTATCTGCTTCGGCAGAAGCTACAGCTGTAGAGTCAGCTTCACTGCTTGCAGCCAATACAGAAGCCAAAGCGTTATCAGCAGCTACCAGTTGCTGATAGATTTCCGGCAATTTGTATGTTTCCCAAAACTCCAGATTTGCACTACCCTGTAACAATTTACGTACACGTTCCGGTTCTTTCACACCAGGAAGTTCAACCAAGATACGTCCTGCTGTTTCCAGACGCTGAATGTTTGGCGAAACAACACCGAAACGGTCAATACGAGTACGCAATACATTGAATGAATTATCGATAGCACTCTGTAATTCTTCACGTAATACGGCAATTACCTGATCATCCGAACTCTGCGGTGTAATCTTTTCTTTCAACTCGAAAGTACTGAAGATGGTAGCCAAGCGAGCATTGCTATCCAAAGCCTTGTATTCGTCGGCAAACAAGCTGATGAAATCTTTCTGGCTGGAAGCTTGTTTGGCATAAGCCAAATCCAACGCCTTGTTGAAGTTTTCATCCGGGTTGTTGTTTGACAAAGAACGAATCACATCAGGTACACTTAACTCAAGAATGACGTTCATACCACCCTTCAAGTCAAGACCTAAGCTAATTTCCATCTCGCGGCATTCCTTAAGCGTATAGCCTAACCATACCTTCTCCGTAGATAATGAGTCTAAGTACAGACTCTCTTTCACAGGGTCACCTCCTGCATACTCAACCGCCTTTTTATTGTATCTATTTGTCACAAACGAGAAGGACAAATAGAACAAACAAACAAGCGTCAGCAGCACAGCAAAGACCTTTACAAATCCTTTGTTTTGCATTTTGAACTTATTATTTTTGTTATTACATTATTATATCCAATTTTTCACAGGGTGCAAATATAGAGTTTTTTTTCCTGATTAAGAGGAATTATAATAATTATTTACTTTTTTGATACCTAATAAATGAAGCAAATATCTATCTTTGGAGAAAAAATAGCTTTATTCTTATGAAACATTTATTTTTATTGTTGGCATTTCTGCCTTTCTTCTTATCCGCTCAAGAAGATGCTAAATATCTGGAAGGTGCGGTTCCTGTAGAAAACGGAAAAGTAGTTTTCACTAAAGAGATTCAAATTCCTTCTCTCTCCCAAAATGAAGTTTATGAAACAGCCTTGAAATGGGCAGAAGAAAGATTTAATAACGAGGATTGCCGCGTGGTATATCAGAACCGCGACAAAGGCGAAATGGCTGCCACCGGAAAAGAGTATATCATCTTTTCCAGCACAGCGTTGTCACTCGACCGCTCGAAAATGAGTTATCAGGTACTTATCTATTGTCAGGACCAGCTTTGTACGATCAAGCTGACCAATATTCGTTATGATTATGATGTTGCTTATCAGAGAGAGCCTGAAAAATACATTGCGGAAGAATGGATTACAGACGAAAACAGCATCCGCAAAGGGAAATTAAACCGTATCAGCGGTAAATTCCGTCGTAAAACCATTGATTTCGCCGATGAATTGTTTACCGGTGCCATGAATGCATTCGGACAACAAGCCATGCAGGCACAGGCTGTAACCCCGACACCATCGAAGGAAGCTGAAACAGCTCCTGTCAAAGAGACTAAACCGGCAGCTCAATCAGGTGCAATTCTAAATGGTCCGGAGGGATTTACGCGGATGGATGCCGGTAATATTCCGAATACATTAAAACAACTTTTGCCGGATAGCGACATGCGCATCAAGATGGCCGACAACAACCTCAACGAAAGCAAGGCTGAATGGAAAGGTATCAGCACACTCTTCGGTAAAGAAATTGCGTCTTTCTCAGCGGATGCCAACTCTGCTTTCTGCAAGGGTGTAAAAGAAGGTGAAATATATACCATCCAGTTCTCTAAGAAGCCGTTCTCACAAGATGCAGTCTGGATGATACTGGAATGTAAAATGCAAGGTCTGACTCCGGATGGAAATAACCAGACGGTTATCGGAGAAATTGTAAATGTATGGATAAAATAAACATGGATAATATGAAGAGAATTATCATAGCATTGTTGCTCTTGTTCCCTGCGCTTGTTTCTGCACAGGGACACAAAGGCTCTGTCGAGGCTTGTTCCCCGATGAAAAACGGGAAAATATATTATGAAGACCAAGTGGATATGGATGGAATGAGCCAAAAGACCATATTCAACGGTATCAGCAAATGGGCCAAAAAGAATTATGGGAAAGATGTTTTCCTCTCGAATGTAGTTACAAACAAGAAGAAGCATACGATTTTGGTCAGTTCGACGGTCGAACTGTTGCTGAATGATACGGATAAAACCTTGGTTACCTACCGGATGTTCATCGAATGTTTCGAAGGAAAATATACAGCCAGTATGACGGATATCAAATATGAATATGATCCGAAGAACGAAAAGAAGCATAAAGACATTCCGGCTGAAGATGTCATTGCCAACGGCGGCAAAGGCAACAAGGTTTCTTATATCAAGAATCCGAAGCTATTCTGTGATGCCACTTATTTCTTTGCTGAAAACTTATTCGGCGATGTCTTCAATTCATTAGACGAAAATATGGAATAAATATTACCTCAGACCATTATTCCAATTGCAGGTAACACCACATGGGATAATGGTCTGAATAATCCACATGTTCTACCGTACAATTATAAGGTTTTATATTGGGTGAACAGAGAATATGGTCGATCCTGAACCAAAAGAAATTCTCATTATACGAAATTCCCATTCCTCTTCCGGATGCCGAAAAAGCATCAGTCAGTCCTTTTCCTATCGTATGATGCGCATACGAAATCGGCGTATCATTAAAATCTCCGCAGACAATAGTATATTCATTGGACGAATCAGCAATCGTCTTAGCTACACTTCTTGCCTGTGCCGCACGGATCTTAAAGGCAGCGCCTAATTTCTGTTGGATAGTTCCCTTCAAATTTCCAAAGCTTTCTGAATCCATTTCCTTGATAAAGGAAGCATACTTGGAACGGTCTTCCGAAGTCAGCTTGAAAGATTCCAGATGATTGTTTATCAAAGTAATCTTTTTATCCTTGACACGTATGGTATGTACTGCCGAACCATTATACCGGCTGTCGTACTTGATCCGCCGACTCTTTTCTATCGGATACTTGGAAAAGACGGCTATTCCGTAACGCAGTCGTCCGGCGCGGTTCAAATAGACGATCGAACGATAGGGATACATATCCAGTTCCTTGTAGATCTTCTTCTTGGTCAGAAACTTACTTTGCGTATCTTCGGCATATTCCTGCAAGCAGACGATATCGGCTCCCGAACGGGCGATGTAGTCGATCGTCGGATTCGGATTCTCTTTGGTATGTGGTTTGTAACCGAATGCCATTATATTATAGGTAAGAAGCTTGATGGTATTTTCCTGCGGAATGTCATCGACCTGAGAATGAAAGGGGAAATAAAGTTTTACCTGCCCCCAACACAACAGGAAAGAAAGCAGACCAATCCAAATAAAACGCCATTCCTGCGTAAAAAGCCAGTAACCGGTCAGGCATAAATTCAAGATGCAGAATACCGGAAAACCTAATCCCAAATAAGCTCCCAGGGTAAATGTCTCCGGAGAAATCCGATCGGACAACGCAGCCAAAAGAAACAGAATGACAATCACGATATGAACTGTCAGGAAAAATGACTGAAATATGATCCGAAAGAATTTCATATACCTTTATTTTTTACTGGCATCAAACAACTGTTTCTTCTCGTCGGAAGTAAGACTCTGGTAACCCGATCGCTTCAGCTTGTCCAGAATAGCATCCAGATCAGCGGCTTCGCGTTGCTTGCGGGCATTGTATTCATAATCGGTCTCAGGACGTTTGTATGTCACTTTCATACGCGGCTTACGGGAAAAGAGGTTGGCCAGTTTATCAAGCAAACGGTTCAACGGACGGGTTATATCTTTTCCGGCTCGCATTCGCGAAGCAAACAAGATACCAAACAAGGCACCACCGATATGAGCCAAATGACCGCCGGCATTGCCGGATGTAATAGAAAGCAAATCGAGCAATAATGTCAGAATAGCCAGATAATAGATTTTGATTCGTCCGATCAGGAAGAGCATGACTTCTTCTTCGCGAGCATAAAACGAAACACCGAAGACAATCGCCATGACCGAAGCCGAAGCGCCTAACAGAAAACTATAAGGCGCTGAATCGGCATAATAAGGGAAAATATTATAAGCCAGCATAAAAAGGAAGGCGCCAAAGATACCTCCCGACAAATAGACGCCCAACAGTTTCCGCTGGTCAAAATGATTCAGGAACATCCGTCCGAACCAATACAACCACAACAGGTTAAACAGGACATGCAATACTTCGTAATGCGTAAACATATAAGTCAAAACCGACCACGGCTGACGCAGGAATACTTCAAAAGAAGAAGGGAATTCCAGATAACGCAGATAATATGTCCCGTCGAGGTTGAACAGCAACAAGAAGATATCTGCCAGACGTATCAGCAAAAAGAGGGCAATGTTCACATAAATAATGCGAAGCAAGATATCGCCTTCCCGAAAACGAGTTTGTATGTTAGATAAAAAACTGTTCATTACTCAAATCTTTCTTCTTCCAATATCTAATCAACAAATAACCAAAAAGCATACCTCCCAGATGGGCAAAGTGAGCAACGCTGTCTCCACGGAAATTGGCTACACCCATAGTCAGTTCGGCCAATCCGTAAAAGATAACGAAATACTTAGCCTTAATAGGGATCGGCACAAACATCAGATACAGGGGAACATTCGGAAACAGCATACCAAATGCCAGCAAGATACCGAAAACGGCTCCGGAAGCCCCGACGGTTACAAACAAATTATAGAAATCAGCTTTGTCCAATATCTGTCCACCTCCGATGTTCACCAGTTCTTGCGGAGCATTGATCACGTCTCTCAAATCAAAATACCAAGTCAATTCCTGCACCAGTCCGGCACCTATACCCGTCACCATGTAAAAGATCAGAAAACGCTTTGGTCCCCAAACATTTTCAAGGACACGACCGAACATATACACAGCAAACATATTGAAAAACACATGCGCAAACGAATGCGTATCATGCATAAACATATAGGAAATCAACTGAAAGGGATAAAAATCGGTGGCTCCCGGGAAATGCAGTCCCAATAAACTGATCAGATCGATTCCGGCTTTCGGCAAACTCAGGCTTGCCACCCAAAATAAGAGATTAATGATAATAAGATTCTTTGTCACTACCGGGATTCTATCTAAGAATCCTCCGCCATTTTGATTCATCATACTTTATTTTCTTGCGCAATAACTTTGATTTATATCTCGCAAAGGTAAATATATTTTGCTTTTAACCTCAAAAATGAAGATAAAACATCATTCACGTGTAAAAAAAACAGCATTTATTTTGCTCGCTCACAAAATAAAAGTACTTTTGGAACGGTTTATCGTTCTAATTTTCAAAACGAAAACATACTATTAATTACATAATTATTTTCATTATGAACAAAACAGAATTTATCAATTCAATTGCAGAAAAATCTGGATTGAGTAAAGTAGATGCCAAAAAGGCATTAGACGCTTTCGTGGATACAGTAGCTTCCGAATTAAAAGCAGGTAATAAAGTAGCCATTCTAGGTTTCGGTACTTTTAGCGTAAATGAAAAAGCCGCTCGTACGGGTTTGAACCCAAGAACCAAAGAATCAATCGTTATTCCGGCTCACAACGTAGCTAAGTTCAAACCGAGTAACGAACTGAACGATTCGCTGAATTGATTCTATTTTTTCACGGAATAATAAACAAAGGTGCAAACTTATCGGTTGCGCCTTTTTTCTTTTTCCAAAATATCATTTTGACTACCCAATACTCCTATCCGTATCTTTTTATCAATTTTATAGCCGTTTTACAAACGCTCCTTTTTCGTATTCAGGCATTTTTCATCGATATTTTGGCTCTTTTTTCAATAAAACAAACCAAAAACAGGCTTTTTCATGCCTGAAAACGAAGAAATTCATGCCTATGAATTTCAAAAAAGACCTTACTTTTTCACGATTTCCTGCCTATATTTTCCGAAAAAGCCCGGCAGAAACGGAAATAAAAGTCCCGAATTTCGGATTCCGGGCCTTTTCCATCCACAAATAGCTCATTTTTTATTCGTCAACCATACTCAAATCCAACTATCAATCTGCTTGTATTTTCACGATCTGAAAAACAGAAGAATTAAAAATACGCCTTTCATGCCTATTCATTTTTCTCCTTGTCAATTGATTGGCTTTATTTCCAGCCATTTTGTCAAACCCAAAGTCCAAATACAGCGCATAAAACCAAACTGTCCCGTATTCATTCCCGTACAGCGCAAGGATTGAAGGGGTATTTTGACAAAATGACAAAATGTTCATTTAGTAAAAAAGTAAGTCAACGGATTCATTTCCGTACGGATAGAAGCAGTAAATATCAGCGAAAAGACGTACCTTTGCCGAAAATTAGCTAATAGAAGACGATAGATATGGTTATTGAACAGCAAATTACCGGTTCTGTCATTGCCGGTATCAAAGAATTGTATGGTGCAGATGTAGCAGAGGCACAAGTACAGTTGCAGAAAACAAAGAAAGAATTCAAAGGACATCTTACTTTGGTTGTCTTTCCTTTCCTGCGTATGTCCAAGAAATCTCCGGAGCAGACTGCTCAAGAATTGGGCGAATACCTGGTAAAAAATGAACCGGCTGTAGCGGAGTTCAATGTCATCAAAGGTTTCTTAAACCTGACCGTTGCCAGTGGTTGCTGGATTGATTTGTTGAACGAAATCAATGCGGCTCCGGAATATGGCTTTACGAAAGCGACTGAAAACTCGCCGCTGGTTATGATTGAATATTCTTCTCCTAACACAAACAAGCCTTTACACTTAGGTCACGTTCGTAATAACCTGTTAGGATATAGCTTGTCGAAGATCATGGAAGCCAACGGTAATAAGGTAGTTAAAACCAATATCGTGAACGACCGTGGTATCCATATCTGCAAATCCATGTTGGCTTGGCAGAAATGGGGCAATGGTATTACACCCGAAAAGGCAGGCAAGAAAGGCGATCACCTCATCGGTGATTTCTATGTCTTGTTCAGCAATAAACTGAAAGAAGAAACATCGGCACTCGAAGCACAGGGTATGACGAAAGAAGAAGCCGAAGCAGCTTCTCCTTTGATGCAGGAAGCCCGCGAAATGCTCCGTAAGTGGGAAGCCGGAGATCCGGAAATCCGTTCGTTGTGGAAAATGATGAACGACTGGGTATATGCCGGATTCGATGAAACCTACAAAATGATGGGTGTCAATTTCGACAAGATCTATTATGAATCTGAAACCTATCTGGAAGGTAAAAGCAAAGTACTGGAAGGATTGGAAAAAGGTATTTTCTATCGTCGGGAAGACGGTTCGGTATGGGCTAACTTAACAGCCGAAGGACTGGACGAAAAGCTTTTGCTCCGTGCTGACGGTACTTCTGTTTACATGACACAGGATATCGGTACAGCAAAATTGCGCTTCGACGATTACCCCATCAACAAGATGATCTATGTGGTAGGTAACGAACAGAACTATCACTTCCAGGTATTGTCAATCCTGTTGGACAAACTCGGATTCGAATTCGGTAAGGGTCTGGTACATTTCTCTTACGGTATGGTTGAATTGCCGGAAGGAAAGATGAAGAGCCGCGAAGGAACCGTAGTTGATGCCGACGACCTGATGGAAGAAATGATCAATACAGCCCGCGAAATCTCTCAGGAATTAGGAAAACTGGATGGTCTGACTCCGGAAGAAGCCGAAGATATTGCCCGGATGGTTGGTTTGGGTTCACTGAAATACTTCATCCTGAAAGTAGATCCGCGCAAGAATATGACATTCAATCCGAAAGAATCTATTGACTTCAATGGTAATACAGGTCCTTTCATTCAATATACACATGCACGTATCTGCTCCGTATTGCGTAAAGCAGCAGAACAGGGAATCGTTTTACCGGCAGCCTTACCAACGAACTTCGAGCTTTCGGAAAAAGAAGAAGGATTGATTCAAATGTTGGCCAACTTCAAAGCTGTCGTAAAAGAAGCTGGCGAAACTTATAGCCCGGCGCTGATAGCCAACTATACATACGATTTGGTAAAAGAATACAATCAGTTCTACCATGACTTCTCAATCTTACACGAAGCCGACGAACAACTGAAAGTATTCCGTCTGGTTCTTTCAGCCAACGTTGCCAAGATCGTGAAGGAAGGCATGGGTTTATTGGGTATTGAAGTTCCGGAACGGATGTAAAATCCCGCCGGAAACTTATTCCATCCAAAACGGAATAAATAATCATTTTGATACATTTCAGTCAACGGATTATAGGGAATATAGACGAAAAAGACCAAACAGTCTTCGGTTCTCCCTATAATCCGTTACTTTTTCACATAACAATTCTTCTCTAAATTAGATTAATTTATCATTAGTTCTTATCTCAAACATCTTCATTTACGCCCTATTTTCTCCAATTTGTTTTCTATTTCTTAATTCTTTCCGTTAAATATCCCTAATATTAAGTATCATGTGATACAAGGTACTTATTATATTCATACATTTGTTTCGCTAACAGATAGAACAATGCGAAAGCAGAATGGAACACAAGGCTTCGAGTATCAGCCCAGATCAGAGAAGTGGATCAGGAAAAGAGAGCGTGAATCTGATGAAAAGTTGGTACAATACCGAAAATTATCGATGCAAATTTGTAACAAAAACAATCCGCATTGCGTCTAATACATAAACATTAAAAGCAATGATCGAACTACGAGACATCAACAAGACGTATTTTAATGGAGCACCACTCCATGTCTTGAAAGGAATCAACCTGGATATCGAAAAAGGAGAAATGGTTTCTATCATGGGAGCCTCGGGTTCCGGGAAATCGACTTTACTGAATATCCTCGGTATTCTCGACACATACGACACGGGAACCTATACTTTGAACGGGCAACTGATTAAAGACTTAAGTGAAAGCCGGGCAGCCGAATTAAGAAACCGGATGATCGGATTCATCTTTCAATCGTTTAATCTGATTTCGTTTAAGAATGCCATGGAAAACGTTGCGCTTCCCCTTTACTATCAGGGTATTTCCCGAAAGAAGCGAAATGCCATGGCGTTGGATTATCTGGATATGGTCGGATTAAAGGACTGGGCTGAACACATGCCCAACGAAATGTCTGGAGGACAAAAACAGCGTGTGGCCATTGCCCGTGCCCTGATTGCCAAACCTCAGATTATTTTGGCAGACGAACCAACTGGAGCATTGGACAGTAAGACGACGGTTGAAGTCATGGAATTGCTGCGTAACGTCAACAAAGAAGGAATGACAATGATCATTGTCACGCATGAACAATCAGTAGCCGATGCAACTGATCGTATCATTCGCCTGAAGGACGGATTGATTTCGAATATAGAAAAAGGGAAAGGTCATGTTTGAATTTGATGATTTTAGAGAGATTTGGAGTACCATCAAGCAGAACAAGCTCCGTACGTTCCTGACCGGTTTCTCCGTTTCATGGGGAATCTTTATGCTGATCATTATGTTGGCTGCCGGAAATGGACTGAGGAACGGCGTGATGCATAACTTCCGGAACATGTCGATGAACAAGGTTCAAGTCTGGAATGGTTACACCAATAAGCCATGGAAAGGTATGCAATCCGGTCGGGTCATCCATTTCAAGGAAACAGACCTGCCGATCTTGAAAAACAGGTTCAAGGAAATTGATCTGCTATCAGCCAACGTTTGGCACAACGATACACTCTATGTCAATAAAGAATTTATCAGCGGAGAAATGCAAGGCGTCTTCCCCGACCATGCAAAGATCAATTATGTGAATGTGAAATCAGAGAACGGACGTTTCATCAACGATCTGGATATGCGGGAAGAGCGCAAAGTCATCGTATTAAGTCCGCGTATGGCTGAAGTCCTTTTCCCCGGACAGAATGCATTGGGACAATACATCAAAGCAGGGAAACTGATGTGGCAGGTCGTGGGTATATACAACGACGATGAGAAAAGTAACAATGCGCCCGCCTATATTCCCTTCACCACAGCTCGCAGTCTGTATAACAAAGGATATGGATTCAGCAGTTTCTCCTTTACCTTAAAGGGTGTCGTCAGCAAGGAAGCCAACGAGAAATTCGAGAAAGACTTCCGGGCATTGATGGCTCAGCTACATCAATTTGACCCGACGGATACCAATGCTATCGGTATGTGGAACACGGCTGAGAGCTTCCGCATGATGAATAATATCATGAATGGTATTGCTTTGTTTATATGGGTTGTCGGTATCGGTACCTTAATTGCCGGAATCGTAGGCGTAAGTAATATCATGTTGATTACAGTCCGTGAACGAACGAAGGAGTTTGGTATCCGAAAAGCAATCGGAGCCAAGCCGTCTTCTATCCTGCGTTTAATTATTACGGAATCTATTTTGGTAACAGCTGTCTTCGGATATATCGGTATGCTGGGAGGAATCGGACTGACCGAGCTGATCAATAGCGGGATGGAAGCAGCCGGAGTCGGTGAAAACCCGGGACAAGGTGGTACGATCTTCCTCAACCCGACAGTTAATTTAAGTATCGCTTTAGCTTCAACGCTACTGATTGTCATAGCAGGCGTGCTGGCAGGTTACTTTCCTGCCCGGAAAGCTGTTAGTATCAGTGCCATCGAAGCCATGAGAACTGAATAAAGAAAGGAGCGAGTATGTTTTTAATCGACAGAGACAGATGGATTGAAATATGGGTAACCATCACCCGAAATAAAACAAGAAGCCTGCTGACTTGCTTTGGTGTCTTTTGGGGAATCTTAATGTTGGTCTTGCTTTTAGGAGCAGGAACAGGATTAAAGAATGCAGTTTTAGGTGAGACGGAAGGTGTTGCCACCAATTCAGTCTTCTTTTATGCAGACAAAACTAGTATACCTTATAAAGGATTTAATAAAGGAAGAAGCTGGGATTTGCGCAATCGGGATGTAGCAACTATCCAACGGGAAGTAGAAGGTGTTGATCAGATCGCACCAATGATCTTTGGAAGCAGTAACGATAAGAATGTAGTATACGGACAAAACAGTGGTACATACCATGTAAAAGGTGTTACTCCTGCCTACTTCTTCATCGAAACGCAAGATATGTTGTTCGGTCGCCCGCTCAACACGATCGATGAGAAAGAGAAACGAAAAGTATGTACCATCGGAATGGATGTTAATAAAGCACTTTTCCAGAATGGGAATCCGTGCGGGAAATACATTCGAGTGAACGGATTGTATTATCAGGTTGTCGGTGTAACAAAAGCCAAATCAACCAACATGAATATCAATGGGCGCTCTGATGAAAGTGTATTTATTCCGTTCAGTACCTTGCAACAGAGTATGAATCTTGGCGATAAGATTTTCCTGGTTGCCATCAGTATTCTGCCAAACTATGATGTGGAAGCGATTATCCAGCAAGCCAAGCAAATCATCTTTCAGCAGAATGAAATTGCTCCGGAAGATCCGCAGGCTTTGGGAACCATCAACATTGCTGAGATGTTTCGCACCTTTTATCTGCTGTTTATGGGAATCGATATTCTGATTTGGATTGTAGGCTTAGGAACTTTATTGGCAGGTATTATCGGAGTTAGTAATATCATGATGGTAACGGTTAAGGAACGAACCAAGGAAATTGGTGTACGCCGTGCATTGGGTGCCAAGCCTTTCGATATCATTTCGCAGGTAATGAGTGAAAGTCTTATGCTGACAGCCATGGCAGGCTTACTGGGATTAAGTACAGGCGTCTTCTTATTGGACTTCGTCAATCGTATCCTGACAGCTACACCCAGCGATGATATTGTGATTAAAGATCCGAGTGTCAATATACAAACAGCGGTTGCCGCTACCATTATTCTATTAATTAGTGGACTGCTGGCAGGACTGATTCCGGCATGGCGTGCTATGCAAATCAAGGCAATCGATGCATTAAGAGATGAATAATATAAAAAAGCTCAATGAATATGAAGAACAGAATCGTGAAGAAGATTATGAGAACGCTGTTGCTTGTCATTATCTTCGCTGCCGTAGGAGGAACTTTCTATTTCCTTTGGCAGAAGGCACAACCGGTAATTACGGTGTATGAGATCGTAACACCGACTATCGGTAACGTAGAAACAAAAGCCGTAGCGACAGGAAATGTAGAGCCCCGTTACGAAGTCGAAATTAAACCTCAAATCTCCGGTATTATTGCTGAACTGAAGAAAGAAGCCGGTCAGATGGTAAAGCAAGGAGAAATCATTGCAACCATTAAGGTAATTCCGGAAATGGTACAATTAAACAGTGCCGAATCTCGGGTTAATCTGGCGGAAATCTCCCTCAAACAAGTTGAAGAAGTCTATAAACGAGACGAACAACTCTACCAGCAGGGTGTTATTGCCCAAGAAGAATTCGAAGCCAGTAAGGCGAATTATCAAAAGGCTGTAGAAGAACGTAACACAGCCCAAAGCGAATTAGAGATTGTACGTGACGGTATTTCCAAAAACTCCAACGTAAGCAGTACGACTCAAATCCGCAGTACGATAACGGGAATGATTCTGGATATTCCTGTTAAGGTTGGTAACTCGGTGATCCAGGCAAATAACTTCAACGACGGAACAACGATTGCGACGGTGGCTGATATGAACGATATGATCTTTAAAGGGAAAGTAGATGAAACCGAAATAGGTCGTATTCACGAAGGAATGCCTATCAAACTGACCATCGGAGCGATGGAAAGCCGTAAGCTGGATGCACAATTGGAATACGTTTCTCCGAAAGGTGTCGAAGAGAACGGTGCCATTCAGTTCGAGATTAAGGCGGCTTTGCAAGTACCGGAAGATGCTTTTATCCGCGCCGGTTACAGTGCCAACGCCGAGATCGTTCTTAAACGGGCTGACAGTGTCTTGACTATCCCTGAAAGTACGGTCGAATTTAATGGCGATTCTACCTTCGTCTATCTGTTGAAACAGGAGAAACCGGAACAGATGTTCGAAAAGAAACAAATCGAAATCGGTCTTTCCGACGGTATCAATATTGAAGTTAAAAGCGGACTGGATAAGGATACGAAGATTCGTGGCGCAGCTATCCAACCGGAAAAATAACCCTTAAGCAGCAGATGTTATGAAACGATTGATTCTATTAACAGGAATTTCCGCCTGCTTGCTTTCGACTCCAGCTTGGAGTAACGAGCCTGTCAAGACATGGTCGCTCGAAGAATGTATCCGCTATGCGATAGAACATAATATAGATCTGAAGCAACGGCAGCTCGATCATGACAATAAGAAGGTGGAATTGCATACTAGTAAGTACAGCTGGTTGCCTGACTTGAATGCGAATATCGGACAGAACTTCGACTTTGGCCGTTCTCCTTCGAAGACGGGTGTGATTGTGGATCAGAACTCAGCCAACAGTTCGGCTTCTATTTCCTTGTCGATGCCAATCTTCGACGGTTTTAAGATCCCAAACGACATCGCCGCCAAACGATTGAACTTGCAAGCAGCCGTAGAAAACCTGAATAAAGCGAAAGAAGATCTCTCTATCAACATTGCTTCGTATTATTTGCAGGTTTTATACAACAAAGAGATGGCAAAAATTGCCGAACTACAATTGGCTTTGAGTCAAGAGCAAATCACCAAGACGGAAGCCATGGTAAAAGCGGGGAAAGTTCCGTTGTCACAACTCTATGATATCAAGGCGCAGGCTGCCAACGATGAAGTATCGCTGACTGAAGCCCGCAATAATGTCAAGCTGGCTTTGCTGGATTTGGCACAGAGTCTGGAGCTGGAACGGAGCGGAACTGAATTTGATATCGTCACACCGGCAACGGATAATGCAGTCAATACCTATATGAGCAGTATTATTCCGCCGGATGATATTTATCAACAGGCCGTAACATTCAAGCCTCAAATCAAGGAACAAGAGTATCTGTTGGAAAGTATGAAGAAACAATTGAAGGTGGCTCAGTCGTATTATTATCCGAAGATTAACTTCGGAGCCAGTTATTCCAATGGTTATTATCATTACTATACCGGAGATGTTGAAATGCCCGCTTTCTCGGATCAGTTGGCACAGAACGGACGAAAGACCATCGGTTTCTCGTTAAGTATTCCACTTTTCAACCGTTTCCAAGTACGGAACAGTGTACGTCAAGCACGTATTGGTATTCACAATCAGGAACTGATGATGGAAAATACCAAGAAAACGCTCTATAAAGAGATACAACAGGCTTATTATAATGCAACGGCTGCACAAGAAAAGTACTTGGCATCCGACAAATCCGTCCAGGCAAGTGAGGAAGCTTTCAAGTATGCCGAAGACCGGTACAACGCAGGAAAGAGTACGGTATTCGAATTCAACGAAGCAAAAACCAAGTATGCAAAAAGCTTAGCCGAACAGGCACAATCCAAATATGAATTCATTTTCCGGACCAAGATTCTGGACTTCTACAACGGCACACCGCTGAAGTTATAAACATTCCCGGAAAAGAAATAAGAAAAAGGAGCCAAGGAATAGAAAACAATCTATACCTTTGGCTCCTTAAAACTTTTCAGGCATGAATCATCTGTATAAAAGAGATCTGACCAATGGCTCCATTGCCGGCAGTATGCTTCGCTTTGCCTTACCGCTTATGCTGGGGAACCTGTTACAACAATGCTATAATATTGCCGACACACTTATCGTTGGTCAGGTACTGGGTGCAGAAGCTTTGGCAGCAGTCGGCTCTTCTTACGCCCTGATTGTCTTTATTACTTCCATCTTTATCGGCTTATGTATGGGATGCAGTGCCGTCCTTTCCATTCAATATGGAGCCAAAGACATCCAACAGATGAAACAAAGTATTTTCTCGTCCCTGCTGATCGTAGGAGGAACAACGCTCCTACTCAATATCGTGTCGCTGGCTTTCCTTTCACCCATCATCAAGATACTGCAAACGCCACCCGAACTTGAAGCAATGACTTACCGGTATCTTTTTCTCATCTTCTTGGGCATGATACCGATGGCTGTCTATAACTTCTATGCCTTTCTGCTTCGTTCGGTAGGTAATTCCTCCAGTCCGTTGTATTTTCTACTTATATCTGTTGCTCTTAATATCGTATTGGATGTACTGTTCATGGTAGGACTGAAAATGGGTGTTGAAGGAGCTGCCTTGGCAACCGTTATCTCTCAAATCGTTTCTGCCGCAGGTATCTATCTATATACCTGGAAACAATTCCCGGAATTACGTTTATCACCCGATGACCGGCAGATAGATTTTTCCTCTATTCGGAAGATTGCTTCCTTTTCTTACCTGACTTGCATGCAACAGTCGGTCATGAATCTGGGCATTCTAATGGTACAAGGACTTGTAAACAGCTTTGGAACAACCGTCATGGCCGCATTTGCCGCCGCCGTTAAAATCGATTCCTTTGCCTATATGCCGGTACAAGATTTCGGAAATGCCTTTTCAACCTTCATCGCCCAAAACTTCGGTGCCCGACGACAAGACCGGATTCGCCGGGGAATCCGTTGTGCCTGGCTAACAACCACGCTGTTTGCCGGTATCGTATCTATACTGGTTTTCTTCTTTGCCGCTGAACTGATGAGTATATTCATTCCAGCATCCGAACAAGAAATCATATCAATCGGTGTCGCCTATCTGCAAATCGAAGGAAGTTTCTATATTGGTATCGGTTATTTATTCCTGTTCTACGGATATTTCCGAGCCGTATCCCGTCCTTCTGTATCCCTTATTCTGACCATAATTTCACTAGGAACAAGAGTCATCCTCGCCTATTCGCTGGCCTCTATCCCAAGTTTAAGTTACAACGGCATCTGGTGGTCTGTTCCCATCGGTTGGATCTTAGCAGATATTGCCGGTGTTTTATTCTATAGAAGGCAGTATATCGGTGGATAGAAATAAGGCTACCAATTTATTTCCCCTCAATTTCCTTTCCGATACAACGGATGCTTTAAGGAAGCTATATTGACAATCTTCTTTTCGTCCCGCAAACGTTTCAAATGACGGACAGCTGTTGAATACGTTAGTCCGCAATATTCCTGGAACTGACTACGGGTCAATGTTTCCTTCTCTTCAAAGTAAGCAGCCACCATCTCATCGATCTGTGTGTCCGTATAAGCCTTTGAATGCGATTTATCCTTCTGACGAACAAAATCAGTCCGTTGCAACAGATGTTTCATCCGTGCTGCCGGACGAAAGGCAACCGACTTAAATTGAATCGATTCCGCACGTACTTCTTTCGGAGATTTAACGGGCGGACATTTCAATGTCATCTGTAAATATCCGATTCCATCCAAATGAACGCTATAACCATCCCGTAACTTTTCTGCCATAATATCGGCTAAAGCTACTAATGCAGCCTTTACATCTGCCGTCGATAAACTACACCGATTCTGGATTTCTTCTGCAAGTTTTTCCGTGCTTATTGTGCCACTCGGAACAATCCGAGCATGGTATCGTGCTTTTTTCTTGCTTCCCGGCAGTTTGGGATTCTGATAGAAGTCGTAATTCGCTGACATTTTTTATTCCGTTTTTACCGTCAATTCGTCTTTTATATCCGAGAAACTAATTAAATCACCTTTATGAATTGATCAAATCACATTTGTGACTCAATCAATTCACCCAGGTAATGCAATTAATTCACTCATATGATACAAAAAGTTTCTCGGCACAAATGTACGAATAATTAAGCGATTTACAACAAATTTCAACGGATTAATATTTGTTAATAAGAAGCTGTAAATAGTTGGAAAACGAAGGGTTGCACGTAATCAAAAGTAATTTTTGGACAAGAAAAGCAAGAGGATCGAAAGTAGATGGTTAAAAGTGCGTTCGAATGTAAAGTACATCAAAACGATTAATTGAAAGAAAACGCTTGCCATAAAGGCAAAATAAAGGCCCTTGAGTAACCCATTAAAAATGAAGCTACCCAAATAACATTTATAATCTGATGTATCTGTATAAAATAGAAAGGTTAAATCACCGGAATTGTATAAAGCATTCCCAACATGATTTGCTGGGTAGAGAAATCTTTTCCCCCGATTTGTCTGGCAAGTTCAGGAAAATGAATTTTCTTGTATGAGAGGTGTAAGAAGACTTGTAGGTCTTTTCGCTTCAAAGGATAATACTCTACGCAAAACTGTGTATTCCAAGTCTGACGATAGGTTCCTTTCTTATAGATCCAATTATCCTTATAAACACTGCCGGTTTCATAGACTCCTTTGACATACATATTCCATTTCGGATGCAAACGATAATCAAAATTGGCTATCCACGTCAGATATTGAACATATTGCGCCGTTAAAGGAGATTCTTTCTCCAAGGTTTGAATAGACGAAACCAATCCTTTAGAATCAACTTCTTCCCGGGAATACAAACAATCTAGGTAAGCAAGAATCGGACCTCTTTCCCAAACATTTCCAAAAGTCAGGTAATATATATTCCGGTTACGCAGAATTTGTCCGGCAGCTGCCGAATAATAAAACTGCAAAGCCTGATCATCATAGAATTTTCCTACCCAATTCAGCGCACCCATCAACGGAACTTTAGGCATGGAAGAAGCCTCTTCGCCAACATGTATCTCAGCTTCTGTTTCCACTCGGTTATTCGCTACTTCAAGCGTAAGCGACTGATGCGGCTTTAAGTGGTAAGTTCCCGAAACGCCAGTCAGATAAGCCGGTGTATAATTATTAAAGTCCGAGAATTCCCGCACCAGAATCGAATTGACATAATATTCATATCCGCCCAACATAAAGAACTGTTTACCGGCTGTCAAGGTAAAACGGTCCGTTATGTCCCAACCCATGTTTGCTAACTCGACATGCGTTGACAATTCATCTACTGTATTTGGATTCGTATATTTATTATACGTATAGCGGAAATGATAAGAAAACTTATCAAAGAAACGCCCCAGAACTTCCATTCGCAAACGATTTAACTTGAATCGAGCCTGATCTAATACAAAATCCTGGAAACTGGTTGTAAGTGAAGTACAGAACTGAAAATTCAGATGCGAAGTAAAAGAACGCGCATCTTCTTTCTTTAACTGCTCATAAAGCGACTTCTGCTGTTCAAGTGAGTCGACCAAAGCCAAATCCTGGGCCCATAAAGAACAAACGCCCAACGAAAAGAATAAAAATGACAGAAGTTTCCGTTTCATGAGTATTCAGATTTAATATTGCCCGAAGATACATATTTTTATCAAGTTCCACAAAATATATCGGGATTGACGACAAACATAAAAAAGCGTCGTCTCAGAATTTCCGAAACGACGCCATCTTTATGAATATCTAATTAAACTATTTATTTCAACAGAGAATCCGGACACAGATGATCTTTTTCGATATCCTTGAAGTAATTGTATGTACCGACCTTCAATTCAGCACAAGCCGCATCATCACAAACGATGATTCCTTTCGGATGCAACTGCAAAGCTGTAATTGTCCACATCTGGTTAACGGCACCTTCAACAGCTTGTTGCAAAGCACGTGCTTTGTTATGACCATTTACCATAATCAAAACTTCCTTTGCATCCAGAACAGTTCCAACACCTACGGTTACAGCTGTCTTCGGAACCTTATTTACATCGTTATCGAAGAAACGGGAATTGGCAATAATCGTATCAGTAGTTAATGTTTTCATACGAGTACGAGAAGCCAATGATGAGCCCGGTTCATTAAATGCAATATGACCGTCAGGTCCGATACCTCCCAAGAACAGATCAACACCACCAGCAGCTTTCATCTTTGCTTCGTATGCAGCACATTCTGCTTCGATATCTTCAGCATTACCATTCAGGATATTTACATTTTCCGGTTTGATATCGATATGGCTGAAGAAGTTATTCCACATAAAAGAATGATAACTTTCAGGATGATCTTTCGGAAGTCCAACATATTCATCCATATTGAAAGTAATTACATTCTGGAAAGAGATAACTCCTTTCTTATTCAACTCGATCAGGTTCTTATACATGCCTAACGGAGACGATCCGGTTGGCAAACCTAATACAAATGGTTTTTCCGGCGTCGGATTTGCCTGTTTAATCTTGGCGGCAACATAATTAGCTGCCCATTTTGACAACTGCTCGTAATTCTGTTCAATAATAAGTCTCATAATATTATATTTTAAATGTGCGAATGTTCAAAAACAAAACATTCACAAATGTACACATTTAATTCATTTAATCCGAAAAAAATCAGATTCTTTCTGCCATGGCTTTACCAAGTTCCCAACAAGCTTCATACTTATCAGGTTTCAAGCCTTGCTTTTGTTCAACTGGCGCACCAACAACTTCCCAGTTCATCTTTTCTCCGAAAGCTGCCAAACGCTTTACGGCTGCTCCAGCCCATGAGAAAGAACCGAAATAACCGAACAGTCGGTTCTTAACTTCGCGTACTTCGATCTTCTGCAACAGAGAATCGATTTCCGGATAAAGTTGGTTACTATATGTCGGACAGCCAATAATAACAGCTTTATATTTGAAGATATCTTTCAAGATATAAGAAGCATGGCTCTTGCTTACATTATGCATAACGATGTTTTTCACTCCATGTTCTGCCAACGATGAAGCAATCGCTTCGGCCATCTGCTCGGTATTACCATACATACTGCCATAAACGATAACCACTCCGTCTTGTCCTTCATAACGACTCAGCTGATCATAGATTTTGATTACGTCCGGAATATATTTTGTCCATACCGGTCCATGGGTTGAACAAATGGTCTTAATTTCCAAACCCGACAACTTCTGTAAGGCTTTTTGCACCGGATTACCGTATTTACCTACAATGTTGGCATAATAACGACGCATTTCGTCCCAATAGTGATCCAGATTCATGTCTACATCCAGGACAGCTCCATCTAATGCTCCGTATGTTCCAAAAGCATCAGCAGAGAAAAGAATCTTATCTGTGGCATCGTATGTTACCATCACTTCCGGCCAGTGTACCATCGGAGCCAGATGGAATGAAAGCTGATGCCGACCAACGTTCAAAGTTTCTCCGTCTTTTACTTCCAACAGTCCGGTATTAATTCCGTGAAAACCTTCCAACATGTCGAAAGTACGTTTGTTTCCTACTATCTGAACATTCGGATAAAGCTGACGAAGCAGGCGGATACTTCCGGAATGATCCGGTTCCATGTGATTAACGATCAGATAATCCAGTGTACGGCCACCCAGTGCATCTTCGATTTTCTTCAAGAAAACATCCGAATAACAAACATCCACCGTATCTACCAATACAGTCTTTTCATCAATGATCAGATACGAATTATAAGAAACGCCATAAGGCAAAGGCCACATATTTTCAAACAAGACCTTCTGGCGATCATTTACGCCAACATAATAAACTTTATCAGCAATTTCCTTCAGCTTATACATATATATTATAGATTTATTTTAATGATTGGGTTTTGCCTGCGCACGACAAGCTCTCACAACAAACCAAATTCCTGCCAATACAAACGGAATGCTCAGCAGTTGTCCCATATTCAGCAGCATATCTGCTTCAAAAGCTTCCTGGTCGTTCTTCAGGAATTCGATGAAGAAACGGGAAGTAAAGATACAGATCATGAATACTCCGAAAATAAGTCCCTCACGTTTCCAGGCTTCTTTGCGGAAATACAACCACATACACAAGAAGAATGTCAGGAGATAACAAAGTGCTTCGTATAATTGTGTCGGATGACTCGGCGCAGAAAATATCGGTTCAGCACCGGCTTTCCAGGCATGTAAGTTCTCGATAAAGCGGAAAGCCCAGGGAAGATCCGTCGGATGACCATAGATCTCGTGGTTCATCAGGTTACCCAAACGAATCATGGCTGCGACCAATCCCGTCGGAACAACCAGCTTGTCGAACGTCCACAACATACTTTTATGGGTAATCCGCTTGGAATAAAAGTAAATAGCGATAATAATACCTAATGTTCCACCATGGCTGGCTAATCCTCCTTCCCAGATTTTCAAGATTTCTATCGGGTTGGCTAAATAATAATCCGGGGCATAGAACAAACAATGCCCTAAGCGAGCGCCAATGACTGTACCAAAAATGGTGTACATCAACAAGGAATCGATCCATTCCGGCTTAAGATTCTCTTGCTTCCACATCTTCTGAACGATTATATATCCAATCCAGAAACCAACAGCAAAAGCCAAGCCATACCATCGAATCTCTCTTGAACCGATTGAGAAGATGGCCGGATCGGCTGTCCATGTGATAAAATCCAACATAAGTATTCGATTGAAAATAAAAAACTGAAAGTTGAAAAGAGAAGAATGCCTTCCGCACTCTCCGGTTTTCAACTTTCAATCTTCTATGAAATTAAACAAGTCTTCTGATCAAGGCTTCGCGATCGCCATACAACATATCGATGATTGGTAATTCGATCATCGTATAAGCTCCCGGTTTCTGCTTCAAGCTTGCACGGGCAACTGATACCAGAATCTGAGCTGTCAAAGCCGGATTGTTGATCTTCATGTCGAATTCGATCAACTGGTTCTGTGTTTTACCCGATACACCTTTTCGTACCAAGTTTACACCGTGTCCCATATCCAACAGGTTATCTACGCTTTCAACTTGCATCACGTGTGTTTCATCATGTGCAAAGTAATCGTCGGCTTTGATTGCGGCAGCTACATCCTTGAAATCGTATCCGTCTTTCACTTCGATATAAACCATACGACGATGAACGCCAGTCCCCAATGGGATTGTCATACTCAACGCAGCCTTTACGCCTTCAATTGCCTTAACAGCTACGGTATGTCCCATACTCATACCCGGACCAAAGTTCGTATATGTAATACCTTTCGGTACCATCGCTTCCAACAAAGCACGAACAACTGAATCGCTTCCCGGATCCCAACCGGCTGAAATAACAGAAACCCGGTTGTGAGCCTTCGCTACTTCGTCCAACGAACGGCGAAGGTCGGCGATTCCACCATGAATATCAAAGCTATCTACTGTATTAATGCCTAAAGCCAAGATTTCTTTTGCATAATGTTCAACCTGACGGGTCGGAGTTGCCAAGATAGCCACATCTACTTTTTCCAGTTTCGAGATATGATCTACAACCGGATAAGCTTGCAACTCGGCCGGAATATCATTAGGATTACGGCGTACAACGCCTGCAACTTCAAAATCAGGGGCGGCTTGCAAAGCCTCCAGAACATACTTTCCAATGTTGCCATAACCAACGATGGCTGCTCTAATCTTTTCCATAAACTTATAAATGTTCTATTTGTCGCAAAGGTAGAAATAAATCAGTATTTATAGTCAGTTATACAACAAAAAATAAACAAAATTGGTTGACAAAAATCAGAATGAAAGCTTATTAAAAAATCTTATTAAGTTTTGTCTTATCCATAATGAACTGACGAAATCCTTAGGAATAAGGAAGGGATACTGCCAGCTCTTTTTTCAAACATGGGTATATTATCATCTATTCTCTTTAGAAAGAAAGGCGTTTCTGCCTAAAAACAGATCGTTTCACCCATGTGGTACGATCGTTTCACCTAGGTGGAACGATCTCTTCACCATTGTGGAACGATCATTTCACCTGGGTGAAACGATATAAATAAAAAGATTTTACATCTATATCCAGTATCTCTTCTTTTTATGTATTTTTGAAGAAATAATATTCTCTCAAGAGCGTTGCATTGGAAAAAAACGTATATTTGCGATACAAGCGGGAGAAATCCGCTGACGTAAACTAAGCGTTTTTGCTTTATCCTGAAAAACGAAATCGCCAATTTCAGCAGAAGGATAGAGACAATGTAACGCTCATTCTGTGTTTGTCTGTATGCAATTTGGTATGGCCCTTGGTGGCTATATCCTATTCGTCATACACAATACGGCGTGAGAATATTGTTTCTTCGTCCATTTCTGCGAGGTGTTTGGCGATACCTGTTTTTCAATGGACAGAACAAGTCTCACGCTTCTTATTTTATAATACAGGATGTCAAACTTAAAAAGCAAACCAGATGATTAAAAACATCATTACCTGTTTCCTATTAGCAGGAAGCATACCTCTTTCAGCACAAACTATCCATGGAAAACTTGTTGATGAAAAAGATCAGCCTTTACCCTATGCCAATATCGTATTGTTATCGCTTCCGGATTCATCGTTCGTAACGGGTACGATGAGTGATGAAAACGGTTCTTTCACCTTGGAAGCAACAGCCTCCAACCAGCTCGTCCGCATTTCGTCTATTGGCTTTGAGACCATCTATAAATCCATCAATCCGCCTAATTTAGGTATCATACGTTTGGCCTCGGATGTACAGCAATTAGGCGAAGTCGTAGTAAAGGGTTCGTTGCCCATTACCCGCATGAAAGGAAATGCCCTGGTAACAAGCGTAAGTGGAACCGTACTGGAAAAAGCAGGAACTACCGAACAACTACTCGACAAAATCCCGAATGTAACCGCCCAAGACGGAGAAATAAACGTATTCGGAAGGGGAACACCGGAAATCTATATCAACGGACGTAAAGTACGAGACCTGACAGAACTGGATCAGATATCGGCAGAAAACATCAAGTCGGTAGAGGTCATCAACAATCCGGGTGCCCGATACGGAGCTGAAGTAACAGCAGTTATACGAATTGCCACCAAGAAGGTTGAAGGTGAAGGCTTTGGATTCGACAATCGCGCCATGTTTCAATACAACCGCGACTGGAGCGCCTTGGAACAGTTTAACTTCAACTATCGTAAAGGGAGTTTTGACATTACACTTACAGTTACACCATGCTGGTGCTATGGCGCAGAAACAATGGATATGGATCCTCAGACAATCAAAGCTGTATGGGGCTTCAATGGAACAGAAAGACCAGGAGCAGTTTACCTTGCTTCCGTACTTGCTACACATGCACAGAAAGGTCTTCCGGCATTCGGTATCTATGGACATGATGTTCAGGAAGCTGATGACACATCTATCCCGGCAGACGTTGAAGAAAAATTACTCAGATTCGGACGTGCAGCAGTTGCAGCAGCTTCCATGAGAGGCAAATCTTACCTGCAGATCGGTTCCGTTACAATGGGTATCGGCGGATCTATCATTGATTCCGATTTCATCGAATCCTATCTTGGAATGCGTGTTGAATCCGTTGATGAGGTTGAGATCATCCGTCGTATGACAGAAGGTATCTACGATCACGCAGAATTCGAAAAAGCTCTGAAATGGGCTAAAGAAACCTGCAAGATCGGCTGGGACAAGAACCCTGAAGAACTGCAGTTCTCACCAGAAAAAAAAGAAGAGCAGTTTGAATTTGTAGTTAAGATGGCAGTTATCATCAAAGAACTGATGAACGGCTGTGATAAACTTGATCCGAAATTCTCCGAAGAAGCAATCGGACACAACGCTCTGGCAGCTGGTTTCCAGGGACAGAGACAGTGGACAGACTTCTATCCAAACGGTGACTTCGCAGAAGCTATGCTGAACACATCCTTCGACTGGAACGGAGCTCGTGAGCCATACATCCTCGCTACAGAGAATGACGTTCTCAACGGTCTTGGAATGATGTTCATGAAACTCCTTACAAACAGAGCTCAGATCTTCGCTGACGTTCGTACATACTGGAGCCCAGAGGCTGTTAAGAAAGCTACAGGATATGACCTTGAAGGCGTAGCTAAAGAAGCTGGCGGATTCCTTCACCTGATCAACTCCGGTGCTGCTTGCCTCGATGCTAACGGCGAAGCTAAAGACGAAAACGGCAATGCTGTTATGAAACAGTGGTGGGATATCACAGAAGAAGATCAGAAAGCAATCATGGATAACACAGAATGGTGTATGGCTGACAACGGATACTTCCGTGGAGGCGGATACTCCAGCCGTTATGAAACAAAAGCTCAGATGCCTGCAACAATGATCCGTCTGAACCTTGTAAAAGGACTTGGACCGGTTCTGCAGATCGCTGAAGGATGGACAGTAGCTCTTCCTGAAGAAGTATCTGACAAGCTGTGGAAACGTACAGACTATACATGGCCATGTACATGGTTTGCTCCAAGATGCGATGGCAAAGAAGGACCGTTCAAGACAGCTTATGATGTAATGAACAACTGGGGAGCTAACCACGGTGCGATCTCCTACGGACATATCGGAGCTGACCTGATCACAATGTGTTCTATGCTTCGTATCCCGGTATCCATGCACAACGTTCCGGAAAAAGATATCTATCGTCCGGCAGCATGGAATGCATTTGGAATGGACAAAGAAGGTGCAGACTTCCGCGCTTGCAAGAATTACGGACCTCTGTACAAATAATTAAACTGGCTTTTCTCAAAAGTGCCATGATATAAGCAAAGACCTCGGAGATAACTCCGGGGTCTTTGTACTTTCCGTAAATTATGTCGAAAAACTTCCGCTTTTTGTTGATTTTTACATTTTTTTATGACAAAAAAAGATTATCATTATAACGGTACTGTGGTATGATGGTTTACGAAATACAGGAAAACACGCGAGTGAAGGGGATAAAAAGAAAATGAAAAAACTGACGAAAAGTTTTCTGGTTATGATACTGGGACTTCTGATGAGCGTCAATGTCATGGCAGATGTACAGACAGGCAAGACAGGACCGGATTATCCGACAGACTATTATATGATCGTAGAATCAAAGGCAGGAGGAATCGATATTTATTCACAGCCGGATCTGGAATCTACGAGGCTGAATGATGAGCAGATTCCGAATGGAACGGCGCTTCATATAGAAGGAGAAGTAGAGGATACCGAGAATAACCGTACGTGGGGATACACAGAATATCATGGCATGTATGGATACGCCCCGCTTGACGAGTGCAGGCCGGCGGATTCCAGAAAAGAAGCAATTGATTCTGAACTTTATATCGCGGGTAAGGATCATGTGAATTACAATGCTGATTATGATGTAAAGGCAGATGCAGAAGGAGGTTCCCAGAAGCTTTATCAGGGACCTGGAACAAAATATGGCGAGGTTCCGGGAGTGCGCGATATTGAGAATGGAGAAACGCTTCATATCACACAGGATGCAGAAATGGCAGACGGCAGCCACTGGGGTGTAACTACGGTTGACGGAACAGAAGGCTGGGTGGATCTGGAAAAAACCGAAGAATGGAAGAAGGAACACCCGGATACAGTAGAAGAGAGTGTAGATGCAGTGGCAGAAGTGAGTGTAACACCAACCGAAGTAGCTAAAGCGACCGAGACACCAGCCCCGACAGAGACTGCAAAGGCAACGGAGACACCGGCACCAACTGAGGCTGCAGAAGCGACTGAGACACCAACACCGGCAGTTACAGAAGAAGCAGATGAAGCTGAAAATACAGAAAAAGACTCCAAAGAGCCTGAAGCAGAAAACTCTGACACAAAGGACAGCCGTGAGGCATCCGGGCAGAATGTAAAAGCTGCAAAAACAAAATGGTATCAGAATCCGTTCACATGGATTATCGGAATTGCAGTACTTGCAGTGATTGGATTGCTGGTCTATCATAATAAGAAGAAATAAAATAATAAGAAGATTAAAATGAACGCAAGGCGAAGGACAGGGAATATTCTGGAAAGATATCCCCTGTCTTTTTCTGTGCAAAAGAGTTCTTGACAAAGCACAGAAGAAATACATGAAGAGCCTGAAAAGATGAAAATATACATGAAATTGAGAAAAATCAATGAGAATGACGCATTGATGAATAGAAGTGAATATGAGATGAAGCAGCGCTTAGCTCGTTAAAATTAAATTTGGATCAGGATTTGGAGAAAGTTCCGGCCGTTTTTTCTGATTATGTAGATAAACTTTCAGCATATTCTGTGACTCTGGTGTATTCGGACGGATCAGAAAAGTTGTTGGATGGAGAAGATTCGAATTACAGTCTGACGGTTAGCTATGAAGATTCGAAGGATGAGGAGCAAAACATTCACAAAATCTGTCATGCTGTTGTGAAGGAAGTCTCAACAGGAAAAGAATTTGAAGATACGCAGGAGATCATTCTGGGAAGGGCTGCACCAGATGAGATCAGTACAGAGGCGATGACAACCCTGATTCTGCAGGGTAAAAAGAAATGGCTCATCGTTCAGTCAACTCCGAGTGTCAGCGGCAGTTATGCACTGAACAGTGACAGGACAATAAATAATATATGGTATAAATCGGAGAACGGAGAGATCATTTGCACGGAGGATATTCTGAAACTTCAGAAGGATACGACCTATCAGTTTCTGATTACACTGAAATAAGAAAACAGCAAAAAAGAACAGGGAAGATGAAATTTCATCTTCCCTGTTCCTTTTTGCTATTTAAAACTTTTTAATTTTTACCGTCCGGGATTTCTTCCAGAGTATTTTTTTGTATGCCTTGTATTTCTTTCGTGGAACGCATACGGTCATCTTGCTGGTGGACTGGTCGATCTTGGAGGAAACCTTCTTAAGCTTTAAGCTTTTGATCGTGATCGTGCATCCCTTTTTGACTCCGCGGAAAGCTCCGGAGTTTATCTGTGTCAGGCCGGTTCCGATGGTAACCTTTTTGAGCTTCTTGCACTTGTAGAAAGCATTCTTGCCGATCACGGAGACGTTGTTTCCGATGGAAACAGTGGTGAGCCGCGATTTGTTTTTGAAGGCATTAGCCCAGACTGAGGTGACGCGATAGGTGATTCCTTTGTAACGGATTATTGAAGGAATGCTGGCCCTGGTGATCCTTTTGTTTGTTGTTCCATAGCAGGTAACTGCCTGTTTTCCGACAACCCGGTAAATCAGCCTTGCAGATGAAACATAGGTGAAATTCCACTGGGCATAAAGTGTGAGATTCTGGTTTAATTGTATTTTCTGCCCCGGACTGTAGCTCTTTCCCCGTCCATCGGAGCGGGTATTCCATCCGGCAAAAAATCTGGTTTTACAATATGGTGCATTTCCAACTGTAATAGTCTGTTTTTCCTGTGCGGAAGATGCAGAAGGCATATTTCCGACCCCAAGACTGCTGTTTTTATTGTAATTAATCCGATGACTTACAGGAGTCGGTGTTGGTGTCATGGTAGGAGTCGGTTCCGGTGTATCCGGTGTGTCATCTGGAATTTCAATTTCCGGAGTTATTTCTGGACTAACTGCCGGTGTCACTGCCGGAGAAACAATCGGTGTTTCATCCGGGTCAGGATCAGGAGTTACGACTGTCGAAGTACTCAGGGTTCTGGTATGTGCCTTAATGGAGAAACAATACTCGGATTTGGCTGCATCTGTCCATCTTTTTCCATCTGCGGAATAAAAACTTTGATTTGCATCAATACCGGCAACTGTTGTAAACCAGGAACTGCTGCTGCTTGTTTTTTCCAGATAATATCTCTGAGAACCGTTCGGAATTTGAAGAACAACAGAGTAGAGAGTTCCCGGTGGAATCTTCACCGGCTTCTCAAGCCGAATGGTCTGGATTCCGGCAAAGGCCTGCGTATATTCCATTGGTGTGGCATAAGCAGGAGTGCCGCTTGTCGGATCAGAAGGATTCGTCAGATCGGTATAAATCTGAATCTGAAAATCAGTATTATCCTGTGGAACTGCAGTAACGATCTCACCGAGCTCTTCATCTTTTCCTTTTCCGGCGGTTGCCTTAAAAATATTGGAAGCATAGTATCCATTGGAAATACCTGGAAAGACAACGGTTCCTGCGGAAGCACCATCATAAAAATAATTATTATTATATTCTTCTGAAGTTGATGCAGTATTGCAGACCAGGTTGGAAAAGGTTGCATTGTCATAGGCCATATAGAAATAGCCTTTGTCACCGAAGCCTGTGCCATAGCTGTTTTTGACAATCCATGCACCGTTTCTGCTCGGCTTGGGACCATCTATAAAGTTTTCTTTCTTATAGTTGTCATCCCATCCCACAATTGTCACAGCATGATTGACCATCTGTTTACCATTAGAGGAAAGTTTAGGAACAGCCTGGTAATAGGCTGCGGTATTGACAGTATAATTCTGAAGATTCCAGTACATCATCGCCGATACAGATTTATATTCGCTTAAAAGCAGTTTTACACGGTCTTCATCGTATTCCGAAAAGACAGCATCCTCCATATATGCAGCACTGTCGTATGCAAGATCTTCCGGCCAGGTTTTGGTTGTGGAAGAGAAAGGTACCTTTTCTTCGGTGGTCATACCGGACCAGGTGCTTAAGAAGAAGGAAGCCACCTGACCATTTCCGGTTCCGTGATAATCAGCATTGGTTCTTGTGATCTTGTCGTTGGGAGTATTAACAAGAGGATCATTTACGCGATTGGCCCAGAAATAAGCAAGATGCTCTTCTGAGAGATCATAATATCCGAGTCCTCTTGAAAGAAGAGAGGTCTCAATATTTGAGGTAAGACTGAAATCCCAGCAGAGGCTGGTCGAACTCTGATTTTTTACGGGTGTGACAAGCCCTTCTTTTGCCGAGTTGTATTCTTCTGGATAAAGTGCATAGGGTACAATATCCAGATCACTGGTGACTTCATCCGTTACAGGCATATCGGTAAGTTCCGGGATCATGGCGAGCTGGGCTTCACGTTCTTCATCTGTCATTGGACGCCCGAGAACATAATCCAGTTCGCTGTCAATGTCAGTAGCTGTCCCGTCTGAGAAAACTTCCTGGCTGTCATCACTGCTAAAATCGTCAGATTCATTTTCTTTATCAGAATTGACTGCCGCAATAGAGGAACCTTCCTCGTCTGTAGATACATCGGAATCTGTTGCATCAATGGACAGATTCGTATCCTCTGAAGCCACTGTGTCATCTGAAGCAGCCATATCAGCTGCTGAATCAGAATCAACTGTCAGATCAGAACCATCGTCTTCGGCTGATAATTCAACATTGCTGTACTCGCCGGCATAAACGGGAATTCCTCCGAAAAGGAGCGAGCCAGTAAGAAGCAGTGCAAGGACTCGTCTGTTTTTAGGTGATTTATGGTAATGCATAATAACCTCCGATTTTAAAAACGTTTATAGCAGCACTTGAAAACAGATTTTTTTTATCATAACACATATGAGAATAAAAGCAACCGGATGAAAACAGAAAGTTGACATAAAAATACCCTGAAGATTCGAAAATCTCCAGGGTAACTTAGGAAAAAAGATGGCCGATGATTATTTGTTGATAACAACACCTTTCTGCAGCATAACATTTGCATACAGAGCTTTTTCACTTGTAGAAATGATGCAGTAAGCTGTTTTGGCTTCATCATAGAATGCAAAACGTTCGATGTTTCCTACTACAGCATCTCCTCTGTCATCATATTTACGGATGATCTCTTTGTAGGTATCCCAGATTGGGGTTTCTACATCGTCACCAGGCATTACTTCCATCAGGTTAACCGGATGTTCTACATAAGTATCCAGTGGGAAAACTTTCAGGATCGCTTCCAGAATTTCCGGAACACCATGTCCGTCACAGCGGATGGTAATCGCATTTTTACCCATAGATTCAACCGGGAAGTTACCGTCTGCGATAACAAGACGATCGCTGTGTCCCATTTCACATAATACCTTTAATAATTCAGGTGATAAGATTTCAGGAATTCCTTTTAACATATCTTTATGCCTCCGTTCAAATTTTTACTGAATTATGGCATATCTCGCACAGAGACAGCCTCTATATAAAGAATGTACCTGCATTTATGATACTTTGCAAGAGAATATTTTCCGATAAAAGATGAATATTTTACACTGTTTTGAAGAAAGTGAAAAGTGAATATTTTATGGTTGACAGAAGCAGAGAACAGAGGTATGATTGGCTCAAACGGAAACGTTTCGGTTTTGCAAATGTTATCCGGCATTACAGAAACAGTAAGAACAAAAATCATACATATATTATGAGGAGGAAAATCATTATGCCACTTGTTACATCAAAAGAAATGCTGTCCAAAGCTCAGAAAGGCGGTTATGCAGTAGGTGCATTTAACGCAGAGAACATGGAGATGGTCAAAGCAATCATTCAGGCAGCAGAAGAACTCAAAGCACCAGTTATGATTCAGACTACACCATCTACAGTTAAATACGGTACCGTAGATACCTATGCGGCAATCGTTGCAGCAGAAGCAAAGAAAGCATCTGTTCCGGTATGCCTTCATCTGGATCATGGCAGCAGCTTTGAGCTTGCTATGCAGGCAATACATGCAGGATATACTTCTGTTATGATCGATGGATCCAAACTGGATTTTGAAGCAAACATCGCAGAGACCAAACGTGTGGCAGATGTAGCAAAAGCACTTGATATTCCATGTGAAGCAGAACTTGGTAAGGTCGGCGGTAAAGAAGATGATCTGGAAGCAGAGGCAGACACCAACACAGATCCACAGGAAGCAAAAGAATTCGTAGAGCGTACAGGAGTTACATCTCTTGCAGTTGCAATCGGAACTGCACATGGTTTCTATGTGGGAACACCGGTTCTCGACAAAGAACGTCTCAGTGAGATTCGTGAAGTTGTAGACATTCCGCTGGTTCTCCATGGCGCATCCGGACTCAGTGATGAAGATGTTATGGATTGTGTAAAACGTGGTATCTGCAAAGTAAACTTTGCTACAGAACTTCGTGCAGCATATTCTAAGGCAGTGAAAGAACTTCTTGCAGAAAAACCGGATACCATTGATCCAAAGGCATATGGTAAGACAGCTATTGCAGCGGTGAAGGAACTGGTTATGGCAAGAATGAAAGTCTGCGGATGTGACGGAAAAGCAGAATAAATAAAAAAGTATGAGAACCATGATTCAGTACACAGAAATATCAGTGGAAACAGAAGGCAGTGAGACATAATGGCGGCAACAATGAAAGACATCGCCAGACGGACTGGCCTTGGTCTGGCTACGATTTCTTCGTATTTTAATGGCGGTAATGTCCGAGAGAAAAACAGAATAAAGATTGAAGAAGCCATTGAGGAACTCCATTATGAAGTCAATGAAGTTGCCAGAGGGCTGAAGACGAATGCGACCAAAACGATAGGTGTTGTGATTCCAGAGTTGAATAATACATTCTGTGCTGAAATTATAACGGGTATGGAAGATGTTCTTCGAAGTCATGGCTATGCCACGATCGTCTGTGACTGTCGAACCGATAAGAAACTGGAACGGGAGGCAATAGAGTTCCTGATCCGCAGGCGGGTTGACGGGGTTATTAATATGCCGGTCGATGAAGAAGGAAATCATCTGAAGAAATTTCAGAGGACAGGAAAACCAATCGTTCTGATTGACCGTAAGATACAGGGAATTTCCTGTGACAGTGTGTTGGTGGACAATAAAAAAGCTGCGGAGGATGCAGTACGACAGTTTATAGAAAGAGGCCATCGCTATATCGGGATCATCGGTGGACCGAAGGGGATTTTTACTGCACAGGAACGTATGGCCGGATATTACAGAGCATTGGAAAAAGCCGGAATTCCGGTCAGAGAATCCCTGATCTGTCATGGAGATTATACGATTCAGGGCGGTGTACGGAGTCTGGAGGAACTGGTGCAGAAAAATCCGGATATGACAGCGGTGTTTGTGACCAACTACGAAATGACAATGGGGGCCATGATCGGAGTAAATGAACTTGGAATACAGATACCGGAACAGCTTTCTGTGATTGGTTTTGACAATCTGCAGTTTGCGAGAGCATGTAACCCGAAGCTGACGATCGTATCACAGCCAACGGATGGAATTGCCAGAGAAGTGGCAAGAATCATGCTGGAACATCTGGAAAATGGCAAAAAAGAATCAGAAGAGTTTTTTACAGAAAAACTGCAGACAGAAATCATAGAAGGCAAGTCTGTAAATACTTTAAAATGATACAGAGAGAACAGATCGGAGTGTCAGCTGAAGAGAAGAAAATCCGGATATTTCGGAAAATGGGAGCAGCAAAATGAAAAAATCATATTTACTTGGAATTGACATCGGAACAAGTGCCTGTAAGGTTGCTGTATTTGACAGAGAAGGCAGAGTCCTTGCAGCTGCAAATGGTGCTTATCCGGTATATTATCCGCATGAGGGATGGGCGGAGCAGAATCCTGAAGAATGGTGGAGCGCAGTCTGCCAGGCAACAGAGGAAACGATACAGAAAGCCGGAATCGCACCAGAAGAAATCGCCGGAGTGGGAATTGACGGACAGAGCTGGTCGGCAATCGCAATAGATCAGGGAGGAAAAGTCCTTACCAATACTCCGATCTGGATGGACACCAGAGCACAGTCTATTTGTGACAGACTGAATCAGGAGATTGGAGCTGATGAGATTTTTAAGATATCAGGAAATTCCCTTCAGCCATCTTATTCTACAGCAAAGATCATCTGGTACAGAGAAAATAAGCCGGAAGTTTACGAGAAAATCTATAAGATCCTTCAGTCGAACAGTTATATCGCATTTAAACTGACAGATGCGATCACACAGGATGTTTCTCAGGGTTATGGATTACATTGTTTTGATATGAAAAAAGGATGCTGGGATGAAGAGATGTGTGAACAGCTTGGAATTCCGATGGGATTCCTTCCGGAAATATGTGACTGTGATCATGTGGTAGGCACTGTCACCGCGAAGGCAGCAGCAGAGTGTGGACTTGCCGAGGGAACACCGGTTGTTGCCGGTGGACTTGATGCTGCATGCGGAACGCTTGGAGCTGGTGTGATCCATACAGGAGAAACACAGGAACAGGGAGGACAGGCCGGGGGAATGAGCATTTGTACAGATGAGTACAAAGCTGATCCAAGGTTGATCCTCAGTTATCATGTTGTTCCGGGCAAGTGGCTCCTTCAGGGAGGAACTACCGGAGGCGGTGGAGTCATGCGCTGGTTTGAACATGAATTTGCAGACTATGAGCGTATGATGAAAGAACAGACAGGAGCTTCATCACTGGATCAGCTTAATGAAATCGCAGAAAAAGTAGCCCCGGGATGTGATGGAATGGTATTTCTTCCATATATGTCCGGAGAGCGCTCACCAATCTGGAATCCGTATGCAAAAGGTGTTTTCTACGGCCTGGATTTTGCCAAGACCAAGGGACATATGGTGCGTGCCTGTATGGAAGGAGTGGCTCTTTCCCTGAGACATAACCTGGAAGTTGCAGAGGAAGCCGGAGCGGAGGCAGAAGTTCTGAGAGCCATGGGTGGATCTGCGAATTCTTTACTCTGGACACAGATTAAATCCGATATCACAGGTAAACCGATCGTTGTTCCGGCATCTGATACGGCTACGACACTTGGAGCAGCAATCCTTGCAGGCGTAGGAGTTGGATTCTATAAGGATTATGATGAGGCAGTTTCACTTACTGTCAAAGAAACCCGCCGTCATGAACCGAGTCCGGAGAACAAAGCAGTTTATGATAAGACTTATCAGACTTATCTTGAACTCTATAAGTCCCTGGCCCATATGATGACCGCGAAATAAAAGCTGGGAGGGCGTTTCCCTCCTTTATGAAAGGAGAAAATATATATTATGAAAGCAGCAGTAGTAGTTGCAAATGAAGATGTACAGTATCAGGAAGTCGAAGAACCAAAAGTAACCAAAGGAACTGTAAAAATCAAAGTCAGATACTCTGGTATCTGTGGTTCTGACATTCCTCGTGTTCTCAATCACGGAGTTCATTTTTATCCAATTGTTCTGGGACATGAATTTTCCGGTGATGTGGTAGAAGTTGGCGAAGGCGTAACCAAAGTTAAAGTTGGGGATCGTGTATCCGGTGCTCCACTTCTTCCGTGCATGAAATGTGACGATTGTCAGAAGGGTAACTTCTCTCTTTGCAAACATTACAGCTTTATTGGTTCCAGACAGCAGGGAAGCAACGCTGACTATGTAGTAGTTCCGGAGCAGAATGCAGTACCCTTTGACAAGACAGTTCCATATGAACAAGGCGCTATGTTTGAACCTGCAACAGTAGCAATCCACGGTGTATTCCAGAATGATTATCATGGTGGCGAATATGTTGCAATCCTTGGTGGTGGTACAGTCGGAATGTTCACTATGCAGTGGACAAAGATCTTCGGTTCCAAAAAAGTTGTTGTATTCGATATCAGTGATGAACGTCTTGCACTTGCAAAACGTCTTGGTGCAGATGAAGTCATCAATACAAAAGAAGAAGGATATATGGAAAAAGCCATGGATATCACAGGCGGAAAAGGATATGGTTTCGTATTTGAGACAGCCGGACAGGTTCCGACCATGCATATGGCATTTGAACTGGCTGCAAACAAAGCTCATGTATGCTTTATCGGAACACCGCATGAGAATCTGACCTTTACACCAAAACAGTGGGAAAATATGAACCGTAAAGAGTTCAAACTGACAGGTTCATGGATGTCTTACAGTGCACCATTCCCGGGACGTGAATGGGATCTGACCGCACATTACTTTGCAACCGGTCAGCTGAAATTTGATCCGGGCTTCATTTATAAGAAAATCCCGATGAGCCAGGCACAGGAAGCATTCCAGTTATTTAAGACACCAGGACTTGTAAAAGGTAAGATCCTGTTATCAAACGAGGAAGAATAAAATGATACTGACTGTAACATTAAATGCTGCAATCGATAAACGATATGTAGTCGATGATTTTAAAGTAGGCGAAGTAAACCGTGTCCGGGAATGTTCTTACGTTCCCGGAGGCAAAGGTCTCAATGTATCCAAGCCGGCATCTATTTATGGTGCAGAAGTCGTAGCAACCGGATTTGTGGGTGGCCACGCAGGAAACTATATTGAAGATGCTCTGAAACCGTTTGGAATCAAAGGTGAGTTTTATCATGTAGATGCGGAAAGCAGATCCTGCATCAATATCTGGGATGAAGTGAATCATGTACAGACAGAATTTCTGGAACCGGGATTTACGTTGACTGAAGAAGATTTCCGGGGATTTGAAAAAAAATTTACAGAGCTGGTTAAGGATGCAGATGTTGTTTCCATGTCCGGAAGTGTACCGAAGGGGCTTGATGGAACTGCATATCAGAGACTGGTCAAAATCGTAAAAGAAGCTGGCAAACCGGTGATCCTTGATACCAGTGGCAAACTTCTTGAAATGGGAATCGAAGCATGTCCGACACTGATTAAACCAAATATTGATGAGATCCGTATGCTGACAGGCAAACACTGTGATGACATTCAGGATATCATTGATGCAGCTAAGACAATCCATGCAAACGGAGTGGAGATCGTAGCAGTTTCCCTTGGTGCAGATGGTTCTCTGGCTGTTGGTGAAGAAGGCATCTTCCGTGCAATCGTTCCGAAAATTGATGCCGTAAATACAGTGGGATGCGGTGATTCCATGATCGCAGGTTTTGCACTTGGATTAAGCGAGGGCCTTTCTCTGGAAGAAACTTTAAGAAGAGCAAGTGCAATCTCAGCCGCTGCGGCAATGCGTGAAGAAACGGGATTTTTTGTAATGGAAGATATGGAAAAACTGCTTCCACAGATTGTTATACAAAAACTATATAATACAATTTAGGAGGAAACAAAAATGGCAGAATTTATTGATCCGGCAATCGTGCCGAAGGTAACACTTCCGTCAGGAGAAAAAGTTCCATGTATGGGTATGGGAACCTTTGGTTCTGACAGAGTAAGCGCTGAAGATGTTTCTGCAGCAGTTGCAGGTGCAATCCGCAGCGGATATCGTATGTTTGACTGTGCAGCATGCTACGGAAATGAACATCAGATAGGTGAGGTTTTCAAAACAGCTTTTGATGAAGGTGTTGTAGAAAGAAAAGATCTTTTTATCATGACAAAAGTATGGAATGACATGCACAGAAAGGTCGAAGAAGCCTGCACAAAGAGTATTCAGGATCTTCAGTGCGATTATGTAGATCTGTATTTCATTCACTGGCCATTCCCGAACTATCATGCACCATTCTGTGATGTAGATTCCAGAAATCCAGATTCCAGACCATTCAGCGTAGAAGAATTCATGGATACATATCGTCAGTGTGAAGAACTGGTAGAAAAAGGAAAAATCCGTTATATTGGTATTTCCAATATGACCATCCCGAAACTGGAAGCGGTTCTTCCTTTAATGAAAATCAAACCGGCAGCCTGTGAACTGGAACTTCATCCATGCTTCCAGCAGCAGGAACAGTATGATTATCTTGTTGCTCATAATATCCAGCCGGTAGGCTATATGCCACTTGGTTCACCGAGAAGACCGGAAAGAGATATCTGTCCGGAAGATGTTGCGGATATGCAGACACCGGAAATGCAGGAAATTGCTAAAGCACACGGTGTTCATCCTGCACTGATCGCTTTGAAATGGGCTCATCAGAGAGGTGAGATTTCTATTCCATTCTCTGTACATAATTATGTAAGTAATCTGAAGTGTGTGACAGAAGATCCGCTGACAGAAGAAGAAATGGCCAAGATTGGAACACTGGAAAGAGGAAACCGTCTGGTTAAAGGCCAGGTATTCCTGTGGGAAGGTGCAAAGGATTGGCATGATCTGTGGGATGAAGAGGGATTTATTGTTAAGTAAGGGAACTGCCCTTAGACCCGTCAATCATTTTGACAATTGAAAAACTTTGCGAGGGGAGGGCGCTCGCAGTTGCGAAGGCCGCTCTCCCCTTACTCTGCCTTCACGATCTGTTGCCGGTACGCGATCGGTGGAACTCCGACCAGCTTCTTAAATACCGTGATAAAATAATTATAATCACTGAAACCACACTTATAGGCAATCTCAGCAAGTGACAGATCCGTCTGCTCCGCCAGAAGCTGTCTTGCCCGGTCAATCCGCAGTTTCCGGATATATTCCGCGATGCCCATTCCATAATTCTGCCGGGCGATTTCATAAATCTTCGTTTTTCCAATGTGAAAATGCTGTGCAATCGACACCGCGTCGATTCTTTCAGTGTAGTGTGACTGAATATATTCATCAATCTGTACTGGAAGTTCCTGCTGATGCATCGAAACCATACGGTCCATACAAAGATAAGATGCGACCGCTTTCATAATATGCGAAGCGGAATCAATATATTCTTCCGAAAGGTTTGGAAGCTTCCGGCAGCATTTCTCAAGCTCATCAAAAGAAATTCCATAATCAGCACATCTCTCGCGGATCACTTTCCAACCCTCGTCATAACTTGTATACGAAAAAACATGTCCGAACAGAAGATAACCGATCACAATGTTTCCCATACGGATCGGGATGATACTCTCTGTAAGCCCGGCATGACAGTGATAAGTATAAGAAGAAGTACGACGCGAAGCAATCTCACAGGCATGGCGGTCACACAGATGACATTTCATGGCACAGCCGGGTGTCTGGCGGATCAGTTTACAGAAATCTGCGATCTCATCCGGATAAGAAGTCAGTTCACGAAAAGAGTCATCAAAAACAGTGATGCGGATTTTTGTGAGCTGATAAAAGTCTTTTAACAAAGAATGCAATTTGGCAATATCAAAGCTGGATATCATTTGGGAAGCTCCTTGCGTAACTGTTTCGTGTCCGTACAGTTACATCCTTTCTATATATAGCTGAAATGTATTGTCCTAAAGTCTGGACAATACAGGAATCATATCACAAATGCGAACAAAATCAAAGTAAGTAGAACAAAAGTCTATATAAAAGAAAAAGAAAATCCACTAAAATAAACACAGAAAATGAAAAAAACACTCAAGAAGAAACAAGGAGTATATAGATATGAGCAAAAAGATGACATTTGCATTGGCATTTTGTAACCGAGGATTTATGCCGGGCGAGCTGATCTACGGAGCAAGAGAGGATATGATCAAAGCTGTAACGGACGCAGGATATGATTATATCGCAATGGATGCAGACCTGACAAGATACGGCGGAATCGAGACAAGAGACGAAGGCCTTCTCTATGCAAAATGGCTCAAAGAGCACGAAGGACAGTATGACGGCGTTATCTTCTCTATGCCAATCTTTGCAGATGAGAATGGTGCGATCACAGCACTTCAGGATGCAGGAGTTCCGATCCTGATGCAGGCATATCCGGATGAAATCGGCAAGATGGATTTTGCACACAGACGTGATGCATTCTGCGGTAAATTCTCTGTAACAGATGTATTTACTCAGTATCAGGTTCCATTTACAGTATTAAAACCACATGTAGTTCATCCGCTTTCTGAGAAATTCCAGGAGAACTTAAGAGATTTTGCTGCTATCTGCCGAGTTGTTAACGGTATGAAACGCTTTACGATCGGATGCATCGGAGCAAGAACTACAGCATTCAAGACTACACGTTTTGATGAGATTGGTTTACAGAAAAATGGTATTACGGTAGAAGCATTTGACCTTTCTGAAGTATTCTTCAAAGTAAATGCAAAAGAGGATAACGATCCGGTCGTACTGGCAAAGAAGGAACGCCTGGAAAATTACACAGATTTCTCAAATGTACCGGAAGACAAGAAGATCATGCTTTCCAAGATCTCTGTTGTTATTGATGAATATGTTGAGGAATATCATCTGGATGCACTTGCAATCCGTTGTTGGAATGAAATGGAGACAATCCTCCGCGTATGTCCGTGTGTACTCCTGTCTGAACTGAATGACCGTGGAATTGCTACTTCCTGCGAGATTGACCTGACATCTGCAATCTCCATGCGTGCAATGCAGTTGGCAAGCGAACAGCCGACAGCAGTACTTGACTGGAACAACAACTACGGCGATGCAGAAGATAAACTGATTCTTTTCCACTGTGGATCCTGTGCACAGAGTCTGATGACAAAGAAAGGAACCGTTACATCCCACAAGATGTTTGACAAAGGCGATCCGGGAAGTGGCTGGGGAACCAACGAAGGAAGAATTCGTCCATTCAAGACAACAATTTCTAACTGCCTGACAGTAGATGGTAAGATCAAAATCTATGCATCTGAAGCAGAATTTACCGATGATCCGATCGAGGATGCATACTTTGGATGCGCCGGTGTATGCCAGATTCCGAATATGGAAGATAAGATGATCCGTCTGGCAAGAGGTGGATTTAAACATCATACATGTGTAGGTGTCGGACATATGAAAGACATCTTAAAAGAAGCATTTACTACATATCTGGGATATGAATGGGTAGATATTGACTAGGAGCGAATGATATGAAAATTGCAGGATTGGATATAGGAACGACTGGTTGTAAATGTACGGTATTTGATGAACAGGGAAGATATCTGAATAAAGCATACAAAGATTATCCGGTCCGCAGAAACGTCAGCGGACATGAAGTAGATGTATCTACAATCATGGATGGGGTTTATGCAGTAGTCGCAGAAATGGCAAAAGAATATCCGGACATTGCCGGAATCGGTGTGACCAGTTTCGGAGAAACTTTTGTTATGACAGATGAAAATGGTAAACCACTTCATACAGCCATGCTTTATACAGATCCACGTGGAGAAGAAGAATGCAAAGCTTTGACAGAAAAATTTGGTGCGCGTGAACTTGCCGGAATCACCGGTCTGCGAGCACATCAGATGTACAGTATTTCTAAAATGATGTGGATCAAAAAAAACAAGCCTGAGATTTACGATGCAGCTGCATACATATTCCTGATGGAAGATTATGTAGTATATCATCTGACTGGAAAACGCCAGATTGATTATTCCCTGGCTACCAGGACTATGGCATTTGATATTAAGAAACTTGACTGGAGTAAGGAAATCTTTGAAGTAGCCGGCATTGATGTGAATAAAATGTCAAAGACGGTACCGACAGGTACAGATGCCGGAGTGATCACAGCAGAGGCAGCAGAGAAAACTGGCCTAGCACCGTCCACACATATTGTATCGATCAGTCATGATCAGGTATCTGCGGCAATTGGAGCCGGTGCATTTGATTCTTCTGTTGCAGTAGACGGCGCAGGAACTGTTGAATGTGTAACTCCAATTTATGATTCGATTCCGGATATAGAGGCAATGTACGATGGATATTTTTCCATTGTACCATATGTGATCCCCGGAAAATATGTTGCTTATGCTTTTTCCTATACCGGCGGGGCACTGATCCAGTGGTGTGTGGATAATCTTGCAAAAGATGAAAAAAGAGCAGCAGCAGACAGAGACCTTTCAGTGAATGAATATCTCGAAAAGAAATATGCAACAGAGCGCGGTGAAGAAAATCCAAGCAATCTGTTGATTCTTCCTCATTTTGCTGGAGCGGCAACACCTTATATGGACACAGGATCCAAAGGAGCAATTCTTGGACTTACCATAGACACGACTGTAGCAGATATTTATCGAGGCTGCATGGAAGGTGTTGTTTATGAAATGCTGGTGAATACCAGCGCATTGAAGAAATCTGGATGTAAATTCAAAAAGCTCAATGCAACCGGTGGCGGTGCAAGGTCAGGAGAATGGATGCAGATGAAAGCAGATATGCTGAATGTACCGATTACAGCACTCAAAACAGTTGATGCAGGTACAGTTGGCAGTGCTATGCTGACAGGTATTGCCACAGGAGTATTCAAAGACTTGAATGATGCGGCTGAACATATGGTAGAAGAAACCGTGGAATACCTTCCAAGAAAGGAAATGCATGAAAAATACATGCATATCTTTGAAAGATATGCGAAAGTATATCAGGCAGTGAGACCGCTCGTGTAAACGGGCGGCTTCTGCCATAAGAGCATAACTATCTGAAAGGAGATTACAATGAATCCGTATATTGGACATGAAACACAGTTAAGCGGTGTTGAAGAACATCGTCTGGTCGGAGGCAAAGGCGACGGCATGCGTCTCTATGAAGCAACAAACGGAAAAGGCCTGGAACTGACACTTTCCCCGGACAGAAACGGAGATATTACAAGACTTCGCTATAAAGGCATCAACATGAGTTATTTTTCTCCATGTGGTTATGTGGCTCCGGCATATTATGACAAGGTAGGAGCTAACTGGCTTCAGTCATTTACAGCAGGATTTCTGACAACCTGTGGTCTGCAGGCTGTTGGCACACCGTGTATAGATGATGGAGAAGAACTTCCACTTCATGGTTCGATCGCAAACCAGCCATGTGCACAGAGTTACTGGGAAGAGGATGACAAAGAAATTCGTATTCATTCTGTAACAAAAGATGAAGTGATCTTTGGCAGAAAGCTTGTTCTCAAAAGAACAGTAACGATTTCCAAAGAAGAAAATACATTTTCTATTGATGATCATATTGAAAATACAGGAAGCAAGACAGAGCCAATGGAGATCCTGTATCATATGAACATGGGCTATCCGCTTCTGGATGAAGACAGCGAAGTAACGATTCCATCGGTGGAAGTCAGGGCACGTGATGATCATGCTCAGGAAGACATTGCCAACTGGATGCATATGGAAAAACCGCAGGGTGATTATCAGGAAAGATGCTATTATCACAAATTCGAAGGTGCTGATGGCAAAGCAGGCATCTATCAGCCCAAATTAAATGTTGGACTGGAAATCAGTTTTGACGCTTCTAAACTGGATGGATTTGTGGAATGGAAGATGATGGGGGTTCGTGATTATGTGCTTGGTCTGGAATGCGGCAACTGTTATCCGGACGGAAGAGATGTCATGAGAAAAACCGGAATGCTGAAATTCCTGAAGCCAGGAGAAGCAGTTGACTATCATGTGGATATTAAACTGTATCAGAAATAAGAACAAAAGGCAGGAAATCTGAAGTGAAATATCAGAAAATAAAAAATGTTGAAAAACCATTATCGAAGATCATTTTTGGCTGCGCAATACCGGTGATGATTCAGGGAGAAGATGCAGATGAACTGCTGGATGAGGTTTATGCGCAGGGAATTACGACTTTTGATACAGCTGAAAATTATGGATTGAGTGAGGCTTCTCTGGGACATTGGCTCAAAAACAGAGGAAACAGAGAAAAAGTTGTGATCATTTCCAAAGGATGTCATCCTTACGATGGGAGAGACCGCGTAACACCGGAAGATCTGAAACACGATATTGAGCAGTCTTTTGAACGCCTGGGAACGGATTACATAGATATTTATCTGATGCACAGAGACAATCCAATGGTTGATCCGGGGCCAATGGTAGAAATCCTGAACGAATATCACAAGGCCGGACGGATCGGGGCTTTTGGTGGTTCCAACTGGACCCATCAGAGAATCGCAGAAGCGAATGCATATGCCTCGAAATATGGACTCGTTCCTTTTACTGTGTCCAGTCCGAACTTCGGACTCTGCAATCAGATTGATGATCCGTGGGGTGGCGGGCCAGGATGTGTAACAATTTCCGGTCCGGCAAATGAAGAAGCAAGAGCATGGTATCGTGACAATCATATTCCGGTACTTGCTTATTCAAGTCTTGGAAGAGGCATGTTTGCTGGAATCGTCAAGAGCAATGATATAGAAGGGGCAAAGAAGATCCTTGATCCATTTGCAGTAAAAGGCTATTGCTACCCGGAGAACTTTGAACGCCTTGCAAGAGCAGAGCAGCTGGCTGCAGAAAAGAACTGTTCAGTGCCGCAGATCGCACTTGCATGGATCATGAACCAGGATTTTGAAGTATTTCCACTTGTCAGTGCAAAGAAAGCGAGCAGAATTGTAAGCAATGTACAGGCACTGGATATTACATTGACAAAGGATGAAGCGGAATGGCTTGATCTGAGAAGAGACAGGAGATAATTATTATGGCAAAGATTGAAAGACCAGAGATAGAAATTGAAGAACTGACCGGTGAGGGATCCGGTATTCTGAAGAAAAATGCGCTTCTTTATGGTAAAGAACTGGGAGAACACTGCAGAATGTATACAGAAGTAACCATGCCAGAAGGCAGTGATCTTGCTTTTCATGTACATGAAGGTGAATCAGAGACTTACTTTATTCTTGCAGGCAGTGGAACTTATAATGACAATGGAACTAAATATCCGGTTAAAGCAGGTGATGTGGTTTTCTGTGATGACGGAGAAGGTCATGGACTTCTGAATTCCGGAAAGGGAGATCTTACTTTTATCGCACTTATTTTGAAAAAATAAGATGTCAGAATACTTCACAATATTTTGATATTGTGTTATACTCTTAACATATTTGTTGTAGCCAAAGGAAGGCTAGAAAGGAAGCTTGAAAATGCTTGTAACATTATCTGAGGTTCTGCAGCTCGCCGAAGCAAAGAAGTGCGCAGTAGGATCCTTTAATACACCAAACCTTGAGAGCATCATGGCTGTTATCGAAGCAGCAGAAGAATTAAATGTGCCGGTAATCATAATGCATGCAGAAGTACATGAACCAATGATGCCAATCAGCGTGATCGGACCGATCATGATTGAAAGAGCAAAGGTTGCCAAAGTGCCGGTATGTGTTCATCTGGATCATGGTGAAACACTTGCTTATCTTGACAAAGCACTGAATATTGGATTTACGTCTGTTATGTTCGATGGCTCTGCACTTCCATATGAAGAGAACGTAGCCAACACCAAGATCGCAGTGAAACTTGCACATGCAAAGGGGGCTTCTGTAGAGGCTGAGATTGGAACTCTTGGTAAGAGAGAACTGGGCCTTGGACATGATGACGGAATCCCAACAGGTGATGAACCGAAAAAAATCTATACAGATCCGAAGCTGGCAGAATCTTTTGTTAATGAAACAGGTATTGACGCACTGGCATGCTCTTTCGGAACTGCACATGGCCTTTATCTGACACAGCCGAAACTGGATATGTCTGTACTTGAAGCTGTAAAAGCAAGAGTAGATATCCCACTTGTTATGCATGGTGGTTCTGGTGTCAGCGAAGAAGATTACAAGAAAGTAATCGCCCGTGGAGTAAGAAAGATCAACTACTATACATATATGGCAAAAGCCGGTGGAACTGGTGTAGAAAGCAAACTTCCATTCCAGGAGATGCCGATCGTTCACCAGGGCAAGAAATATAAGATGCATTATTTACTTCAGGAAGAAGGCAAAGAGATTCCGGTTTACTATCATGACATTGTAGACTGGGGAATGAAAGCCATGAAGAAAAATGCTTATGAGGCAATGAAGGTATTTGCCGGCAAATAAAAAGAAATAAAAGAAATGACAGGATCCTGCCAGGAAGCATCAGGCTGACCGGCAGGGTCTTTTTAAATTCTGTACTTCAAAAAGAACAAAAATCATGTTAAAATAAATTATTAAAGGCAAAGTTAAAGAGCCATATATCACAGTACCCAGAGATTACTGTGAAGATAAGATGGGGGAAAGAATACATGTATCGTATTTTGCTGGTAGATGATGAAATTCTTGTTCGTGATGCGATCAAAGAGAATATTGACTGGAAAAGCATGGACTGTGAACTGGTCGGAGATTGTGAAAACGGCAAAGAGGCAGCAGAATTTGTAAAAGAACATCCGGTGGATATTGTGTTGACAGATATATTGATGCCATACATGGACGGAATGGAACTGAGCAATTTTCTGCATGATAATTATCCGGAAATTGTAATTGTGATTTTTAGCGGATTCGGAGAATTTGAATATGCAAAAAAGGCAATTCAGTATGGAGTAAGTGAATATCTGTTGAAACCGGTGACAGCGATGGAACTTACCGGGGTAATTGAAAAAATGAAGAAAAAAGTGGAACAGCAACGTCTTGAAAAAAGTAAAATGGATGCACTGACCCAAAACTCGGAAGAGTATCGTAAAAATAAGCAGATAATCCGGTCAAAAAATATAGAAGCACTTGTAAACTGTACGACAGATGTGAATGCAAGTATTGAACGTCTTGCGGAAATGGGAATTGACATCTCCGCAGCAAGTTACCGCGTGGCAATCTTTGATATCGACCTCTATTCTGGTATGTACCAGCTGGATACAGAAAAACGTCAGGAAAGCGCACTGATGGCATTTGTCCTTTTCAATATCAGCGATGAGATCGTCACCAGAGAAGAGGCCGGTATTGCCTACCAGGAAGGTAATAACCGCGTCGGAATCCTTTTTCAGGAAAAATGGAGCCGTAATTTTACATCCAGAACAAAAGAAATCTGTCATGAAATTCAGGAAAAAACAAAAGAAGTCATGGGATTTGACGTATCCATGGGTATCGGTAAATGGGTAAAAAAACCAGAAGAACTGATCCAGTCACACGATATGGCTGCACAGACCCTTCAGTATCGCTATCTTCTTGGTGGAAACATTCTTATTGATATGGAAGAACAGCACCCCGTTCAGGAAATCGCGATCGAAGATGATCTGGCAGAACTCAAAGAAGCAATGAAGACCGGACAGAAAGAGCTGGTTTACCAGACCCTCATAAAGATTGAAAATTCCATTCGTCAGGCACTTATGGAAAAAAGCCGTGCCTGCATGTATCTGCAGCAGGTCATCCGTACAATGGACAATGCATGCGAAGATGTATCTGCTGATATGGACAGGATCAGAGAAGACAGAGATGAACTGCTCCGCCAGGTAACAGATCAGAAATTTTTTGAAGATGCCTGTAAAGTTGTACAGAAACATACGGACAGGATTTTTGAGATCCTTTCTGAACTGAATACATCCAGTAGCGAGCGGCAGGCCCGACTTGCGATTGACTACATACAGAAAAATTATATGGATCCGGATCTGAGTCTGAACAGTATCTGTTCTTATCTGAATATCAGCACCAGCTATTTCAGTACGATTTTTAAAGACGAGACAGGTGAGACATTTACCGAAGTCCTGATTCGGACCAGAATGGAAAAAGCAAAAGAACTGCTGGAAAATACAACCTTAAAGAATTATGAGATTGCAGAAAAAGTCGGATTTTCTGATCCACATTATTTCGGAATCTCATTTAAAAAAATGACCGGGTGTACACCTACGGAAAATGCTAGGGAGAAGCGCAGATGAAAAAGAAAAATCTGTCGGCGAGATTTATTGGAAAATTCAGCAGTATACAGAGCGTTATTTTTGCAACCGTTGCAGTCCTGATTCTGAGTGCGGTTGTGATCGTTACCGGTGTTTCCATGAAATTTACCAATACATCTATTTTTGAAAATTCATCGGAATATACGCATACGATCATCCAGCAGATGAATCAGAATATCGATTCTTATATCGATTATATGGAAAATATTGCTTATCTGATATCCAGCAATGAAGATGTGCAGGATTACCTTTTTGATGAGAAAATCGATAACGAGGGAAGATACCGTATTTTAAATCAGCTCCAGACAATCCTGGACAGCCGGAGTGATATTCGAAATGTTGGTATCATCAGTAAGAACGGACGGATGCTGATCAATGACGGAAGTAAATCGGTGAATCAGGATCTGGATCTCAATACGCAGGAATGGTATGCTACTGCACTCGAAAAGCCTAATGGTCCGATCCTGACTTCTTCCCATGTACAGCACATCATTAGTGGAGAACGCCCATGGGTGATCACTCTGAGTCGTGGCATTCGTGATCGAAGCGGAAGTGGTGAAAAAGAAGGCGTCTTTTTTATTGACCTGAATTACAGCGCGATCAGTGAACTCTGCGATCAGAGTACGGTTGGAACAAAAGGCTATGCATTTATTCTGGATGCAAAGGGCAATATTGTTTATCATCCACAGCAGCAACAGCTCTACAATGAACTGCAGACCGAAAATATCAGTCTGATCATGGATACGGATGAAGATACCGTACTGACCGGTACCGGAAACGATGGAAAACTGTATTCCATCTCACGTTCAGGAAAGACGGGATGGACTGTCGTAGACTGCACCAGTGTAAGAGAACTTTTGAGAAAAAGTCGTCAGGCACAGAGTGTCTATGTACTGACGGCAATCATACTGGTCATTGTGGCACTTCTTTTTTCAAGATTCATGGCAAGGAGTATTACTCTTCCGATACAGAAACTCCGTGATTCCATGAAAAAAGTACAGGAAGGTGATTTCAGTGTTTCTGATGTTGTGGTAGATTCAAAAAATGAAATCGGCAGTCTGACAAAGTCCTTTGACGTGATGACACACCGGATCCATGAACTGATGGAGCAGAATGTCCACGAACAGGAAGAAAAACGTAAGAGCGAGCTGAAGGCATTGCAATCCCAGATCAATCCGCATTTCCTTTATAATACGCTGGATTCGATCATCTGGATGGCAGAAGGAAAGAAAAATGAAGAAGTTGTTCTTATGACGGCATCTCTTGCAAGACTTCTCCGCCAGAGTATCAGCAATGAGGATGAAGTTGTTCCGATCGCGAACGAAGTAGAGTATGCGCGCGGCTATCTGACGATACAGAAAATGCGTTACAAAGATAAACTGGAATTTCAGATTGAGGTAGATTCTTCTATATTATATATCCCTCTGATCAAGCTTGTACTTCAGCCAATCATAGAGAATGCAATCTACCATGGACTTAAATATAAAGAAAGTAAGGGCCTTCTTATTGTAAAAGGATTTATGAAGGATGGAAATGCAGTCCTTCAGGTGATTGACGATGGAGTTGGAATGGATGAAGAAACTCTTGCTCATATTTATGATAAACATAAAGTGAATTATCATTCCAACGGAGTAGGTGTCTATAATGTGCAGAAACGTTTAAAACTCTATTATGGAGAAGATTACGGAATTACGTATACCAGTGAATTGGGTAAAGGAACAACTGCAACGATCACAATTCCAGGCAGACAGGAGGGACAGATATGAAAAAGAAAAAATGGCTGAGTATCTTTCTGGTAGTCTGTCTGATCGGCGGAATCGGAGGTGGCATCTGGTATCGCCAGAAAAGAATTGATGAGCGCAGGCTTTCGCTTGTGTATATTCCAAAGGTCGTAGACAAGACAAATGATTTCTGGAAAGCACTGATCCTGGGAACCAGAATGGCAGCACAGGAGTACAATGCAGCAATCGAGATCAAGGCACCGACAGAAGAAAATGATGTGGAACGACAGAATGAACTACTGAAAGAGGCGATTGAAGAGGGACCGGATGCGATTCTGATCTCTCCATCCAGTTTTACAGAATCCAACAAAATATTGGATGAAGCAAAGGAAAAAGGAATTAGGATCAGTTTTATTGATTCCTATACGGAAGAAGCGGTGCAGGATCTGACGGTTGCAACGGACAATCTGGAAGCAGGAGAGAAACTCGGTAAATTTGCGGCATCACTTCTCGGACCGGATGATCAGATTGCGATCGTGGCCCATGTGAAGGGTGTATCCACCGCAGTGGAGAGAGAAGAGGGATTTCGCAAAGGACTCGGAGATCTGGCAGATAATATTGTTGAGGTCGTATATTGTGATTCGCAGTATGAGAAATCACGTAAACTGACAAATGAACTTATGCAAAAATATCCGAATCTTAAGATGATCGCAGGAATGAACGAATATTCATCAGTAGGTGCTGCAAGGGCAGTTAAGGCAGCTGGAGCGAAAGACCGGATTCAGGTAGTTGGTGTCGACAGTTCACAGGAAGCTGTTCAGCTGATGGAAAATGGTGTATTTAAAGCGCTTGTTGTTCAGAAAGCATTTAAGATGGGATATATGGGTGTGAAGGAAACCGTCCTTATGCTTCGCGGCAAGAGCTACGAAAAAAATGTAAATTCCGGCTGTGAACTGGTGACTCCCGAAAATATGTACAACAGTGAGATCGAGAAATTGCTGTTTCCGTTCAATACGCTCAAACTTTCCTGATGATTTTGTGAACAGAAAGGTCAAAAAAAGAATATAATAGTGAAAAAACTCTAAAAAAGGTTAAATATTTATGTACGAACCGTAAATATTTAACCTTTTTTTGGAAGATATTCCATTACATTTGTGCGGGTTTAACGGTATTATATAGAAAACGCAAGAGTTGTGTGTAAAACTTTTAAGGAGGGTGAAACATTGGAAAAGCTGAAACAAAATCCAATAGTCAAAAAGCTCGGACTGAACAGAATCTTACTTGTATGTATTCTGATAGTGATGTTCGCAGTTTTTAAGGTAGTGCTGGGAAATAAATTCCCTGTTGGAGACAGCATTAAGTCCACATTGAACTATGTATACTTCTTGGGCTTCCTGTCACTTGGTGTTACGTTCGTAATCGCAACCGGAGGAATCGATTTCTCCATCGGACCGGTTATGTTCTGTTGTGCACTGGTATCCGGTTACTGCATGACATCTTATGGTGTTCCATGTGCAGCAGCAATGGTTATCTGCATTCTGATCGGCCTTGCATTCGGTATCTTCAACGGATGGCTGGTATCTTATCTGTCAGTTCCGGCATTTATCGTATCCATGGCATCCATGAATATCGCAAAAGGTATCGCTTCTGTATTTACAAAAACACAGTCTGTAAGCTGGCCGCTGAGCAGTGATCCGAAAAACGGATGGTTCCGTAGCATCGTATCAGTTAACGGATTCCCGGTAGGTCTGGTAATCTTCCTCGGAATGGCAGTTGTATGTGGAATTGTTCTTTACAATACAAAACCAGGACGTTACATCCTTTGCCTTGGATCCAACAGCGAAGCAGTTAGACTTTCTGGTGTAGATACCAAGAAATGGAACATGCTTGCATATGTAATCTGTGGATTCCTTGTTGGAATCGCAGCACTGTTCTTTGTAGCAACATATACAACCGTTCAGCCAGGTTATGGCGATCAGTACAACAACGAAGCAATCGCTGGTTGTGTAATGGGTGGTA
>OLOD01000007.1_pt1 | contig 171863 bp, 159 predicted proteins | sample 1671921 | NCBI WGS metagenome assembly OLOD01 (sample SAMEA3136626, study PRJEB25190) | human gut metagenome | biome: human gut; feature: human-associated habitat; material: faeces | place: Austria | collected 2013
GGAGCCTTACGGAAAGCTTCTCCTTGAGGAGAGGTGGCACGAAGTGACGGAGTGGTGGCTTTTTAGGGACGTCCCCTACTCTCCATATCTATTATCTTTTCAATATTATCTATTATCTTAGTCTACCAAAACGGGCGACCAATGGTCGCCCCTACGAATGTTACATTTATTTCTTATACAGCATATCAAGTTCATCTTTTGTCAATTCACGGACTTCGCCTTTTTCGAGTGATTTATCAAGTTTCAAATTACCGATTGCGACACGTTTCAGATACGTCACCGTTTTACCGACTCTTTCGCACATACGTTTTACCTGATGAAATTTACCCTCTGCAATTTCGATATAAACCTCATTCGGATTTTCCGTTATTTCAAGCTTTGCGCTTTTTGCGGTAAACTCTTTAAATTCCATACCGCCTGCGAATATTTCAACATCTTTTTCTTCCATAGGTTTATCAAGCACCGCGAAATATCTTTTATACACATCTTTTTTCGGTGATGTCATTTCATGAGCGAATTGACCGTCATTTGTGAGGATCAAAAGGCCCTCCGTATCTATATCAAGTCTGCCTACGGGATATACCTCAAAATGTGCGTATTCCTCCGGAACAAATTCGGTTACAACGGGATACTTCTTATCATAAACAGCACTTACGCACCCTTGCGGTTTATTTAGCATTAAATACACAAATTCACGATAAATCAATCTTTCGCCGTCAACCTCAACAATACTGTCTTCATCAGTCTGTTCCTCCGGCTTTTTACACACTTCACCGTCTATAAACACAAGACCTTGTTTTATTAGTTTTTTCACATCTTTTCTGCTTGCATATCCGCAGCCGGAAATATATTTATCTATACGCATATATAACTCCTTAAGCAAAAAGGACGGCATAATAAAGCCGTCCTTCAATTTTCAATTATAAATTACTGATTGTTTTCAGCAAGCTTTTCGTCGTATTCCATTGCAAGCTGTTCAATTTCGCCTGAAGCTTTCATTTCTGAAAGTGTTTCGTTAATCTTGTCAAGAAGTTCTGTGTTACCCTTCTTAACTGCGATTGCATATTCTTCTGTTTCAAATGCCTGTGGATCTTCAACAATCTTTAGACCGTTCTTTTCAGCAAGAGCCTTACCTGTTGCAGAGTCGATAACTACTGCGTCAAGCTTACCGTTCTTAACGTCTTGAACTATATCAATACCTCTGTTTGCTCTTGTAACCTTGTCTTCTGCAAGCTGTAAATCGTTTGTTACGATATTGTCGCCTGTGTAACCAAGAACAACGCCGACTGTCTTGTCATTCTTCAAATCTTCTGCACTTGTAATATCTGTGTTGTCAGGTGCAACAACGATAACCTGTGATGCAACATAGTATGGATCAGAGAAATCAACGCTTTGCTTTTTTTCGTCTGTAGCAGTCATACCTGCAACAACCATATCAACCTTACCTGTGCTTACAGATGCAACAAGTCCGTCAAATTCCATATCTTCAATTTGAAGTTCCTTACCTACATTTTCGGCAATCTTATTTGCAATAGCAACGTCAATACCGTCAAATTCTCCTACAAGACCTTGTGATGTTGTGTATTCAAACGGTGGGAATGCTGCGTTTGTACCCATAATCAACTTATCACTGCTTCCGCAACCTGCAAGTGCTGCCACTGCCATAACTGATGCAGCTGCCAAAGCTACTACTTTCATTAAACCCTTTTTCATTTTTTGTATCCTCCTAAAAAATCACTTATTTTTATATTTAACACATTCTGTGTTAGATAACTACTTTAAAACTTTGCTCAAAAATTCTTTTGTTCTTTCGTTTTTCGGATTGCTGAACACTTCGTCAGGAGTGCCTTCTTCAAGCACATATCCGCCGTCCATAAACAAAACTCTTGACGCAACTTCGCGTGCAAATCCCATTTCGTGAGTTACAACCACCATTGTCATACCACCGTCCGCAAGGTCTTTCATAACAGAAAGAACTTCACCGACCATTTCAGGGTCAAGTGCCGATGTAGGTTCATCGAACAACATTATATCCGGCTGCATTGCAAGTGCACGTGCTATTGCAATTCTCTGCTGTTGACCGCCCGAAAGCTGTGCGGGATATGAGTCCTCTTTGTCCGCAAGACCTACTTTATTCAAAAGCTCACGTGCAAGCTTTTCAGCCTCTGCTTTCGGCATTTTCTTAACCTTAATCGGTGCAAGAGTTATATTGTCAAGCACTGTAAGGTGCGGGAACAGATTAAACTGCTGAAACACCATACCCATTTTTTCACGAATTTTATTTACATTTGTTTTTGGAGCGGTAATGCTTTCGCCCTCAATGAGAATTTCACCCTCTGTCGGTACTTCAAGCAAATTAAGACATCTCAAAAATGTTGATTTACCCGAACCCGAAGGACCTATAACAACAACCTTTTCGCCTTGTTTTATGTGCTGGTCAATTCCCTTTAATACTTCTAAATCTCCAAAATGCTTTTTTAAACCGGTAACCTTTATCATCTCTTATCCGCCTTTCTCATACCTTTTTCAACTTTAGAAAGCAACGTACTTATAATCTTTATAACAACATAATATATAACTGCTATTGACAAAAGCGGTATAAGGTAATCATATGTAAGGCTCTGTACCTTTCTTGCCGCTCCGACAAGGTCGATATTCGCAATCATACCGATTACGGCTGTTTCTTTTATCAATACAACAAATTCATTACCAAGCGCCGGCAGAATATTTTTCATAGCCTGCGGCATAACAATGCTTGCCATAGTCTGTTTATGCGTCATACCAAGCGAACGTCCCGCCTCAGTCTGACCGATATTTACGGACAATATACCGCCTCTGACGATTTCCGCAATATACGCACCGCTATTTATACCGAATGCAATAAATCCGACTACCCACTTATCAATATGCACATTTGCAAAAATAACAAAATAAATTATAAGCAGCTGCACCATTGTCGGCGTACCGCGGATAATATCAATATAAATTCCCGAAACGGCTCTTAAAATCTTACTTTTTGACAGACGCATAAGTGCCATCAGAATACCGATTACCAAACCCAACAATACCGAGAAAAGAGATATTAAAAGCGTATATCCCAATCCACTAACAAACCACTGCCAACGTCCGTCTACCACAAATGTAGAGTTCAAGCGGTTTAACAAATCAACAACCCAAGCAGGCATATCTTCAACTCCTAATGTATTTTTATTTCAATACTCTATATAATATCAAAAATTGCCCTAAATATCAATACTTATTTGAAATTTTCTACATTTTGATGTATAACAATTCATTTTAGGATTGCAAAAAGGTTAAAATAATGATATAATATATATAAGACTGGTTTAGGGAGGGATATTATGAATAACGATATGTTCGGGAAATGCGGTATGACACAGTTTGTCGGTGTCGGCGTTTGCGATACAATCGGTCTTTATATCGCCAATATTGATGACGATTTAAGAAAGCAAATGAATATCCCTGAAAAGTTCCACGCGGTCGGTCTTATCGGTTCCCGTACAGGTGCGGGAGCACAAATTCAAGCCGTTGACGATGCGGTTAAAGCTACTTCGACAGAGGTTATCTCTATCGAAATTCCGCGTGATACAAAAGGCTGGGGCGGTCACGGAAACTTTATCATAATCGGCGGTGAAACACCTGCCGACGTTAAGAGAGCCGTTGAATTAGCGCTTGAATACATAGACATAAATGCCGGCGAAATATACATAAGTGAAGCAGGTCATATGGAATTCCAGTACAGTGCAAGGTGCGGTGAGGCTATCAACAAGGCATTTGATGTGCCGATAGGCAGACCGTTCGGCTTTGTATGTGCGTCACCTGCTCCGATTGGTATGGTAATCGCAGATATTGCGTTAAAATCTGCCGGTGTCGAATTGATAAAAACACTTCGTCCGGACAGCGGTACAAGCCATTCAAATGAAGTGATTATAATTTTCACAGGTGAGGCGTCAGCGGTTAAAACCGCCGTCACAGACGCACGTTCCGCAGGAATGCAGCTTCTGCGTTCACTCGGCTCTGAACCTTTGCCTGTAACAAAACCATATATTTAAGCTAACAAAAAAAATCACATCATATGATGTGATTTTTTGAATATTATGTTTTTTTATTTTGAAACCAGCACAAGCTCATCATTTTTTTCTATTATCGTACTTCCGACAGGAATAACGACATCATCACCGCGTTTTATCATAATCACAAGATAGCCGTCGGGAAATTCAATTTCAGCCATACTTTTTCCACGCCAATTTTTTCTGTTGTTCGCCGAAATCTCCCTAAAACGAACATCACCGTTTATTCCGTGTGACGGTGCACCGAGAATTATCGTATCACCCTCATATATTACCGTTTCACCGTTCGGAATAATCGTTTCGTCATTTCTGTAAATCGCCGCAAAAAGCATTTGCGGAGGAAGTGAAATATCCTTTACCGCACGGTCAATCCATCTGTTACCGCTGTCAATATTCAAGCGAATAAAATTAATTTCCGTTTCGTCCGAATAGTCGTTAAACGTTTTCAGTACAGAACCGGTCTTGTCAATCATATTCGTTTTACTTGCGACAAACGGAAGAAGCGACCCTTGCAGCGTAATTGAAAACAATACAACACAAAATGCAATATGGAAAACATCTTGCTCCATTGTCACACCGCCTACCATAGCCATTATTGCAAACACGATTGACGCCGCACCTCTGAGACCCGCCCACGATACAACAAGATATTGCGAAATTTTTGTTTTAAACGGTGCAAGCACTGTCGCAACCGCCAACGGTCTTGCAACGAATGTGATAAACAGTGCTATAAATATTGACGGCAACAGAACAGTTAATATTTTTGACGGGAACGACAAAAGTCCCAAAAGGAAAAATATAAGCATTTGCATAAGTCCGGTCATTCCGTCAAAAAAATGTACAAGTGATTTTTTGTTATGTATGTTCTGATTTCCCAAAACGATACCTACTATGTACGCACTGAGATAACCGTTTCCGCCGACCAATGTCGGCAATGCGTACGCAAGCACCGCCACTCCAAGCACAAACGCCGCATCAAAACCCGATGTATTAAAAGTGAAATGTTTCATAAACCATACTGCACCGAGCGCAATCAGAAAACCTATCAAAACACCGAAAACAATTTGTGCGGCTATACTGTAAACCATCTGCCCGACACTGTTTTCGCCCTTCATAAACGACAGAACTATAACGGTCAGCATATATGCAAACGGGTCATTACTTCCGCTTTCCATTTCAAGCATTGACGCAGTGTTATACTTCAAGTTAAGATTTTTTGAACGCAGTACCGAAAACACAGACGCTGCATCAGTAGAACTCATAACCGCACCGATAAGCATACTTTCGAGCAATTTTATTTTTAAAACAAAAAAACAAAACACTGTTGTAAGAGCCGCTGTGAAAATAACTCCCACGCTCGACAACAACAGTGCCTTTACTGCCACAGGTTTAGCCTCGCTTAATTTAGTGCCGAAACCTCCGTAAAACATAATAAATACAAGCGCAACAGAACAAATCTGTTCTGCAAAGCTGTAATTTTCAAAAGGAATTTTAAGTATTCCGTCCGAACCGAACACCATACCAAGTGCGATAAACGCAATAAGTACAGGCATTCCGATTTTGTTTGATAGCTTATTTGCAAGTACGCAAATTATAATAACAGCCGCTGAAAGCAACAGTGATATGTTAAACATAAATACCTCCTTAAATACTTTTTATAGAGTTATGTTAACATAAAACTGCCGATATTTCAAGCCTTAATTCTGTGTTTTTACAATTTTTTCAAGTCTGTTTATGATATATGCGATAGCACTGCCGTTGTTAGACGGTGCTAAGTTGTCCGCGATTTTTTTCACGCTTTCTTCTGCGTTCTCAACTGCATACGAAATTCCCGCTGTTTCCAACATTGAAATATCATTCATATTGTCACCGACAGCTATAATTTTGTTCTGCTCAATACCGATTTTTTTCGCCATATCAAGCATTCCCTTCCCCTTTGAAACTCCGTTCGCAACAACGTCAAGATACCTGTCACCGCTTCTGACCGCATAGCCGTTATCATATTCGGCTCTGTATATCGGCTCGTACTTGTCAAGCAGTTCTCTTTCACCAATCAAAAGCACCTTTATCCAAGGTCTTTGCCAAATTTCATCGGGTAAACTATAAACAACCTCATAGCTGCGTGTCAAAAATCGCTTTGTTTCCTCACATTCTCTGTAAACGTACACAATTTCATCACTGTACACTTCCAAACCTATTTGCGGAAAATCATCATATACACGCTTTATTGCCTGTTTTCTGTTTTCCTCAATAAATCGTTCAAATACCGCACAATCTTTTTCATAGTCATATATCTTCGCACCGTTATGTAATACCGCCGGTGCATTTATGTGCAAATTCGGCATATATGCACGAACCGCCTCAACCATTCTTCCCGTTGCGACAGTAAACCGTCCGCCGTTTTTTATGAAATAATCTATCGCTTGTCTGTTTTCTTCGGATATGGTGTGATCGTCATTAAGCAACGTTGCATCCATATCCGAAACAAGCAAATAATCCGAAAATTTACCTTGCATTATTTTTCCACCTTGTAAACCTTTATCCATAATCTCGGCATATCAATAAAATGAATACCGTCAGACGATTCAAGCAAGCTGTTATCGTCACTCGTTTGACATTTTAGTTTTCTCATACCGTATCTCGCAACATCTACACGTGCTCTTTCTTCTCTAGTACCCAGATTGGCAACAATAAGATATTTTTCATCATGATAACAACGTACAAAACCGTACACGTGTCCGACTTTATGAACACATTCAAAATCGCCGATTGAGAATGCCTTTGAACTGTTTCTCAATTTAATCATATTCTTATAGCGTTGTCTGATTCTTCCGTCCTTGTCAACTTCGTCAACATTATCCCATGGATATGTCTGACGGCAGAACGGATCGCCGTATCCCTGCATACCGATTTCGTCACCGTAATATATACAAGGCACACCCGGAAGCATCATCTGCAGTCCGACTACTAAAGTTGCTTTTTCCTTGGCAAGTTCAAGTGCATAACCGTCAAGTTTAAAGCTCGCCTGAAAATCTTTTGATATTTCGTGTCTTGACGGTGCATCACCCATACGGGTCATTATTCTTTCGACATCATGACTTGTTATTATATTCAAAAGCGAATAATAAGCAGGCGCAGGGTAATTTTCTTTAATGCTCATAAGACGTGCGTCAAATTCTTCAACGTCAATTCTTCCGCTTACCGCGTCAATCAACGCTCTGCGCATTGGGTAATTCATAACGGAGTCAAGCTCCTTACCCAAGAAATATTCACGTCTTTCACCGTAAGCGGACTTATTTGACGCGTCCTCCCAAACTTCACCTATAATAACCGCATCTTTATCGGCTTTCTTTACGTTTTCTCTAAGTTCTTTAACGAAAAATCCCGGTAATTCATCGACAACATCAAGTCGCCAACCCGACGCACCGTTCTTTATCCATCTTTTAACGATTGCCTCTTTGTCCGAAAGCAAATACTTACGACATTCTTCACTGTGTTCTTCAATCTGCGGAAGTGTCGTCATTCCCCACCATGATTCATACACATCAGGCCAATCCATAAATCTGAACCAAGTATAATACGGTGATTCTTTCGACTGATAAGCGCCTACGCTGTCGTATTCGCCGTATTTATTAAAGTAACGGCTGTTACTTCCGGTGTGGTTAAATACACCGTCAAGAATTATGCGTATTCCCATTTCTTTTGCTTTTGAACAAAGCTCTTTAAATGTTTCCTCATCACCAAACATCGGATCGATTGTTTCATAATCGCCCGTATCGTATTTATGGTTTGAGTATGCTTTGAATATCGGATTTAAGTAAATTACCGATATTCCCAAATCTTTTAAATACGGCAATTTTTTAATTACACCTTTCAAATTACCGCCGAAAAAGTCATTTGCTTTATACTCACCGCCAAATTGTTCGGCTTTATAAAATGGTTGTTCGCCCCAATTACGCTTTATTATATCTGTACGATTCCCTAAAAATTCTCCGTTTTCGTTGCCGTTGCAAAATCTGTCTACAAAAATTTGATACGCAATACCAGTTTTAAACCAATCCGGAGTTTTGTAATCTTCGTTATAAACAGTTATCTGATACGAATTACTCGGTGAATTAAAACACATTTCACCAATTCCGCCGAGTTGTTTTGAATTGTTGCCGTAATAAACCATACCTCTTTCGGTTTCAAGTTCAAAATAATACCAAACAAGTCCTGCTTTTTCAGGCATTTTCACGTTCACCGAATATATGCAGTGGTCACCGACATCAAAAATATACGGCATATCCTTTCGGACTTTGCCCTTGCCATCCTCCATATAGACAAGACGAACCGCCGACGGGATACCTGCGCCCGACACAGCCAAACGCAATCTGACTTCACCGCCGCAAGTCACCGCTCCGAAAGGAAATCTATAAAATTTTTCTCTGGAATTATGCTCTATATCCATATTTACCCCTTTATCGTAAAAGAAGTGACCTAAGTCACTTCTTTATTTTTATTATTTAATTGGTGTCAAGTGCCAAATGTTCTTATTGTAATCTTCAATAGTTCTGTCACTTGAGAAGAATCCTGCACTTGCAGTATTCAAGATTGCCTTTTCAATCCACTTATCTCTGTCTTGATAATCAGCAGACATCTTTTCTTGAGTCTTCATATATTCTTCAAAATCTCTGATTACCATATATGTGTCAGGGAATCCGTAGTCACCAAACAACAATGTCTGATACAAATCTCTGAACATTTGGTTGCTGCCCGGAACGATTGAACCGTCAACAAGCTGTTCAAGCGCGTGTCTTAGGCTTGCGTTTGATGAGTAGATATTTTTAACTTCATCAGTTCCCGCATACTTAACTCTTGCGGCAACTTCGTCAGCCTTTAGACCGAAGATATATATATTGTCTTCACCGACCTGTTCAAGCATTTCAACGTTTGCACCGTCAAGTGTACCGATTGTAAGCGCACCGTTAAGCATAAACTTCATGTTACCTGTACCCGAAGCTTCCTTACCGGCTGTTGAAATTTGTTCTGAAATATCAGCCGCAATGATAAGTTTTTCAGCGATTGATACGCTGTAATTTTCAAGGAATACAACTTTAATCTTATCCTTAACTCTCGGATCGTTGTTAATCATATCTCCGACTGAATTAATAAGCTTGATAATAAGCTTTGCTCTTTTATAACCCGGAGCAGCCTTTGCACCGAATATATATGTCTTTGGATAGTAATTTTCAGCATATACGTTATCTTCAATAATTCTGTTGTATTCTGCAAGAATATGAAGTACGTTCATCATCTGACGCTTATATTCGTGCAATCTCTTACACTGTACGTCAAAGATAGAATCAGGATTTACAACTATATCGTTGTGTTCCTTAATATATTGTGCAAGTCTAACCTTGTTATTACGCTTAATTTCAGCAAATTGCTTCTTGAATGCAGGATCTTTAGCATATTTCTTTAGCTTTGAAAGTTCTGAAGCGTCCTTGATCCAATTCTTACCTATCTTTGAAGAAATAAGCTCAGTAAGTTCCGGGTTACAGTTAGCAATCCATCTTCTGAATGTAATACCGTTTGTGATTGCATAGAAGTGGTCGTTATTCATATTATAGTAATCAGCAAAAATATCCTGCTTTAGAATATCTGTATGCAACTTTGAAACACCGTTTACTGCGAAACAGCTTGCAAGACACATATTAGCCATAAATATCTGATTATCAGAAATAATTGCCATATACTTATGCTTAGCTGAATCGTTAGGATAAACTTCGTTAAGTCTGATCATAAGACGTCTGTTCATTTCTTCAACGATCATATATACACGCGGAAGAATCTTTCTGAACATATCAAGCGGCCATTTTTCAAGAGCCTCGCTCATTACTGTATGGTTTGTGTATGCGAATACATGAGTTACGATGTCCCATGCCTCATCCCAACCAAGACCTTTTTCGTCCATCAACAAACGCATCATTTCAGGAATAGCCATTGTAGGGTGTGTATCATTGATATGAATAACGACCTTATCAGGCAATTTTGACCAATCTTGACCGTTTCTGTTTTCAAATTCTTTCAAAATCCACTGCAATGTTGCAGAAACAAGGAAATATTGTTGCTTTAATCTAAGTTCCTTACCCTCTGTATGATTATCTTCCGGATAAAGTACCTTTGAAATAACTTCTGCAAGTTCCTTTTCTTCAACGGCACGAACATAGTTACCGCTGTTAAATTCCTGCATATTCATATGGTCAGGAGATTTTGAACTCCACAATCTTAATTTATTTACAATTTTTGAATCATAACCGCAAAGAGGTACATCATAAGGCATAGCCAAAATTGTATGTGAGTTGTTGTAACGGCAAGTAAATTTACCGTCTACCCAATCAGTATAAACTTCACCGCCAAATTTAACTTCAACAGTTTCTTCAGGTCTTGCGATTTCCCACGCATTACCGTTATCAAGCCATGAATCAGGAAGTTCTGTCTGATAACCGTCAACAATCTTTTGTCTGAATAAGCCGTATTCATAACGGATTGTACAACCGTATGCAGGCAAATCCAATGTTGTAAGTGAGTCGATAAAGCAAGCTGCAAGACGTCCCAAACCGCCGTTACCAAGACCTGCGTCATTTTCAAGTTCGGCAATTTCAGGAAGTGAGTAACCCAAATCATTTAAAACGTGCTGATATTCTTCAGTCTGCATAAGGTTTAAAATGTTTGTGCAAAGAAGTCTGCCCATAAGGAACTCAAATGATAAATAATAAAGTTTTTTTGCACCCATCTTCTTTACAGTCTGATGAGATACGGCCCACTTTTCCATAATTCTGTCACGAACAGTAAGTGCGCATGCAGTATAAACCATATGAGGAGTTGCATCCTCCATAACTTTACCGAAATGTCTGTTTACCTTACCTACAATTTCCTTCTTCAATGCTTCTTCCGACGCCGTCAATTTTGTTGTTGCTGTTGTTTTTGTGTTTTTATTTTGTGCCATACTTTTAGCTTGTGCCATATTTATTTTACACCCCTTTAAAATTCTTCTTATTTCTTGCGAAGATTTCTTATCATTGGTTTATTTTACAGTCTTCTTTTGTGTCGTTTTCTTTGATGCCGTTGTCTTCGCCTTTGCACCTTCCTTAACCGTTTCGGCTTTAGTCGTTGTCTTTGCCGTCGACTTAGCCGATTCAGCCTTTTTAGGCTCTGCTTTAGTTGTTTCGGCTTTTACAGGTTTTGCAGACTCTGTTTTTTCTGTTTTTGCCGTCTTTGCAGGCTCTGCCTTCTTTTCCCCGGTCTTTGCCCCTTCTTTTGCAGGTTCTTCTTTTACCGCTTTCTTTGCAGTTGACTTAGCCGTTGTTTTTCTAGTTGTTGTTTTCTTAGCCGCTGTTTTTCTTGTTGTTGTTTTCTTCGTTGTTGTCTTTTTTGCCGCAGGGGCTTTTTTCTCCTCAAAAGGATTTTTAACTTCAACTATTTCAGGCTCTTTTGCACCGTCTGCCGCAGCCTTTGCAGCCACCTCGGCATCTGCCCTTATACTGTCCTCAAAAGTTTCCTTTTTTTCTTGTTTCTTTGTAGTTTTTGCGGCTGTCTTTCTGGCAGGCTTTTTCTTTTCAGGTAAATCATATATACCTGTAAGTTCTTGATACAAGTGAATATATTTATCAGCCGATACATTCCATGAGTAATCTACTGCCATACCGTTATCAACGATTTTCTTCCACTCGTCTTTTCTGTCATAGTAAATCTGCATTGCATACCAAATAATATTTATCATTTCGTCTGCATTGTAGTTTGCGAATGAGAAACCGGTTCCCTCGCCTGTATATTCATTATATGGAATAACAGTGTCTTTAAGTCCGCCTGTTTCACGAACAATCGGAACAGTACCGTATCTCATACTGATAAGTTGTGACAAACCGCAAGGTTCAAATCTTGACGGCATTAAAAATGCGTCACTTGCCGCATAAATTTTACGTGCCATATCATTTGAAAAATAAATTTGTGCCGAGAATCTGTCAGGATACTTCCAAGCATAATGTCTGAAAAGATTTTCATATTTTTCGTCACCTGTACCAAGTACAACTACTTGACAGCCACCGTTGCAAAGTTCCTCAATCTTGTAAGCTACAAGGTCAAAACCTTTTTGGTCTGTAAGACGTGATACAATACCAATCATCATCTTATCGGCATTCACTTCAAGACCTAATTCTTCCTGCAACTTTTTCTTGTTCTCAGCCTTTTTCTTGTGAACTGTTTTTGCTGTATAGTTTTGATAAATAGACTGATCTGTATTCGGATCCCAGTCAATATAAGAAATACCGTTTACTATACCCAAAAGGTCGTTCTGTCTTGCACGAAGAAGATTGTGAAGTCCCTCTCCGTATTCTTCTGTTGTGATTTCGTTTGCGTAAGTTGAACTTACCGTAGAAACCTTGTTTGCATAAACCATACCGCCCTTTAACAAGTTTGCATCCTTGTAGAATTCAAGCTTGTCGGAAGTAAAGTAATAGTCGCTTATACCCATTGCGTCCTTAATCTTGTTGAAATCCCATCTTCCCTGGAACTTCAAGTTATGAATTGTCATAACAGTCTTGATACCCTGATAGAACGGATTATCCTGGAACGTATCAAGGAATACAGGTATCGGTCCTGTCTGCCAGTCGTTACAGTTAATAACGTCCGGTCTGAAATCTATTGTCGGTAAAATTGACAATACAGCCTTTGAAAAGAATATAAACTTTTCACAATCAAGGTGTATAAAGTCATAAGGCTTATCGCCGTTAAAGTAAAACTCATTGTCTATAAAATAGAACTTACAGCCGTTATACTCCAACTCGAAAACACCGACATACTGTTTTCTCCAAGCCATATCGATATAGATATGGTCAATATATTTCATCTTGTCCTTATATTCTTGCGGTATACAGTTGTACAGCGGTAAAATCACTCTTGCGTCAACGCCTTTTTCGTTAAGCGCTGCAGGCAAAGAACCCGCTACATCACCAAGACCTCCTGTTTTAACAAAAGGTGCCGCCTCCGAAGTAGCAAATAAAACTTTCATAACAAATTATTCCTTTCTATATGCTTAAATCTTATCTCTATAAGAATTATTTGTCAATAAATATTCTTAAATTCCGTAAAACTTCAACAGAACTGCTCAAATTTTGAACAGTTCTATTATATATTTGTCATTAAAATCTTTATTATTAAATCTTCGTTCCTTTTGATATTGCAAGAGGATAGCTCTCTTGTCCTATAAGTTTTCTTCCTTTTGTTATATCAACTTCCTTATCAAATACAACATGACTAAGTTCAACGTCCTCTTCAATCACAGAATCCTGCATGATGATTGAATTTTTAATGACCGCACCCTTTGCGACTTTTACACCTCTTGAAAGTACACTGTTAATTACAGTACCCTCAATTACACAACCGTCTGAAATAAAGCTGTTCTGTACAGATGCGTCACTTCCGTATTTAGTCGGCGACTGGTCTTTTGTCTTTGTGTAGATAGGATTTTTAGAATTAAACAATTCACGTCTTATGTCCGAATTTAAGAAATTCATATTATTTCTGTAATATGCTTTAAGTGAATCAATCTTATCAGTATAACCCGTATACTCATATCCGTAAATTCTAAGGCCTGTCATTTTCTTGACAAGTGCGTCCTTTACGAAATCTCGGTCGCCCCTTGCACTGCATTCGTCAACGATACTTTCAAGCAAAGCCTTTTCCATAACGTAAACGTCCATACTTGCCAAACTCGACTTTGGATAATACGGCTGAACCTCAATATCTGTAATACGATTTTCCTTGTCAAGTTCAAGCGTTGTAAATCTTGAAATTTCTCTTTCAGGCATACCTTTCATATCTTTATAAAGAATTGTAACGTCTGCCTGACTTTCGATATGATTTTTTACAACTTCTTCAAAGTCAATATTGTAAATGCTGTTACCGAGCGACAATATTACATATGTCTGCTGACTTCTGTGAATAAAGTCACTTATACCTGCAAGTATATCTATATTACCCTTTATTGAACCGTATGATACCTTTTCCAGATTTGGAGGAAGTATATTAAGTCCCCAATTCTTTCTGTCAAGGTCCCAAGGCTTACCCGATTTAATGTGATCCATCAAAGATGAGTAATTTGCTTCTGTCGCAACACCGATATTTGTTATACCCGAGTTTGCCATACACGAAAGCACGAAATCTATTATTCTGTATCTTCCTGCGATAGGAAGTGCTGAATTTGCTCTTATATCTGTAATCGGAGGTATTCTGTCATTACTTGTCAGAATAATACCCATAGTATCTCTTCTCATTGGCTCTGTCCCCTTTCCTATGCTTCTACCATACTGCCCTTGCAAATATCTTCTTCAACGCCGACTTCGGCACCGCTTTCGATAAGAACAAGATCATTGGTACACAATTTTGATGCGTATTTGTTATCGTCCGAAGAATTAACTCCGACTTTAGCACCGTCACCTATAACTGCGTCTGCACCTATAACAGCTTTTTCAATTACAACATTCTTTCCGATTTTTGCACCCGGCATAATTACCGAATCACTGACAACACTGCCTTCTCCGAGTTCAACGCCGCCGAAAATAACCGAATGCTTTATTTCGCCGTCAATAAAGCAGCCCTCTGTTACGGTTGAATTTGTTATCTTAGCATTTTGTCCAACATAATGAGGAGCAAGTGCCATATTTCTTGAATAGATACTCCAACTTCTGTCGTTTAGATCAAACTTAGGTGGTTGGTCAACAAGATCCATATTTGCCTCCCACAAGCTATGAATTGTGCCGACATCTTTCCAATAGCCCTCAAATCTGAATGATACCATCTTTTCGCCGTTTTCAAGCATTGTAGGAATTATATTCTTACCGAAGTCATTTGCAGAACTTGGGTCACGTTCGTCAGCCTCCAAATACTTTTTAAGCACTTCATATGTAAATATGTAAATACCCATTGACGCAAGATTACTCTTAGGCTCTGCCGGTTTTTCTTCAAAGTCTGTGATAGTACCCTCTTCGTCAACGTTCATTATACCGAATCTGCTTGCCTCCTCCCAAGGTACAGGCATTACGGCAATAGTTACAGCCGCACCCGATTCCTTGTGTGCCTTCAGCATTTCGCCATAGTGCATTTTATAGATATGGTCGCCTGAAAGTATAAGAACGTTTTCAGGTTTAAAGCTTTCAAGAAAACTTAAGTTTTGATAAATGGCATTTGCCGTACCTTTATACCATTCACCCGCTTTTGCACTTTGGTATGGAGGAAGTACATAAACACCGCCATGACTTCTGTCCAAATCCCAAGGGTTTCCGTTACCGATATATCTATTTAGTTCCAACGGTTGATACTGTGTAAGAACACCTACCGTATTAATTCCTGAATGTACACAATTTGAAAGCGGAAAATCTATGATTCTGTACTTTCCGCCGAAAGGCACTGCCGGCTTAGCAACATTTTTTGTCAACGCACCAAGTCTTGAGCCTTGACCGCCTGCAAGTATCATTGCAACGCAATCCTTTGATACCATAAAATCATCTCCCTATAATTTTTCTGATTAGATTTTTATTAAAACCGACTATTTAGCCGATTTATTTGTCCTTGTTGATGTTTTTTTCGCAGCGGTCTTTGTCGCGGTTGTTTTCTTAACCGCCGCTTTTTTAGCCGTTGCACTTTCGGTTTTGTCTGTTGTTTTTTTAGCAGTTTTTGATGCAGTCGTTTTCTTTTTGCTTGCCGCAGCTTTGTCCGCCGGCTTTTTCTTTAGGAACATAACCGAATTGCCGTCGATAGCAACTTCAATAGTGTACATCATATCTGAGAACTGCATATTCTTTGTTTTGTATACTTTCTTTGTAATACGTTTGTTTCCGCCGTACTTGACAGCACTCGAATGGAATACTACTTCATATTCGCCTGCAAGCGGAACACCGATTTTATATATCGGTCTTTCGACAGGTGTGAAGTTTGCAACCACGACAACATTATCAGCCGCGTGTCTGCCGCGTCTTATATAGGAAAGAACACTGTTTTCACTGTCAGCCTCATTAACCCATCTGAAGCCGTCCCAACTTGTGTCAAGCTCCCATAAAGCCTTGTTTCCCATATAGAAATGGTTAAGGTCTTTTACATACTGATGCAATCTCTTATGCTTATCTATTTCAAGTACGTTCCATTCAAGTTGGTCGTCATAACGCCACTCAAGCATTTGACCGAATTCACCGCCCATAAACAACATTTTCTTTCCCGGCATTGTCATATAATAGCCGAGTAATGTTCTGTATGCCGCAAATTTTTCGTCATACTCACCGAACATCTTGTTAAGCATAGAGCCCTTGCCGTGTACCACTTCATCATGTGACAAAGGCAAAATATAATTTTCGGAATAAGCATACATCATCATAAATGTAAGCAAGCTGTGATTGTCCTTACGGAAGTACGGATCCATACCCATATAACGAAGTGTATCGTTCATCCAGCCCATATTCCACTTGTAATTAAAACCAAGTCCGTCATTTTCAGGCGGTGCGGTTACAAGCGGCCAAGCCGTAGATTCTTCCGCAACCATCATAAAGTTAGGGAATTCCGTACCCATAATCTTGTTAAGTTTTTTTAGAAAATCAACCGCCTCAAGATTACCGTTTCCGCCGTATTCGTTCGGAACCCACTCACCGTCATTTCTCGAATAATCACGGTATAGCATTGAAGATACCGCATCAACTCTTATTCCGTCAATGTGATACTGTTCTGCCCAGAAATACGCCGATGAAATAAGGAATGAAACAACTTCGCTCTTTGAATAGTCAAAAACCATTGTTCCCCAATCCTTATGCTCACCCAATCGCGGATCGGCATATTCATAAACAGGAGTTCCGTCAAACATTCTCAGTCCGTGCGCGTCACGCGGAAAATGAGCAGGTACCCAGTCCATTATAATTCCGATATGATTTTTGTGACACTTATCTATAAGATATTTCAAATCTTCACTTTCGCCGTATCTTGTCGTAGCTGAGAAAAATCCCGTTACCTGATAGCCCCAGGAGCCGTCAAACGGATATTCGGTGATAGGCATAAGCTCTATATGCGTGTAACCCATTTTCTTAACATAAGGAACAAGCTCGTCCGCCAGTTCACGATACGTATAAAAGCTTCCGTCATCATGTATTTTCCATGAGCCGATGTGAATTTCGTATATATTCATAGGCTCCGTCAAAGTGCTGTTTTTACCGCGTGCACTTATCCAAGCCTTATCGCCCCATTTGTAATTATTTGAAATATCCTTTGTTACGGACGCAGTACCCGGTCGCAGTTCACTCTTTACAGCATACGGATCGGCTTTGTAATAAGTTTCTCCGTCCTCAGCCTCAATGGCATACTTATACAGCATTCCTTCTTCTATATCTGTAAAAAAGCCATACCAAACTCCGCTTGTTTCTATCCTTTCAAGCATTTTGTCATAGCCGTTCCAACCGTTGAAATCGCCCACGACTCTAACATTTACGGCTTTAGGTGCCCAAACGGCAAATCTCCAACCGTCAACGCCGTCTATTTTGACTTTATGTGATCCAAGCATTTCATATGACTTAAAATTGTCACCGGAATTAAATAAGTACGTTTGAAAACGACTTATATTTGCCCAGGTCTTTTCTTCTGTCATATATTTCCCTCCCTTTTCAGTAAATTAAAATATACATATTTCCTTACTGATTTATCTTGTTGTAACTATTATATCACACTTATTTTTGTTAGTAAAGACCATAAGTAAATAATTTTTTTAAATTTTTTTGTGCTATTTTACATAAAATTTACGTTTACGACGTTTTTACGCAATTTCCAGTCTTATTTTACAGAAAAAAATACTTTCATATTAATAATACACCTTGACAGAATGCACAAAATAGTATAAAATATAATTGCTTAATATTCTTTAAAAATAAAATTTTTCTGTATACTATACTTTTATATGTAATCCCAATACTTAAAATGGAGCCGTCTTAAGGTAGACTGCTCTTGTATGATTACAAATCACTATGGTACTTTACCTGCATCTGTTTCATAGAGGTTTATGAAGTATTCAGTTGTATAGGACGCAGTCATTTTAAGAAGTCCCCCATTATTAAGCGTTGGTAAACTTTTTATGGGGGTGTTACTGATTAATACAGTATTATTAATTGTAATGATAATCGTTGCAATCGTATTATGTGTTATAGGCGTCATTGTTGGTTTCAACTTAGGCGTTGCACACAGAAAGAAAATTGCTGAGGCCGAATTCGGCAGTGCCGAAGAAAAAGCCAAGTCTATTGTTAAGGATGCCGAAAAGGCTGCCGACGCCAAAAAGCGTGAACTGTTGCTTGAGGCTAAAGAAGAAAATCAAAAACTTCGCGCAGACTTTGACGCAGAGGTTAAGGAACGCAGAAATGAACTTAATCGTCAGGAACGCAGAATTAACCAAAAAGAAGAAAACTTAGACAAGAAAACAGATAATTTAGAGAAAAAAGAACAGACTTTAAGTCAAAAACTAAAGTCACTTGAATCTAAAGAAAAAGAAATAGCAGAAATCAAAGAACAACAAATGGCTCTTATTGAAAAGATTTCAGGTCTTACCGCCGAAGAGGCTAAGACTATCTTATTAAAAGATGTTGAAAATCAAACAAAGCATGAGGCAGCCATGATGGTTAAAGAAATTGAGCAAGAGGCAAAGGAGAACGCGGAAAAGAAAGCAAAGAACATAGTTTCTTTGGCTATTCAAAAAGTTGCCGCCGATCACGTTGCCGAAACCACCGTTTCTGTTGTTAATCTTCCAAGTGATGAAATGAAAGGCCGTATAATCGGTCGTGAAGGACGAAACATCAGAACCATTGAAACTCTTACAGGCGTTGATTTAATCATCGACGATACTCCTGAGGCAGTTATTGTTTCAAGTTTCGATCCTATCAGACGTGAAGTTGCACGTCTTGCACTTGAGAAGCTTATCGTGGACGGACGTATTCATCCGGCACGCATTGAGGAAACAGTTGAAAAATCTCGTAAAGAGGTTGAATCAATCATCAAGCAAGAGGGCGAAAGCGCTACATTTGAAACAGGTGTACACGGTCTTCACCCTGAACTTATCAAATTGCTTGGTAAACTTAAATTCAGAACAAGTTACGGTCAGAACGTCCTAAAGCATAGCATTGAGGTTTCGCATCTTGCGGGCGTTATGGCAGGTGAACTGGGCGTCGATGTCGCACTTGCAAAACGTGCAGGTTTACTTCACGACATCGGTAAAGCAGTTGACCATGAAGTCGAAGGCTCTCACGTTACTATCGGTGCAGATATTGCAAAGAAGTATCGCGAAAACAAGGATGTTGTACACGCTATTATGGCTCACCACGGTGACGTCGAGGCACAGACAATCGTTGCCTCTTTAGTACAGGCAGCCGATGCAATATCCGCAGCACGTCCGGGAGCAAGACGTGAAAATCTTGAAACCTACATCAAGCGTTTACAAAACCTTGAAGAAATTGCAAACAGTTTCGACAGCGTTGAAAAGTCATTTGCTATTCAAGCCGGTCGTGAAATCAGAATTATGGTCAAACCTGAAAAGGTCAACGACGAAGGTATGATTCTTGTAGCAAAAGAAATTGTTAAACGTATTGAAAGCGAGCTTGAATATCCGGGTCAGATTAAAGTTAGTATGATTCGTGAAACAAGAGCGGTTGATTACGCTAAATAAGCTTGCATTACTTTGAAAAATTTGGGGTTATTACAGAGCGTAAATATTTATGACTTTGATACTTTGCGATAAAGGCACTGTATAAGCCGTTTATGTTTAGCTTCTACCCGTTCTGTAATACTCCTTTTTTTATTTATTTTGAACGAAAATTTATTTTAATTTTAGATATATTATACAGTTTTACACGTCCTGTCCGCCCACGATAAGACAGTGTTATAAATAAATCTGCGGGCAGAAAGGCTATGGATTTTATTATGAAAATTCTATGTATCGGAGATATTGTCAGCCGTATAGGACGCGATATGCTCTTTAAATATGTTGACGATATGAAATATCAGAAAGGTATTGACTTAGTTATCGCAAACGGTGAAAATGCCACCCACGGCAGAGGTCTTGCCCGCAACGCATATGACGAGCTTATTCGTGCAGGAATTGACGTTATCACTATGGGTAATCACACTTGGGACGCAAAAGAAGTTGTTGATATTATGCGTAACGAGGGAAATGTAATCCGTCCGGCGAATTACAATAAAAAGTGCCCGGGTGAGGGAAGTATCGTTTTTACCGCAAAAAACGGTGTTAAAGTCGGAGTTGTAAATCTTATCGGCAGAACATATCTTGACCCCGCAGACTCCCCTTTCGACGCTGCCGAACGCGAGGTTGCAAAATTAAAGAAATCAACCAATATTATAATAGTAGATTTTCATGCAGAGGCAACAAGCGAAAAACTTGCTATGGCATATTTCCTTGACGGCAAAGTTTCAGCCGTATTCGGAACGCACACACACGTTCAAACAGCCGATGAAGTCATTCTTCCGAAAGGTACGGGAAATATAACCGACCTCGGAATGACAGGTCCTCAAATATCGATACTCGGCAGAGAGAATAATGCAATAATAAAAAAATTTATTACAGGTATGCCTCAAAAGTTTGAAATTGCGAACGGAAAAGGACAATTTTGCGGTTGTATTTTTGACATTGACGAACAAAGCGGTTTGTGTACGGACATTGAAAGAATTTTTATTCGTGAAAAATAAGTCAAGTAAAAAAAGCACATCATTTTAGTTAAAATTTGATGTGTTTTTTTAGTGATTAATCCGAATTTATGTTTAGCTTTTATTGTTTATTGACTTTGATAATTCGGTGTGATATGATTATTTTATAATAGTTTAAGGGGAGATAAGTATGAAAAAATTTTTAGGAATGTTTCTTGCCGTATCAATCGTTTTGAGCGGAATAGGCGCATTCGCCGAAACAGCGTCACCTGCACCGACAGAAACACCGCAAGTAACAGTAGAGCCTACCGTTTCACCGGGAACAACGGTTGAGCCGACAGAAACAGCAGCAACAACACCGGCCGCAGAGCCGACAGTTAAGCCGACTTCAACGCCGACAATATCGGAGAACGAATTATCAACACAATTTGTTCTTAATATTGACATCACATCGCATAAGTACATAATACCTAACGACGTAACTGTCGAACTTTACAGCAGTTCCGATGAATTACTCGGTTCAATTACCGAAAACGTATCTCAGGATACTTCTTCGCTAAATCTTATATTCAACGTTCCGCAATATCGTATGGGCGAAAAATTCAAGGTAAAGCTTGTTTCGGGACTTCGTTCATTGAAATATTACGATAAAAAGATTGAACCTGACGGCATTCTTGAAGTTCAGACGTACGGATATTTGAACGAAAACGGCGAATATGTACAAAATAACGGTTGTGCAATGAACGGTAATCCGAATTACGATAAAGAACTTTGTATGTATGTAAGCGGTAACTTTCTTCAAGACATTTCACCGCGTGCAAGAATAGTTGACGGTGTCGCAATGATGCCTGTTCGCGCAATTGGTGAGGCAATGGGATTAAAGGTTACATACGACCCTAAATATGACAGCGTAGTTTGCAGCGTCGGTTCAGACCAAGTTATTTTTAACGCAAACAGTGCATATACAACAATTTTCGGAAACGATACATACGCACCTCACGCAACGGTTTATATCGAGGGTTCTCTATTTGTTCCTGTAAGAACACTTGCCGAATCGTTTAATTCAAGTCTTGATGTTCTTGATTTCGACGACCACCTTGATATTATCATTGGTGAATCTCCTATGGTTAAAGAATATCGCAACAGAACACCTGTAAACAAGAACGGTATTACAAGCCGTACAAATTATCTTGTATGGGTTTCAAAGCACGAATATAAGGTAAGAGTATATCAAGGCTCACAATATAATTGGGAACTTCAAAAAGAATTTCCTTGTGCATTAGGTGCATGGAATACGCCTACCATCACAGGTCAATTTGAATATATCGAACGCACAGAATGGGATTATCCAAGCTACTATGTAGGTCCTGTACTTCGTTTCTATAACGGTTATGCACTTCATTCAACATTGCTTTACTATAACGGTACAGAATATGACGGACGTGTCGGCGTAAATATTTCTCACGGTTGTGTACGTCTTCACCCAAGCGATATTAACTGGATTGCAAATACAATTCCGTTCTATACAAGAATTTATATTACAGAATAATATCAAAAAAGCAAGCTGAAATCAGCTTGCTTTTTTATTAGCCGTTCACATAAAATTCTCCGACCATTTCAATCGCTTTAAATGCCTCAAGATAAAACGGTGTTGCCAAAATCCAGTCGTGTACCATTTTTTCACCCTCATAAAATTCCAGCTCCGTACCGTATGCCGCCATCAACTTTGTTTTTAACTTTCTGCAATCGGGATTTAAAATTTCATGAGTTCCTGTCAAAAGAAATATTTTACCGAGATTATCCATTCTTCCGAATATAGGTGAAAGCACAGCATTTTTAGCGTCACCGTTTCCAATATATCTCTCCGCCGCGTGGTACAGGCAATCCATCGTCAAAAGCGGATCGCGTTCCGCCGCCTCCCCTATTTTCGGATTGCTCATAGTCAAGTCAACCCATGGTGACATTAAAACTGTCTTTTTCGGAAACGGTATTATTTTTTCATCACGCAATATCTGCAAAACTGCCAATGCCAATCCACCGCCTGCACTGTCACCGAACAAATAAAATTCATCACCGTAATTTTTAATTGTAATCTCTCTGTATGCTTTCATTACGATTTCGTGTGTTTTTTCATATGTATGCTCGGGTGCAAGCGGATAGTCTATAAAAGTCACTTTCAATCCGTACATCTTCACAAGTTCTTCAATAATTCTTCTGTGAGATGCTGTCGCCTCTGCGACATATCCTCCGCCATGCAAAAATATAACGTGTCCCCCATTTGTTTTTTTGCCGCTTACTGTTATAACATTAAATCCGTCCACATTCCATTCATCTGTTATAAACCCTTTAAATTTATCTGCCCTCAATTCACCGTTGTTTCTTTCGGGATTGTCGAAATTCTTTTTTATGTTCTCCGACATTTTCATCGTTTCTGCACCGTTTAATATTAAGTCCGCCAATAATTTCATATAATATCTCCATAAGTGTTTTTGTTTAGTATACATTTTATAAGTGATTTTGTCAAGAGAATGTTTAGTGTCCCCATAAAATCAAGGCGACCAATGGTCGCCCCTACGAATTTCAATAATTATCAACTAAATATTTGTAGGAGCGGTCATCGGCCGCTCACAAGGTTTATTCATATTTACCGCACATCAAAAGGGACACTAAATTTTAGTGTCCCTTTTACTTAACAATCTTTCTTTTGATATTCCTTAATCAACAATGCACGAACATAACCTCGCGACTTATCTGTCGAATCAATATAAAAACCTCTGCCGTAATAAAAACGAATAAGCGATGTAATCTTTGAGCCTGTATGCAACTGAATTTGAGTTACACCCTTTTTAACCATTATTTTATCAACAAGATTCATTATTGATTTACCGATACCGTTATTTTGACTTGTAACCTTTACCGCAAAACGTGACAAATATGCAGTTTTATCGGGAAACACCTCAACTCTCACACTGCCGACAGGCTCACCGTCCGACAATGCAAGCAATACAACTTTTGTATCTATATCTTTTTTCACATCATTATACGATTCTTCAAGTGCCGCAAGATTTTCAACGCCTGACATCTGCTGATATTTAACAAATGCCTCACGCGTGATATTCATAATTGCGGGTATATCATCATAATTAGCCAAACGCACTTGAAATAATGACTGATAATCACTTTCCATTACTATAACCTCCGATTATCCCATCAATGTTGCCATAACCGCCTTTTGAGCGTGAAGTCTGTTTTCGGCCTCGTCAAAAATAACAGATTGAGGTCCGTCTATAACTTCTTCTGTAACTTCAAAACCGCGATATGCAGGCAAGCAGTGCATAAATACAGCGTCATCTGCGGCATTCTTGAACAATTCACCGTTTACTTGATACGGCATAAATATCTTTTGTCTTTCTGCCTTTTCAGCCTCTTGTCCCATTGATACCCATGTATCTGTATAAACTACATCTGCATTTTTAATTGCCTCAACCGGATCTGTTGTCAAAATTAATTCTTTTCCCGACTTCTTGAAGTCGTCCTTTGCGTTTGCAACCACTTCCGCGTCACACTGATAATTTTCAGGTGTTGCGATTGCACAGTCCATACCTGCCTTTGCACAGCCGTACATAAGCGAATGTGCCATATTATTACCGTCACCGATATATGCAAGTTTCAAGCCTTCAAGCTTGCCCTTATGCTCATATGTTGTCATAAGGTCTGCAAGCACCTGACATGGGTGAAGCAAGTCTGTAAGTGCGTTGATTACAGGAATATTTGCATGTTCTGCAAGGTCCAAAACATCTTGATGTGCGTAAGTACGAATCATAATACCGTCAAGCATTCTTTCCAAAACCTTTGCAGTATCGTAAATTGATTCGCCGCGTCCAAGCTGAATGTCGTTTGACGATAAGAACAACGGATAACCGCCAAGTTGAGTCATACCCACTTCAAATGATACTCTTGTTCTTGTTGATGATTTTGTGAATATCATACCAAGTGTTTTACCCTTTAAAATATGATGTTCAATTCCGCTTTTCTGTTCCCTTTTTAATTTTAAACCAAGCTCCAAAAGTCCTTTTACTTCTTCTGAAGTTAAATCGTGTAAACTGATTAAATCTTTCATTTTATAATTCCTCCAATATACTGCTTAATGTATTAATAAACAAGTCGATGTCTGTTTCTTTTATAATTAACGGCGGTGCAATTCTGATTGTGTTGCCGCCACAAAGACTTGTAAGCATTTTATTTTCAAACAACTTATTAAATACAGTCTTAGCTATGCTGTCCTCCAACTGAATACCAATCAAAAGACCTGCATTTCTGACATCTGTAATTTTATCCGAATATTTATTTTGAAGTTCTGTAAGTTTTTCTTTAAAATACTTACCCATCTTACCTGCATTTTCAACAAGATGTTCCTTTTCAAAAATATCAAACACAGCCAATCCTGCCGCCGTTGCGAACGGATTACCGCCGAATGTTGTTCCGTGGTCACCCGGTTCAAATGCAGACGCAACCTTTTTGCCCGCACATACCGCACCAATCGGAATACCGCCGCCAAGTGCCTTTGCCGAAGTGAAAATATCCGGTTCAACGCCGTACATTTGATGTGCAAAAAGATAACCTGTTCTGCCCATACCGGTCTGTACTTCGTCAAAAATAAGAATAATATCTTTCTCGTCGCATAGCTTTCTAAGCTTTTCAACGTATTCCTTATCCATCGGATGAACTCCGCTTTCACCTTGAATAAGTTCAATCATAATTGCCGCAGTTTTATCAGTAACCGCGTCCTCAATCGCTTTAAAATTATTAGGCTCAACCTGCTTGAAACCCGGTGTCAACGGTCTGTACGGCTTTTGATATTTTTCCTGGCCTGTAGCCGCAACGGTTGCAAGAGTTCTGCCGTGGAATGACTTATCAAGCGTGATTATCTCATACTTATCCAAACCTTTTTTATAATAATAAATCTTTGCAAGTTTGAATGCACCCTCATTGGCCTCTGCACCGCTGTTTGCGAAAAACGCTTTTTCCGCACAAGTATTTTCAACAAGCTTTTGTGCAAGCTTTGCTTGATTTTCTATATAATAAAGACTTGATGTATGCACTACTTTATCAAGTTGATTTTTAAGTGCGTTTATAAAATCTTTGTGTCCGTGACCCAACGCATTTACGGCAATTCCGCCAAGAAAATCGTAATATGTATTACCCTTGTCGTCAAACAGTTTCATTCCCTCACCCTTTTCAAAGCATACAGGAAGTCTGTCGCCGAAAGTATTCAAATAATATTTTTTATCTAATTGTATAACTTCATCAAGCATTACTAACCCTCCAAAATTTCAAATACGTTTATGATTATACTCCTTTTTGAATAAAAATGCAAGTCTTTTTGACAAAAAAGTTTAAATCATATAAAAACAGTGCATAAATATTCATTGCGTATGAATATTTATGCACTGTACTGAATAATTAATCAGTTTTAATCATATAAATTCATCTATTGCGTCCTCGTAATCGTCAAGAGAATGTGCGCCGACAATCTTCTTAACAGGTTTGCCGTCTATAAATAAAATTACAGTCGGTATTGAAACAATAGCATTTTGAGCGGCAAGCTCGCCTTGATCGTCAACATTAACCTTGCACACCTTGACTTTACCGTTGTATTCCTCTGCAATTTGAGAGATTATAGGCGCAACCATTTTGCAAGGTCCGCACCAAGAAGCCCAAAAGTCAACAAGCACAGGCATATTTGACTTTATAACTTCACCATCATAGTTTTCCTTTGTCAATTCGATTTCCATTTGTATTTCCTCCTCTATGAACTGTGTTATTTATATGACGGGATTGTTGTAAACACTCTGTTTACAGCACCGGATTCATACACGCTCTTTTCGGAAAATCCCGTTTCTGTGTGTGTATATTGCTTTATTGTTGTTCCCGCACCGGTGAAAACATATACATTTATATTTTTCGTACCGTTGTCGTTTTCGGCAACATCGTAATAAACACTTCCGTTACTTACATTTTGGTCAAACAATGTATAATATCCGCCGTTACCGTCCGATACTTCAAGCACCCACTTTTGACTGTCGTCCCAAATAAATTCATCACCGTCTTTTTGTGCGGAAGTGTATAATGTAAGTGCACCGTTATCGGTTGTGTTGCTCGATGATTCAACTGTACTCCACGTTGAATCAACTGCTGACTCATTCGATTTATTTATTATTCTTACATCCTCTTTCGGTTCAGGCACATCTTCCGACGGCTTACTCTCAGGTTCAGCACTTTCTGAAGGCTCATTGCTCTCTTTCGGCATATCGAGAATATTTTTAGGCAGTGCCGATACGATACTGCTTTGTTTTGCTCTCTGCCCTGCCACATATCCGCCGCCGACAAGTATAACGGCAGCCAATATACAGCATATCGCTTTAATTACTTTCTTCATCCCTCTTCCTCCTTAATATCAACATATTTTTTATCAATCTTTTCACAAACCGCTCCTGCATTCGTCATATTGATTATTTCCGCAATAACTTTATCGGTCGTATCAATCGGACACGATATGATAAAAGTAACCTCATCTTCGTAAATAGTGTCCTCAAGCAAATATCCCTTAGTCATAATCTCATGTTGCATTTTTCCGAGCAAAGAATAATCAACTTTTACAGAAACTATATCGCAAAGCTTTCTTATAACTATTTCCGACTCAATCAGTCCCTGTTTTGCCGATGCTCCGTAAGTATGTACAAGTCCGCCCGTTCCGAGAAGTGTACCGCCGAAATAACGCGTAACCACCACAACCACATCAACTATCCCGGATTTACGGATTGCGTCAAGAACGGGCATTCCTGCCGTCCCCGACGGTTCGCCGTCATCACTGTAACGAAAAATATTATTTTCGTCAATCACATATGCGTAAACATTATGCGTTGCATCCGAATACTTTGAACGCATTTCATTCAAAAACGCAAGTGCGTCATCTTCATTGTCAACAGGTTTTACATTTGCAATAAATTTTGATTTTTTCTCTATAAGCAGTGACTGCGACTGCTTTTTTACCGTTTTGTATACGTCTTTTTTTGACATTTTACAAAATATACTCCCTTATTTTATCATACATTTGAGCGTCTACCATAAGCTCCATTACAGTGCCGTTTTCGCCGTATTCTTCTGATATTACTTTTTGATTTTCATGAAGTTCATTCACAAGCGAACCTGCACTGTACGGTATGCAAGCCTTAACTTTCTGCTTTTTACCCGGTGCGGTGTCGGCTATCGCTTCAATCAATTTATCAATATTTGTTCTGTGCTTGGCACTTATATATACGCACTTGTCACTCTTTAAATTAGTTATCGGATAATCTTCAAGCCTGTCACACTTATTAAACACCGCCACAACCGGCTTACCGACCGCACCGATGTCAGACAAAACTTGTTCCACGACTGTGATTTGATTGTCCATTTCTTCCCCCGACGCATCAATGACGTGTAAAAGCACATCTGCCACAACCGATTCTTCAAGTGTTGATTTAAAAGCCTCAATAAGATGGTGCGGAAGTTTTCTTATAAAACCAACAGTATCGACAAGTAATATTTTTCTGTTATCGTCAAGTGTTATCGCTCTTGATGTAGGGTCAAGCGTTGCGAAAAGTTTATCTTCCGCAAACACCTGTGCGTCTGTAAGCGTGTTTAAAAGCGTTGATTTGCCTGCGTTCGTGTAACCCACAAGTGCCGCAGTTATAACACCGTCTTTCTTGCGTCTGTCCCGAATAAGTCCACGATGTTTTTTCAGTTCCTTGATTTCTTCTTCAAGTGCCGAAATTCTTCGTCTTATATGACGTCTGTCACTTTCAAGACGCGTTTCACCCGGACCTCTTGTGCCTATTCCCGCACCTGTACGGCTCATTTCCACACCGAAACCGCGAAGTCGCGGCAAGCGGTATTTAAGCTGTGCAAGTTCAACTTGAAGTTTACCCTCGCCGCTTTTTGCACGCATTGCGAAAATATCAAGTATAAGCATAGAACGGTCAAGCACTTTTATTTCAAGAAAATCACTTATATTTCTCATTTGTACAGGCGAAAGCTCATCATCAAACACAACCATATCGGCATTAAGCGTTTCTATGGCAATTTTGAGTTCATCAAGTTTACCCTCGCCCATATACGTTGCACTTTCCAAATCAGCCTTGTTTTGAATCATTTCACCCACAACAATACCGCCTGCCGTTTTTACCAATTCGCCAAGCTCATGTATTGATTCTTCAGTTGTATCCCAAAGTGCGTCACGCATACCGCGATGTACACCCGCTAAAATTACACGTTCCTGTTTTTGCTCGTTATACTCCATATTTACCTCGCTTTTTGTTTCTATATATTCAGTATAACAAAAAAATCGTTTTTAGTATACCCTTTTGGTGAAAAATTCAAAAAATTTTAATATTATAAATAAAAAATATCGGTATGATTTTTTCCATACCGATATTTTAAGTTATATCGTGTGTTTTATATTTGCCACCCCTCAGTCGGCTACGCCGACAGCCCCTCTATGGGAGCCTAACGCCTCTCCTTGAGGAGAGGTGGCACATAGTGCCGGAGTGGTGGCTATCTTTTCACATATTTTTGAATGCAAATTTTAATTGATTCGCTCATAATTTCGGTACACTTTTTAAGTGACATACCAATACTGCCTGCCGCCCAATCCTCAATAACCGAAACATAACCGCCGATAAACAATCTCAAATTCATTTCAAACGATTCTTTATCGCTGATATACGAAGCTTCTGACGCATCACTCATACACTTTTCAATAACTATATCGCGAAGTCTTTTAAGGAACTTATCCGCACCGTCTGTATTCAAGAGCATTTTATACATTTCCTCGTCGTCCTCAATAAATTCACGAACGTGATTCATAATATCATACGGATCTTCAAGAACACTCTTAATTGCGTTTTTATTTATCGAACCGAACAGTTCATTTATAACGTCCGTCTGGATTTTTTCGCGAACATCGTCAGCTGTTTTGAAATGTGCGTAAAATGTACTTCTGTTAAGATCAGCCGTATTGACAATATCGGTAACGGTTATCTTCTTATTCTTTTGCATAAGTTCGACATACGCATGGACAATCGCTTTTTCAGAACGTGTAAAATTCCTATACGTTTTCTTTTTCTTTACTTCTTCCATGTTTTTTTATCCTCCTAAGCACAATGAACACAGCCATCAGCAAAACAGCCGTTCCCCCACAAATCGCAATCGGTACAATCGGCGATATTTTCTTATAAAGCAATACATATTTACAAGGTTTTGCCGTTTCAAAAACCGCATAACTGCCGTCAATCGTACAATCAACCATACTCCATTTACCGTCAATCTGTACTGCAATCTTTGCCGCCTTTTTCTTATCGTCACGAATATGTACTTTTATAACATCATAAGCATCTTTACTTAATGTAAATGAGTATGCCTTACCGTTTTTGTAGCCGTCAAAAACGTGGTCAACATCTTCCTCTTTGAGCGACAATGTTGTGTTATCCGCAAATACGCTTTCGGCAAGCATTAACGGCGGTTCTTCGCCTGATGAAATAGTCGTTGTTGCCTTGTTGTATTCTGCCGAAAATGTAGTGTGACGTATGATAGGACTTTTCACGTCCTTATCCCACATCGGAACTTCACTGCCGTCAGCGGTAAGCTTCGGTATATCGCTGTCATTTAATACAGTACCGTAATCAACGGTCATTGACTTCAATTCTTTATCTTTATCCTTGAATATAACATTGAAATGAAATCTTGAAAGTTCTGTTGACTTTGACTGCAAAATCGCACCTATACTCTCGGCGTCATTTTGAGCCAAGCTCTTTATTTGCGGAAGGAATTTATCTCCGTCCGCCATATAGAAATTACCGTTATCCAAAAGTGGCATACGGCTCGGGAAACTGCCGTCAGACGTTGTCATATCGTCAGGCTTGACAGCCTCTGCTCTGCCCTCAAGATTCATTCCGCTTATACCTGAAAGTCCCTCATCAATAAAATAACAACCCGTAACGTCACCGTCAACAAATCCCACTATCGCACCGGCATCATCTTTTTTACCGTCCAATCTCGGAAGCGAATATGACGTATTAATATTTTTAGCCGAGCCGGCAATACCGCCGATATGGTCGTTACCGTCAACATCATTTATCGCAATACAATTATCTATATTTCCGCTTGTATATCCTGCCGTACCACCGCTGTAACTGCCGTCATTTACAGTAATTTCACCTGTTGTAAGCGAATTTTTTATATCGCCTATATCACTCTTACCGCAAATACCGCCCGCATATTTTGATTCTGCGGTTACATTACCGAAACTTATACAAGAATCAATTACAGCTTTCAAAACAGAATCGGAATTTACTTTAGTGCCGTCAGGCAAAGTAAGGTTTTCACCGGAACGAACTATCGACTCAAAGCCGACACATCCGACTACACCACCTGTCGATTCGGTTCCGTCTACGGTACCGTTATTTATACAATATTTCACAAGTGCCGTATCGGCATTTTCATCACCGATAAGTCTTGGCAATGAAATATCCGTACTCTTCAAATCACTTATTGCAGTTTTTTCATCATCTGTTTCCGCCGCTTTAGCCGTTGTGAACAACATATCCTTTAGCATACCGACAACAGACGGTTCAACGTCATAACTGCTGTCAAGCTCACCGTCAGGTGTTACGTTGTATCCCGGATCAATATCGTCCTCAGATTTTACACTTTCCGAAGAAGTATCATTATTGCTGTTGCTTCCACCGCTGTTACCGCCACTACCGCCATTGCTTGGCGTTGCCGTAGGTCTTGTTATATGACCTAATGTAGGCAACGGCTTTAATGTAGGAAGTGTTGAACCCAACTTATCAAGTACATCTTTAAATGATTTAATTGTATCTTTTAAGCCTTTCAATTCCTTGCTCATATTCAAAACAAGGTTGTCAAGATTCTCCATTGTATCACTGACCGAATCACCGACATCACCCGATACATATTTAAGCTGTCTTAAAAGTTTCTTCAATTCTTCATTTGTATCGTCAAGATTATCAATTACATCATCAATATCTTTTTCCATCTTGTCAAGACGATTTGAAAGTTTGTCTTTTGAATCATCAACATCAGCTTTGCCCTTATCAAGCGAATCGTTCAAATTGTCGATAAGGTCTGACAATTCATCACCCTTGCCGTCAAATTCGTCAAGGAAATCATCAAGCGATTCAAGAGAAGTATTAAGCGAATCACTCACATCTCTGATTGACTGCTTTGATTCGTCTGTAAACGAAGATATATCTCCTCTTGCTTGGTCAAGCGTATCTTTCAGCGAACCTGTCACATTACTGTCAGACGCTGAATTTACCGCATTTGTTATACTGTCCATCATATTGACGGCTGAATCCATAAGAACGTCAAGCCTTGAACGTGTATTATTTTTTGCGTCACCCAAGCCTAAAAGCGACATAAGTCCCGATACATCATTTGAACCTGTCAACAGTTTCAAACCGTATTCAATCAACTTTGTTCTTGCACTTGAAATATCGTTTTGGAATGTATCTATATCTTTTTCCACCGCCGCTTTTGCACTCTGATAAGACAAGTCAATATCGGTATACGGTTCAAATCTACCGACTACACCGCCGACACTTCTTCTTCCCTGAACAGCGGCATTATTGATACATTCTCTTACTTCACCGCTTTGTGTACCGACTATACCGCCGATATTGTCGCCGAAGCTTTCGCCGCCGACAGCGCCGTTATTTGTACAAATAACAACCGCGCCCTCGTTATTACCGCAGATACCGCCGGCGTTTACCGTATTTTCGTTTGCGTCCGGACACACTTTTCCGTCATTTCTACTCAGCTTTATTCTGCCCTCATTGTAACCGACTATACCGCCTGTTTCACTGTCACCGACAACTGTAGCCGAATTTGCGGAAGAATCGACAACACCTGTCATTGCATTGTAGCCGACAAGTCCTCCGACCTGTTTCTGACCTTTGACATTTCCGCCGTATGAACAGTTTACGATTTTACCCTCGTTATAGCCGACAAGTCCGCCTGCGCCTTTTGAGCCTTTATCAAAATTTTGAGTATTTATATCAGTCTTACTCAAAATCGAGGTGGCTTTTTGTCTAAAAATCGATTCCGTATCTGTTCCGACTGTAACCTTTATATCTCCTGTTATGTTCAAATCTCTGATCTGACCTTCTTTTGTCACTGAACAGAAAAGTCCTTTATTTGAACCCTCAAATGAAAGCTTGACATTCTTTATACTGTGACCGCCTCCCTCGAAAGTTCCGCAGAATACCTCCGCACTTTTTATTTCCACACCGTTTAAATCAATATCATTTTGTAATACGAACTTCTTATTTTTTGAATACTCGTCATATACGCACTTTTCAAAAAATTCTTTAAGGTCGTTCACTGTCGATATTGCAACAGTGTCGTCTGCCTGTACAATGCACATAGGTAATATGTTTAGCATTATAACAAGTGCAGTCAGAAAAGATATGATTTTATTGTTCTTCTTCGTTGTTCTCATTATCCTCATCCTCCTGCTTTTCATCTATTTTTATATTATCTTCCTTACTCTCTGTAAGCAACAAATCCTGTTGATTTCCAAGTTCGACTTTCGCGTCTATATCACCCTTTACCAAGCCGTAGAACACACCGTCCATAAAGCCTGAAACGTGACCTCTGACACGACCGTTGACGAACATAATGCCCGACATTTCTCTCTTTGCCGCCTTGTCTTTATCAGTCGCTTTTTTACCGAATGCGGTCTTTTCAATAAACTTATCGCACAGCAGTACAATTTGCGGAAGTACCATCATTACTATAACTATTGATATTAACGTTCCGCGTCCAAGTACCGTACCGAGTGCCGATATAATAGCATTTGTCGAAATCATACCTATTAGAAATCCCGCAAGTGTAAGGATTGAACCTGATGTAAGAATTGTCGGGAACGATTGGTTAAGCGCGGTTGCCGCCGCCTGTTTATTATCCATTGTTTCCTTTAATTCAAGGTATCTGTTCGTAAATACGATAGCATAGTCAATCGTAGCACCCATCTGAATTGAACTTACAACCAAGTATGCAAGGAAGTACAATCTCTGCCCTGTAAGGAACGGAATTGAGAAGTTAATCCACACACTTCCCTGTATCGCAAGTACCAAAAGCACAGGAACACCTGCCGAACGGAATGTGAACATCAATATCAAAAGCAATGACAAGATTGTGATAATGTTAATCTTATTATTGTCTCCGCCGAACGAATCACCCAAGTCACGGCTGTTTACGCTGTCGCTGACAAGCAAACATTCGTCATAATACTTTTCAACGTCACTTCTGACGTCTTTAAGCATTTGATATGCCTCGTCACTTTCAATGTCACATTTATATGTAAAGATTATTCTTGAATAATTATCGCTTTCAAGCTGGTCTTTCGCGTCTGTCAGCTTGTCGTAAAGGTCGTTAATGTCATTCGTTTGATCCTCGTCAAGATTGATTACACCCAAATCCATCTTCTCGTGTACATACATAAACAAGTCGATTATAGGCACTTCGTAATCATTTACGTCACCGAATATTGCACTGTATTCATCGTGTTCCGCGCCGTATGCCTGGAACAGAAGACAGCACAAATCATAATCGATATTCATAAGCTTTGAAGTTTCTCTTGCGTTGATTTTTTCGGTAAGTATATGGTCGTCATCAAGCTCCGTATTTGCAAGACCCAAAGCCGAATTTATGCTCGGATTTTCCTCGACAAGCGATATAACTTTTGCCTCTCGGTCATAGTCACCTGACGGAACAATTACAGCAAGCTGATGGTCTGTACCGAAAATTTCGTCAACCTTTCGTTTTGCGATTGAGTTTTCGGTAGGCTTTTTAAGCTGTTCGGCTGTGGCGTCAAAAGCATAGTTACTCATTGACGACAGCACCGCACCGACTGCTATAATCGCAATAAATATGTAAGGCACAATGTTCTTTAATTTAATAACAACCTTACACCATTTCTCGATACTCGGCACAAAAGAACGGTGAGTTGTTTTATCAATCTTATCCGAAAATGCCAAAAGCAAACCGGGCATAATAAAGAATACCGTAACAAGACTGCATATGATACCTTTACAAAGTACCAAACCCATATCCATACCGATTCTAAGCTGCATTACCATAAGTGCGGCAAGACCTGCAAGTGTTGTAAGACTTGATGAACTGATTTCAAGGATAGCCTTTGAAAGTGCGGTTACTATCGCGTCATACGCATTCTTTGTCTGCTTTTCCTCCGCAAATCTGTGCGAAAGGATAATCGCATAGTCAATCGCCAGTGCCAACTGCAACACCACCGCAACCGACTTGGTGATAAACGAAATTTCACCGAGCAGATAGTTCGTACCCATATTCAAAAGCGCCGCCACGCCGAATACTATAAGGAATATCGGTACTTCCATAAAGCTCTGTGACGTGAACAGCAAAACCGCTATAATTATCACAAGCGCTATACCCAAAATAACTGTCATTTCTTTTTCAAGCTGTTTAGAACTGTCGTCTATACTGTCGGAATAAGCATAGAAGTCATATCCGTCAAGCTGTGCTTTCAAATCATCGACAATTTCAAGTTCTCTGTCCAAATCGTCACGCACGCTAAGCGTAACTGTAAACAATGCAGCAGAATCTTTATAGTGGTCATCGTCATTCTCAAACTCAACCTCTTTTACTCCGTCAACCTTTTCGAGTTTATCTTTAAGCTTTTCCGCTGTTTCGGTCGTTATGGTCGTAACCATTATTTTTTCCGTATCGTATGTAATAAACTCATCGTCCATTAAAGTAAGTCCGCGCCTTGTTTCCGTTTCTTCGGGAAGATATGAACTTATGTCGTTGTTTACCTGCACTTTCGGTATTGATATTACGCACAATACAAGTGCAAGTGCAAATATTAAATAGAATGCACGTCTTTTATCAACAATAAAAGTTGCTATTTTTACCATTAAATTATTGTCTTTTCGACTATCATTTTTCACATCATTTTTCTTCATATATTTACATCTCCGAAAACATTAATCTCATCAATACATATTATAAATTCCGTCACTTTGTACGTCAACAGTCAATTTTCATATCGGTGTTTATTTTCCGACACTTGTAAGTTATTTTGTATCTATTTCTACAATTTTTGTCACTTTGCCCAAAACAAATTAATTTAAAACAATGTTTTTGTATAAAAGAAAAAGGACGTTTTATCGTCCCATTCTTACTTTATGTCTGTTACACATTTTCCGTCTATAAACGTCATAACACATTCAGACTCAAATCTTGTCGGCAAATCTGTAAACACTGCAATATCGGCGTCTTTACCGACTTCAAGCGTACCAACTCTGTCGTCAATCCAACAGTTTTTTGCCGCTGTGGAGGTTATCGCTTTCAGTGCTTTTTCTTCGTCCATACCGTGCTTAACCGCCATAACCGCACAAAGCGACAGATTTTCAATCGTAATTTCGGGGTGGTCTGTTATTATCGCAACGTCAATACCTCTGTCCGAAAGATTTTTATATGTATCAAAGGTTAAGTTTTTAAGCTCCGGTTTACTTCTGTCCGAAAGTGTCGGACCAAGCATTACAGGTAATTTTTCACGTTCCAAAATCGGTGCTATTCTGTCACCGTCCGAGCAATGCTCAAGCGTAACGCAAATATCAAATTCTTTGCCCAATCTGATTGCACTGCAAATATCGTCTGCCCTGTGTGCGTGAATTTTAACAGGTATCTGTTTTTTGAGTACAGGTATCATTGCGTCAAGCTTTATGTCGAATTCAGGCTTATCGTGTTCTTCGCTGTTTTCATTATATGCGTCAAGCTGATTCATATAATCTCTTGATTTTATAAGCAATTCGCGTATCAATGCCATTGTTCCCATACGCGTAACAGGTGCCTCGTCCTTTTCATTGTACACGCATTTTGGGTTTTCACCAAGTGCAAATTTCATTGCGACAGGTGTTTTAATAATCATATCATCTACGCATATTCCGTACGTCTTAACCGCCGCAAACTGTCCGCCCACAGGGTTTGCACTGCCGGGTCCTGTTACAACGGTTGTAACACCTGCGTTATACGCGTCTTTAAACCCACGGTCAAACGGATTTATTCCGTCAATCGCACGAAGGTGCGGCATTATCGGGTCGCTGTCCTCGTTACCGTCATCACCCTCAAATCCAAGCGAATCTTCAAACATTCCGACATGACAATGTGCGTCAATCAGTCCGGGCATAACGATTTTACCCTCTGCATCAATAATCTTATCCGCCTCAAATACTTTATATTCACCGACATACTGTATTTTTTCATCAAACAATATACAGCCGTTCTTGTACTTTTCGCCTGTCATTGTTACTATTTCGGCATTTTTTATAAGTGTCTTCATAGTTTTATCCTTTTACCTTTTATATGCTTTTAATTCCGAGTTCATTCACATAATTAACCGCACTTGTCGCAGCGATTGCACCGTCTGCCGCCGCTGTTATAACCTGTCTTAACGGTGATACTCTTACGTCACCTGCCGCAAATATACCTGTTATGTTAGTCGCAAGGTACATATCCGTCTTGACAAATCCATGCTGACAACATTCAACCCCGCAATCTTTTGCAAGATCGGACGACGGCTTTACACCTATTGCGACGATAGCGCCCGATACGTTCAAAATACTCTTTTCGCCTGTTACCGTGTTTCTAATATCAACACCCTCAAGCATATTTGAGCCTACGAATTTATCAACTACGGTATCTGTAAGCACGGTTATTTTGCCGTTTCTTTTTACGTTTTCAACCATTGTAGCCGCCGCTCTGAACTTCTTGCTTCTGTTTAGGACATAGACTTTACGGCAAAATCCCGCAAGATACAATGCGTCCTCCATAGCCGTATTTCCGCCGCCTACAACGCACACGTCCTTATCCTTAAAAAACGCACCGTCACAAGTCGCACAATACGAAACACCTGCACCGGCAAACTGTTCTTCACCGTCCGCACCGAGCGTTTTTGGTACTGCACCTGTTGCAAAAATTATTGACTTTACCATATAAGTATTTCTTCTTGTGTGAATAACCTTTATGCCGTATTCGGCATTTTCGATTGACTTAACATTTTCCGAAACAAATGTTGCGCCAAATTTTCTTGCGTGTTCTTCGATTGCTTTTGAAAGTTCTTCACCTGTCGGATTGTTTGCAAATCCCGGATAATTGTCTATTTCATATGTTTTTATTGCTTGACCGCCGTATGCGATTTTTTCGATTACAAGCGTTTTCATACCGCCTCTTGCGGCATATATGGCAGCTGACATTCCGGCAGGACCTCCGCCGATTATTGCAACATCATATATCATTATTTATCGTCCTCTTTCTCTTTTTCATTTACATATGCTTCAATAATATATCTTGGACGGCGTTTAACTTCTTTATACAATTTACCGATATACTCGCCTATAAGTCCGACAGACAAAAGCTGTACACCGCCTATAAACCATATCGAAACCATAAGTGACGCCCAGCCTGCACCTGTGTGACCTATAATTTTCTGCACAAGTGCGTATATCGCCATAATGAACGCAAACACGCACACAATCGCACCGAATGCCGAAATCATTCTGATTGGGCTTATGCTGAATGAAGTTATACCGTCAAACGCAAATGAAAGCATTTTCTTTAACGGATATTTTGACTCGCCCGCAAAGCGTTCGTTTCTGTCGTAATACACATTCGTTGAGCGATAGCCGACAAGCGGAACCATTCCTCTTAGGAACAGATTTCTCTCAGGGAATTGTGCCAATCCGTCAAGCGCACGTTTGCTCATCAATCTGTAATCCGCGTGATTGAATACAATATTAACGCCCATAAACTGCATTAATTTATAAAATCCTACCGCCGTTGTGCGTTTAAAGAATGTATCGGTATCACGTTTGTTTCTTACACCGTAAACAACGTCATATCCGTCAATGAAGTTTCTCACCATATCAGGTATTACGTGTATATCGTCCTGCAAGTCCGCATCAATGGATATTGCACAGTCGCAGTCATCTTTAACTGTCATAAGACCGCCGAAAAGTGCATTTTGATGTCCAGCATTCTTGGCAAGCTTTATTCCCGATATTTCTGTATGAGCCTTAGTCAGTTCATCTATTATGCTCCATGTTTTATCTTTAGAACCGTCATCTACAAAAACGATTCTGCTGTTGTCATTTATAAGTCCGTCATTTTTCATTTCACCGAATAATTCAAGCATTTGCTTGGATGTTTCGTGCAAAACAGCTTCTTCATTATAGCACGGTACCACTACATACAAATTGACACTCTTACTCATCGCTATATCTCCTTTGTAAATTACAATAATATATATACGCCTTTATTATATAACATTTTCTTTGTATAAACAAGTATATTTTATTAAGTTTACTTTACATTATGAATTTCCTACTACAAAAATTATTTTGCATATGATATACTTTATGCGATATATCTTAAATATAAAGGAGGTCTTGGCAATATGTATAAAACTACTTTTGCAGAACTAAAAACAAGAGCTAAAGACGTTTTAAAGTCAAACTACTGGTATTCATTCGGAGTATGTATATTGGTTTCACTTATCACATCACTCGGAACTTCGGTTGCTACGGTGACTAATATGGTTAATTCGGACGCCGGTTCGGCAGGTACATCAATATCAGCCGTACTTCAAATATTAATCACTCTTTTTGTCACATTTCCTCTAAGCGTGGGATCGTGCAGATTTTTCATAAAGGCAACTGTCAACGCACCTAATGTATACGATTTGTTTTTCCCTTATAAAAACAATCTCGGCAACGTAATCGGTATTAATGTGTTTGTTGCGATTTATACATTTTTATGGTCGCTGTTGTTCATCATACCGGGAATTATCAAATCATTCCAATACTCAATGATTCCTTATATCCTTGCCGAAAATCCGGCTATGGACAGACGCAGAGCATTTGAAGTTACAAAATCGCTTACCGACGGAAACAAAGGCAGAATATTTTTATTCTCACTTTCGTTTTTCGGTTGGATAATTCTAAGCTGTATTACATTCGGTATAGGATTTTTGTTCCTTGAGCCGTATATATCGGCATCATTTACTCAGCTTTACTTTGATTTAAAAGCTGAGGCAATCGCAAAAGGCACTGTAACGCCTGAAGAATTTACTTATAATATTTAGGACTTGATAATATGGAAAATATAGAACGAATGAAACCTTCTCAAACGTATGAAGTAATGGATTTATGGCTGCGAACAACAATTCATTCAAATTCATTTGTTGAAGAAAACTTTTGGGAAACACATTACGATTTTGTAAAAGAAAAATACATAAACGGCAAAGAAAATTTTGTTTACATCATTGACGGCAAGATTGTCGCTTTTACCGGTGTGACGGAGGATAACAGAATAACGGGGCTTTTCGTCGATCCAGAATATCAAAACAAAGGTATCGGAACGGCACTTATAAATTTCCTGAAATCGGAGTACAATATGCTCCACATACCTATTTACGCAAGAAACAGAAAGGCTCTTGCATTCGCAACCCGTACCGGCTTTATCATTGACGGTGCACTTCGCCACGAACATAACGGAGAAGTGATGTACACTATGCTGTGGAATATGTAAGAAAAATCGACTCAAAGTCAAAAAGTCTAAATCAATTTGCACTGTATCGGCAAAATTATCCGTTACAGTGTATTTTTTTATGTTGAGATATTGCAAATCGTAAAGGTTTGTGATAAAATTATATACAGTAAAATATTTTAGGAGGTTTTTTTCCAATGTTAAAAGAAGATGTGCTTAAAAAGCTAACTGACTGCGGTCTTGTTGCAGTTGTAAGAGCTAACAATGCTGAAGAAGCAATTAAAATTTCAGACGCTTGCCTTGCAGGCGGTTGTACAGGTATCGAACTTACATTTACAGTTCCGGGTGCCGACAAGGTTATTGCTGCTTTGGCTGAAAAATATTCAAACGGCGAAATGATGCTTGGTGCAGGTACTGTTCTTGATCCTGAAACAGCAAGAATGGCTATCTTGGCAGGTGCAAACTTTATCGTAAGCCCTGCTTTCAATGCAGAAACAGCTAAGCTTTGTAACCGTTACAGAGTACCTTATATGCCTGGTTGTGCTACAATTACAGAAGTTATCACAGCTATGGAGGCAGGTGCTGACATCGTTAAGATATTCCCTGCAGATCTATACGGTCCTAAGATTATAAAGGATATTAAGGGTCCTCTTCCTCAGGCTCAAATGATGCCTACAGGCGGCGTTGACAAGGATAACGTTGCTGATTGGATTAAGGCAGGCGTTGTTGCAGTAGGTGCAGGTTCATCACTTACAAAGGGTGCTAAGACAGGCGACTACAACGCAATTACCGAAACAGCTAAAGAATTTATTGCAAATATCAAGGCTGCAAGAGCAGAACTTAACAAGTAATTTATAATTAAAGGAGATTTATATAATGGCAAAAGTTGTTACAATGGGTGAAATCATGCTTAGACTTTCAACCCCTGGAAATCAAAAATATATTCAAGCTACACAGTTTGACATAAACTACGGCGGCGGCGAAGCAAACGTTGCAGTTTCACTTGCAAACTACGGTCACGACGCTGAATTTGTTACAAAAGTTCCTGAAAACCCAATCGGCGCTTGCGCAGTTGCGGCACTAAGAAAATACGGTGTTGAAACAAAGCACATTGCTAAGGGCGGCGACAGACTTGGTATCTACTTCCTTGAAACAGGTGCGTCAATGAGACCTTCAAACGTTACATATGACAGAGCTAACTCATCAATCGCAACAGCAAGCATTTCTGATTTCGATTTTGACGAAATCTTTGAAGGTGCTGACTGGTTCCACTTCACAGGTATTACACCTGCTGTTTCAGACGCTGCCGCTGAACTTACAGAGGCTGCTTGTAAAGCTGCTAAGGCTCACGGTGTAACAGTTTCTTGTGACCTTAACTTCAGAAAGAAGCTTTGGACAAGCGAAAAGGCTCAAAAGGTTATGTCAAACCTTATGCAATATGTTGATGTTTGTATCGGTAACGAAGAAGATGCAGATAAAGTTCTTGGTTTCAAGCCTGAAAACACAGACGTAACAAGCGGTGAACTTAACCTTGCAGGTTACGAAAGCATTTTCAAGCAGATGGTTGCTAAGTTCGGATTTAAGTATGTTATTTCATCACTTAGAGTTTCTAAGTCAGCTTCTGATAACGGTTGGTCAGCTTGCATTTACTCAAGTGAAGATGATGAATTCTATCATTCAAGAGAATACAGAATTCGTCCAATCGTTGACCGTGTAGGCGGCGGCGATAGCTTTGCCGGCGGTACAATCTGCGGTTTTGTTGACGGTAAGAACTTCAAGGACGCTCTTGAATTCGGTGTTGCGGCATCAGCTCTTAAGCACACAATCCCTGGTGACTTTAACCTTGTTACAAGAGAAGAAGTTGAAACTCTTGCAGGCGGCGACGGCTCAGGTCGTGTACAAAGATAAGTTTTTAAGTATACAAAAAACGGCATTCGATAATGCCGTTTTTTTGTGCGCTCATTTACATTTGTATTTCGTTTTGTATACTTTGTGGAATTTTGTATTTCTTTGTTATATAATATCACTGTCGGATCATTCCGATATAGGTAAGACCTCTTAACGGTGTTTTCACCGGCGGTTATACTCTCTTTTATATTCACAGGCTGTTATGCTGAGTTTATGAAAGGAGGAATGCTTATGAAAAGTAAGCATATTGCTACATATGGCGAAGAAATTGCTCACAGCAATTTTAGAAATTATCATATTTTTGATAATTTTCTCTATAAAAGCACAATAACCGCCCTCCTACCAAGATTGCGGTTATTGTAATAACTAATTTCAGGGTATAACCGTTTGAGGTCTTACCTTTTTTCTATATTTATTATATATCTATTCATTCATTTTGTCAACACTGCAAACAACTTTATATCAAGCTGATTTGTTCGCCACCATATTTATCTTCATACTTATTCAAATACTCAAAGCATTCATTCACATCACACATAATACCGTTTTTAATACATTCGCTTTTATAAATCATATTAAGTTGTCTGCTGTTCGGAGATGAAAGCTGATAGCTGTTTCCGTACATTCTGATATATTTTTCTTTCAGTCCCGGAAAATGTTCATCGAGTTTTTTATAGAAATACTCTCTATTACCGTCACGCAACGTAACACCCATATCAAAATTAATAATCCCCTTCACTTTTGCTCTGACACAATAATCAAGTATTCCCCTAATATTTTCTTCGGTATCATTTATAAAAGGCAATATCGGGCAAAGCCACACAACAGTCGGTATACCGTTATCATGCAATATTTCAAGTGCACGAAATCTCTCATATGTAGTTTCAACATTCGGCTCAACAATGCGGCACAAATCCTCATCATATGTGGTAAGCGTCATCTGTACGACACATTTTGATTTTTCATTTATCTTCTTTAACAAATCAAGATCACGAAGAACTTTTGTCGATTTAGTAATCATTGTCACACCGAAACCATACCTTTCAATCACTTCAAGACACTTTCGCATATTACCGAGTTTTTCTTCTATTGGCATATACGGATCAGACATTGCACCTGTTCCAATCATACACTTGTTTCTCTTTCTTCTGAGTGTATTTTCCAACAATCCCACCGCATTAGCCTTAACTTCAATATCTTCAAATTTATGATTCATCTGATAACACAAACTTCTTGAATCACAATAAATACACCCATGCAAGCAACCTCTGTATATATTCATTCCGTTTTTCGCCGATAAAATCCCTTTAACATTTACTTTGTGCATACATTCCACCCTTTAGCATTATTATACTATTATATCACTTTTAATATTTCCGCACAAGAAAAAAAGTCGGTTACCCGACTTTATATATAAACTGTAATCGGCGAGAATGGGAAAACCGAAAACAGATTATAATCTTTTATGTTCGCCTGTAATAGAGAACTGCACCCACTCGGCGATATTAACCGCATGGTCGCCGATTCTTTCAAAATACTTTGCAACCATAAGCATATCAAGTACTTCGGAAGTCCCCTCATCTTTTTTAATAATATCCACAAGGTCGTTGACGATTTCTTCAAACAATGCGTCAACAACATCATCATTATGAGAAACTTCTTCTGCAATAAGCAAATCCTTTTTAATAAACGCCTCAACGCTCTTATTGACCATATCAATAGTTGCCGCCGCCATACGTTGAATATGCTTTGATTTTTTCAACATCTTCTTTTTCGCGGTTGCCGCGATTTCGGCTATATCCTCCGCCTGATCGCCGATACGTTCCATATCTGTTATCATTTTAAGTGCGGCTGAAATAAGTCTTAAATCACTTGCAACAGGCTGTTGAGTCAAAAGCAATTTCAAAGAAAGACTTTCAATCTCACGTTCTTTATTATCTATCGACTTTTCATAGTCATACGCTTTATTTATCGAATGTTCGTCACCGTCAAGTGCCTTTACCGCATTTGCGATTGCACTTTCAATAAGTCCGCCCATTGTAGTAAGTTCTTCATTGAGAAGCGCCAACTGTCTTTCAAATTCATCTCTCATTATCCAAACCTCCCTGTTATGTAATCTTCGGTTCTTTTATCTTTTGGTTTTGAGAAAATCTTTTGTGTATCGTCAAATTCCACTGCCTCACCAAGCAAGAAAAATGCTGTTTTATCCGAAACTCTTGCGGCTTGCTGCATATTGTGCGTAACCATAATTATAGTGTACTTATCCTTAAGTTCCCACACCAAGTCCTCAATTTTAGATGTGGATATAGGGTCAAGTGCCGAAGTCGGTTCATCCATAAGCAATACTTCCGGCTCTACCGCAAGCGCTCTTGCAATACAAAGTCTTTGTTGCTGACCGCCCGACATACCAAGCGCACTTTTCTTTAATCTATCCTTTGTTTCGTCCCATATAGCCGCCTGTTTTAACGAACGCTCAACTATTTCATCAAGCTTGCTTTTCGCCTTAATTCCGTGCGTTCTCGGACCGTATGCGATATTATCATATATACTCATAGGAAACGGATTAGGCTTTTGAAACACCATACCTACACGTCTGCGAAGTTCATTCACTTCAATATCTCCGTAAACATTTTTACCGTCAAGCAAAACCGTTCCGTCAATCTTACAACCCTCTACAAGGTCATTCATTCTGTTTAGCGTTTTTAAAAACGTAGACTTACCACAACCCGACGGGCCTATAAATGCCGTAACTTTATTTTCGGGAATCTGCATATCAATCCCTTTTAAAGCGTGGAAATCACCGTAATGCAGATGTAAATTCTTTATATCAAATTTCACTTTAAAATTCCATTCCTTTCTATATCATCAATCCTTTGCCGCAAACTTCTTTGCAACAAGTGATGACATAAAGTTAATTATCAACACAAATATCAACAGCACAACCGCCGTTGCATATGCTTGATTTGTGTACAAGCCCTCGCTTGACAGTACATACATATGTATTGCAAGTGTACGTCCCGATGACAGAAGTCCTTTTGAAACCTCCGCAACAGTACCTGCCGTATAAATAAGTGCCGCCGTTTCACCGACAATTCTTCCTATTGCAAGGATAACTCCTGACAATATACCCGGCATTGCCGCCGGAAGAACAATTTTAAACACAGTTCTAAGCTTGCCTGCACCGACTCCGAAGCTTGCCTCACGATATGAATCGGATACTGCAAGAAGTGCCTCTTCTGTTGTTCTCATAATAAGCGGAAGTACCATTATTGCCAACGTTGCCGCACCGGCAAGTATTGAATATCCCCACTTTAAATACGTTACAAAGAACAACATTCCGAACAAACCATATACGATCGACGGTATTCCCGAAAGCGTTTCGGCTGTAAGCCTTATAATACCTACAACCTTGTTGCCCTTTTTCGCATATTCGACAAGGTATATAGCAGTACATATTCCGAGCGGTACTGCAACTATAAGCGAACAGAGCGTCATTTCAATCGTGTTTACTATTGCCGGTAACATTGATACGTTTTCGGTTGTGTAATGTAAGCTGAACAATTTAGGGCTTAAATTAGGCAAACCCTTTATCAATATGTACGCAATCAAAAACAGTAATACACCAAATGTCAAACAGCTTGCAAGGATTACTGTTCCCTTTAATATTTTTGAGCCTAAATGTTTCATTGCCTGTTCCTTCCCTTTACGATACTAAATGATATGTTGATAAGAAGTATAAACACAAACAATACAACACCCGTTGCAATAAGCACTTCACGGTGTAAATCTGCCGCATAACCCATTTCGATTACGATATTTGAAGTCAAAGTTCTGACACCTTTTAAAATGCTTGACGGAATTCTCGCCTGATTACCGGCAACCATAATTACCGCCATTGTTTCACCAATCGCACGGCCTATACCAAGAATAACTCCTGCAAGTATTCCCGATTTTGCCGCAGGTAATATAACTGTAAATATACTTCTTTCCTTTGTTGCACCGAGTGCCAACGCACCCTCATAATAGCTTTCGGGTACACTTCTTATCGCACTTTCCGATACACCGATAATTGTCGGCAAAATCATTATTCCAAGCAAAATCGAGGCTGTAAGCATACTGTTTCCGTTTCCGCCGAAAACCGTTTTTACGAACGGAACAAGTACCACAAGTCCGAAAAAGCCGTAAACTATCGAAGGAATACCTGCTAAAAGCTCCGTAGCAGGTTTGAGGATTTTATATAAGGGTTTTGGACAATATCTCGACATAAATATTGATGTCAGGATACCTACCGGTACACCAATGACGATTGCACCGGCGGTCACATATATACTTCCCAAAATCATCGGGAAGATTCCGAATGACGCAGGACTATCTGTCGGAGCCCAGTTAGTACCCGCAAGGAATTTGAAAAGTCCTACCTTACCCATTGCAGGTATTCCGTTTGCAAAAAGGAATACGCATATCAGCAATACGGCAAGTATTGAAGTAAGGGCAGCGGTGAAAAATACGCCGCCCATTATCTTCTCTTTGTATTTTCTCATGCTATTTCACTCCACATTGTCTTTGTACCTGTAAAGATGTCCTTTATATCCTCTGTTGACATATCGTCTGTCGGATTTTGAGGGTTTACGATTACCGCAATACCGTCAAGTGCAATCGGTGTTGCTGTCAATGCAGCGCTTTCACTGTCTTTTAATTCTCTTGAAGCCATACCGATGTCACAAGTTCCTTCCATTGCACCTGTCATACCGGCAGTTGAGTCACTTGTTTGAAGTTCTATTTCTGCATTTGTATTGACTTTTAGATAAGACTCTTTAAGCTTTTCCATTACAGGTGATACCGAAGATGAACCTGCTACAACGATTTTGCCTGCCGGCTTTGAACCTGCATACGGTTGAGCATCATCATTGATTTTAATATATCCGTCTGAAACTATTTCCTGTCCCTCACTTGATAGGATATAGTCGATAAAGTCTTGTGCAACATCTGAAATATCAGATTTTGTTGCTATATTAAAAGGTCTTGCAACCTTGTATGTACCGTTCTTTACGTTTTCGGCTGTTGCCTCTACTCCGTCAACTTTGACTGCCTTGACGCTTGATGAAAGTGAGCCAAGTGATACATAACCGATACCGTATTCGTCACCGGCAACGTTTGTAAGCATAACGTCAGTCTTGTTTGCGATTACTGCCTCATTTGTTGTCTTGTCAGTCTTTGTGCCGTCTGCACCTTTTTCCTCTATTCCCATAAGCTCTATGAATGCGCCTCTTGTACCACTGCCGTTTTCTCTTGATACAACTGTGATGTCACTGTCTGCTTTAAAATCAGATGACGATGATGTTGTCGAAGTTGATGACTGCGGTGATTGTGTTGTTTCTCCGCAACCTGCAAGGGCTGTCATAGCCATAACGCCTACTAATATTCCTGCCAATAAATTTCTCTTTTTCATTTTTCTTATCTCCTTTTCACTTTATGAGTTTATTATAGACCTCTTATGTAAAATCCACTATCTAAATATGCTTAAATAAATGTAAAATAAAAAGTCGGTTTGTAAAATCCAACTTAAATGTGTAAGATAATTTTTAAATAGCACGCGTTAATAACAAAACAACTTCAACTTACATATTATATACAGCAGAGAAAACTATATAAGGAGGATACACTATGTTTGAAAATGTTTCTGTTATAGGCGGTGATTTAAGACAGCTTACTGTTGCAAAGCTTTTGAAAGCTGAAGGGTATCACGTTTTTCTATACGGCTTTGATAAAGATATACAGCTTGAAACACTTGAATGTGAAACAGATAAAGATTTGGTTTTGAGTGCAGATATAGTAATTTTGCCTGTACCCGTAACCTTTGACGGCAATACAATTAACTCGCCTTACGCAAAAGAACCGATGATTATTGATGATTTTCTGAGTGAAATAAACCCGTCCGCTTTGGTGTTCGGCGGACAAATACAACCTAATTTTCAAAAAGCACTTGAAGATAACCATATCGCATATCGCGACTACCTTAAACGCGAAGAACTTTCAATAAAAAATGCCGTCCCTACGGCATTGGTGATATAGGTATTGATTTTGGGGATATAAAAACAGGTCATATATTCAATTAACTCATTAATATTATTATCAATAAACATCATCTACCCTCCTCAAAAAGAAACAATCTCACAACTTTCAATAACTGTCGTGTACTTTTCCATATAACCGTGAGTTGAGTATTTAATTTTAAAAGCGAAATCTATGTATTTCAGTTTCACAAGCATATAATCATCATACACAATAATTTTATCGACAATCTCTCCATACACATTTTCGGAGCAAATCGCATTTATTATGAATTTCCGCAACTCATCTATATTGTTCTGTCTTCTCTGTATAGCGGTTTGGTTGTTCTGTTGTTTCTGCAAAATAGCATTGATTTTCTCAATCTCTTTATCATACTTATCTTTAAGAGCAGTCATTTCGTCTTTATTTATGTCACCGCTATAATAACTGTCAAGCATACGCATTTTTTTATTTTGTATATCCTGTATCTTAAGCATCAGATTTTGCGTATTATCCTCCGGCATATCAACCGAGTTATTAATCTCATTCAATATATCGTCAGCAATATTATTAATATCCACATCAAGTTGTTCGGTTATAAACTTCATACAAGTCAAAAGCGACTTGTTATTTACGGTACGCATATTGCAGCCAACCTGATTATTATTTTTATCAAGCTTTTTATTACCGTGCGCCGTTCTCTCATGACAAGCCCACATTATGTAGATACCGCTTTTCTTTTTTGATTTGCGTATCACAAACCTTGAACCACATTCGGAACAAATTATCTTACCACTGCACCAATATCTGTTGGAATACTTTTTCTTAGTGCTTTTATCCACACTTCGCCTTTGCAGTTCAGCCTGTGCCATATTCCACATTTTACGGCTGATTATCCCCGCATGATGATTTTCAATATATATTTTGTCCTCACTTTCATTTATGACCTTATGATGTGTAAGATAATCTTTCGTGACATACTTTTTTTGCAGTAAATCACCTACATACTTTTCATTACGCAATATATTTAAAATCATTGTACTGCTCCAAAAATCTTTACTTGATTTAGGCGGTTTTATACCTTCTTCGTAAAGTTCCCGTGCAACAATATGCGTACCTTTACCCTCATTTACGTACTTATGAAAAATCAATTTGACAACTTCCGCCTCACTTTCATTAATCGACAATACACCGTCATTAATATCAAACCCGACAATACTGTTATTTCCGAACACAACACCGTTTTCCATAGCACGTCTTTGTCCCCATTTCACACGTTCTGAAATTTTTCGGCTTTCTTCCTGTGCAACAGATGCCATAATCGCCAAACGAAACTCACCGTCATTTTGACGTGTATCAATATTATCGTTGATGAAAAATACACCTACATCATATTCCTTTAACATACGGGTGTAATTCAACGTGTCAACAGTATTTCTTGCAAAACGGCTGACTTCCTTTGTTAAAATCAAGTCTATTTTTCCGTTTTTACAGTCGTCAATCATACGGTTAAAACCTTTTCGTTTCTTGGTTTGAGTGCCTGTGATACCCTCGTCAAAATATACCTTGACAAACTCCCAATCGTCCTTTGATTTAATGTAGCTTTCAAAATACTCACGCTGATTTGTAAGTGAATTTATTTGGTCCTCCTTGTCAGTCGAAACACGCGCATATGCCGCCACTTTAAGCACCGCCGATACCTCCCCGCTGTCGCTATTTCATAAGCAATCTCTTGTACTGTTGCTCCGTTATCATTTTTCTTGAATACATCTCCTTTACAATTCCACGTCTGTAACTTGCTTTCAGTTCATAATTGATTTTAATTTTCCCTTTCACTTAAACCACCCCATTTATACAGTATATAAATAAGGATAAGCTGTATTGCCATCGCATACAAAAAAGAGCCAACCTTTACGGTTGACTCTACGGTGTTATTTATCTCCAGCCTTTTCTTGATTCATAAGCGGTTATGGTTTCTTTGTTCTTTCTTTCATAGTCGTTGAACATACTTTCACAATCTGACATTGATGTACCTCTTGAAGAATACCACGGTTTTGAGCTAAAGAACTGTGCATATTGTTCGGTGGTGAATGTATAGCCGTAATGTGCGTACATTGCATTTAAAAGCGTTCTGACTTCGTCTTGTGATAAACGGTCAAGCAATGTATCGGTTACATAATATTGGTCCAAATCATATCCGTCAGTAGAAATCACTCCAACATCACCTATATCGCCGTAAGGCGGTGGTGTGCTTGTCGAATTATTATTGTTTGTATGTGATGTAGCGGTTGAACTGCCTTTCAACTCATCCTCTCCACCGTCATCATACAAATCCGTAGCACCTGCATCTTCGTATGCTTTCACAAAAAATTCTATAATCAAAGACTCGTCCTGTTCAATGTCATTTAATGCTACAGTATGTAACTCAAAAGTACCGTCATCATAACTCAAAAATTGAATTTTCGCCTCAACACTTTTATCATTATATAAGCACTCACCTGTACACTGAACAACTTGATAATTATCTGTACTTACAAAATATTGCCACTTTGGGTTAAGTAAAAAACTATCAAGCGCCTCACCTACTGTTACTTGATCTGAAATAGGAAGATAGCCGTTTTTTATCTCCATTACTTCCTTTGAATCCGATGTGTTTAAAGTATTTATAGTATCATTCAATGAATCTGCCGCGTCTTCTGTTGCACAACCGCCTATTGAAAGTGCCATACAACCTACTAAAATTAATGTAATTATTTTTTTCATAATAAATTCCCCTTTCCGAAAATCAGAACATTTCATTCTTACCCTTGATAAAGTCATAAAATTCCGCATACGTTGTTTTCATAATCGGCAACGAATAAAAACCTGCAAAACCAAGTGTAACTGTATTTAATATATACCAACCGATGAATGACAAATCAAGTTTAAACCAAGCCATTTTATTGCCTTTCATCAATTTAATACTTTCAGCCATAACTTTTATAAACGACATTCCCTGTTTGTCCTTTGCTATGTAGAAAACAGGTCTGAACCAATATATCGGGAATATTATCGGAACAATTAAAAATATAGCAAATACATAGCACATAATACTTCTTATTATCGTAATTAAAAGCACCTTAATCGGCATTTTGGTAATGCCGTCAAAAACCGATTGAAAATCCGGCGTTTCTTCTCTTGCCACATTTAAAGTATACCATTCACTTCCCACAAGCAAAAATATCAAAAGCAACGTTGCAACACCCGATATGATATAGCCTCCTATTGACCCATTCTGCGTACTCAAAGATCCACACATAACAGCAATCACTCTCAACAACCATAACAGTGCCTCTATAAGTGCCGGTGTGTTACCGCATTGTTTTACCAAACTCTTTGCGCGCAATTTCATTGCACTGATATCAAAATTCATTATTTTTTCTCCCCTTCCGCTAACACATTACATTTCTTTTTTCAATAAATAAATTCAATTTAGAAACAAGTTTTTTCGCCTCGACAACTTCATTGGATTCAACATATCTGCCGATTTCCTCAATAGTACCCTCAATCTTGTCCTCAAGCTCCATGCTGTTTACACTGCTTTTTCGATTACCGTATTTAATATTGTCAACTGCCTTTTTTAATTCAGTTTTTAAACCGTCGTCATTGACGCTTACCAAAATCAAATTTATATGGCGTTGACTTTCGGTATAGAAACTATATTCTCCGCTTGTCTGATTTTTTTCTATACTGCCAAACGCACCGTACAATATAAGCTGAGCAATACCCATCAAGCACAAAAGAACAACACTCATTGTAAGCATTGGCGTCATTCTGATAACCGTCTTAAACAATATAAACTGAATAATTAGATATACTCCGTAAACAATGATATAAGGCACTCTTAAAAATTTCAAATTGTTTTTAAATTTCAAAACTCCCCAAGGAATTATCTGCAATACAATCGCAATGTCTAAAAATATGTATCCTATAACAAACGCCGGTGTTTTTATAGTATGCGTAAACAATGTCAATGTAGATAAAATAAGCATTATAGATACTATACCGGAAGATATAATCAAATTTTTCTTCATATTATTAATTCCTTTCTTATTCGATTTTTATATTATTTAAAATATATATCATCTATAATTCTTCTTTGTATATCGGAAAGCATTTCTGCCATTAACTCTGATCCTCCCGACCAATTCACAAACCAGTACTCTGATAATTTAAAACCACCATCCGTAGTGCTGATTTGCATCAATAAAAAGTCATACCAGCTTAAATGTACTCTTTTGGAATCGGCTTTTAAATAAATTCCGTCACTGCAAATTGCCAATCCTTTTTTTGCTTTTCTTAAAGATGTTTCAAAAATCATATACGTTTCCACACCCTCAGGTATTCCAAGCAATTCTTTATATTTTGCTCCGTATGGTATACTCATAATATTTGACTGAACAGGAATCATTCCTGCTGCAGATAACTTTCTTGTTCTGCACATATTTAATGCCATTTGTGCACAATTTTTTCTGTTTTCTGCCGTATTAATCTTTTCTTTAATAATAGGTGCATTTCCGACTATTACTTTGAAAAAAAACAATTCCTTTCTTCCATCAAGAGTTAATCCACCTAAATATTCTCCTTCTTCAAAAGAACTCAGCGACTTTTTATATGTAATGGCAGTATCTCCTCTTTTTAATTCTGTCTTAATAACATCACAACTTACAGCTTTGAGAGTTTTATATGAAACAAAAGTCAAAATAGCATTTTCAACTATATCTTCCGTTGCAGGTTCAAAATACACTTTTAAACGCAATACTCTTTTTTCACCTTTCGGAATTGCAACACATCTCTGTCGGTTTGCAAAATTACTGTCTGTTACATAAGTATCTACCCAATTAATTTTATATTTAGTTTTTAATTTAACTGTTTGATTTTGAGTTTGTGTTTGAGTTTCTTCTCTTTTCTCTCCCTTTACTTCACTTCCGCAGTAATCACAAATTGTATCTTCATAAATTGACACGCCCTCTAACGGTGCTCCGCAATGCGGGCAAACTCTTTCACTCATTTAAAATCACCCCTATTTGAAAATCTTACTTTTTATAAATGCTTTTTTTGAATTTTTCATAAGTTGGTCAACGTAGTCCGCATTTATGTCCAGCTTATAATCATTAATGCTCAAGTCACCCGTATAAACATAAGAAATATTTAGCTTACCGTTATCCGGCAAAAACATAATCGGTCTGTTTCCGAAATCAACAATATCGCCTTGTGCATTAAATTTCACAGTCATTGATTGATCACAATATAATGCATTATTACTCGCAGCCTCACGAAAACCGATTAGATACATCATTTTTGAAACAACACGCAATGCAACAATAATTTTTTCACCGTTTGCATTGTTGGTTGTAAAATATCCGCCGTCAACTTTATCATAATTTTTACCTGCAAGTTCAACATATAATTGAGGATTTAACACAGCGATTTGCTTTGTCCCCTCTTCTTTTTGTTTTTCTTCTTGCTCTTTCTTTTGCTTTTCTTCCTCCGCCTTTTTCTTTTCCGCCTCGGCTTTTTCTACTTTCTCTTTCTCTAATCGCTCTTTCTCCGCCTTTTCTTTTTCGGCTTTCTCTTTCTCTAATCGTTCTTTCTCTGCCTTTTCTTTTTCGGCTTTCTCTTTTTCTAATCGTTCCTTTTCAGCTTTTTCTTTTTCAAGCCGTTCCTTTTCTTCCGCTTTTCTTTTTTCAGCCTGCTCATCAAACTTTTTGAAAAACTTTTCTTTTCTCTCTTTATATTCATCACCGAGTTTTATAAGCTCTTTCTTCTGCTCAATCGGCGCATAGTCAACCGCCCTTTGAAAATACATATCATTTACCGTATACGGACGGCACTCCTCCGTAAATTCCGTACACTTGTAATCAATCGGCTTTGATACTTCCCACCATATACGCCAATCTGTTTCAAATTCCGTAGACAGATCAATAAGTAAATCCTGAGCTTTCAAATAATATGTAGGTTGATTTTCCGTATCTACATATTCTTTTTTATTAAAACTTGTATCGTAATAAAATTCAACCTCTTCCAAAGCACTGTCAACCTTACTTTTTGGTTCATTCTTCGGTGTTTTATTTTTTACTTCCGGTTGTTCTGTCGGTTTTACCTTTTGTACTTCCGGTTTAATTTCTTCATATTTCGGCACTTCTATTTTAGTACCGCATTTTAAACAAAAGCAAAAATCTCTTGATTTATCAAGCGGAAACTGAAAACCGCAATTTGGACAAATTACATTTTCCATTATATCATTTCATCTCCTACTGTACCTTTTCACCGCATTCAAGGCAGAATTTTGCTCCCGGTTGAATTACAGCGCCACATTTTGAACAAGTCTTTTCAAGTTTTTCACCGCACACAAAACAGAACTTTGCCTCTTCGGGTAATTCGGCATTGCACGATGGGCAGATTTTTTTACCTTTCAGAACTATCTTCTGACCGCAACCCAAACAGAATTTTGCTCCCTCCGGCAACTTTGCACCGCAGTTTTCACAAACAATACCGTTATCCTCATGCGGTTGTTCCGGTTTTTCCTGCTCATTATTTTGAGGTTTTATATTGTCGTTGATTGCCTCATTCATTGCTCCGCCTACTGCATTTCCGACGTTCAAACCCATTCCGAGTCCCATTCCGGCACCCATAACAGCTGACGAAGTACCCTCGTTTGACGCAGCTCTGTCAAGAACGTTGAACATTCTTTCCTGCTGATAATTATATCCGAGTATATCCATTTTTGCTCTTTCGGACTTCGCCTTACGAAGTTCCAAATACGCGGGGTCGTTTTCGGGAACGGATATTTCATTTACGTTGAAATTGACAAGTTCCAATCCGTATTCCTTAAATTCCGCTCTCAAATCATCGGCTATTGTGTTTGATATTTCTTTCAAATATGATTGTATTTCAAGAATTGAAATTTCTTTCTGCACAAACATTTTGGCAACATAATCTCTTATGTTTGTAAGCAAAATCCCCTTAAAACAATCGGATAAAGTTTTCTGATTAAATTCTCGAGTTGTTCCTACTAATTTAATCAACAGCTTTTTACTCTCCGCAACCTGTATTGCAAATTGTCCGAACATTCTTACAGGTATCATAATCTTATATTTTGCGTCCTCAATCTGAAGCGGCGTCGGTGTACCCCAACGAATATTCATTGATACGGTTTTATTTATAAAATATACTTCACAATGGAACGGCGATTCACCGTTAAACGGTAAATTAACCAATCTGCGAATGAGCGGTATATTCTGCGAATGCAATGTATATCTTCCCGGTCCGAACGTATCAAGCGCTTGTCCGTCTTTAAAAAATATTGCCTCTTGTGACTCATGTACAATCAGTTGTGATAGTGTATTAAAATCCTCACCCGGAAATTTCCACACAAACACGTCGTTTCCGCAATCTTTACCGTCACATTTAATTACTTTAAAAATGTCCATATAATTTCACCCCATATAATTACTTCTCATTAATAATTGACAGTTCCTTGTATTTTTCAAGCAATTCTTCACACTTTAAAATGCTGTGTTTTTTTTCCAGACAAAACATAATAATGCTGTCGCGTGCAATTTTTGAATAAAGCACACCTACGCCCGCCAGCTTCAAAAGCTCATTGCTTTCATCTATATCCAGTCCAAGTCCGAAACAAATCTGCAAGGCTTTATTTCGCGTCGGTGACTTACGTTTTCCCTCACCCAATTTATACAAATATGACGAACTCATATGTGCCTTTCTTGCAACATCCGCAATTTTAGTCTTTTTTTCTTCCACAAGTTCATTAATATATTCTGCTAAAGATACATTCGGAAGTAACTCATTGTCATCTAAAAAAACATCTATATCTGTTGTTTGTTTTAATATTTCAGTCAGCTCCTCTGTTTTCAATTTTGACATTTTTTTTGCCACACTTTTCACACTCCTACCAGATTATATTATTCTATATTTTATCAAAATGCGACACAAATGTATCGGACTGCCAGTGTTAATCTTAAAGTCTGACACTCCCCGTATCAATTTGATAATTTCATTATAATCTCTTGCAATCGCTTTTGCAGTTCCCGGCAGGGTTAATTTGTTTGTGTGTTTTGTACAAATATCTTGTTGATATATGAAGAAATTAATGGTATACTTAGTATATAGGGGGAATATTTATGATAAAATACAGAATTATATGTCCGTTAAACGACAATCTTACTACATTCAGAGTAAAATGTACAGAAGATGACAAACTATACATTAAGAAAATACTTGACAGACCACAATTTGAAATATACAAAATAATTCAAGAAAAGGATTATGACGGTGTACCTAAAATCAAAGAATTGTTTTACAGTCCCGAAAACGATAAATACATATTATATGAAGAATGTATACAGGGCTACACAATAGAATCAATGCTTAGTAAAGGTACCTGTTTCGGCAAAAAGTTTGTTATCAAAATGGCAACCGCACTATGCAACATCTTAAAACCGATTCACAACGATAACTTAATTCACAGAGATATTTCTCCGAATAATGTAATGTATTCGCAAATAGAGGACAAATTTTATCTTATTGACTTCGGCAATTCGAGATTGAACAAAATCAACACACCAAAAGATACTGTTTTTGCCGGCACACCGATTTTTATGGCCCCCGAACAAGGCGGTGTCGGAACTCAATCCGACAATCGAACGGATATTTACGCAATCGGTATGCTTATGAAATTTATGCTTACCAAAAATACCACCGATAAAAAATCAAAAATTCGCGGAAGGCTTGGCAAAATTATAGTGGTACCTAAGAAATGGACAAATAACACAGGGGGGTATTATAATAATATTACAGTGCAATTTGTTATGGAGGTATCATGATGGGAATTAAGTATTTTACAGAGGAAGAGATAGAATATTTGTCATCAAATATATATGTTGAATCTGTTAATGAAAAACAGATAACATACACAATTGAGTTTAAGCAATTTTTTGTGCGAGAATATATGAACGGGAAAGGTCCTACTTTGATTTTTGAAAGTGTTGGATTATATAAGCGAATATTGGGTGCTAAGCGTATAGAAAAAGCAACAAGCAGATGGATGAAGGCTTATGAGAATGGTACATTAGATGTTTCTGCAACATTGCCTAATCGTCATCCGGTATTAAAAGCAAAAAATATTACAGATAAAGAGTTGATAAGAAGGCAAGAAGCAAAAATCAAGCTTTTGGAACTAGAGGTAGAACTATTAAAAAAAATCGACTTGAAAGAAAGGGGGCTGATAGGAAGTCAAAGACTGAAAAGTAGTGATATTTTTGAGTTGATAAGGATTACAATACGTGATAATAATCTAAAAAATGTTGTGTCTTATTTATGTGCGAGTGCAGGCGTATCAAGAAGTGGTTACTATAATTATTTATCAAATGAAAGTAAACGTGAAAGGCGTGAGGAAATAGATATAAAAGTGCGTGATGATATACTGATGGCAATAAGCTTTAGAGGATACAAAAAGGGTTCACGGAGTATAAAAATGCTGTTAGAGGATAAGTTTGGAATTTGTTACAATCGAAAGAGAATTATGCGGATAATGCGTAAATATAATATTGTATGTCCAATTCGCAGAAAAAAGTATAAATATAAAGTTACAAAGGAACATAAAGTCTGTAAAAATTATCTTCAAAGAGAATTTAAACAAAATGTACCTGGAAAGGTGATGTTGACAGATATATCTTATTTACAGTATGGTAACGCAAAAACAGCATATCTGTCAACAATTCTAGATGCAAGTACAAATGAGATATTATCATTCAAGGTGAGAGAAAATATGAAATTGGATTTAGTTATAAGTACGTTGAATGAATTAAAGGATAATCAATTTGTACATTTTGATGATGGAATGATACATTCAGACCAAGGATGGCATTATACAAATCCTCAATTTCGTATCAGAGCCGCAGAAATGGGATTGCAGCAATCAATGTCACGTAGGGGCAATTGTTGGGATAATGCACCACAGGAGTCTTTCTTTGGTCATTTAAAGGATGAAGTAGATATAAAGCACTGCAATACATTTGATGAATTACATACGCTTATATCAGATTACATTGATTATTACAATAATGATCGTTATCAATGGAACTTAAATAAAATGACACCTATACAATATAGAAATTATTTGTTAAACACTGCATAGGTGTATTTGTTATCTAATAAATTATGAAGGGTGTTAAAATTGTCCTTGACATAGGGCCCATGTTAATCTTAAAAAAATGGGTGAGCGTAGACCGCCGCCCCCGTTTACGCAAATTTTCGCAAAATTAAGCAAGGGGGCCTAAAAACGGTCACATCAAAATTATCGCATAACTAAATATACACTTGCATTATTGCATACTTGAAATCGTCCTCAAGTGTGCATTTTTTATTGCTTTTTAATATAAAAAAGGTTCACAAAAATGTGAACCGATTATTATCAGGGCTGCAAACGAAAATTCAATGAAGCTATTTGGTATTACAAAAGTAAATTGAACACTGACAATAAAATAATATAAAAACAGTAAAATCTTCATAAGCATTCCTCCTCCTAAAACGCGATTCTTTTCGTTTGCTCTGAACCACACTTGGTCTGGTGAGTCATAGAGGAGCTTAACAGATGACTCATAAATATTATATCACAACATTATGAAGATTTCAATTATTCGGCTGTTGTTTATTGAATTTTACTGATAGAGGAGAACAGTTTATGACCGAAGAACAGAAAGTTAAAATTCGCAGAATGCGGCTTGACGGTAACGGATATAAGCATATTGCAAGTACACTTATTCTGCCGCTGAGTACAGTGAAATCATATTGTAAACGGAACGGACTTGTAGGCGTAGGACCAGTGGTGGCAATGAACAACGATGTATCTGTACAGCTTGGACTTATCTGTCGGAACTGCGGAAAACGGCTTAAGCATACAGCAGGCAAAAAAAGAAAAGTTTTTTGCTCGGACAAATGCAGAAAACAATATTGGAATTTACATGACGGAGGAAAAGTATGATTGAACATATAGAACCGAAAGCAACAGCAGACGGAGTTGCAGTGTATTGTGCTCACGATAAAATTGTCGATACAGACAGCTTGGTGGGCAATCCGAGAAATCCGAACAAGCACCCGAAGGAACAGATAACCGCATTGGCTAAAATCATAAAATGCCAAGGCTGGCGACATCCGATTGTAGTGTCAAACCGTTCCGGATTTGTGGTAAAAGGTCACGGAAGACTTCTTGCCGCAAAAGAAATCGGAGCAAAGCAAGTTCCCGTTGATTTTCAGGATTATGAAAGTGAAGCTTCGGAATATGCCGACCTTATGGCAGATAATAAAATACAGGAATTTTCAGAACTTGATATGAAAATGTCTGCTGATATTTTACAAGATATAAAGGACAGCGGTGACATTGAACTTGAGATGTCTGCATTTACGGAAGAAGCGCTTAATGAACTTCTCGCAAAATCACAAGAGGGTGAAGTTAAAGAAGATGATGCAGATTTGACACCTCCGGAAAATCCAGTGTCTGAACAAGGTGATATATGGCTTTTGGGAAAACACAGATTAATATGCGGTGACAGTACCAAAGCGGAAACATATGAAAACTTGATGAATGGCAAAAAAGTAAATCTTGTTGTAACGGATCCGCCGTATAATGTTGCATACGAGGGCACAGCAGGTACTATTCAAAATGACAGCATGGAGGACGGAAAGTTTTATGAATTTCTGTTTTCAGCTTTTAAGTGTATGTATGATGTTTGTGCAGACGGTGCAAGCATTTATGTTTTTCATGCTGATAAGGAAAGTATAAATTTCAGAACGGCATTTCGTGATGCCGGATTTTTCTGTCATCAAACGTGTATATGGGTGAAAAATACACCCGTGCTCGGCAGATGTGATTATCAGTATTGTCATGAGCCTATACTTGTCGGATGGAAACCTACAGCCGGACATAAGTGGTACTCTGACAGAAAGCAAAGAACGGTATGGAATTTTGACAAGCCGAAGAAATCAGAACTTCATCCGACAACAAAACCAATACCGCTTGTGGCATATCCGATACAAAATTCAAGTGTGGTCAATTCAGTTATTCTTGAACCGTTCGGCGGCAGTGGAAGTACATTGATTGCGTGTGAACAGACTGACCGTATATGTTATGCGATTGAGATTGATGAGAAGTTTGTAGATGTAATTGTAAGACGTTATGTGGATTTTAAAGAAAATTCAGATGACGTTTTTTTATTGCGTAACGGTGAAAAAATTCCGTACAGTGAGGTATTGACGAATGAGTAATTTAACACTTGGCTCATTATTTGACGGCAGCGGAGGTTTTCCTCTTGCCGGAATGATGGCTGGAATTACGCCTATATGGGCGAGTGAAATCGAACCATTTCCTATTCGGGTTACTACCAAGCGTATTCCGCATATGAAACACTACGGTGATATTTCAAAAATGAACGGCGGAAAGATTGAGCCGGTTGATATAATTACATTCGGAAGCCCTTGTCAAAACTTGTCTTTAGCAGGAAAACGTGAAGGGCTAAACGGTGAAAAATCATCAATGTTTTTTGAGGCAATTCGGGTTATAAAGGAAATGAGGGAGAATACAAATGGAGAATATCCGAGATGGATTGTGTGGGAGAATGTGCCGGGAGCAATGTCAAGCTCAAAAGGACAGGATTTTAGGACAGTCCTTGAAGAAATCTGCAAAATCAAAGATAAAACCGTACATATTCCTATGCCTGAGAAGAAATGGACAACCGCAGGAGAAATTGTGGGAAATGATTATTCCGTTGCCTATCGAATACTCGATGCGCAATACTTCGGAGTCCCTCAAAGACGCAAAAGAATCTTTCTTGTCGCAGATTTTGCAGGAGAATGTGCCGGAAAAGTATTATTTGAGTCAGAGAGCATGTTCGGGAATTTTAAGAAGAGCCTCTGCTCGCGGCAAGGAACTGCCGGAACTGCTGAAACGGGCATTGGAGAAACAGGCACAATATGTTTAAACGATCAAGGCGGAGAACGTATAGATGTGACGCAAGACAAAACTACCACTTTGAGAGCACAGGCACATCATCCGCCGTGTGTAATGTTTGAAAACCACTCTCAAGATACAAGATATAGGTCCGTTGGAAGTATCACAGACAGTGCTTGCAACTTTCGGAACGGGCGGTAATAATCAGCCGTTTGTTGTGCATACGCCGAAAACTTTAAAAATCAGATGCGGATGTGACGGCGGCGGTAAAGGTGCATTGATACAAGAAAATAAGTCGGCAGCATTAAGCTGTAATAATGACCAGACCTTATTTGAACCGAAAGCATACGGGATATGTTCCAATGACAGCAATTCGATGAAGTCTGACAATCCGAACAGCGGAATATATGCGGCAGATACTTCTCGTACCATTGAATGCGGAGGTGTAAATCCGTCATCTAATCAAGGAGGTATGGCTGTTGTTGCATTACAGGGCTCAATAATTAGACGTAAGGAGAAAAACGGACCGAACGGCAGCGGATTTAATCAGGATACATCATTTACATTAAATACAGTTGACCGGCATGCGGTTGCATACGGAATTGACCGTGCTGCATTTAATCAAGGACAAAATGCGTTATATGATTTTGCAATAGAAAAAGAGAAACAGCCGACAATGGTGGCAAAAGGTCCGGGAGCGGTAGCCGAACCCGCATATTCGGCAAGCAAGGCATCATTTTTTACAAGAGCCGAAAAAGAATGTGCAAATACACTTGTTGCAAGCGATTACAAAGACCCTCCGCTTGTAAATGATACAAACGGTACGGAATATATAGTAAGACGTCTGACACCTAAGGAATGTGCTCTGCTGCAAGGGTTCCCTGTATGGTGGTGTGACGGTTTGGAAACAGAAAATCCTACAGAAGAAGAAATTCAGAAATGGTCGGATATTTTTGAAAATCACAGAAAAGCACTTTGTAAAAGTACAAAACCGAAAACAAGAAATCAGATTATAAAGTGGCTTAAAAATCCTCATTCCGACAGTGCGGAATATACAATGTGGGGAAATGGAGTTGCACTTCCGTGCGTGTTCTATGTATTGAACGGAATTGCTTACTATGCTGAACTCACAAATTCTGTAATGTAATATTGTGTACTATACACCTTGATATATTTTCTGCGTGACGGTAATATGTGCTTAACAAAAAAATAAAGGAGGATTGCCGTAATGGAGATTAAATATAATCTGACAGGAACGGAAAGAAAGGCTCTCGTAAAAGCAGTTAGCAATATAAACGGAGAAAAGTCTAAATATCTTGGAGCACCGTCGTTTGCTTATCAAATTGGCGACGATTGTACAGTTACGAGTGACGGAACACTTAAAATTTCAAACGACACCGACAGTGATAAAGTTGAGCATTTACTTGAAAAGCTGTATGAGTGCGGATATGAAACCGAGAATGACGAAAATGTTGATATTTCAGACACAAATAAAGATTTTGAAAGTGAAACAATAGGCTGTTCAATCGGACTGCCGATTTCAAAATTATCCGATAAACCTTGTAACGATAAAATCATTGCAAATCTCAAAGCGATTATTGCGGGCAAAATGACCTTGTTTCAAAAGGCAGTCGGTACGGATAAGGAACTGAACGTTGAATGGAATAAGGATGAAATATGGTTTGACTGGTTTGACAGTGTAATTCCTAATGAAAAGCTTGGACTTTATATATCACTTTTCAAAGCCCTTTACCAAATGGCAGAAAAAGCTGTAAGAGTGAATACAAAGGATAAGCCGGTTGACAACGAAAAATTTGCAATGCGTACATTCTTAAACCGTATCGGTTTATCAGGTATGGAATATAAACCGCTCCGTAAGGAACTGATGAGAAATCTCAGCGGTGACGGTGCATTTCGCTACGGCAGACCGGAGCGATGTAAGTAAGAAAGATAAACACGAACTCAATATACAGCCGTAATGTACACAAATTATAGTGTATATTATTGTGTACTAATCGTATTGATATAATCTCCGTATGACGGTAATATGTGTTACAAGAAAAGGGCAGAAAGCCTAAAAAACGGAGGAAATACAATGAATGAGAAAACAAGAATTCAGATTGAGGAAATGAAAAGACAGACCATCGGTGTTGAGGTTGAAATGAACAACATTACAAGAGAAAAGGCTGCGAGAATAGCCGCAGACTATTTCGGAACAGGCAGATACAAATATACAGCAGACAGAAACGGTTATTACACTTGGTCAGCTTGGGACACAGAGGGCAGAGAGTGGAAATTCCAAAGGGATGTAAGCATTGCAGGGGTTGACAGTGAGAAATGCGAATTGGTAACGCCGATTCTTAAATACGAAGATATTCCGCTTTTGCAGGAACTTATAAGAAGACTTAGAAAAGCAAAAGCCAAAAGCGATGCAACACGAGGATGCGGTGTACATATTCATATCGGTGCTAACGGACACACGGCACAGACACTCAGAAATCTTGCAAACATAATGGCAAGCCACGAAAGCCTCATAGCAAGTGCATTAAATATTTCACAGAGCAGAATAAACAATTACTGCAGAATGGTAAGTCCGAAATTTCTTGATAATCTCAACAGAAGAAAGCCAAGAACAATGTCGGAATTAGCGGATATTTGGTACACATCAAACGGTGCAAACTACGGCAGAACACAGCATTACAACGACAGCAGATACCATATGCTAAACCTACACGCAACTTTTACAAAAGGAACGGTTGAATTCAGACTTTTTCAATTCGATGCACCATCCAACGGAAAACAAAACGGCTTACACGCAGGACAGTTAAAAAGCTACATTCAGCTTTGCATTGCACTCAGTCAGATGGCAAAAACACTAAAGTCAGCAAGTCCGAAACCACAACAGACTGAAAATCCTAAATACGCAATGAGAACATGGCTTTTAAGACTTGGATTTATCGGTGAAGAATTTGCAACGGCGAGAGAAATTCTTACAAAACATCTTGACGGAGATGCATCATTCAGAAACGGTAGAATGGCATAACCGAAGAAAACAGCCTCCTATAACCTTAAATCTGCGACCGCATTTAGCGGTCTTAAGGTGGTAGAAGGGTGTTTCCTTCGGAAAGGATATGATAATGATGAAACGGTATTACTTAGCTTACGGCAGTAACCTTTACACACCGCAAATGCGGTATCGCTGTCCGTCGGCACGACTTATGGGAACTGCGGTTATAGAGAATTACAAGCTGATATTCAAGAAAAGCAAGACGGGCTCTTATCTGACTGTTGAACCGAAACAAGGTGCGGAAGTTCCCGTTGCTGTGTGGCAGTTGACAACAGAGGACGAACGGTCGCTTGACCGCTACGAGGGGTATCCGAAATATTATTATAAAAAGGAATTTCAAGTAACGGTGACAGGAATTAAGACGGGCAAAAAACGTGAACGCACGGCATTTGCATATATATTGGACGAAAACAGACCGAGCGGTGTTCCGTCAATGAGTTATGTTATGACTTGTCTTTGGGGATACAGAAATTTCGGATTTGATTCAAAACAGTTGTTACACGCCATTGACGAAAGCAAAAAGGAGACAGTGATATGAAGAAGTATGAAGATATAAAAACAGCCATATGTCCTAAATGCGGAAAAGAATACACAGGCAGACCTGCATTATCAAGAGCAGATAACAAAACAATGATTTGTCCTGACTGCGGCATACACGAGGCTCTTGAAAATATCGGTGTAGGTAAAGAGGAGCAGAATGAAATACTTGAAATTATACACCGCAGTATGAGAGAGAAAGACAAATAAGTCTGTAACAGTTACAGCCAACGGACGGTTTAAGCCGTCCTTATGGCAGTAGAAGCGGTATTACAAAAATCAACCGCTCAGAAAGGACGAAATATTATGAAAACAAAAATCTACGGAGCATACGGCTCAAACATTAATTTGGCACAGATGGCGTATAGATGTCCGCATGCTGAAGTGTACAAGGTGGGGTACATAAACGGTTATCGGCTCACATTCAGGAGCGGAGGCTTTGCCAACATTGAAAAATCTGAGGGAGATCGAGTGCCTGTTCTGCTTTGGGTTATTACCGAACAGTGCGAAAAGACACTTGACCATTATGAGGGTTATCCGAGCTTTTATATCAAGCAGAATATTTCTGTGGAAATTGATAACGGCGAAGATACGATTGAAGCGATGTTCTATGTTATGGACGATAAATACTGTCAAAAAATGCAGACACCGACAGAGTATTATTACGGAGGAATAGAACGCGGGTATAAATCCAACGGTATGCCCGTGGAGGAATTAAAGACGGCATTTGAACGCTGTATGGCGGAGGTGAATTGAGATGGATAATTTTTTTACACAGAAAAACTGTGACCGATGCGGAAAGTCTTTAAAAGACGGTCGAATTCAAAGTATGTTTAATAGCGAATGTATCTGTATGGACTGCAAGAAAAAAGAATGTGCCAATTCGGAATACAAAAAGGCACAAGATGCCGACATTGCGGAAATTCGTAAGGGAAACTATAACTTTAAGGGAATACGAGGGTAGTATATACACAAATAAAGGCTGTATTTTTTGTATAGTAATGGTATTGATAAAGTCCTCACATAACGGTAATATGTGTACAACAAAAAGATAAACAGACCGAGAAAACGGAGGAAAACAAAATGCTAAAATTAAAGAAACTTTACAGCCTTATCAACCGAAACGCAACAATAAAATTGGTTAATGAAAAACGTACAGACGTTTATTTCTGCGGAACAGTTAAAGATATTCCTGACCAATATGATTTATGGAAAGTGGCTGACCTTTTTGAACTAAACAGCCATGAATATGAGATTATGATTACAGAAAAATAAGAAAATACAATTTTTAAACCGCCTTAAATGGCGGTTTTTTGTATGAAAATTTTTAATGACAAGAAATTTATACGAATGGAGGTGATACGCTTGGCACAGAGGGGCAGAAAGCCGAAACCAACGGCAGTAAAACAGCTTGAGGGTAATCCGGGCAAGAGACAGTTAAACGCAAATGAGCCGAAACCTGCGGCTCGTGCACCGTCTTGTCCGAAATGGCTTGAAGATGATGCGAAAAAGGAATGGAGACGTCTTGCGAAACAGATGGAACAGCTCGGTATTCTAACAGAAGTTGATATGGCGGCTTTTGCGGGATATTGCCAAGCTTATGCACGTTGGAAAGAAGCAGAAGAATTTATATCAAGACACGGTGCTATTGTCAAAACTCCGAGCGGATATTGGCAGCAAGTGCCGCAGGTATCTATTGCTCAGCAGTATATGAAACAGATGAGCAAGTTCTGTGAACAGTTCGGTCTTACTCCTGCGTCAAGGTCAAGAATTGTAACAGACAGAGGCAATGACAGCAGTGATGACGCAATGGAACAGCTTCTTTCATTGGGCGGAGAGAAAAAGTAATGTATGACGAAAATAAAGCAAAACGTGCAGTTACATTTATAAATGCACTTAAACATACAAAAGGCAAATGGCGGGGTGTGCCTTTTGAATTGCTGCCGTGGCAGGATAAAATAATAAATGATGTGTTCGGTACGGTAAAGGAGAACGGATACAGACAATACAACACAGCATATGTTGAAATACCGAAGAAGATGGGTAAGTCAGAACTTGCAGCAGGAGTGGCGCTGTATCTTACATGCGGTGACGGTGAATGGGGTGCAGAAGTATACGGCTGTGCAAGTGACCGTCAGCAGGCAAGTATTGTGTTTGATGTGGCGGTGGATATGGTCGAACAATGTCCTGCTTTGAAAAAGAGAATTAAGCCTGTTATGTCAGTAAAAAGACTTGTGTATAAACCGACTAATTCATATTATCAAGTGCTGTCGAGCGAGGCTTTTACAAAACACGGTCTTAATGTTCATGGCGTAATATTTGATGAACTGCATTCACAGCCGAACCGTGAATTGTTTGATGTAATGACAAAAGGTTCAGGTGATGCACGAACACAGCCGCTGTTCTTTCTTATAACTACTGCCGGAACAGACCGAAACAGCATATGTTTTGAACAGCACCAAAAGGCAGTTGACATTTTGGAAGGCAGAAAAATCGATCCGACATTTTATCCTGTTATATACGGAATAGAAGATACAGATGACTGGACAGATGAACGTAATTGGTATAAAGCAAATCCCTCGCTCGGACATACAGTTGACATTGAAAAAGTCCGTGCCGCATTTTTGTCAGCAAAGGAAAATCCGGCTGAGGAAAATCTGTTCAGACAGCTCCGACTTAATCAGTGGGTTAAGCAGTCAACAAGATGGATGCAGATGGAGAAATGGGATGCGTGTGATGAAGTAATAAATCTTGATACACTTATCGGAAGGGAATGCTATGCAGGTCTTGACCTTTCAACAACACTTGACCTTACGGCATTTGTTTTGGTGTTCCCTCCGAGAAACGATACAGAAAAATATATAATTGTTCCGTATTTTTGGATACCGGAAGAAAATCTTCGTCAGCGTGTCCGACGTGACCATGTTCCGTATGATGTATGGAAAGCAAACGGATTTATACGAACAACAGAGGGGAATGTAGTTGACTACCGAAGAATTGAAGCTGACATAAAGGATATTGCAAGCAAGTACGTTGTGCGTGAAATAGCATATGACAGATATAATGCAACACAGATAATTCTTAATTTGCAGGATGAAGGCTTGACGATGATACCTTTTGGACAAGGCTTTAAGGATATGTCACCGCCGACCAAGGAACTTTACTCGCTTGTTCTGAAAGAAAAGATTATACATAACAATCATCCTGTACTTAGATGGAATTTTGATAATGTATGTGTAGAAACAGACTCGGCAGAAAATATTAAACTTTCTAAGAAACACAGTACCGAACGAATAGACGGTGCGGTTGCAGCGGTAATGGCACTCGACAGAGCAGTTCGTAACGGCGGACAACAGGGAAGTGTTTATGACCGTAGGGGTATTATTGTATTTTAGACAACATAAAAGCACACCAATATTTATTGATGTGCTTAAGGAAATGATTATTTAGTTGGTGATACAGTAAGCTTAAGACCAAGCGGCTGCATTATTTTAAGCAAAGTATCAAGATTTGGAGTTGATTTATACGATTCAATACGTGCAACTGATGATTGCGGGATTCCGCAAAGCGAAGCAAGCTCACGCTGACTTATACCGAGAGCGGTCCGCTGTTCTATCAGTGCACCGACAATAGATGCGATATTCTCAATTTCATTAATATTGTTAGCGGCAATCGGATCAACTTCTCTTACGTGTTCTTTATAATCATTCCATGTTCTCATATTAAGCACGCTCCTTTCTGGATAGATAATCACTGCGTTCAGATTTTGCTTTTTCAATTTCTCTGTGTGGTGTTTTTTGTGTTTTTTTACGGAACTGATGAAGCAGAACAAAGGTATTGTTTTCAAAAAAGAAATAAAATATGCGGTTATTTCCGGGACGTAATTCCCATATACCGTCCTCAATATGCTTTGTGACATCTTTGGGTAAACGAGTACCGTTATCTTGTAATAGCTGTATATAGAGTACTATTTGATTGTATTGAATACGGGCGTCTTTACTTGTTTTGATTTTTGTACGCAATAACTCTAAAAAATCCCATAGTTCAGATTTGCCGTGTGCATTTTCGTAAAATTCGATAGTGTACATTATTATTATACTCCGATATGTAGATTATATTTACAATATAATGATAGCATAAAAGCTATCAAATGTCAAGAAAAAGGAGAAAATTTATGAACATAATAAAATCAATATTCAAACCAAGAGACAAGCCTAAAAATCATACGGGAGACGGTATCGGCGGAGGACGTTCATTTCCTTTCGGGCGAACGTGGTCGGGAAAATCTGTGACGGAACGGTCGGCTATGCAGACAACGGCAGTATATGCGTGTGTTCGTATCATATCTGAAACGGTAGCAAGTCTGCCGATTCATCTTTATGAATACACGGACAGCGGAAAAGAGCGAGCCTTTACGCATCCGTTGTACAGACTTCTGCACGATATACCCAATCCTGAAATGAACAGTTTCATAATGCGTGAGGTTATGATGTCACATCTGCTTTTATGGGGGAATTCGTATTCACAGATTATCCGAAACGGTAAAGGTGAGGTTACGGCGCTGTATCCGCTTATGCCGGAAAAGATGCGTATAGACAGAGGTGCGGACAGCAAAATATATTACACATATAACAGTGATAAGCAGGGGACATTTGTATTTCGCAAAGATGAAATTCTGCATATAGTCGGATTGGGATTTGACGGACTGGTGGGATACTCACCGATTGCTATGGCTAAGAATGCGATAGGACTTTCTATTGCTGCCGAAGAATACGGCTCAAGTTTTTTCTCAAACAGCGGTACACCAAGCGGAGTTTTGGAACATCCGGGAGTTTTGAAAGAGCCGGAAAAAGTTCGTGACGCATGGAATGACGCATACGGCGGAAGTTCAAATGCACACAAGGTTGCGGTGTTGGAAGAAGGAATGAAATTCAATCCGATTTCGATAAATCCTCATGAGGCACAGTTTCTTGAAACAAGAAAATTTCAGGTGAATGAAATATGTAGAATATTTCGTGTTCCTCCGCATATGATTGCTGATTTGGAAAAATCAAGTTTTAACAATATAGAACAGCAGTCGCTTGATTTTGTGACAAATACAATCCGACCGTGGCTTGTGAGGATAGAGCAGACAATATTTCAGCAGCTTCTGACAGAAGAAGAACAGAAAAAATACTTCGTAAAATTCAATGTTGACGGACTTCTGCGAGGGGATTTTAAAAGCCGTATGAGCGGATATGCTATCGGTAGACAGAATGGGTGGTACAGTGCAAACGATATAAGGGAATTGGAGGATATGAATAAAATACCTAAAGAGCTTGGCGGTGACAGATATTTATGTAACGGCAATATGGTTGATATAAACAATGCCGGAAATTACAACAGCGGGGGTGAAAGTGAAAATGAGTAAATTTTGGAGGTTCAAGACTGTTAAAAACAAAATAGATGAAGAAAATGAAAGCACAGAAAATGTGCTTTTTTTAAATGGCGTAATTGCGGAAGAAAGCTGGTACAGCGATGATGTAACACCGAAAATGTTCCGTGATGAACTCAATCAATACGACGGTGATATTACGGTATGGATAAACAGTCCGGGCGGTGACTGTTTTGCGGCGAGTGAAATATATACGGCACTGAAAGAACATAACGGCAAAATTACAGTTAAAATAAACGGCATTGCGGCAAGTGCGGCGTCTGTAATTGCAATGGCCGGGGATATGGTTGAGATGTCTCCTACATCGATGATTATGATACATAATCCTTCAATGATGCTTTACGGACAGGCATCTGAACTTGAACAAGGTATTGATTTTCTTAACGAAGTAAAGGAATCAATTATAAATGCTTATCAGATAAAGACCGGACTGTCACGAAGCAAACTGTCATATTTGATGGACGGAGAAACATGGATGAATGCACATTCGGCACATGATATGGGGTTCTGCGACAAAATCCTATACGGCAATGATGACAGCACTGATAATCAAGATATGATTTTTGACAAAACAACAATGGTGACCAATACCATTGCCGCAATGCGCAAGAAACTTAAGCCAATAGTCAAGCCGGAAGATTCAAAGTATTGTATTCCGTCAGAACAGTTTGAAACAAGATTAAATTTATTGAAATAATGGGGGGTAATATAAATGGCGTCAATAACTGATTTAAGACAAAAAAGAGCAGCGTTATGGGAAAAGACAAAGAAATTTCTTGATAATGCAAAACGAGAAAACGATATGATTTCGGCAGAGGACGTGGAAACATATGAAAAAATGGAGAGTGAAATTGTTGCTCTCGGCAAGGAGATAGATATTTTAGAACGTCAGGCAGAGATGGAAAAAAGACTGAATTCTCCGGTTAATACACCCGTTCTTGAAACACCTAAAACGAACGGTAATACAAAAACGGGCAGAGCAAGTGACGAATATAAGCAGGCGTTTTGGAAGCTTATGAAGAATAATCAGCTGTCATATTCGGTACATGATACGTTGCAGATTGGTACTGACAGTGACGGCGGATACCTTGTTCCCGATGAATACGAGGCAGTTCTTATTGACAAACTTGCCGATGAAAACATTATGCGAGGATTAACTACAATCATAACAAGTGCAAACGGTGATAAAAAGATTCCGGTAGTTGCATCTCACGGTGAGGCTGTGTGGACAGATGAAGGCTCGGAATACACTGAAAGCGATGATGAGTTCGGAACTGTATCTCTTGGAGCTCATAAGCTAAGTACGATTATAAAAGTATCGGAAGAACTGCTCAATGACTCCGCATTTAATCTTGAAACATACATATCATCAGAATTTGCAAGAAGAATGGGTGCGGCAGAGGAATTGGCATTTATCAACGGCAACGGTACAGGAAAACCGACAGGTGTGTTAAATACGGCTGAAGTAGGGGTTACGTCTGCTGCGTCAAACGCAATTACGACAGATGAAATAATTGACCTATATCACAGTCTTAGAACACCATATCGAAAGAATGCCGTATTTATGTCAAGCGACAGTACAATAAAGGCTATAAGAAAACTTAAAGACAGTAACGGTCAGTATTTATGGCAGCCGGGTCTGCAGGCGGGACAGCCGGATACAATTCTTAACCGTCCGATACATACTTCTGCATATATGCCTGAGATAGAGTCCGGCAATAAGATATTGCTGTTTGGTGATTTATCATATTATTGGGTGGCTGACAGACAAGGACGTTCGTTCCAAAGATTGAATGAACTTTTTGCAAAGAACGGACAAGTCGGTTTCCGTGTATTCCAAAGATTAGACGGAAAGCTGATATTGCCTGAATCGGTTAAGACTGTTCAGATGAAATAATAGGAGGGTAAAATGAAAATAAAGATAACAACTTCATGCTCGGGTCTGACCTTCAGTTTTTATGAAGGTCAGACTGTTGATGTTGACAAGAAAATAGGCGAAGATTTGGTTCAGTGCGGATTTGCGGAAGAAGTAAGGGACACTAAAATAACAAGAAGGGACACTAAATCTAAAACAGTGCAATCCAAAACGGAGGAAGAAAATGCTGACGATTGAAGAGGTTAAACAGTATCTGCATTTGGATTCTGACGCAGAGGACGACTATCTCCGAATACTCATTATCTTAGCAGGAGAAATGTGCGAAAATTATACACGTCTTGCAATGCCTGATGAACTGCCGGAAAGCTATAAACAAGCTATGCTTGTGTGTATAGGATATTTCTTTGAACAGCGTGACGGAACTAAAAACGGCGTACCGAGTATATTTTATACATTGCTGAGACCATACAGAAAGGCGGCATTTTAATGGACTTTTCAAAACTGCGTCATCGGGTTATATTTTTGAAACCGCTTGATAAAAGATTAAATTCAATGAATGAAAATGTACCTGTGTGGATTCCGTTCAAACCTAAGTTAAGCGGTGACATCAATGCCGATGAAACTTCTGTGTATGTGCTGACTGATAATAAAGGCAATGCAGTGTGGAAATCGGCAGGCGGCGGACAGCTGTATTCACATCAGCTTTCTTTGAATGAGTATGCAGTATGGGCAAATGTTTCTCCGATGTCGGGACGTGAGTATGAGGAGTCACAAAAACTGCGTGCAGAAACCACATACAAAATTACAACAAGGTATTTTCCGAATATAACTGAGGATATGAAAATTATGTTCGGACTAAAGGTTCTTGGTATTGTTTCTGTTCTTAACATAGGCGAAAACAATACGGAATTGCAAATTGTTGCAAAGGAGAAAGACCGAAATGGCAAGGAATATTGATGTATTCGGATTTGACGAACTTGAAAAAGCTATGAAGCAATGCGAGAAGAATTATCCGAGTCAGGCAGACGCATTCCTTATGGCAGAAGGACGTGCCGTAAATAAGAGAACAAAATCACTTACACCGGTAAGGACAAAGAAACTCCGAAACTCATGGAGAACGAAAAAAGTAAAACTGTATAAGGGCGGTAAAGTGAGAGTAGTGAGAGTTCAGTCAACAGCACCGCATGCTCATCTTATTGAACTCGGTCATAAGATTGTAAGTGGCGGCAGAACTCGGGAAAGAGGCAGAAAACTTAATCGTGTACAGCGTTCTGCAAGAGGCATTAAATCCGGCGGATATGTACAAGGTGATTTTATGCTTGAAAAATCAATGTCGGAGGCACAGGCAAAATTCAACTCGGGTGCAGAAAAACTGCTTGATAAGATAACAAAGGATATACAAATGTAGGAGGACAAATGATTACAGAAAAAGATATACAGACACGAACTGCGGAAATCCTTATGAATGCCGGATTTAACGTGGTTGCCTCAGAAGTAGATGAGGGATTTTTAAAACCGGCAGTGTTTGTTTCTGCGTATCCTTCAGATGTACAGCCTCAGTGCTGCGGCGGTGCACTTGAGGAACTTACTGTTTCGGTAGAATTAAAATATATATCGGCTCTTGAAACTGTGGAGGACTGTATAGGTGCTTACAGCAGGATTAAAGAGCTTTTTTTGTACCCGACTTTCGATATTATGGACAGACATCTGACTATTCATGAAATGAATTTTGAAATTGAAAAGGGTGTAATGTATGTGTATTTTGATATAAATTTCATTCAGGCTGTGGATAAAACAGAAAAGTATGATGAAATGAGCGAACTTGTGATACGGGGGGGATAAAAATGGGATTACCTGAAATTTTGATTGAATTTAAGACGAAGGCACAGACTGCGGTAACACGAAGTCAGAACGGAATTGTAGCGGTTATTCTTGAAGATTCAACCAAAGTCGGAGATGAAAATTTAAGTTATACATATAACTATGAAGCCGATATTGTGAAATCAGACTGGACAACGACAAATCTTGACTACTTGAATAAAATATTTCTCGGCAAACCGAAACGAGTGCTTGTGGAAAGAGCGGAAACAGGCGAGGACTTCAAAAAGTCATATAACGCCGCCTTGGCACGCCTTAGAAATAAGTCGTGGAACTGGCTGACGTTTCCGGGATTGGAACCGCATAAAGATTTGACGGAAGAACTGCAGAATTGGATTATAGCACAGAGAGCGGCAAAAAAGACATTCAAAGCGGTTTTGCCTTGTTCTGCCGCAAATAATGAGGGCATTGTTAACTTTTCCTCGAGCGGTATCAAAGTAGGAGCAAAGACATATTCGGCATATGAATATTGTGCAAGAATTGCAGGCTTGCTTGCCGGACTGTCAATGACAGAGAGCGCGACATATCAAGTTCTTTCGGAAATTGACTCTATAACGGAGAGCCTTACTCCCAATGAAGATATAGACGAAGGTAAGTTTATACTCATCAATGACGGCGAAAAAGTAAAAGTCGCACGAGGTGTAAATTCGCTACACATCTTAAGCGGTGATAAGACCGAAGATATGAAGAAAATCAAAATTATTGAGGGTATGGACTTAATGCGTGACGATATTCGTTCTGCATTTGAGAATAACTATATCGGAATTAATAACAGCTATGACAATAAGGTTATGTTTGTAGCTGCTATTAATCAGTATTTTGACGGACTTGTAAGAGAAGGCGTACTGTACGGCGATGCGGAAAATACAGCGGATATAGATGTTAATGCACAGCGTGACTGGCTTGCACAAAAATATGATATATCCGAGTACAGTGATGAACAGATTCGTAAGGCAAAGACGGGCAGTTATGTCTTTGTAACGGCGGATATAACATTCTGTGATGCAATAGAGGATTTGAAATTTTCTATAAATATGGAGTAAGGGAGGCAGTAAACAATGGCAGGAGAAAGAAAGCTTCCCGCTGTCGGAAAAGTAATCAGCGGTACGCACGGCTATTTTTGGTGGAACAACAGTATTTGTTATGAAATAACTTCATTTGAAGCAAAAATCAAAACAAACCGTGAAACGATAAACTTTTCGGGGCAAATGTGGGACGACAGTAAACTGATGGGTGTGTCCGGTACTTGGACAGCGAAAATAAAAAAGATTTATTCAAGAGGCAAAACGTATGCGGAGAAACTTTCGGCGGGTATTGATGAGCGATTGTCGCTTATATCAAAATTGGAGGACCCCGATAACGGCGGTACAGAAAGAGTACAGCTTATGTCATGCTGGCTTGATGAACTTACACTTCAGGCATTTGAGAACGGAAAAATTACCGAAGATGAATTTTCGGGCGGATTTGTCGGATTTAAGTATCTTGATACAATCGCTGACCCGTGTGTATAAAGAGATTGTATTTTTAATGATGGGGACACTAAAAAATTACGGCTATACAGCTGGTTTTTTATTAAGAAAAAAGGAAGGGACACTAAAATGAATAAGGCTACAAAATTAACATTAGCAGAACTTTTACGACGTAAGGAGCAGATGATTGCGTCAAAGAAAATTAAAAAGACAATGGATTTATATATTAAGTCCATTGATTCGGTTATAACGATTGAAGAACCGGACGGAGCACTTTGCCGTGATGCAAATGATATGGAGGCAGGCGAGGGTGATAAATATATGTGCTATGAATGTATCAAAGAACCTGACATTAAGTCGAAGGAAGTACAGGACGCATTCGGCTGTGCAGTACCTATGGATATTGTTGAAATTATATTTGCACCGGGCGAAATACCGCAGATTGCGATTGAGTGTATGAAACTTGCCGGATATATGGGCGGTGTGGAAGCCGTAAAAAACTAATACAGACGGACGGTGACCTGCAGCTTATTCATTTCTATCTTCAAAAGGGATTTGATTGGGACAGGCTTGCAAGGTTATCACTGTCTGAAAAAATATTTTTAAAGGCGAGTATGGAGCTTGCTGTGGAAGAGGAGACGGAGAAGTATAAGGCGTTATTGGGGAGTGGGTGACGTAAAATTTGGCTCGTAATATAGGTGCAACTTTAAGCCTTAATAACGGTAATTTTTTCGTCAATATGAAGTCCGCTGTCAATGCGAGCAATAACCTTAGAAACAGTTTAAACGGTACAACGTCGGGAATGAAAAACTTCGGAAATCAGTCTTCCGGAGTAGGCGGGGTTATAACCTCGTTGGCATCTAAGGCGGCAGTAGCCGTAGGAGCGTTTGTCGGTGTACGTCAAGCGATAGACTTCGGCAAAGATGTAGTGAATACCGGCAGAGAGTTTGAACAGGGAATGGCAAACGTATCCGCAATCTCGGGAGCAACAGGTGCAGAACTGACTGCACTTTCCGAGAAAGCAAAGGAAATGGGTGCTAAAACCAAATTTTCTGCAATAGAAGCGTCAGAGGCTATGTCATATATGGGTATGGCTGGCTGGAATTCGTCGCAGATGATTGACGGTATTGCGGGAATAATGAACCTTGCCGCTGCGAGCGGTGAGGAATTAGCCGGTGTATCTGATATTGTAACCGATGCCTTGACCGCTTTCGGACTGAACGCAAGTGACAGCGGTGAGTTCGCTGATGTTTTGGCGGTTGCAGCGTCAAAGTCAAATACAAATGTATCTTTGCTCGGCGAGTCCTTTAAAAATGTTGCGGCAACTGCAGGTGCAATGGGATATTCAATGAAAGATACCACCACGGCGCTCGGTCTGATGGCAAATGCCGGAGTTAAAGGTTCGGACGCAGGTACTTCTCTGAGAGGTGTTATGACAAGGTTGGCGAAACCTACCAAAGAAGTAGATGCGGCTATGTCGGCTTTGGGGATTTCTGCAGTAAATACGGACGGCAGTATGAAACCTTTATCTGTGCTTATTCCCGAACTTCAGACACGCTTCTCAACACTTACCGATGCTCAAAAAGGTCAGTATGCAACAATGATTGCCGGAAAAAATGCACTGTCGGGATTTCTGTCAATCGTGAATGCAAGTCCTGGTGATTTTTACTCATTGTCTGACGCTATAAATAATTCGGAAGGTGCGGCTTTAAAAATGGCTGACACTATGAATGACACGGTAAGCGGTAAACTCACACTGTTAAAGTCGCAGTTCGAGGGTGTGAAAATTGCGATATTTGATGCACTCGGTTCATCGCAGTTTAAAGGCGTTCTTCAGTCTATGTCTGACGGACTCGGTGCATTAACTCCCGCTATTTCTTATGTTACTGTTGCAATAGGAAACGGATTATTTTCTGCAATTCAGACAATTTATAATACTGCAAGCACGGTATTTAACGCTGTAAAGAATGCAATTCAAAATAATCAGCCGGCAATAGAACGACTTCATAATGCGTTTGATAATGTCAGGAACAGCATTGTAAACGCATTCAGCGGAAACGGTACTGAATTAATTCAGACACTTGCAAATGTAGTAGTACCGAATTTGTGCAATTCACTTGTGGCAGTGATGAATATTGCTTCGGGTGTAATATCCGCTGCAAGCACACTTTCACCTGTGATTGCCGGAATTGCCGGAGCGGTAACCGCATATAAAATTGCTGTTGCGGCTGCAAATGTAGTCGAAGGGATAAGAAACGGACTAATTGCATTTTCTGCTGTCATGACAGGAACGCAGGCGGCTGCTTTTGCACCGCTTACAACTGCGACTATCGCTCAAATTGCCGCAACTCAGGCACTTAATGTGGTGACGGGAGTGTTCGGTGCAATAATGACGTTTGTCACATCACCGATAGGTCTTGTTGTTATTGCTATCGGTGCGGTTATTGCGGTGGGTGTTCTGCTCTTTAAACATTGGGACAAGGTAAAGGAAACAGCAAAAAATCTCTGGAACGGTATAAAGAATGTGTTCAACGGGATAAAAGATACAGTTTCAAATGCTTGGGGTAAAGTCAAGGAAACTGCAGCAAATGTTTGGGACGGTATTAAAAATACGGTATCAACAAAACTGAATAACATCAAGAATTCCTATCAGGAACACGGCGGAGGAATAAAAGGTGCAGTCGCCGGTACTATGACAGCAATAAAAGAATATTACAAGACCGGCTATGATGCAATAAACTCTCTTACAGGCGGAAAACTCGGACAGGTTGTCGAGAGTGTAAAAACAAAACTTTCTCCTATACTGAATACTGTCAAAGAAAAATTATCAGGCATAAAAGATGTATTTGGCAGTGCCTTTTCAAAAGCCTTTGAATTTGTGAGAAATTCATATAATGAAGGTGCTTTGAAACCGATAGTGGATAAATGCATAAGTGCATTTAACGGAATAAAGACAAAAATCAGTGAGAAGTTTAACGGGATTAAAGAAACTGTCGGAGAAAAGTTATCGTCAATCGGTGATGCCGCAAACGGAATAAAAAGCAAAATCGCAGAGAAATTTACTTCGGTAAAAACCGCAGTCACTGAAAAATTTGCAGAAATAAAAACTTCGGTAAGTACAGCACTTGCTCCGGTTAAGAATGTAATTTCCGAGATTGTAAATGACGTCAAAGCAACTGTCGGAAAAGTTATTGACGGCATTAAAAATCAAGTATCCGATACCGTCTTAAATATACAAACGGTAATATCAAATATTATAGGCGGAATAAAGCAGAATTTTCAAATGTTCTTTGATAACATAAAATCTGTTTTTGAAAATATAAAAACGGCAGTGTCAGGAATATTTGAAGGCATTAAAACAACAATATCCGGTGTGTTCCAAGTCATAGTCGGTATATTTACATTGAATACCGAAACTATAAAAAACGGTGTGCAGAATGTGATAAGCGGTATTACGTTAATAATTGACGGTGCGAAGAATGTTATAATAAATATTTGGAATATGATAACATTATCCGCAGGACTTGCTTTTGACAATATAAAGACGGTTGTAACGAATGTTACAGAAGGAATTAAAACAGTAATAGACAGCATACGAACAACATTTCAGAATGTGTTTAATTCAGTCAAAAACACAGTGTCAGGCGTCTTTAATTCAATAAAGAGTACAATAAGCAATGTATGGAACGGGATAAAAGGTATTATTAAAACTCCGCATATTGTGCAGACGGGAACTATCAGTATTGCCGGTATCAATACACCGATACCGAAACTCGGCATACAATGGTACGCAAAAGGCGGTATTATGACACGTCCTACAATGTTCGGTATGAACGGCGGTTTCCCTATGGTTGGAGGTGAATCCGGAGCAGAGGCAATTCTTCCGCTCGACAGATTTTGGAACACACTGCAGAACTATATGAAACCGGTGTCTGCGAATGAGAAACCAAGCATAATAAACCAGATAAATGTTACTGTGTATTCAAACGGCGAAGATGATGATACTTTGGCAAACAAGGTGGCAAAAAGAATTGTTGAAGTGTTGGAGAATATGTGATTTTGAGGCTGTCAACTTCTGACGGCTTTTTTCTTTGCAGTTTTTTAGGTCGGAGGTGCGAATTTGGATATATATTTAAGCGTAAATAACAGAGCGGATATATTGAAAATTCCCGTTTTGCCGTCACAGTTTACAATAAGCAAACCACAGTCAACCGAAACATTTGAAACGGTATCGCACGGCGAACTTATGCTGATAGGAAGTCCGAAATTAAAAAGTATTTCTATTTCAAGCTTTTTCCCGATAAGAGATTATCCGTATCTGCGTGATAAGTCAATGAAGGGGTGGGAATATGTATATAAAATTGATACATGGATAGATTTGAAACTTCCTATACGCCTTATTATTACAGAAACACCGATAAATATGGCTGTTGCGGTCAAGGACTTTAAATACACAATAAAGACAGACGGTGACCTTTGGTACACACTTGATTTAGAGGAGTTTAATCTTCTGAATTATGAGGACCAAAGCAATGCGGAGGATGAAATTGATATGGAAGAACTTAATAAACTCAAAGAACAAGTTACATACCTTGTAGGACTTGTTGAAACCCTTGCAAATCCAATGATATATAACTATATTGATGAAAATATGCCAGAATGGGCACGAAAGAGTGTTCAAAAGGCTGTTAACAAGGGTGTACTCAGCGGAACGGGCGAAGGATGGAATTTAAAATATGATGATTTGCGTGTAATTGTGTGGTTGGATAGATTGGGGCTGCTTGAATAATGTCATCGGGATTTGATGTTGCGGAACGTGCAAGAAAAGAAATGCAGGAAATAGGGGGCAAGTGCGGAAATAACAATAAATATACTCATTGGTATTCCGACAATGTTGAAAATATAGGATATAACTTTTGGTGGTGTGCGGCGTTTGTAAGCTATGTTGTAAGACAGTGCGGTGTTCCGACAAGTATAGTTCCTAATTACTCATACTGCCCTAACTGTATTGATTGGGCACGAAAAAACGGCAGACTTCATTCAAAACATCAAGTTACAAATGGTACATATACACCTCACGCAGGAGATATATTTCTGCGTGAGGGACATACCGGAATAATTGTTTCCGTAAGCGGTAACAGTTTTACTACTGTTGAAGGTAATACAGGAGGGACAAGCAACTGCAGAACTGTGGGAAGTCATACATGGAGCTTTGCAGGCGGTAATTATGATTATGTGTTTAATCCGGAATACTCCGATAAGTCAAACGGAACATCATCTTCCGGAAGTATGGAAAGCTATATGTATTCGGAAAATTCATACGGCGGAGAAAAAGAACCTACAGCTGTATGGAATAACAGAGTTAAGGAAAACATTCATCCTGCAATGCAGAACCTTACTCCTATTACGCCGACTGATGAACTGAGAATGTATGCGAATGATACCGATATAACCGAAATGATAGGAAATTTGTCGTGGAAAAACAGTATATATGAACTTGCAACTACAATGTCTTTTGATATAGCGAAAAGTGACGCAACATACCTGAAAGATTTGATGTACACACCGCAAGTCGGCGATATTATCAGAATGGTAACCAATGCAGAGATTTTTCGGGGAGTAATAACTAAGGCAGATGACGGTGACAAGAACAGTAATAAGTATACTATTGCTGACCTTGGATGGTATCTTAATAAAACAAGTCAGACATATCAGTTTAAAAATATTTCGGCAGCCAATGCAATTAAAGAAATTTGTAATGACTTGTCTATATCTATTGTCATGCTGCCGGAATTGACTGCAAATATAAAGCAGATATATTTTGATAAAACAGTATCGGATATACTCAAAGATATTCTTGAAAAGTGCGGCGGGAATTATAACTTTGATTTTGTGCCGGAAGGATTGAGAATATACAAAATCGGAGATTTGACAGCTTATCCCGAATTTCAGGTGGCGAGTAATGTAAGACAGGGATATTCGATTGATTACAGAGGCAATGTAAGCCATAGCACGTCTATTGAGGATATGTACAACTCTATTAAAATAACATCTGAAAAGGATAATGTGTATAAGGAATTGATGGTGTTGCAGAACCGTGACCTTATTGATAAATATGGCTTTTTGCAGAAAATTGTTAAGATAGATACCGAAAAAGAAAATGCCGATACAGTTGCAAAACGTGAGCTCAACGAAAATTCAAAGGTGAATGAAACTTTTTCGTTTGAAATAGTAGAGAAATATGACAGATATACCAGAGCCGGAGAAGTTATATCGGTAGACGGTGTGAAGTATGCAATCGAAAGCACAAGTCACAGTTATAAAGACGGCTGGCATTTTGATAAACTGGAGTTGAGTAAACTTGAATGAACAGTTGATTTAAAGTATGTGTTGTGGTATAATACTCTTCATAACGAGTAAAGTAGGTGTAAACGGTGGAAGAACAAATTAATCAGTCTGTGCGAGTACAGACTGAATTTGAAGAATGGGTAGAAGGCGGATGCAAAAAAGCAGAAGACCTAATTAAAGAATCGGAAAAAGAAGATTAAGAAGATTAAAGCGATTACTTAGGTAGTCGCTTTTATAATTGAAAGAATAGTTTATGACCTGAACTATATGTCAATAAAAATGTAATATTATATAATAACTAACAAGCTTATAATACACTAATATTATAATAAATGATCTGTGTTGACAATATTTGTTTATTTTGCTATAATTGTTATGGATTATGAGAAATAAAATATATTTTCAATGTGTATGAGGTATATAATCAAAGGGGATATAATGAATTTAAAATATAGAAATAATATAATAAGTATTATAAAAACAATTATAAAGTATTTAAAAAAATATGTATTACACATATTTTTTCTTATAGCCTTGTATCTTTCAATTAAGTGGTCAGAAATCCCCTTATTCAAGGTGTTAGATTATAAGATTATTAATCAAATATTATGTCACAAAAAAGCGGTAGATGCATCTATGCTAAATATTGCAACGGGCTATATAACTGGATATTTTGTATATCTATTGACTGTATTTATTCCTCAACAAAAGAGAAAGAAACCAGTAGAAAAAGAAGTGATCAGTAAATTATCTTCATTTTATAAAGATTCTGTTTATCTTTTGTTACTTATGTGTAAGAATTGTTGTACGGAAGAAGAATGGGAAGAAATTCATAAGGGTAAGTCGGATATAGAATGTTTTAATGATAAATTTTATAGACAAATAAAAAAGTTGGACATAAATAGTGATGCTGATACAATCTTTTTACATAAAGATAAAAAGAATAGAATGAAATGGCATGAATATTTAGAAATGAAATGCCAGAATTTTTATGAAAATTTAGAGAGTTTGTTTTTGCAGTATCATACATATTTAGATGATGAAATTATTAATGAGATTATTAAAGTAAAAAATTCTAAATTCATTGATGTGTTTGTAGGAAAGGGAAATTCCTTTATGCTTTATATACGGGCATCTGAAGATCATATCGGATATTATGAAAATTTGCCGATAGGAATGCTAAATTTCCCAGATGAACCATTCAAGATATTTGAAAATAGTAAAAATGTTCAAAATATTAACATATTGGTGGATTATATTGATAATTTAAGAGAATTACATACTCTTCTGTCAGAGTATAAAAATAAATACAAATTGGATACATTACGAGAGGATTATTCTATTAGTAAGCTAAGAGGAAATGAGGTGGGTCATTATAATACTGCTGTTTAAAAATAATATTTAAAGTTATTATTCATAGGCTAAGCATTTAATGCAAGATTCAGAAAAGAAGATTAAAATATAAAGCGATTACTTAGGTAGTCGCTTTTTTCGTTGAAAGGAAAAATGATATGAGTGGAGTTACAGATTTAGCGAGACATATAAAAGCAAGAGACAATCCGTCATCATATACACCGATGTTCGGCAGAATTATATCTCTGCCGAAACTTGTAATACAGCTTGGAAACAATATTTTACTTGATGACAGTGATATAAAATCGGTCTTTGATATTTATGAAACACAAGAGAGGGACAATCATACGGAATACAAATACCTCGGAAAAGAAGTAGTTTTATTGCCGTATGACAACGACAACAAGTTTGTTGTGATAGGAGTAACCGAATAATGAAAAAGACATTTGATTTTGATTTCGGTAACGGCGAATTTGTTATGAAAGACGGCAATCCCGTTATTTTATCGGGCATTAATGCTCTTAAGTTATGGATACAAAAATGTATGCGGACACAGCTTTACATATACTCCATATACAAAGACAAACAATACGGTGCAAATATTGAAGATTTGGTGATAGGAAAATCATATAACTTTGATTTTGCAGAATCGGAACTTCGCAGAGAAATAGAAACAGCACTTTTGCGGAATGAGGATATTTATAGTATGAGCGGTTTTTCAGCAGAGAAAGTCGGAGCGATACTTAAAATATCTTTCACATTAAACACAGCTTACGGAGAAAGTGCGGAGGTGTACACCATATGACACTTGATGAAATAATTGAATATATGCTGTCGAGCGTGCCGGAAGAATATGATATTTCGGTCGGCTCGTTTTTTTATGACCTTCTTTATCCCGTGGCAGAACAAATATATCTTTTGCAGAAAAGGATAAGCAGATTGTCAGAAAACACATTTGCCGTGACGGCAGAGGGAGAATACCTTGACCGCAAGACAGCCGAGCAGAATATAGTTCGTAAAACATCCACTTATTCAAAAGGTACACTGCTAATCAGCGGAAACCGAGGTGAAGTGATTTTGAAAGGTGCAAAGGTTGCGGCGGATAATGTCCTGTTTGAAGTGAATGAAACAGTGAGCATTGCTGAAAACGGTTCTGTTGAAGTCGGTGCGACTTGCACTGTTTCGGGAAGTGCTGGCAATGTGAAAAAAGGAGATATAAATCGATTCCCTATAACGCTTCCCGGAATTACAGCCGTTCAGAATATAACGGATTTTACAGGCGGTTATGATGCGGAGAGTGATGCAGATTTATTGGAACGATACCTTGAAAAAGTGTCACGTCCGAATGTCAGCGGAAATAAATATCATTATATTGAATGGGCAAAAGAAGTAAGCGGAGTGGGAGATGTAAAAGTAATACCGCTTTGGAACGGAGCGGGGACAGTAAAAGTAGTAATTGTAGATGCTGATAACCGTCCCGCAGGCAGTGAACTTATTTCAAAAGTGAAAGAGCACATTGAGGAAAACAAACCAATCGGTGCAGAAGTTACAGTGGTCAGTGCGTCACCCGTTATGATAAATATATCAGTTAGGCTGACATCTGATAATACATCAAACATACAGACAACAGTTGAAAATGTATTAAAGGACTATTTGTCGGGAGAGGCCATAAAAAAGGAATATATATCGTATGCCAAAATCGGCAGTCTTATATTATCAATATCGGGTGTTGAGGATTATACGGATTTAAAGGTCAACAGCGGAACAGAAAATATCAAGATAGCAGACGGAGCGGTACCGGTGCTTGAAAGCGTGGTGTTGAAATGATTGACAGACTCCCGGATTATTATAGCAAATCAAAAACGGTAAAGGACTTTTACAATGTCGTTCAAACAATACTTGATAAAGTTTCGGAAGATATTTCTGATGAAGATAAGCGTCTGTTTATTACTACCACAGATAGTTTTCTGCTGCATGAAAAAGACGTAGGACTGTCTGAAATTACGGCAGATAATGAAACTAAGAGAGCAAGAGTAATTGCAAGACTGCAAGGAAATAATCTTCTGACAAAATCGGAACTTGAACAGCTTATTTTAATGTATGACAGGACAGGCTGTATAATAACCGAGGATTATAAAAATTATACAGTAGCTGTTAAATTCAGCGGACGTAAAGGAGTGCCGTATAATTTTGAACAAATAAAATCAGCGGTGGATGAAGTTAAGCCCGCACATCTTCAAGTGAATTATGAGTTTCAAAGCAATACTTGGAGCGAAGTACAGAAAAAACTTGGGACATGGGGCAATGCAAAAATATTTACATGGGGAGGTGTTAAAGATTATGACGGCAGAACGTGGCTGTATGTAGAAAACAATGAGGTATATTTAAGAGAAAACGGAGCAAACGCATATGTGGTATTTAAAGATAATAAGCCATATGCACATTTTTTATAAGGAGGCATGAAAATGAAATACACATCAAATCATAATTTTAAATTGCCGGCACCGTCCGACAGTATTGATGTGGAGGTGCTCAATGAGAATTTTATAAATATTGATGCACTTATTAAAACTTTGGAGTCTGCTAAGGCAGATAAAAATTCACCGAGTTTTAAGGGTACACCAACAGCACCGACTGCGTCAAGCAGTACAAATTCTACGCAGATTGCTACTACGGCTTTTGTGCAGGGATTGATAAAAGGCATACAGACGGCATTGTCAGGCAAAGCGAATAAAAATTCACCAAGTTTTACTGGTACACCGAAATCTCCGACTCCGCCGTCATCTGATATTTCAACGAGAATAGCAACAACCGCATTTGTACAGAACTTGGTGCAGGCAGTGGATAAAAAGATTTCAGAATTGGTATCTTCAACATTGGACAGCACTTATGCTATGCTGTTGTTTGATAAAGATAATATCAGCACTTGCAGTAATATTGACAGTTTCGGAATTACATACAGTAAATATCAAAACGGTACATATAAGACTGATATAGTGCAGGTCGGAAATAACGCTCAACTGCCGAATAAATCGAATGCACCTGTATTTTTAGTGTCGTGGGCGGCTGAATCCGGTGACGAAAGTGAAATATATAATGTTCAGGCTGTAATCTATCCGGATGGAACGGTATACGGACGCCATAGATATTTGTGGAGTATCAGCAGCGGCATTGTGAGTAAGCTTTCTTGGAATGATTGGAGTAAGGATAACAATTATATTTATTATAATCCTAAAGATCATTTTGTAAAGGAATAGCGTGGGGTGATAAGGTATGCCGGAAGATATACGATTGGCAAAAGGCGAAGATTTAGATGCACTTGAGGATATAGTGAATAACCATATCGGCAGTGATGAAACTCACGTTACTGCCGGTGACAAGCAAAATTGGAACGGTAAGGCTGATGTGGCTATGCTTGAAACAGAAGGGTATCTGAAGAAAAAAGTTGTAGGCGTACTGCCGTCAATGTCTGTTGGATTTGGTTTTTCAGACGGTGTTTCAAAATTCAATGCTATAAATCGATGTACTGTATCCGTTGCGGAAGAAAGTGACGGCAACAAGTATCAAAAAATTGTAACCGGTTCAAATGCGGCGAATATGTATGCTTTTGCTTATCTTGACTTTTCAAAATATACGGCAAATGCAAAAGAACTGATAATTGAGTTTGATACGAAAATAAATACCGACCGCTGGTATATAGGACTGTCTGATTTGACACAGCGTCCGGGAGAATCAAGCAGAGGTTCATATGACAGTACGGGAGTTGTTTTTTCGCAAGGCACAAAAGACGGAAAGTATTATTACATAAACAGTGACCTGACGTGGAAAGACAACTTTTTTAACTGTTGGGTTCATAGCCGAATAGAAGTTAATTACGAGTCAAAAACGGTATCATATTGTATTACAAACAATAATGAATCAGCCAAATTAAGCGGTGAGATTGATTTTTATGATAAGTCCGCAAGTAAGGTTACGGGACTTGAGATTTATTCGTATGTAAATAGCGTTGAAATGGGGATTGACAATATAAGCATAACATCAAAATCGGGAAATGAAAGTGATGACGAAAGAACCGTATATATAGTGGCGGAAGACGGAGATATAGCGGAATATATCTATATAGACGGAAAGCCGTTTTGTATAGGAAGGAGTGATATATTTAATACAATAAAAGACCTGCTCGAAAGAGTAGAAAAATTAGAAAATAACTGATAAGGGGGTACTGACTATGGAAAGTACGATTGTTGTGGCGATTTTGTCGCTTGTAGGAACACTTGGCGGTTCTATTATTGCAGGTATTGTTTCAAACAATAAGACACTGTACAGAATTGAACAGCTTGAACGCAAAGTAGAAAAACACAACAGTGTTGTTGAACGAGTGGCTATTGCGGAAAATACACTTAAATCTCAGCAGCACCAAATTGATGAACTGAAGGGGGATATGTAAAATGATTAACTGGAAAGTACGAATGAGAAATCCTATGTTTTGGGCACAGATATTGCTGTCTGTAATTATGCCGATACTGGCATATCTCGGACTTACAGCCGAGGATTTAAGCTCGTGGTCGGTATTGGGGGAAGTACTTATAAAGGCGGTTTCAAGCCCGTACATTTTGAGCCTTGTAATTGTCAGTGTATATAACGCAATTACAGACCCTACAACAACAGGATTTACAGACAGCAAACGTGCATTGACATACGATACACCTAACAGTGACAAGGAGTAAGAGATGACTGCAATAGATAAATTGATTCAGACCGCTGATAATGAAGTCGGCTATTTGGAAAAGTCAAGTAATTCACAGCTTGATGATAAAACAGCGAATGCCGGTATGAACAATTATACTAAGTATTGGCGGGATATAAAAAACGAATATCAAGGACAGCCGTGGTGTGCAGTATTTGTTACATGGTGTTTCACCAAGACTTTCGGAGTGGATAAGGCACATCAAATATTGAAGCATTATCCGTATGTATATTGCCCGACAATGTCGGGACTTTTTAAATTGTACGCAAATCCGAAAAGGGGCGATATTGTTATATTTAATCATAATGGGGTATTTACGCATACGGGAATTGTAACCGGCGTGGACGGAGATTATTTCACTACTGTTGAAGGGAATACGTCAGCCGGAAGTGCGGTTGTTGCAAACGGTGGCGGTGTCTGCAGAAAAGGATATTATATCAGCAATCTTGCGGGAACAAAATTCTGCAGACCGGATTATGAAACGGCAGAAAGCGAGGAAGAAATTATGAGTAAGGAATATACGGAGTTGAAAGCAGAAATAGCAAAATTACAGGCTGATGTAAATAAACTGAACAGTAAAATGATTTACAATTATGTTGATGACAATATGCCTGAATGGGCAAGACCTACTGTTCAGAAAATGATGGATAAGGGGTTCCTTAAAGGTGATGAAAACGGCTGTCTGGGCTTGACTGATGAACTTCTTAGAGTCTTTGTTATAAATGACAGAGCAGGAGTATATGAAAACAGATGGGACGGAAAAAGTGAATAGTTGAGTTTATGCCCGTTAGAGATTGATTTTCTAAACGGGCATTATTTTTATTATTTGAGAACCAGAATATATAAATAACAGAGGTGATTGCAATGAATGAAGAGAAAGATGTACCTATAACACTCGGAGAAAAATATATGCTTACCATAAGAGAAGCAAGTATATATTTCAATATCGGAGTCAAAAAAATCCGCAGACTGGCGGAAGATAATCTCGGAGTATTCTCTATTTACAGTGGCAACAGATATTTAATAATACGTCCTAAATTTGAGGAACATCTCTGCCGAATTTCTACGATATAAATTGATTTTATTTGCCGTAAGTAGTTGACTTTATGAGCTTTTAGAGCGATATATAGTGCAAGCTTAATAAAGCTTATAATCAAACTAAAAGTAAAAATTAAAGAACAGAAAGGAAGAAATTTTATGCAGAGAGCAACAGCAGAGAAAAAGGATTTATTAAATCTGTCAGAAACGATTGAATATTTCAACCTCAGTCAAAGAAAGTTTCATTCTCTTATCAGAGAAAAAACGGTTCATGATTTTATTGTTTTCTATGGCAGTCGAAGATTGATTATCAGAACGGCATTTGAGAGGTATATCTTAAAACATCCGGAACTTAGGAGGTGCAGATAATGGGGATCAGAGGAAGAATAAGACGCGATTCAAAACATAGAGTTTTGAGAGCGGGAGAGTCAATGAGAGCAGACGGAAAATATCAGTTTAAGTATCATATAGCAGGCAAACCGCATTTTGTGTACAGTTGGAAACTTGAACCTACGGACAAATTACCTGCAGGAAAGAAACCGTGTCTTTCACTGAGGGAACTTGAAAAGCAGATAGGATATGACTTGGAATCGCAGTTAGATCCGATGAAAAGAAATATAACAGTGAACGAACTTGTAGAACGATACCTATCCACAAAAACAGGAGCGAAACACAGTACAGTTGCAAACTATAACTTTGTAAAGAATATCTTGAAAAAAGAGGAATTTAGCGAGGCGAAAATAGCAGACGTTAAAACATCGGACGCAAAACTTTTCCTTATTAAAATGCAGAGTGACGGCAAAGGTTACAGTACAGTCAAGTCGGTACGCGGAGTTCTAAGACCTGCATTTCAGATGGCTGTTGATGATGATATTTTAAATAAGAATCCATTTGAATTTCAGCTTGCCGGAGTTGTGGTGAATGATTCACATACACGAACCGCAATAACAAGGGAGCAAATGCGACAGTTTTTGAAATTTGTGCATGATGATAACTGCTATTGTAAGTATTACGAGGTGGTTTATATCCTATTCCATACAGGAATGAGAATATCGGAATTCTGCGGTTTGACACTCAAAGATATTGATTTAAAGAACCGAATTGTAAATATTGACCATCAGCTTCAGAGAACCTCAGATATGCAGTATGTAATTGAATCAACGAAAACCAATGCCGGAACAAGAAAACTTCCAATTACAGAGGAAGTGGTAAAGTGTTTTCAAGCCATTATCGAGGACAGAGAACCGCAACAAAGAGAAAAAATGATTGACGGATATGCCGGATTTTTGTTTTATGATAAAGATAACAATCCGCTCGTAGCAATGCATTGGGAACATCGTTTTAACCATATGGTACAGCGATACAACGATATTTACCGTATACAGATACCGAATATTACGCCGCATGTTTGCAGACATACCTACTGCAGTAATATGGCGAAATCAGGAATGAACCCAAAGACATTGCAGTACCTTATGGGGCATAGCGACATAGGCGTAACACTAAACACTTATACACATCTCGGTCTTGAAGATGCAGAGGACGAACTAAAACGTATGGAGGATTTGAATAATGCGAGAAATGAACTTGATAAAAATTCAAGAAGAAATTTAATAACTCAGAAAATGTTTAGGGTTATATGATAATGTTGCATAGACGGCACTCAGGCTACGGCTTGGGTGCCTGTTTTTTTGTTTGCTTTTGTTAAAAAATGTCGGATTTGTGAATTGATATAATGTATGAGGTGTGGTATAATATATAAAATGAATATAGGAAGAAGGTTTTATAAATGAGAAAAGTATTTGTTTCATATTATCATGGAGATCAACAAGAGGTTAATAAGTTTGTTAATGATTTTTCTAATGTGTGTATATTTAAAACTGTTGGAGTCAAAGAGGGAGACTTTACTTTTGATAGCAACAATCCGCAATATATTATGAGAAAAATAAGAGAAGACAAGTTAGAAGATTCCACTGTAACTATAGTATTGGTTGGAAGTTGTACCCATAGTAGAAGATATGTTGACTGGGAAGTTAAAGCTTCTCTTCAATGTGGACAGTCATTGCCTAATGGATTGATTGCGATTAATTTACCGTATATGGGTTCGAAAGGATTGTTGCCGCCTAGAGTGGAAGAAAATATAAGCAAAAACTCAAATAAACAGGATACTGGATACGCTAGATATTATACATATCCAAGTAGTAATGAACAATTAGAGGCATGGATAGAAGATGCATATAATGCAAGAACTCAAAGAGCACATTTAATTAAAAATACAAATGTAATGATGAAATATAATTCGAGGTGTAAAACACATAATAAAACACATTAAGTGATTTAATGAATATAGTCGATAAAAATATTAATTATGTTTTGATTTTTTATAAAGTGAAGATGAAGAAGGTGTTTTAGCGTTAGGTAATTAAAAAATATCTATAGATGCTATCTTTATTTATTTAATATAAAATTGCAAAAAGCAGTATACACAGAAAAGATAAAAAATTATATAGATGATGAATTTGGAATTCCTGATTTAAAAGAAAGCAGAATTGCATCAATAAATGATAAAAATATTGATAATTTTCCACAATAAAAAATTAGAACTACACTTAATAAAATAGATGTGATTAAATTTACTTTTAAATCAGACAGAGGTTATTTTTTGTTAAAAAAGGTGAGAAGAATTAAAAAGAATGGAGAAATGAAGATTAAAAATAGTTTGATTAAACCTATAAAAAAATCAATAATCACATGGATTGTTGGGGGAATTGTATTACTTATAGTGTGGTGCTGTGATATAAAAAAATATTGTTATATATTCCAGGAATACGTAACTTTGTATTGAATCTAAATTTCATAACTAGCATTTTTACAAATTATTATACAGTTATTATAGGGGCATTGTTTTTGGTTGTAATATTATATTTGAGAAAATATGCAGATGTAAAAGTTCCATCAATTTCAATTGCGGGAATTGAATTTAATTTAAAAAATATTGACAGAATAGTAAAAGCAAATCTTACAAATTATTTTGTCACCAAAAGAAGTTTGTTTAAAATTGACATTTTGAAAGACAATTTTGATGATGTTTTTGAATCCTATCATAATACATATGAATTTATAAGATTACAAATGAGTTACTATGAAAACGTGGCTAAAACAGATAATACTATATATAAAGCAATGAAGTGTATGATAAAAGATTTAAACTATTTTCTAACATCAAACCAAACTGATTATAGAAGATGGTATAAATTCGAAAACGAAAAAGAATACAAATTTATTGATGAATTGCAAAAAAAATATCCCAAGTATAATGAATTAATAGAAGCATTTGGGAAAATAAATAAAAAGATGTCTACACATATGCAGAAGTTAAATATTACTATAGAATGGTGACAAATATTCCTAATAAATAATAATATTGAAAAGATGATAAAACATTTTTTTTTGAATCCATTAGTAGTAAACACTCGGATTTTTACTACTATCTTACTACTAACGGTGTCCTTGATTTGCCCTTATTTGCCGTGTTTTGCAGATTACACTCTGTCAAGCGATGTTTTTAAAGCATTTTACAGACACCGCAAATACGGGCAAACCACGGCATTTTACGGCTTTTTATGAAAGGAAAAAATTATGATTAAGATACTCTTTGTTTGCCACGGCAATATATGCAGGTCGCCGATGGCGGAGTTTGTGATGAAAGATTTAGTTAAAAAGGCAGGGCTTAGTGATGAGTTTTACATAGCGTCTGCGGCGACGAGTACAGAGGAAATCGGGAACGGTGTACATTATGGTACGCGCAAAAAGCTTGCGGAATTCGGTATTTCCGTTGACGGAAAATATGCGGTTCAATTAAAAAAATCCGACTATGCCAAATATGACTACATTATCGGTATGGACAGTTACAATTTACGCAATATGAAACGTATGTTACCGAATGATACCGAAAACAAAATACACCTTTTACTTGATTGGTCCGACAATCCGAGAGATATTGCGGATCCATGGTACACAGGTGATTTTGATGTGACATACAATGATGTACTTGAAGGTTGCACTGCTTTACTCAAGGAAATCAAAAAAGAGCTTTAAAGCTCTTTTTTTATACCAAACACCTCAAAAATATTATACATTAAAACATAAAAAAATACAATTTATTTGTTACTAAAGCCGAAATCGGTGGTATAAATAAAATAGAAAGGAAGTGAGTTAGTATGAAAATCACATTTTTAGGTGCGGCACACGAAGTTACGGGCAGTTGTACGCTAATAGAAACGAACGGAAAAAATATTCTTGTTGACTGCGGAATGGAACAAGGTGCTGATATATTTGAAAATCAAGAAATCCCCGTAAATCCAAATGATATTGAATGTGTATTGCTTACTCATGCACATATTGACCATTCGGGTAATTTGCCGTTACTTTACAAAAACGGTTTTCGCGGTAAAATTTACGCGACGAATGAAACATCTGATTTATGCGAAATAATGTTGCCGGACAGTGCGCATATTCAAGAAACTGAGGCGAAATGGCGAAACAGAAAAGCAAAGCGTGCCGGCAGGGAAGAATATGTTCCGATTTATGATATGGACGATACTATCGGTGTACTTCAGCAATTCCGTCCGTGTAATTATGATGAGAAAATAAGAATTTTGGAAAATGTTGAAATAAGATTTCACGATATAGGTCACTTGCTCGGCTCGTCTTGTATAGAAATTTGGATAACAGAAAGCGGTATTACAAAGAAAACAGTTTTCAGCGGTGACGTGGGAAATACAAATCAACCGATTATAAAAGACCCGACTCCGATTTATGATACGGACGATACCGATTATCTTGTTATAGAGTCCACCTACGGAAACAGATTTCATACGGAAGTACCTGATTATATAACATTGCTTGCGGGGGAATTTCAGAGAACATTTGACAGGGGCGGAAATGTTGTTATACCGTCATTTGCTGTAGGCAGAACGCAAGAGCTTTTATACTATATACGTCAGATTAAAGAACAAAATCTTGTAAAAGGTTACGGTGATTTTTCTGTGTACGTGGACAGTCCTTTGGCGAATGAGGCTACCGCAATATTTTTACAGTGTGACGTAAAATGTCTGGACGAAGAAGCAAGAGCATTGGTGGACAGCGGTATAAATCCGCTTACATTCAGCGGATTAAAACTTGCCGTTTCAACTGATGAGTCTGTTGCAATTAATTTTGACGAAAAGCCGAAAGTTATAATATCGTCAAGCGGTATGTGTGAGGCGGGAAGAATACGGCATCACTTAAAACACAATTTGTGGCGAAGAGAATGTTTGATTTTGTTTGTCGGCTATCAGGCAGAGGGAACGCTCGGCAGAATGTTGTGTGACGGTGTTAAGAATGTAAAACTGTTTGGTGAGGATATAGAAGTAAATGCCGAAATTAAAATGCTTGACGGAATAAGCGGACATGCAGACAAGAACGGTCTTATAAAGTGGCTTAAAACATTTAAGAAAAAGCCTAAAATTGTTTTTGTTAATCATGGCGAGGAAAAGTCTTGCGATGAATTTACCGATTGTATCAGAAATGAATACGGCTATAATTCTGTTGCACCGTACAGCGGTACTTGTTACGATTTGCTGACAGGTGAAGTGGTTGTACAGACGTACGGCATACGCGTGCAGAAAAAGAAAACTACAAAACGTGCTGCGACTGTATTCGGCAGACTTATTGCCGCGGCGGAAAGATTACTTGCAGTTGCAAGAAGTTGTGAGGGAATGGCCAATAAAGATTTGGCAAAGTTCGCAGACCAGATTGATATGTTGTCTGAAAAGTGGAAAAGATAGATAACCACCCCTCATTCGACTGCGTCGACAGCTCACCTCAATGGGAGCCATACAAAAAGCCTCTCCTTGAGGAGAGGTGTCACGAAGTGACGGAGTGGTGGCAAAAAGAAAAAGCATAAGAAAGCACCCACAGTCGACTGCGTCGACAGCTCCCCTCAATGGGAGCCGTACAAAAAACCTTTCCTTGAGGAGAGGTGTCACGAAGTGACGGAGCGGTGGCAAAAAAACAAGGACGGTCAATGACCGTCCTTATTTTGTATAATCGCTCCAACCGTCTATTGCACTGTCTTGAATTGCTCTGAAAAGTCTTTTTCTAAGTCCGGGATACATTTCCTTTTCAAGACGTTTAATAAGATCTTTCATATATTGACGTTGCGTATATCCGTCAGCAGGACAAGGATTGTGAACAACGGGAATATCATAATTTTTAACCACACCCCTAATATCACGTTCGCGAACGTAAATCATAGGTCTGATTTGATACATATCAGTGCGGTCGAGATATGTAACAGGCGAAAAACAATGTATTCTGCCCTCGTGCATAAGGCTAAGGAAGAATGTTTCAAGCACATCATCATTATGATGACCGAGTGCAACTTTATTGCAGCCGTTTTCGATTGCCATATCATTTAACGCACCGCGGCGCATTTTTGCACACAATGAGCAAGGATTGGATTCTTTTCGTATATCAAAAATAATCTCTTTAATATTTGTTTTCTTAACCTTATATTCAACGCCCAAATCATCACACATTTTTTGTACTTTTGAATAATCGGCATCATATCCCATATCCAAAGTCAATCCCATAACGGTAAATTTTTTCGGATAGTATCGCGAAAGTTCCGCAAGCACATTAAGCAGTACAAGACTGTCCTTACCGCCGGAAACACCGACGGCAATTTTATCGCCGTCCTCAATCATATTATACTGTTCAATAGCACGCCTTGTAAGACTTACTACCTTTTTCATATTATTCAGCCTTTCCTGTTATTTTACCGCCTTGATAGCTTCGGTTAAATCAACCTTATCCGTATAAAGTGCCTTACCAACGATAACACCCTCAACACCTGTTGTAACAAGTGACTTGATGTGGTCAAGACTTCCGACACCGCCCGAGGCGATAATATCGGCATTTACCGCACTTGCCATTTCAGCCATTGCGTTTACGTTAGGACCGGCAAGTGTACCGTCGGTTGCAATATCCGTATAAACGATTGTCTGTACGCCGATATTTACCATTTTCTTTGCAAATTCAACAGCGGTAAAATCGCTTGTTTTTTCCCAACCCTCGATAGCAACCATACCGTCTTTTGCGTCAATACCGATAACGATTTTTTTGCCGTATTTATCAACGGCACGTTTAACAAATTCACTGTCTGAAACGGCTTTTGTACCTATGATTACTCTGTCAATACCGCAGGCAAGTTTTGCTTCAATATCCTCCATAGTACGAATACCGCCGCCTGTTTGTACGGGAACATTGACGCTTTCGCATATTTCTTTGATTTTTGCGGCATTTACGCCATGACCTTTTAAAGCACCGTCAAGGTCGACAACGTGGATATATTCACCGCCAAGACTTTCCCATTTTTTAGCCATTTCGGCAGGGGAGTCACCGTATACGGTAACGTCCGAAAATTGTCCCTTGAACAATCTCACGCATTTACCGTCTTTTATATCAATCGCAGGGTAAATTCTCATTTTGTAATTCTCTCCTCAAACTGTTTTACAATATTCATAATACGTTCTGTTTCCATTTTCATACTAACCTTGTTTACAACAAAACGTGCACTTAGAGGGCACACGTCCTCAAGAACGTCAAGACCGTTTTCGTAAAGTGTTTTACCTGTTTCGACAATATCGACAATGACGTCCGAAAGTCCGACAAGCGGAGCAAGCTCAACAGAGCCGTTTAGCTTTATAATTTCAATAGTCTGACCTTTGTCGTCTTGGAAATATTTCATTGCGATGTGCGGATACTTTGACGCAACACGAAGATTTGTCATAGTGCCAAGCTTACCTTTTAATTCTTTCGGACCGCATACAGCCATTTTACATTTTCCGAATCCCAAATCAACCATTTCATATAGGTTACGGCTTTCTTCCAAAAGTGTGTCCTTACCGACGATACCGATGTCAGCCGCACCGTATTCAACGTAAGTAGGAACGTCAGACGCTTTTACAAGGATAAATTTCATCTTGTTTTTTTCGTCAGTGAAAATAAGTTTTCTTGTTTTTTCTTTCATTTCGGAACAATCCATTCCGATTGAAATAAATAATTCCATTGCAAGTTCGGCAAGTCTGCCCTTTGCAAGAGCAACTGTTAAATATCTCATTATAATCTCTTCCTCCCTAAAATCAGTGTTCGTGACCGCAGTCGCATTGGTCGTGGTGATGTTCATGCTCGTGGTCATGGTCACAGCCACAGCCGCAATGGTCGTGTTCGTCAAACATCATAGATTCGTCATAGTAGCCTAAAAATTCGTTTGCGGTTGTTTCTATAATTTCGTGTTTTGCAAAATCGTTAATCATAAGCTGACCGTTAGGGAAAACTCTAAGCATTGCACCGATATTTTTACCTTTTGAATATTCCTCTGCTGCTTTATAATCGCCGTCACCGATATACATTTCAACAAGGCAGCCGTTTACACGAAGATTGTATGCAATGTCATAGGCAATGCCTTCGGCGTTCTTTTCGGCAAAAACAAGTGATGCGGAAACATCATGTACCTCCTTGTCGCTTAGTACGGAAATAAGTCTGTTTATACCGATTGCCGCACCGACAGCACCTTTATTGTCACCAAATTGTCCCATAAGATTATCATAACGTCCTCCGGCACAAATAGGAAATCCGACACCGTGTGTGTAGCACTTAAAGATTGAGCCTGTGTAGTAGTCGATACTTTCAAGCATACCAAGGTCAATAGAAACGTACTTTTCAAAACCGTACAGACACAAAAGCTCATATATACGCTTTAAGTTGTCAAGTGCGTTTTTGGATTCTTCGTTAAGACCGTCAACATAAGCCTTTTTGAAAACTTCTTCACCGCCGAAAAGGTAAGGCAAATCAATCATAAGATTTTTGATATTGTCATCAATATCAAGTTTATCTGTAATTGTCTTAATACCGACAGAGTCTTTTGAATCAATACGTTCGCGAAGTTTTTCGATAGATTGTTCGTCAAGTCCTGCTTGTTTTACAAGTCCGTTGAAGAATGCAATCTGACCAATTTCCATTGAAAATTCTTCAATACCTACCGCAAGAACAGCCTCCATAGCTGCTGAAATAACTTCAGCGTCTGCGGCAGGTGAGTATGAGCCGATAAGCTCGATACCGCTTTGTGTAAATTCTCTTTGACGTGCACCTTGTGTTTGCTCAACTCTGTATACATTGCCTGTGTATAGGTAGCGCTGAGGCTTGTCTGAATTTGCAACCTTTGTTGCCGCCATACGGGCGATTGATGTTGTAAAGTCAGGTCTTAATGCAAGAATACGTCCTTGCTCGTCAAAAAACTTGAACATATGCTCTTGTGAAATCTGACCGCTAAGACCTAAATAACAGTCGTAATATTCAAATGTAGGTGTTTCAACTTCTTTGTAACCGATTGAAGAAAAAACAGACCATATTGTTGATTCAATTTCTTTTTTTACTGCACATTCGTCCGGCAGTATATCATTTACACCGTTCGGTGTATGCAATTTCCAATTAGACATAAAACTAATCCTTTCAATATATTTTTGAATTTTAACTTTATTGTGCTAAAGCGATAAAGTTATTATACAACTTAATTTGTAAATTGTCAAGTAAACAATATAATTTTATCACTAAAACGGTGTATTTTCAAGGATAAGGAATGTAGTATTAAGTCGAAATTTGTAATTGAGAAAAAATTAACAAATTGTCAACAAAATTTATTATTTGAACTGTTGAATGTTCACATAAAATGTGTTAAAATCAAATTAGTAAATATATTGCAGAAAGGAAATATGAAATGGCGATACACGTTATTAATGAAGCAAAAAGATGCTTGAACTGTAAGAAACCTATGTGCAGAGAGGGATGTCCGATACATACACCGATACCGGATATGATACATACGTTTTTAGAGGGGGATATAAATCAAGCCGGCGAGATGGTGTTTGAGAATAATCCGCTTTCAATCGTCTGTTCGCTTATATGTAATCATGAAAATCAATGCGAGGGACATTGCGTTTTGAACAGAAAAGGCTCACCGGTTCATATAAGCAGTATTGAAAATTATATTTCCGAAAACTATTTTGATAAACTTAGTTTTTCGGGGATTGAAAAAAACGGCTTGAAAGCAGGTATAATCGGCTCAGGTCCTGCCGGTATAACCATTGCGGTAATACTTGCACAGCGCGGATATGATATTACGATATTTGAATCAAGAGAAAAAATCGGAGGTGTGTTGAGATACGGTATTCCCGAATTCAGATTGCCGAAATCAATTTTGGAAAGATATAAGGAAAAGTTGATTGAGCTTGGTATTAAAATCAGACCGAATACGGCAATAGGTACGACTATAAGCGTTGACGATATGTTCCGTGACGGTTACAGTGCAATATTTATCGGTACAGGTGTATGGAAACCGAACACACTTCATATAAAAGGCGAAACGCTCGGAAATGTGCATTATGCGATTAATTATCTTACCAATCCCGATGTTTACAGACTTGGCGATACGGTTAATATTATCGGTGCGGGTAACTCGGCAATGGACGTTGCAAGAACTGCTTTAAGACACGGTGCTAAAAAGGTTACGGTATTTTCAAGAAGTGACCATTTGGCAGCAAGTCAGCGTGAAGTGGATTATGCAAAGATTGACGGTGTTGAATTCGTGGTACACGTTGAGCCTGTGGAAATTGTAGATGACGGAGTTATATTTGTTGAACTTGAATGTGACGGAAAGGGAAATCTTTCGCCGATAAGAGGAACGGAAAATCTTTATCAGGCAGATTCAACGATTATTGCGATAAGTCAAGGTCCGAAGGACAGAATTGTTTCAACAACGACAGGCTTGGAAGTTAATGAAAAAGGTTTGCTTGTAACAAATACGTTTGGAGAAACTACGCGTGACGGTATTTTTGCGTCGGGCGATGTTGTTCGCGGCGCGAAAACAGTTGTTGAGGCGGTTGCATATTCAAAGCAAGTTGCAGACGCAATGGACAATTATATGAAGGGTTTAATGCACGAAAGAGATTTATAAATTCCGGAGGACAATTTGTCTACAATCTGAAAGGAGTACCGTTTCGGTACTCCTTTTTAGTTTTCCATAAAACTTTTCATTTTTTCAACTGTATTTTGGCTTATATTATGCTCAATTTGGCAAGCCTCTTTTTCGGCGTCATCTTCGGGAATATGAAGAACATTTACAAGGAATTTTTTAATCATCGTATGACGGTGATATACTGCCTCACCGAGCTCAAAACCCTTTTCCGTAAGAATTATATCGCCGTAAGGCTCGTGAGAAACAAGACCTTGCTTTTTTAGAGTATTTACCGCTCTGTTCACACTTGGTTTTGATATTTTGAGTGCAAGGGCAATATCCGTTATGCGCACACTCGTCTTTTGCTTTGAAATTTCATATATTGATTCAAGATAATCTTCAAGTGCGCTTGAGATACAAATATCATTATCAACTAACATATTAATCACCATAGCCTTTCTGTCCGCAAACTAATAAAAAAATAAAGAGGGTATAGAAACATTGCTGTTTCTAAAACCCTCTTTGGTTTCGAAAATTAATATCAATTAAATTATGCCTTTATTATAACCTAAATCACTTTAATTTGCAATAGCTAACATAAAAAAATTTAATTTTGTGAAGTCTATACAAATAAATTACCTATTTGGAATACAAGCGTTGACATTATCCACGCAACAGAAAGCTGATATAATACCGAAAATGCGGTTAATTTTCGTGAGTTGAGTTCACTGCGGAGTGTTGACACTGCGGCGATACAAGGCACATAAAGCAGTACAAACGTTAAAAACGAATATGCCGACAGGGGAGTGAATGAAGTCGTAAGGCACAATACAAGGTCGGCAGTGTTGTATGCACCGTATAGGATTGACATAGTTGACACGACTGCCTCTTTTGCGGCAAAACCTGAAATAAGGCTTACCGCAACTTTCCAATTACCGAACCCGCAAGGTTTAAATATCGGTGCGATAAGTTTTCCGAAAGTGCCGATAATGCTGTATTCGCTGTCAGCGGTTAAATGCAAATGAAAATCAAGATTTTCCAAAAGCCAGATGATTATACTTGCAAGCAAAATTACAGTACCTACTCTTGTAAGGAAGTCCTTGACTTTATCCCACATATGATTAAATGTCGATTTGAAAGTAGGCATTCGGTAGGGAGGGAGTTCGAGTATAAAAGGCGGTTCATCGCCTTTGAATACCGTATTTGACAAAATCAATCCCGAAATTATCCCCAAAGCTATCCCTAAAATGTATAAACTGAATGTGACGATACCTGCATTATTCGGAAACAGTGCCGCTGTAAACACCGCATAAACCGGCATTTTTGCACCGCACGACATAAACGGTATCAACAGCATTGTCAGCTTTCTGTCACGTTCGTTGTCAAGTGTTCTGACTGCCATTATCGCAGGAACACTGCACCCAAATCCCATTATCATAGGTACAAACGACTTGCCTGAAAGACCGATTTTTATAAAAAGTTTGTCCATAATAAAAGCCGTTCGTGCCATATATCCCGAATCTTCAAGAAAGGAAAGAAATAAAAATAACAGTATTATCTGCGGAAAAAATGTTATGACACTGCCTATTCCGGATATTATTCCGTCAAGTAAAAGTCCTTTGAAAAATGCACCGACTTCGGCTGATGTTAAAATATTTTCAAGCATATTTGCAAATTGAACATTAAACAGGGTATCGAGCATATCAGACAGCATTGAGCCGAATGTTCCGAAAGTTATCTGAAAAACACAAAACATTACAAGTATAAAAATCGGTATCGCAAACAGTGGGTGCATAGCGATTGAATCTATTTTTTCGGTTAGAAGGAATTGTCTGTTTTGACCGATTATTTTTATGCAGTCGGCTGCAACCGATTTTATGAATTTGTAGCGAGCTTGTGCTATATGTGTTTCGGTATCATTTTTTTCCGTAAGTTGTATGGCGTAAAAACGGCTTATTTTATTTTTTAAGCACAATGCGGAAATTGCTCTTTCAATTTCCGCATTGTATGTAATTTGATTTTGGGTATTACCGCCTAAGTTACATTCTTTGATGAGTTTTTCAATCCCGATACATTTGCTTGCCGAAATCGGAACAGACGGTATATTAAGACGTTTTGTCAACATATTTGCATTAATTTCAAAACCGTTTTTCTTAACTGCGTCCGCCATATTCAGCGCGATTACCATAGGCACACCTGTTTCGGCAAGCTGTGTTGTAAGGTAGAGATTGCGTTCGAGGTTGGTTGCGTCTACTATGTTGAGTATTAAATCGGGTTTTTCATTTATAATAAAGTCGTGCGTTATAATTTCCTCCGCACTGTTCGGCGAAAGGGAATAGATACCCGGAAGATCGACTATAAGTATATTTTTGTTGTAACGGCATATGCCTTTTTTGCTCTCAACAGTAACGCCTATGCGGTTGCCGACATCATAATTACTGCCTGTGAGTTCGTTAAAAAGAGTTGTTTTTCCGCAATTCGGATTACCGACAAGGGCAACGACTGTTTTTGTATCGAACATTCATTTCACCACCTTGTGAATAAAAATTTTTTCGGCGTCCTTTTTCCGTATACCTATGTTATAGTTGAGTACACGAAATTCGACGGGATCGCCGAGCGGTGCTAATCTAAGCATTTTTACGGTTGCACCGAGCGTCATTCCCATATCGGAAAGACGGCGTTTAATTGAACCGCTTAACCGTATTGCGGATATAACGCCGGATTCGTTTTTCTTTAAATTGCTTAAATTCATATATCAGTCCTTTCGCCATACAAACGAGCTGACAAACTTTTGAAGCTCAACGATTATAAGCGGCATAACGGACAGCACCGTTACAACAATCCAGCCCATAGCATTAAGAGGAACAACTCCGAAAATATTTGCAAGGTACGGAACTGAAATTACCGACACCTCTAAAATAAGTCCCGAAATCAGTGAAAGCACAAGGTAAGGATTTTTAAATATACCGGCTTTAAAAACGGAATGTTCACTTCTCATATTAAATGCGTGTACCAACTGAGAAATACTAAGCACAGCAAATGCCATTGTACGACCTGCTGTAATACCGCCGAAGATGTTTGCACCTATGGTGAATGCCAAAAGTGCGAGTGCACCTATCATCAAGCCCTCAAATATAATTGTCAGCCAAAGTCCGTCTGCAAATAAACCTTTTTTCGGTGAACGCGGCGGTTTATCCATTATGTTGTTGTCGGGAGTGTCAAGTCCCAAAGCGATTGCAGGAAGTGAGTCGGTAACAAGATTTACCCATAAAAGCTGTATAGCGGTAAGCGGTGACGACCAACCGAACATAATACCTGAAAATACAGTCAGAATTTCGCCTATGTTGCTTGAAAGCAAAAATTGTACCGCTTTTTTGATGTTTGAAAAAATACTTCTGCCCTCACGGACTGCATATATAATAGTAGCAAAATTATCGTCCGTAAGCACCATATCGGATGCTGATTTTGCAACGTCCGTACCTGTTATGCCCATACTGCATCCAATATCGGCGGCGGAAAGTGCAGGCGCGTCATTTACACCGTCACCTGTCATTGCAACAATTTCACCGTTGGCTTTAAGCGCTTTTACAATTTTCATTTTATGGCTCGGAGTAACGCGTGCAAATATGTTGTATTGATTTATTGTGAGTGCAAGTTCGCTGTCCGATATTTTTTCAAGAATATCGCCTGTCATAACCTTTGAATTATCGTCCGCAATTCCGATTTTTTTCGCAACAGATAAAGCCGTTTCTGCGTGATCGCCTGTTATCATAATAGGACGAATACCTGCTCTTTTACAAAGTTCTACAGATTGCTTTGCCTCTTTTCGCGGTGGGTCTTCAATGCCGATAAGACCGATAAATACCATATTGTTTTCGTTGATGGCTGTCTTTGTGTAATCATCACGATAACAAACCGCGATTACACGCAAACCGTCCGAAGTCATTTTTGAATTTTCGGATACAATTTTTCGCTTGCTCTGTGAAGTAAGCGGAATAGCCTTTTGACCGTTATAAATATCTGTGCATAGCGGAAGTACAAATTCCAATGCACCCTTTATTATTGTTTTATAACCTTTTATGTCCCTGTGCATTGTGGTCATTCGTTTGCGTGTCGAGTCGAAAGGTATTTCGGCAATACGTCTGTATTTTTTGTCTAGTACGGACTTGTCAAAATCGCGTTTTTTTGCGGCGGCGAGTATTGCACTTTCTGTCGGACTTTTGTGTCCCTCATCACAGTCGCAACACATTGAACAAAGTCGTATCAGCTTTTTTTCATCGTACGTATAAAATGAAGTTACAGTCATTTTATTTTGCGTTAAAGTGCCTGTTTTGTCGGAGCATATTACGGACGCACTGCCGAGCGTTTCGACAGACGGAAGGTTTCGTACTATTGCGTTATGTTTTGACATACGCATTACGCCGATTGCAAGCATAATCGTAACTATTGCCGGAAGTCCCTCAGGTATTGCGGCAACCGCCAAAGAAACGGCTGTCATAAACATATCAAACGGCGGAAGATGACGGAACAGACCGACAATAAAAATAACAAGGCATACGAAAAGTGCGGCAATACCGAGCGTTTTGCCTGTATCGGCAAGCTTTAGCTGAAGCGGTGTCTGCGGTGTTTCATCATCAAGGAGCATATTCGCAATGTGTCCGACTTCCGTATTCATTCCCGTGCCCGTAACTATCGCGGTGGCTTTTCCGCCTGTTACGGAGGTGGAAGAAAGGATTATATTTTTTCTGTCCCCAAGTGCCGTGAATTCTTCAAGTACAACTGATGCGTCTTTTTCGGCGTTTACAGATTCACCGGTAAGAGAGGATTCGTCTGTTGTGAGGTTGTTAGATGTGACAAGACGGCAGTCTGCGGCAACAAGATCGCCTGCCGATATTATAAGTATATCACCGGGAACAACATTTGCGGCAGGAATATTAAGCTCATTGCCGTTTCTGAGTACACAGGCATGGGGTGATGATAGTTTCTTTAAAGCCTCAAGACTTTTTTCGGCACGTTTTTCTTGAATAACTCCGAGCAATGCGTTTAATATGACGATTGCAAGAATTATTACAGGTTCTGTTATATCCGCGTCACCTTGCATAATTGACGTTATAAATGATACCGCAGCGGCGGAAAGAAGTATAATTATCATAAAATCATTAAATTGTTCAAAGAATTTTATAAATATGTTCTTTTTCTTTTTTTCGATAAGTTCGTTTTTGCCATAATGGTGAAGTCGTTTCTTTACCTCGTCATGTGTAAGTCCTGTTTTTATATCCGTACCGAGCAATTCGGCGGTTTGCTGTACGGTTTTATTGTGGTATGTCTGCATTTTTATACCTCCTCTGTTTTATACGATATAACTATTCCGTATTGCCTGTATTTATAACCAACTTGTCTTTAAATTGTAATCAAAATGTTTTAGTGTCCCTTCCGAAAATGTGTTATAATGTAAGAAAAGGAGGGACACTAAATGGCAAGAAAGGCAAGAGAGATAAGTAAAAGCGGTAATTATTATATTACGCTGAAAGGCAATGAACTTTTTGTGACAGACGAGGATAAAAAAATGTTTGTTGAAATTCTTGAAAAGAATTTCGCAACGGGTATTGTACATAGCTATTATCTTACAAAGTCGGAAATTCGTCTTGTTGTAAAAGAGGGTGAAAAGGGAATTTCAATGACAATGAAACCTGTCACGACAAGCTATGCGAGATATTTCAACAGAACGCACGAAAGAGAGGGCAAGCTTTTTACGGACAGATTTAAAAGTGAGCCTCTTGAAACTGATGAAGAAATAGCAGAATGTATCAAAAATTTAGAAAACGATACACCGAAAAAGCAGGCAAAACCTAAGAGAACCGCACCGAAGAAAAAGGACGTGACAAAGGTTAAAAAGACTGAAATTAAAATCGAGAAAACAGAAGAAACAAAACCGATCGAGGAAAAGAAAGAAGAAAAGAAAAATAAACTTCCATCATGGCTTTTGTGATGTCATAAACATATGCCGACACGAATAAGATATATTAAGCAGATATATTTTAGGAGGTCGGCATTTTGAATTTTTATGTTATTAAATTAAAGCATATTATAATAGCATTACTGATTTTTGCGGTTATACCGATAATTTGGTTTACGACTTCAAGAGCGGTAAGTGTGTTTAACGTAAACGGCAGAGAAATTCCGATTTACAGCGTAGAGAGGGGCGACAATAAAATCGCACTGACATTTGACTGTGCGTGGAACGATGATGATATTGACTCAATTCTTGATACGTTGGACAAGTATAATTGCAAGGCAACGTTTTTTGTCGTGGGTGATTGGGCGGAAAAGTATTCCGAAAGTTTGAAAAAAATTTATGACAGGGGACATGAAATCGGCAATCATTCATATAATCACGCGGATTATACGAAAATGTCGGCAGAGGCGATTACGGCCGACCTTGATAAATGTGACGGAATTGTTGAAAGCATAACCGGTGAAAGACCGTATCTTATGCGTGCGCCTTCAGGAGGATATAATAACACTGTCGTGAAAGCGGCGGAGGATAGCGGAAGAATGTATATTCAGTGGTCGATTGACGGGATTGATTACGGTGACGCGGAGGCACAGGATATATATGAAAGAAGCGTCAGACGCACGCAAAACGGCGACATAATTCTTTTGCATAACGGCACAAATAATACGGCGGCAATTCTGCCGAAAATTTTAGAGGCATTGGAGTGCAAATATGAATTTGTAACCGTGTCGGAACTTATTTACAAAGATAATTATGTGATAGACAATACAGGCAGACAATTTCAAAAATAATTATTTACAAAACCGTTGTAATCTATTATAATAGATAATATAAAAGCGAAACGGAGAAAATAATATGGATAAGAAATATGAATATAACAGTCCTTTGGTGTATCAGCGGGCAGATCCGTTTGTGTATCTGCATACTGATGGATATTACTATTTCACAGGTACAATGCCACAGTATGACTGTATTGAGATAAGACGTGCAAAGACTCTTAACGGACTTTTGACAGCTGATTCGGAAGTAGTGTGGAAAAAGCATCCGACAGGTGAAATGGGCTCACATATTTGGGCGCCTGAACTTCATTATATAGACGGTGTGTGGTATATTTATTTCACCGCCGGTGACGCAAAAGACGTATGGGAAATCAGACCGTATCTGCTTATGTGCGAGGACGAAAATCCTATGACGGGTAAGTGGATTGAAAAGGGCAGAATTGATGTGGGAGTGGAAAGTTTTTCACTTGATATGACCACATTTATACATAAGGGCGAACAATATGTACTTTGGGCGCAAAAGACAGAGCCTGCAGATGTATCTGACGTGTATATTGCAAAAATGAAAAATCCTTGGACTCTTGCAACAAAGCCGATGATTCTTACAACACCGGAGTATGATTGGGAAGTGCAGGGATTTAAAGTAAACGAAGGTCCGGCGGTACTTGTCAGAAACGGTAAAGTTATCGTTACATATTCGGCGTCCGATACAGGTTGGAGATACTGTATGGGAATGCTTTGGGCTGATGAAAACAGCGATTTGCTTGATATAAAGTCGTGGCATAAGAGCGACAAGCCTGTATTTAAAACGAGCGAGGAGAATAAGCAGTACGGACCGGGACATAACTGTTTCACGACCGATAACGGTAAAGACGTGCTTATATATCACAGCCGAAACTATAAGGAAATCAAAGGCGATCCGCTTCACGATAACAACCGCCACGCAAGAGCGAAAGTGTTTGAATATGATGAAAACGGACTTCCGATATTCGGTGAACCTGTTCCGAAGAACATATAAATTTATAACAGCACAAAAAAGCAGAGCCTTAATGGCTCTGCTTTTTTATGAAGAAAAAAATGAAAAAATTATCGTGAATTGATTTAATAATTATCAATTCTTTAACTGTATTATAATATTGAAACCTTAAAATAACCTTAAAAAACAAATTATTTTACCAAGTTTTTTAAAGATTTTTTTACTTCTCTGAATGATTTCGGTTTACTTTCAAACATTTTTCTGTTTGTTTTCATAAGTTTATATGATGCGGTGCGTGCGGTTGAAACGATATATTCTTCCGAGAATACTGTATCGTTATCCGATTCGGCAAAATCGCCGGAAACCGCAAAATTCTTTATACCTGTCGGAATTATTTCAAGTTTTGAATTAACAGGTGATAAATATGATGTACCGTAACGTCTGTGGCAAGGAATTACGTTTACTACCGTTTCGCAAATATCGTCCCAAACCTCATCAAGGTTAAAGCATGAAACAAGTTCATATAAAATTTCGGCACCGCTGCATTCAGTCATAGTTTTACCGCTTCTGTCACCGTCACAATTAGGTCGCATAGCACAGCCCCACAAAACTGTAATATCTTCGCTTTGGCCTTTAAAATAAGTTGACGGTACCGCACAAACTGTCATTTTCCAATTTGAATCGTCAAGCACGATAATACCGTTGCGACCCAAGGCACCGCAAGTAACTTTGTCGATAAGCTCAGGCAAAAGTTTGTTTGAAAGAGTAATTGTAAATTCCTCAGACATATTACCCTCAAATTCATCAAAGAACAAGTCAGGTGACTTGAATGACGGGTGCTTTTCAGCAAGCTTTTCCCAAAGTTCAAACGGCTTTGAATAAAGTTTCGGAGCAGGTTCGTTGAAACTGCCGAAAGATTCGCAGTCAGCCATTTCATCGGTAGGCATAATACAAATATCGCCGTCATTAAGATAGAAAGTCTTTCTTGTTGCACCGTCCGTAAAGTGAATTGAGTCGGCATTGTCGTTTTCAAAATCAATATCGGTAACAACCGCATTTTCTCTTACGTCAACACCGATTTTCTTCAAATGCTCTTTTAGAGGGTTGACAATTTCTTCGTATCTGTCAAAATCATTCGGAATGATACCCGAAAGCATATTATCCATATTTGCAATACAGTTTACAAATTCATATGCACTTGATTCTTCGGTAAAACCGTATAATACGGAAATAAGTTTCCAGAACGGTGAAAGGAAGAAATCGCTGTCCATAACGTCAAATATCGACGCAGACTGAATTTGCGAACGTTTTGACTGCATAAGTGCAAGTATTGCGTTTCTGTGTGATTTTGAAATCTTGATTTTTGAACTGTCTATAACGTTTTTGTCTTGATCAATCAAAGTCACACTTCGCGGATAAATATTTGCACGATAAATATTAAGTATTTCATCGCATACCGTCAAATCAGGAATATCCAAAGAATCAACATCGCTGATAAGGTCAAAGAAATTCATACTGTCTTTGATGCTTATAGTTTTTCCGCGACGGCAGATAAAGCCTGTTTCGTTGTTGCCGCAGTCGCGAGTACCGTTTGTAAATATATGAATATTCTCCGGAGTGAAACCGCAGTCACGCACAAGATAAAGTGCTGACGCAAATGCGGAAAGTCCTCCGCCTGTGATATATGCCTGCTTTTTCGTAAGAGTTTTTGTGTGTTCTGCAAGCATTGTTTTGTGTTTTTTGTGCTTTGAAATAACAATCGCAGTAGTGGCGGCAGCCGCTGTTACAGCTGCACCGATTGCAATAAGTTTTGTAAGATCGCTTTTTTTCATAATAACACGCTCCTAAAAATCGTTCAATCAATTCTATTTACTTATTATATCACAAAAAACAAATTTTGTACAGTAAATATTACCCTGCAAAAAGTGAACATACTGTAAACATTTTGATTGAAAAAAATGTCGGATTATGATATAATAATCTATACTATTGTTAAAGGAGAATATATTATGAAGAGGATCGGAAAAAAAGGTAGGTTTGTACTGTTGCTTGTTCTTCAAATTCTGGTTGTTTTAACAATGGTAGCGGAAATATTCAACAGAAATTTCTATAATGTATTTCTGTGTCTGCTAACTTTGGTTTTATTTAACATTCCGAGATTTGTAGACTTAAAATTGAACATAAAATTACCGACAATGCTTGAAGTTGTAATTTTACTATTCATATTCGCGGCGGAAATACTCGGTGAGATACAAAGTTTTTATACGATTTTTCCGTATTGGGACACTATACTCCATACAATTAACGGATTTATAATGGCGGCGATAGGCTTTGCACTTATTGATATTTTAAATCAAGACCCGAGATTTCATATTAATATGTCACCGTTTTTTGTAGCGTTCGTGGCATTTTGTTTTTCTATGACGGTCGGAGTTGTTTGGGAGTTCTTTGAGTTTGGTATGGACCAAATTTTCGGAATGGATATGCAGAAAGATTTTATCGTGAATGCAATACATTCCGCAACGCTTAACCCGAACGGACTTAACGGCACAGTCAGCTTAAACGGCATAACAAGTACGATTGTGAACTATAACGGAGGACAGTACGTTATAGAGGGAGGGTATCTTGATGTCGGAATAATCGATACAATGAAAGACCTTATGGTAAACTGTATCGGTGCGGTTGTATTTTCGATTATCGGAATACTTTACATAAAGCACAGAGGTAAAGGAAAGATTGCGAAAAGTTTTATTCCGCTTATGAAAACAACAGAGGAAATTGAAGAAACACAAAAAATGATTGAAGAATTTAAGAGTAAGAAAAGGAGAAATAAGAATGAGAAAGTTAAGCTTAATGTTGGCGTCAATAATGACGGTGACAATGACATTGGTTCCGACAGTACAGGCGAGTGATATTACGGTAAAGGTAAACGGTGAGGAAATTCATCCCGAAATGGCGCCTGTAATTGTTGAAGAAAGAACACTCGTACCGCTAAGAGCAGTTTCAGAGGCTCTTGGCTGTGACGTGTCGTGGGACGCAGATACAAAGGGTATAACACTTTGTGACGGAAGTAATCTGTATTTTACTTGGATTGACAAAGACCACGCATTTAAAACTTCGTCAACTGCACTTGAAGATACAACTGTAATGGACGTATCGCCGACTATACTGAATGACTACACAATGGTACCGCTAAGAGCAATATCGGAAATGTTCGGCGCAACGGTTAATTGGGACGGCGGTACATCAACCGTTACAATCGACTACACGAAGAAAAATGTAGAAGAAGGACTTGCAAAGAAATTTGAATCATATGAAAAGGCTTTTGCCGAAAAATATGACGCATATAAAAATTATTCGGATGATACAGGAAATATTGTAAGAGCTGAAATTCAACTTGAGGACGGCGGTAATATTGAGCTTGAACTTTATCCGGATATTGCACCGAAAACGGTTGCAAATTTTGTTAAACTTGCAAATGAAAATTTCTATGACGGGCTTGTGTTCCACAGAGTTATAAAAGACTTTATGATTCAGGGCGGCGGCTATGATACCGATATGACACAGCACAAAACGGATACAATAACAGGTGAATTCTTGCAAAACGGAAGTTTTAATATGATACCTCACGAAAGAGGTGTTATATCAATGGCAAGAACGGCGATAAGTATGGACAGTGCGTCGAGTCAGTTCTTTATTATGCACCAAGACAGTACGTCGCTTAACGGTCAGTATGCGTCATTCGGTAAGGTAACATCGGGTATGGAATATGTGGATAAAATCGCGGAAACCGAAACTCATTCACTAACTGATATGGGTATGGACGATGTACCTGTTCAAAATCAAATCATCAAGACAATAGTTATCAAATAGCTTTTGGCATATATTGTTCGTTGAATTAAATCACTCCCGTATGGTATAGTATCATACAGAAGGGAGTGATTTTTGTTTTGCGTAAAAAAGATAAAATCGGAATAATTGAAAAACTCGGGCAGAAAATACCTGACCCTGTTATAATTTTTATATTGCTTTATATATTGGTACTTGTTGTAACGGGGATATTCGGAGGAAATACATTCTCTATGACTTCGGCTGACGGTACAAGTGTGAGTTATGAGATTAAAAATATGTTCACTGCCGAAAATATAAGGTGGATATTCTCAAATGCGATACTTGATAATTGGCTCGGATATGCCGGAGGTATAGTAGGTACTATATTAATAGTAATGTTTGGTATAGGCATAGCGGAAGAATCGGGACTTTTGTCGGCACTTATAAGACGTATGGGTACAAATATATCGGATAAGCTGCTGCCGTTTGTGCTTGTATTTCTCGGAATAATGAGTAATATTGCGACAGATGCGGGATATTTGATTTTGATACCGCTTGCCGGACTTTTATATGTCGGTATAGGAAAAAATCCGCTTATAGGTATGGCGGCGGCGTTTGCAGGCGTAAGTGCCGGATTCAGTGCAAATTTGATACCGGCAACGGTTGTTGACGTTATAATCGGTACAAATGCGGAGGCTTTTGCAAACAGTCAGAATATACCGTTCGTTTCGTATCTCGGAAAAGCGATAAATCCTGTGACAATGCACTATTATTTTATGCTTGCGTCAACGGTAATGCTTGTAATAATAGGCGGATTTGTTACAATAAAGTTTGTAAAACCTAAATTTGAAAAACAGAAATATATAATTCCGTCAGATATAAATGTAAGTGAATTTGCTGTTTCGGATAAAGAAAAAAGAGCACTGTGGTGGTCGGGTGCGGGACTTTTGACAGCACTTGCAGCAGCGGCATTGCTTGGATTCGGACCGCTTTCGTCATACGTTGACGAAACAGGTAAAACCGTAACACCGTTTCTTGATAACATCATATTGATAATTACATTTATATTCTTTGTTCCGGGAATGTTTTACGGATATGCTGTGGGTAAGTTCAGAAAACTCAGCGATATGGTCGGAGCTATGTCCAAGCAAATCGGTACAATGGGATATGCGATTGTTTTGACGTTCTTCAGCTATAACTTCCTGTCACTTTTGACTTATACAAACTTGGGAACATATATAACGTATATCGGAGCAATGGGCTTGCAGACGGTCGGTGCGTCAAATTCGCCGATATTGCTTATAATCGGCTTTATATTGATAACAGGATTTATTAATCTGTTTGTCGGCGGATTGAGTTCAAAATGGATGTTGCTCGGACCGATTTTTGTGCCGATGCTATACCATGTAAACAGCTCAATGACGCCCGATGTTGTTGCGGCGGCATACAGAATTGCCGATTCGTCAACGAATATCATAACACCGCTTATGACGTATGCGGGAGTGGTGCTTATGTATATGCGAAAGTATAAACCGGAATTTACGGCTGGTAACTTAATATCAATGATGATTCCGTATTCGGTTATATTTATGGTATCGTGGACATTGCTGTTAATGGCATTTATTCTGTTCAAAATTCCGTTGGGATTTTAAAAATAAAAAGCGCGAATCTGTTTAGATTTGCGCTTTTTTGATTTGAGAAGGTTATGTTTGAATAAATGAATAAAAAATAACATAATATATAGGAAGGTTTGGAATTAAGACAATTAAACAAAAAGTGAAAATATACTCATTGTTCTTTGTGCAAAGTGCAACAAAGAAAAGGATAAATTTGTGTATAAGTGAGAAAATAAAAGAATAAACGACAAATAACGATAAAATTGTTTAAAAATATACGTTTGTCGGAAAACTAAGGGTTGAAAATAATAAGTATTATGGTAAAATAGATATAGTATCAAAAAGAGAAAGAGGGGAAATATGTGTCAAAGACTTTACTTGTCGAAATAAGAAATATTGCAATAGGTGTAATCATACTCGGAGCGGTGCAAGTGCTTGTTACTTTGCCGACAAAGTTTTTTGGTTTATCTGCAATATTCGGAACACTTCTCGGATGTGCGGTGGCAATTTTAAACTTTGCACTTATGGGAATTATCCTTGAAAGATGTGTGTCAAAGCAAAAAGGTGCGTCCGGACTTATGGGAGTCGGTTATATAGGTAGGCTGGCACTTATTGCACTTGCGGTAATTTGGGCAACAAAGGTTGATTATCTAAACTATGTATGCGTTATAATTCCGCTTATATTCCCGCAGATTTCTATATTCATACTAAATCTTACGAGAAAAAAGGAAAGGGAAGTGTCAGAAGATGAACGGACCTAAAGTTTTATTTGAGATACCGCTTTTCGGTGGAATTAAAGTAACCGAAAGTATAGTCAATATGTGGATTATAATGGCGGCACTCGTGATAGTGTCTGTATGGCTGACACACGGTATGCGAGTAAGAAATCCGTCAAAAAAACAACTTGTGGCAGAAAAACTCATTACAATGCTTTACAATCTTGTAAAGGATACAATGGGTGAAAAATATATGTCGTTCGCACCGTATATAGGAACGCTTTTTATATTTTCGATAGTCGGAAGTTTATCATCGCTTACGGGTTTAAGACCGATAACGGCTGATTTAAGCGTTATACTTTCGTGGTCGATAGTGACGTTCCTTATGATACAGGTGACGAACATCAAAAATCACGGTGTTCTCGGTTGGCTTAAGTCGTTTACCGAACCTGTACCGGTTATAACGCCGCTCAACCTTATAAGTGAAATCGCAAATCCTGTTTCAATGACGTTCCGTCATTTCGGTAATATTGCCGCAGGTCTTGTTATAACATCACTTGTATACGGCGGTTTGGCGAGTCTTAGCAGTGTTATACTTTCATGGATACCAAATGATTTCTTTGCAACAATACCGATTTTACAAGTCGGTATTCCGGCAATACTTTCGGTTTACTTTGACCTGTTCACAAGCTTTTTGCAGGCATATATAATCTGTATGCTTACGATGGTGTTTGTTCAAGGTGCAGGCGACTAAAAAACAACAATAAAAAACAACAATAAATATAAAACAAAGGAGATTTAAAAAATGGAAAGAGCAATTATATTAGCGGCGTCGGCAATAGGTGCGGGACTTGCAATGATAGCAGGTGTCGGACCGGGTATAGGACAAGGTTTTGCGGCAGGTAAGGCGGCAGAGGCAGTCGGCAGACAGCCTGAGGCAAAGGGCGCAATTACTTCAACAATGTTGTTTGGTTGTGCGGTTGCGGAATCAACAGGTATTTACGGTCTTGTTGTCGCATTGATTTTATTGTTTGCAAATCCGCTTATAGGACTTCTTTAATCAAACAGCGAAAGGATGAGAGCAAATGAATGAATATTTGCCTTTTGTATCCATAGACACATGGACAATGATTTTTACGTGGGCAAACCTGCTCATATTGTTTCTGCTTTTAAAGAAGTTTTTGTTTAAACCTGTAACGAAGATACTTGATGAACGCGCAGAAGAAATCGAAAATTCGTATAAACAGGCAGAGGAAACCAACGATAAGGCGATAAGCCTTAAAAGTGAATACGAAGAAAAACTTTTGTCTGCAAAAAATGAGGCTGACGGTATAATAAAATCGGCGGTTGAAACGGCGGACAGACGCTCTGAATCTATTGTAAATGAGGCAAATGAAAAAGTTCGGTATATAATGGAAAAGAGTCAAAAGCAGATTGAACAAGATAAGCAGAACGCAGTCACTGACGCAAAGAGAGAGATTGCGTCTATGGCTGTCGATGCGGCAGAAAAAATTATAGGCAAAAAATTAACTGACAGTGATGATGAAGAACTAATTTCTGATATTATTGATAGAATGTAGGTGATTTATATGTCTGCACCACAGACTTACGGTGCCTCGCTTTACGACCTTGCAAAAGATGAGGGGATGTCAAGAGAGATTTTGGTTGATCTTGAGGGGATTGTTTCGTTATTTAACGAACACCCTGCATATGTTAAAATACTTGATGCACCTCAAATCGAACGTGATGACCTTATGGAGATACTCAACGAAGATTTCTTGGGCAAGGTGAACAGATATGTTTTGAATTTCTTAAAGTTACTTTCGGAAAAGCATAGTGTACATCACATCGGGGAATGTTTTAAAACATATGAAAAGCTGTATAATGAGGACAATAGTATAAAAATTGTTAATGTTACAACAGCAAAGCCTATAGGCAAGCATTTGGAAGAAAAACTATTGCAGAAACTTGAAAAGAAAACAGGCGGAAAAGTAGTTTTGAAAATGCACGTTGATAAAAAATGTATAGGCGGAATTATAATCGAAACAGATGGTATACGGATTGATTCAAGTATAAAATCAGGACTTGAAGATTTAAAAAAAGCTTTGATATAGCATAGGAGTAGAAGATGCAGGATTTAAGCAAAGTTATAAAGGACAGAATTAAAAATTACGATAATATAATACGCGAAACAGAAACGGGTTATGTTATAGAAGTCGGTGACGGAATTGCACGTATACACGGACTTGACGCGTGTATGGCGGGTGAGCTTATCGAACTTGACGGCGGAGTTATGTCTATGGCGCTGAACCTTGAAGAAGATAACGTCAGCGTTGTTATTCTCGGTGATGATACGGGAATAAAAGAGGGCAGTATCGCGAAACGTACCGGACGTGTTGCAGACGTTCCAGTTGGTGATGCACTTTTGGGTCGTGTTGTTGACGCTCTCGGAAACCCTATTGACGGCAAGGGTGCGATAAACACAACCGAAACACGACCTGTCGAATCTCCGGCGTCGGGAATTATCGAACGTAAGTCTGTAAGCGTGCCTTTGCAGACAGGTATAAAGGCGATTGACTCTATGATACCTATTGGCAGAGGACAGAGAGAACTTATAATCGGTGACAGACAAACAGGTAAAACGGCAATTGCGGTTGATACCATTATAAACCAAAAAGATACGGACGTACTTTGTATTTACGTTGCGATAGGTCAAAAGCGTTCAACGGTTGCGTCAATCGTTGATACGCTTGAAAAGGCCGGTGCGATGGATTATACGATTGTCGTTTCCGCAACGGCGTCTGAAATGCCGGCACTTCAATATATTGCACCGTATGCAGGTTGTGCAATGGGCGAATATTTTATGTATAAAGGCAAGGACGTTTTGATTGTGTATGACGATTTGTCAAAACACGCAGTAGCATACAGAGCGTTGTCGCTGCTTTTAAGACGTTCACCGGGACGTGAGGCGTATCCTGGCGATGTATTCTATTTACATTCAAGATTGCTTGAAAGAGCGGCGAGATTGTCGGACGATTTGGGCGGCGGCTCGCTTACGGCATTGCCGATTATAGAAACACAGGCGGGCGATGTTTCGGCATATATACCGACAAACGTAATTTCAATTACGGACGGACAGATATTCCTTGAAACGGAATTATTCCATTCGGGCATTATGCCGGCGGTTAATCCCGGTATAAGCGTGTCGCGTGTAGGCGGTAACGCACAGATAAAGGCAATGAAAAAAGTTGCCGGAAGTCTGAAACTTTCGTATTCACAGTACAGAGAACTTCAAGCATTCGCACAGTTCGGCTCGGACTTGGATAAAGACACAAAAATGCGTCTTGCAAAGGGTGAGAGAATAGTTGAAGTGCTAAAGCAAGGAAGAAACACGCCGATAAGAGTATCATTGCAAGTGGTAATTATTTATGCGGTTATAAACGATTTGCTTGAAGATATACCTGTTGAAAGAATACAGGAATTTGAAACATCATTATTTGAGTATATTGAAAATAATGCACATGATATAATAGATACGATTGAAAACACAGGTGAAATGAGTAAAGAATGTGAAGAAAAAATCCGTTCATCTGTTGAAGATTGTAAGAAACGTTTTGTAAAGTAGGGGGGATGCTCTGATGTCTGCTTCATCAATGAAGACAATAAAAAACAGAATAAAGAGTATAAGCTCGACTATGCAGATAACAAAAGCCATGGAGCTTGTTGCCGCGTCAAAAATGCGTAAAGCGTCCGAGGGTATTGAGCGTTCAAAGCCGTATTTTAATATACTTCACGAAACGCTTGAAGATATAGCAAAGGATAATAAGGATTTCAGTTCTGTATTTACGCGTGAGAGAGAGGGCAAAACGTGTCATATTGTTATAGCTGGTGACAGAGGTCTTGCAGGCGGATATAACAACAATTTGTTTAAATCTCTTGACATAAAAGACGGAGATATAATTTTTCCGATAGGTAAAAAGGTTGTGGAGCATTTCGGTGAAGATAATGTGTATACCGACACATATGCCAAAGCAGGCGATATAAAAATCTCCGATTGTCACGCAATAGGAAGTTTATTGGCAAAGGCATATGAAAAGGGCGAATTTACGCACCTTATTCTTTCGTATACAAGCTTTGTCAATATGCTTACGCAAGAGCCTAAGACGGAAAATGTTCTGCCGATAAGAGTTGAGCATACAAAAGATGGTATGCGTAATATGAATTACAGCCTTATTGTGTATGAGCCTGACGCAGAGGAAACTTTTGCACAGATAATACCTTATTATATTTCCGGAATGGTGTACGGTGCTGTGTCGGAATCGGTTGCGTCGGAATTATCGGCACGAAGAAATGCGATGGAATCCGCAACGGACAATGCATCGGAAATGATTGAAAATCTGAGTCTTGAATATAACAGAGCAAGACAGGCGTCAATCACGCAGGAACTTACAGAGATAATATCAGGTGCGAATAATATATAAAAAGGATTTGAAAATATGAATAACGTTGGAAAAATAGTTCAAATAATAGGTCCTGTCCTTGATATAAGGTTTGAGGACTGTGAATTGCCTAATATTTTAAATGCCATTGAAATTGACAATAAAGGTCAAAGGCTTGTTGCGGAAGTTGCACAGCATATAGGCGACAATGTTGTCAGATGTATTTCGATGGGCTCGACGGACGGACTTGTCAGAGGTATGGACGCCGTTGACACAGGTGAGGGAATTAAAGTGCCTGTCGGTGAAGAAACACTCGGAAGAATTTTTAACGTTTTGGGTGATGCGGTTGATAATATGCCTAATCCCGAAACAAAAGAAAAATGGTGTATACATCGTGAGCCGCCGACATACGAAGAACAAAATCCGACAACGGAAATACTTGAAACGGGTATTAAGGTTGTTGACCTTATTGCACCGTATGCAAAAGGCGGTAAAATAGGTCTTTTCGGCGGTGCCGGTGTCGGCAAGACTGTTCTTATAATGGAGCTTATCAATAATATCGCTAAGGAACACGGCGGTATCAGTGTTTTCGCCGGTGTCGGCGAGAGAACGAGAGAGGGTAACGACCTTTATAATGAAATGAAAGAGTCGGGCGTTATCAATAAGACTGCGCTTGTTTACGGTCAGATGAACGAGCCGCCGGGTGCAAGAATGAGAGTTGCGCTTTCTGGACTTACAATGGCTGAATATTTCAGAGATAAGCAACATCAGGACGTGCTTTTGTTTATTGATAATATTTTCAGATTTACACAAGCCGGTTCGGAGGTTTCGGCACTTATCGGACGTATTCCGTCGGCGGTTGGTTATCAGCCTACACTTTCTACTGAAATGGGTGCTTTGCAGGAGAGAATTACATCTACAAAGAACGGTTCTATAACTTCGATACAAGCTGTCTATGTGCCTGCGGACGACCTTACAGACCCTGCTCCCGCAACGACATTTGCTCACCTTGACGCAACAACTGTTTTGTCAAGACAGATTTCTTCGTTGGGTATTTATCCGGCGGTTGACCCGCTTGAATCAACGTCAAGAATTTTGACACCCGAAGTTGTGGGTAAGGAACATTACGAAACAGCAAGAGCGGTACAGCGTATAATTCAAAGATATACCGAATTGCAGGATATTATTGCGATTATGGGTATGGACGAACTTTCGGAAGAGGACAAGAATACCGTAAACAGAGCGAGAAAGGTTCAGAGATTTTTGTCACAGCCGTTCTCTGTTGCGGAACAGTTTACAGGTATGCAAGGTAAATACGTTCCGATTAAAGAAACAATTCGCGGCTTTAAGGAAATTATCGAGGGTAAATGTGATGATATTCCCGAATCGTGTTTCCTTTTCGCGGGCGGTATTGACGAAGTTCGTGAAAAAGCAAAGAAAATGGGTGAATGATTATGAATACATTTCATTTACAGATAGTAACGCCCGACGGACTTATGTTTGACGGTGATGCGGAAAAATTACTTGTTCGTACTACTGAGGGTGATGTCGGTATTATGAGCGGTCACTGCGATTATGTAACGCCTGTCGATACGGGTGTGGCAAAAGTTACAACGAACGGCGATGTAAGAACGGCGGCGTGTTCGGGCGGACTTTTGAATGTGAAAAAAGGAACGGTCAGACTTGTTGCAAGTACATTTGAATGGTCCGAAGATATTGACGTTGAACGTGCGTTGAGGGCAAAAGAGGCGGCGGAAAAGAAAATTAAAGAAGCTTCCGACTACGAAGAAAGAGCCGCTGAAATAAAATTAAAAAGAGCACTTACGAGAATACGTGTAGGTGAAGGAAAATAGTAAAAAGGGGACACTAAAAATTAGTGTCCCCTCAGATTGTCAATAAATTGTCCGGAACGTGCAAAATATTATTCTTATAATTTAATAAAAAACAAAAGGCAAGCCTATCTCTGATATACGGCTTGCCTTTGCACTTTCAGCGAAAATAAACTCTAACGTACCTGTGTACGCCGACAAGTTCATTTTCGCAGAATCCAAACTAATTTCTTGACATCTGCCGATATGCAGATAAAATAAAAATTTGCTAATCGTATTGACAAAAATTAGCCGCTCGGATATACTAAAATATGAATAGGAGGACAAGGTATGCAGATTGAAAAATACTACAATGATTTAAACACATTGCATATTAATACAGAAGAAAACAGAGCGTATTATATGCCGTGTTCGGATATAGAAAATGCAAGAAAGGAAACGAATGACAGAAAGCAGGATTTAAACGGTGAGTGGAATTTTATGTATTACACTTGCATTGATGATGTTCCGGAAGATTTTAAGGACGGAAATACAGACGGCTTTGATAAAATTCCTGTACCATCATGTTGGCAAACTCAAGGTTATGACCGCCATCAATATACAAATACAAGATATCCGTTTCCGTATAATCCGCCGTATGTTCCGTATGACAATCCGTGCGGTGCGTATGTAACTCATTTTGAATCGGATAATGATTATAGGAAGTATTTGAATTTTGAGGGTGTGGATTCTTGTTTTTATGTGTGGGTGAACGGCGAATTTGTCGGTTACAGTCAAGTATCACATTCAACATCTGAATTTGATATTACAGATAAGGTTAAAAACGGCGATAATATACTTTGTGTGTTGGTTTTTAAATGGTGTGACGGAAGTTATCTTGAGGATCAGGATAAGTTCAGAATGAGTGGTATTTTCAGAGATGTGTACATTTTAAATCGTCCGCAGAAGCATATCCGCGACTATAAAATCGAAACAGATATTCAAGGAAAAATTAATATTGAATTGGATTCGGACACTGATGTGAGCTTTGTTCTTGAAAATGAAAAAGGCGAGATATACAGTGGGGACAGTAAAACTATAACGGTTGAAAAACCGATACTTTGGAACGCGGAATATCCGTATTTATATACATTGTATCTTGTAACGGAAGATGAGGTTATACGCGAAAAAATCGGTTTCAGAGAAATAAAAATTGATGACGGAATTGTTTTTCTTAATAATAAACCTATAAAAATGAAAGGCGTAAACCGTCATGACAGTGACCCTGTAACAGGATATACCATAAGCCGCGAGCAAGCCGAAAAAGATTTAAAGCTTATGAAACAGCATAATATCAATGCACTTCGCACAAGTCACTATCCAAATGCTCCGTGGCTTATGCAGTTGTGCGACGAATACGGCTTTTATGTTATTGCGGAATCTGATATTGAAATTCACGGAACAGCATCATTTTTCGGCGGTTCACAAGCCGTTACATTCGGATTGCTTGCGCAAAATTCCGATTGGGAAAATGCAATTTTGGACAGAGTTCAGAGAAATGTTATACGCGATAAAAACAGAACAAGCGTGTGCATTTGGTCGCTCGGCAATGAGGGCGGTTACGGCGTGAATTTTGAGAAAGCTGGCAGATGGGTTAAGGAATATGACTCCACAAGATTGACGCATTACGAAAGCAGTATGTGGCAGATGGAGGGACATATAAACGATACCTCAATGCTTGATGTTGAAAGTACCATGTATGCGGATTATAAGTGGATAGACAAGTATTTTGAAAATCCGGGTGAAGTGGTTTGGCACAGAGTCAGTCTTGGAAAAGGCAGTGAATACGGCGGTGCGGGCGAATGGATAAATCTTTCGGAGAGTAAACTCGGCAAGAAAGAAAAGGAACAAATGGCGGTTGTAAAACCGTATATGCAGTGCGAATTTATACACGCAATGGGTAACGGCCCCGGCGGTATAAAGGAATATATAGACCGCCTATACAGATATGACGGATTTTTCGGTGCATTCGCTTGGGAATGGTGCGACCATGCCATTGATATGGGGGACAGTAAATATTTTTACGGCGGTGATTTCGGCGAATATCCGAATGACGGTAATTTCTGCGTTGACGGACTTGTTTATCCCGACAGACGACCTCATACAGGACTTTTGGAATACAAGCAGGCTATTAAACCGTTTGCGATAAAATCATACAGCAATATTATGGTGGTGGAAAATCGTTACGATTTTGCGGAGCTTGACGATAAACTTTATTTTGAAGTCAACGGTGAAAGAATGGAATTTGATGTTCCGCCGAGAGGAAAAAAGAGTTTTCCGCGTCCGAATGGTGATGTCGTAATGGTTAAGGCATATCAAAAGAGCGACACGCTTTGGGCGAAAAAAGGATATGAAGTAGGCTTTGAACAACTTATTGTAAATGACACTGTGCCGAAACTTGAAACTGTCAATGCAGACGGAAGTTTTGAAGTATCGGAGCAAGGCAGAAACATTACGATAAAAGGCAATAATTTTGAATATATCTTTGATAAATCAACAGGTAATTTCAAAAAACTTTCCGATGCGGTTACAAGACCTGTTGAATGGAATATGTGGAGAGCACCGACTGACAACGACAGAAATATTATGCGTGATTGGATAAATGCCGATTATCATAGAGAACAAAGCTACGTCTACGACTGTACTTATGATGTGACTGATACAGTTACGATAAAGTGTCATAATGCGCTTATTCCCGTTGTGCAGCGCAAGCATATGGATATTGAAACCGTATGGACGATTTATGCAAACGGTATTGTTGATATGCAGTCGAGCGTTAAAGTGGGCGAAAATCTGCCTGTAATTCCGCGATTTGGTTTGAGATTTTTCACTAAAGGCGAGAATGTCAAGTATTACGGCTACGGTCCGTATGAAAGTTACAGTGATAAGCACCTTTGCACATATCTTGATGAATTTAATACAACCGTTTCGGATATGTATGAACCATATATAAAACCACAGGAAAACGGAAGTCATTTCGGTACAAGATATGTTGAAACGGAAAATATCAGAGTAAGCTCGGATACTCCGTTTTCATTCAGTGCGTTGCATTACACGCAAGAGGAATTGACCGAAAAGAAACATAATTTTGAACTTGAAAAATGCGACGATACTGTTTTGTGTATTGATTATAAGCAAAACGGTATAGGTCAAAACAGCTGTGGACCGCTTACACAAGAAGAATATCGCTTTGATGAAAGTGAATTTGAATTTAAAATAAGAATTGAAATTAAATAGGAACACAAAAAAGGATAGCGGCAATATGTCGCTATCCTTTATTTTATCTTACCATTTCATCTTGATGACCTGTTGCTTTGTGTGATTTAATAACGCTTTCGATTTCTTCAATACTGCTTGCTGACATATCGCCTGCAACAGTGTTTTTAACAGCTGAAAGTGCGTTGCCGATTTCGATTGCTCTTTCAGGAGTACCGTACTTGATAAGTCCGTAAAGCACACCTGCAAGATATGCGTCACCCGAGCCTATGCGGTCGATAACTTCGATATTATTGTAAGGTTCTTCTTCATAGAAATTACCGTTCATATATATTTTTGAGTTGAAATTATGGTGCGTAGGGCTTACAGCCTCACGTCTTGTTGTTGCAATAAGTGTGCAACCGTAAGTGTCGGCATAGCCTTTCATTATTTCTTCCAAAGTACCTGTTCTCTGCAACATTCTTCTTGATGTTTCTTCCGAAACGAAAAGAAAATCTACATATGGGAATATCGCCTCAACAGTCTTTTTAGCCTCTTCTTCAGACCACAAACTTGCACGGTAGTTTACGTCAAATGAAATATATGCACCTGCCTCGTGGAATTTATGTATCATTTTAATAGCCGTTTCCTTTAGTGATGGGTCAAGTGCAAGCGTAATGCTTGAAATGTGAAAAATCTTAGTTTTTGCGTATATATCCTCCGGAAGTTCGTCAAGAGAAAGTGAACAAAAACTTGAATTTGCTCTGTCATAAATTACCGATGATTTTCGCGGATAAGCACCGCTTTCATAGTAATAAACGCCCAATCTTTTTTGAGGTGAGTGGTCATATATGATATAGTCATCGGACACGTTTCCGTAACGAATTTTATTTCTTATGAAATGTCCCATTTTGTTTTCGGGCAATTTTGTAACTATCGCCGAACGAATACCGAGCATTGCCGCACCCGATACAACGTTAAGTTCACTTCCGCCCGCATTTTTTTCAAATGTTTCGCTTTGAGAAATCTTTTCTTTGTTTGGAGGTGAAAGTCTTAGCATAACTTCGCCTAAACCGATAAGGTCAAAATCAGTATTTTCTTTAAATTCCATAGTAAAATCCTCCATCATAATGAATAATTTTATTATACAATACAACAGTGCATTTAGTCAATAATTGTTATTATTTTGACATAGACAAATTTGTTGTAAAGTGCAGGCCGTTATGATATAATCATATTCAGAGGTGTTAAAAAATGAAAACCAACTGTGAATTTTGTATGAATTACTATTATGATGATGAATATGAATGTTATTGCTGTGCGATAAATTTGGACGAGGACGAAATGTACAGATTTACGATGGGCAATAACGATAACTGCCATTATTTCAGAATGGGCGACGACTATACGATTGTAAGGAAGCAAAACTGATGGACAGAACAATACTTCATTGCGACTGTAATGCATTTTATGCGTCGGTAGAATGTGTATTAAATCCGGAACTTAAAAAAGTGCCTATGGCGGTCGGCGGTGACGAGGAAAGCAGGCACGGCATTATTTTGGCAAAGAATGAGCTTGCGAAAAAGTACAACATACAAACTGCCGAAACAATTTGGCAGGCAAAGAAAAAGTGTCCCGATTTAGTCATAGTCAGACCGCACCATGATTTGTATTACAAGTATTCAAAGCAGGTTATGGATATTTATAAACGGTACACCGATTATGTCGAGTCGTTCGGACCTGACGAGGCTTGGCTTGATGTTACGGGAAGTAAAAGACTGTTCGGTGACGGTGTGAAGATTGCGAACGAGCTTAGAAGAATTGTAAGAGAGGAAACAGGGCTTACAATTTCAGTCGGAGTGTCATTTTGCAAGGTGTTCGCAAAGCTTGGCAGTGACTATAAAAAACCGGATGCGACTACTGTGTTTTCAAAATCAAATTGGAAACAGTTTATATATCCGCTGTCGGTAAGAGATTTGCTTTTTGTCGGAAAAAAGACGGGTGATGAACTTGAAAGATTAGGCGTTAAAACTATCGGTCAGCTTGCAAAATATGACGAACATATCCTTGTCAGGCATTTCGGTAAAGCGGGGAATATGCTGTACAGATACGCAAACGGACTTGACAGTGAGCCGGTTAAATCAATATACGAAAAAGAGAAAGTTAAATCGGTCGGCAACAGTATGACGTTCAGACAGGACCTTGTCGGTGAAGAAGATGTACGGAGCGGTATATATGCACTTTCGGACAGTGTTGCGGCACGTTTACGCCGAAAAAATATGAAATGCACGACAGTGCAAATATTGATAAAAGATCCGCAATTTAAGAGTATAAGCCGTCAGAAAAAACTCGAAAAGCCTACATATGTTTCAAGAGATATACGCAATGCGGCGATGGAGCTTGTAAAAAAATCTTGGAATTTAAAATTGCCGATACGAATGATGTCTGTAACGGGAACAAACCTTGTCGGCGAGAATGACGTATACGAACAGATGAGTTTGATTGAGGACAATACGGAAAATACGAAAAAAGTCGAGCAATTTGAAAAAACGGTTGATAATTTGAAAAATCGTTTCGGAAATGTGGTTTCGCTTGGCGGAAGTATAAAAAAATATGAGGGCAGTATAAGGAAAAGACCGTAAAAGTCATAAAATCGAAATTTAATTCATATCTCGATAGGGGAGATATGAATATGTATAAAAGAAATCGTGTGAGCGGTAATTCCGGTGAGAAAATCGCTTGAGGTAAGATAATGCGTGTAAATTAAGAGGAACAGATTTTAAATCTGCTCCTTTTTTAGTAAGTGTATTATTCGATAAACCGAAATTTAGCATTTTAAAATTATCTCCACTGCTTCATTTATAATAATTTTAAGTTCTTTTGTACCATCAATCACATAATCAGATATCGGTAAAATATCTTGTAGCATTTGTACATAAGCTATCCTTGCATATTTCAGATATACATCCATTTCATAACGAATATCATCCGCAGAAGATTCTTTCATATCTCTTAGGACTTTTCGAGCCAGTGCAATGTCTAATGGTGTATCAATAAATATACAACAATCCAAATAATCTTTTATCATTTTATTCTGATATGCAAACGGATAATCCAACAGCAAATAATCGTATCTGTCGCTATTTATTATTTTTTCAATATCTGCTTTTAACGGAGATAAATCCCATACATTATAATTCGCACCGTCTGATACCCATTTATAAAAGTCATTTACTTCTCCGTCAAACGAGTAGTCATCAAAGTGAAGCGATGCTGTCCTTGTTAGTTTATCTTTTATTGCATTTACTAAAGTTGTTTTTCCGCCTGCTGTCACAGCTCCGATAGCTATTATTTTCATTTCACTTACCCTCTAAATTCCGATTTATCTAAGTTATTTTAAATCCTTAAACATTTTTATATGCGGACAAAATTCTTCTTTATATATTTCGCCGATTTCGGTGTAACCGAGCTTTTTATAAAAATCTTTTGCCTGTATTTGAGCGGAAAGCTCGATATGATGCGCACCAAATTCAAGTGCTTTTTCTTCAAGTATGACGATAACCTCACTGCCGAGCGACTGACCTCTGTATTCTTTCATAACGGCGATACGGCCGATTTTCATGCAATCGTCGAAAAATAGTCGTCCCGTTGCACAAGGATTATCGTTTTCATCGTACAAAACAAGGTGCAAAGCGGTTTCGTCAATGTCGTCAAATTCGTATTCAAAACCCTGCTCTTCCACGAAAACGGACTGCCTTATCAATCTTGCATCCGGACTGTTAGTGAGTCCTTTTGATAGTGTATATTTCATAAATTCACCCCTAACATTCCTATTATATCATACATATTGCATAAAAACAAGTGAAATTTTAAAAATCAGAAAAATATTCAAAAAAAATTTAAAATGCTGTAATTAAGTATTGCAAAAACAATAAAAAGTGATATAATATAAACGTAAGCTATACAGCGGGGAGGCGAAGAAGATGTCAGAGGGGACAGTGGAAGAACTTCAAGAAAGAGTTCATCAACTGGAAGAAAATTTACGAAAAGTAAAGAGTCTTGATGAACTTACCGGACTTTACAACAGGAATACATATTATGACCGTGTCAGGTGCAGATTTGAAAATGAACCGGACAAAGAATATGTTATTGTTTGCTTTGATGTCGAGAAATTCAAATTTGTCAATGACAGATTCGGTTTTGTCGAAGGTGACAGACTTCTTAGCTATATAGGCAAGAAATTGCAAGAAAGAGCCGCAAAATACGGTCTTGTAGCCGCAAGGCTTTCGGGTGATGTATTTTCTTTTATGGACTTTGAAGAAAATATTCAACCGGATGCATTGGGTGCGGAAATTCAAAGTTGGGTAAAGGATTATCCGATTGATTTTGAAATAAGAATGACTGTGGGAATTTACCACGTTAAAACAAAAAATATCCCCGTAAGGCTTATGTGCGACAGAGCAAGTTTTGCGTGTGAGTCGATAAAAAACAATTATCTTGTTAATGTTGCGGAATATAATGACAGTGTGAAAAATTATGTTTTCTCGCAACACGAACTTTTAAACGAAAGTGAAAGGGCATTTGAAAATCACGAATTTAAAGTGTATCTTCAGCCTAAATACGATATACGAACAACAAAGGTAATGGGTGCGGAAAGCCTTGTAAGATGGCAGCATCCCGAAAAAGGTCTTATCTTTCCGAAAGATTTTATTCCGATGTTTGAGCAGAATATGCTTATTACAAAACTTGACGAATATATATGGGAAGAAAGTTGCCGAATTTTACGTGATTATATTGATAAGGGATATACTGCGGTTCCTATATCGGTGAATGTTTCGAGAATGGATATTTATTCTCTTGATTTGTCAAAGATTTTTGTAAATCTTACGGAGAAATACAATATTGAGAGAAGATATTTGGAGATAGAAATTACCGAAAGTGCGTTTACAAGTGATGAAGAACAAATTTTGAAAGCTGTTGACGAACTTCGTGAATTGGGTTTCATTGTATTGATGGACGATTTCGGCAGTGGTTATTCGTCGCTTAATATGTTGAAAGATATAAGCGTTGATGTACTTAAAATAGATACAAGATTCCTTGAGGCAGGTCGTGACGGAAATACAAAGGGTAAAGAAATCCTTGAATCGGTTATAAAAATGGCAAAGTGGATTGGTTTGTCGATAATCGCCGAAGGTGTTGAAACGGACGAACAGAAGAATTTCTTGCTTGACAGAGGCTGTAATTATGCACAAGGATTTTATTTTTCAAGAGCGATAGATGAAGAATCTTTCGGAAAATTAATCAGTGACCCAAATAATGTTGCGAATGAAAATTTGGACAACGTATTTGACAATACGATTGAAATTGAAGAATTGCTTCATTCCGATTTTATGACTGAGGGGTTGCTTAACAATATTTTGGGTGGCGTTGCACTGTATTCGCTCAGTAATGACGGAAATAAACTCAATGTTTTAAAAGCAAACGAATTTTATTATTCGATAACTAAGAATTATCCGAAAAATGTTACTGCAGGCGGATATGACGGATTGGAAAATCTTCATCCCGATGACAGAGAAAAGGCAATAAAGGCATTTCGTGAATCGAAAACGGCGGGGAATAAAGGTGTTTCCGTACAGGTCAGAAATGTATTCGGTGAAGATGTTATATGGCTGTCGATTAAAATTTTCTACCTTGCAAGCCGTGAAGATTGTTCAATTTATTATGCGTCTGTTTCGGACAGCAGTGAACAAATGGGCGTTTTGAGTAAACTCAGTATGCTAAGACGCAGTTTTGAAACGGCACTTGACCTTATTGACGCCATTGCACTTGAGTATTATTTTATAAACAATACCATTGATGTAAAGACAAAACTTGCCGAAGGACATTCCTATATGTTTGGCACTTACATACAAAATGCGCTTGAATATATTTTGGACAATAAGATTGTTCATCACGATTCGATGGACGAATACAAAATATTATGCAAGCATTTAAAGAAAAGTGATAAACCGATTAGTGTCGTGCTTGACCTCTTGTATAAAGAAGATATGTATAATCGTTGTAAAGTTACGGCGAAAACAGTTTATGGAAACGGGAAGAGAATTAAATCGGTTATTGTAATTGAAAGTACAGGATTGGATGTAAAACCATAAAAAAGAGAATGCGATAGCATTCTCTTTTTTATGTTAATAAATTAATCTAAAATTTCACCGTTTGTACCGATTGTATAAACTTGCCACGGAATGAATTTACCGCTGTTTTGCAACGCTGTTTTTGCGGCATACTCAATACCGCCGCAACATGGAACTTCCATACGAACTATCGTAACGCTCTTAATGTTGTTGCTTTCGATAATCGCTTGCAATTTTTCGGTGTAGTCAATATCGTCAAGTTTCGGACAACCGATTAGTGTAATTCTGTTTTTTATAAACTTGTTGTGAAAATTGCCGTAAGCGTATGCACTGCAATCTGCTGCAATAAGAAGATTGGCATTGTCAAAATACGGTGCGTTGACAGGTACAAGCTTGATTTGTACCGGCCATTGTGAAAGTTGGCTTGTTGAAACAGGCGTGCTGGTTTCGGTATTGTGCTTTATAGCCTTTGCCATACTGCCCGGACAGACAAACGCAGGCTTTTCTTGTTCTTTTGCTTTCTGCATATTTTGCTTTACCGCATCTTCATCAAATGCGGCGGCTTCACGGGTTTCAAAAGAAATCGCATTAGTCGGACAGGTAGGTAAGCAGTTTCCTAAACCGTCGCAGTAATCGTCACGCAAAAGCTTTGCCTTGCCGTCAACAATCCCTATTGCACCTTCTTGACAGGCATCGGCACAAATACCGCAACCTGTACATTTATCTTCATCTATTTTTATAACTTGTCTTATCATAATAATCCTCCATTTTAATATGTTTTTCGACAATCACTATTATAATACAAAAATCAATAAAAGTCCACTATTTTAGTGTAAATTTTAAAGAAATATTATACCATTCCAAAAAGCATATAAATCAACGTTCCGACAACACCACTGCCAAGAATAATTGTAATTGCATTCATTTTAAATTTTCTGAGTAAAAACAGCGCCACAAGGAATATACCGAGTTCGACAAAACGAATATCTTTTAACGATGCAGAAAAAATATCTGTTTGGAAAAGCGCGAGCATTAGTATAGATGTGCCTGCGGAGGTTATAAGTGCGACAACAGCAGGACGAAGGGCAGATAAAACCGTCTGAACTCCGCCGACAGTGCGGTATTTATAGTAGAAATATGCGAGTATAAAGCATATGATAAATGACGGAATGATACAGCCGAGCGAGCAAAGCAACACACCGCCTATACCTGCGATACGCATACCGACAAATGTTGAAGAATTTATGGATATAGGCCCTGGGGTCATTTCCGCAACAGTGATAAGATCGGAAAATTCCTCCATAGTCATAAGGTGGTGTATGTTTACTATTTGTTCCTGAATAAGCGGAATTGCGGCATAACCGCCGCCGACGCTGAACAGACCGACTTGTATAAATGAAAAAAATAATTTCAGTAAAAGCATTATCCAATCTCCTTTTTATGTTTCTCTTTTAAAACCGATACAAGTAAATCGAGTAGGCCCATTCCAAGACATACGAGTATGACTATCATAGCGCTTACACCTAAAAAATAAGTACATACAAACGCAATAATCATCATAGCGATATATAAAATTCTGCGAGTTTTGAATACGTTTTTCGCAAGATTTATAACAACGTCAAATATAACTGCCGCAACGCCTGCACGCATAACTTGAAGTGCAACGGCTATGTATTTGTTTGTTCGGAATTGGTTATAGAACAGAGATATGATTGAAAGTACAATCATAGGAGGCAATATTGTGCCGAAAACAGCTGAAAGCGAGCCTAAAATTCCCGCCATTCTATAACCTATTATAACAGACGCGTTGACGGGCAGCGGACCGGGTGCAGACTGAGTTATTGCGGTCACGTCAAGCATTTCGTCCTCATCAAGCCATTGCAGCTCCTCAACAAATTTTTTCTTCATTAATGAAACGATTACAAATCCGCCGCCGAATGTACATGAGCTTAAAACAAACATAGACTTAAATAATGTCCATAATATCCACGCTTTACTTTTTTTCATTATGTAAATTCTCTCCTATTTTATTTTTGACGATTACATTATATCATTCTTTTTTGTGTTTGTAAATTCATAGGTCAGAATAAGATGTTAATAATTTTAAAAAATTTATTAAAAAATATTGTTTTTTGAAATAAAATCTGATAAAATGTAAGGCAGAGTTAATTTTTAAAACAATGGAGTGATACAAATGGTAATTAAAATAGGTATATTGGGATACGGCAATCTTGGCCGCGGTATTGAATGTGCAATCAAGCAAAACGATGATGTTGAGCTTGCTGGTGTATTCACAAGACGTGATCCGTCAACTGTTAAGATTATGACAGAGGGTGTTAAGGTTTATTCGGTTGATGACGCTCCTAAGATGAAGGACGAAATCGATGTTATGATTCTTTGCGGCGGAAGTGCGACAGACCTTCCGAAACAAACACCGGAATATGTTAAGTATTTCAATGTTATAGACAGTTTTGATACACACGCAAAAATTCCTGAACATTTTGCGGCAGTTGACGCAGCTGCAAAGGTTAACGGCAACGTTGGTATAATTTCAGTAGGTTGGGACCCGGGTATGTTCTCACTTAACCGTCTTTATGCAAATGCTATACTTTCAGACGGTAAGGACTATACTTTCTGGGGCAAAGGCGTGAGCCAAGGTCACTCAGACGCTATCAGAAGAATTGACGGAGTTAAGGATGCAAAGCAATATACAGTTCCTGTTGACTCTGCACTTAAGGCAGTAAGAAACGGTGAAAACCCTGAGCTTACAACTCGTCAAAAGCATACTCGTGAATGTTATGTTGTAGCGGAAGAAGGCGCAGATAAGGCTCGTATAGAAAATGAAATCAAGACAATGCCTAACTATTTCTCAGATTATGATACAACTGTAAACTTCATTTCAGAAGAAGAATTAAAGGCTAACCACAGCGGTATTCCTCACGGTGGATTTGTTATCAGATGTGGTAAGACAGGTTGGAACGGTGAAAACAGCCATATTATTGAATACAGCCTAAAGCTTGATTCAAACCCTGAATTTACTTCATCAGTGCTTATTGCATATGCAAGAGCCGCATATCGTATGAGCAAAGAGGGACAAAGCGGTTGTAAGACTGTATTTGACGTTGCACCGGCTTACCTTAGCAAGCTAAGCGGAGAAGAACTTCGCAAGAATCTTCTATAATAAATAACACAAGCAAAAGCCGTCTTAGGACGGCTTTTTTATCTGAGAGGGAATATGATTTTAGTAATAGCCGAGAAACCGTCATTGGGCAGAGATATTGCGGACGCACTGCCGGGACAGGTTACAGAGAGAAATAACAGATTTATACGAAAAGGCGACTATGCGGTCACATGGGTATTCGGTCATATGCTGAGCCTGAAAGAACCGGAAGACTATGATATGAAATATAAAAAGTGGTCGCTTGACGATTTACCGATATATTTCGACAGTTGGGAACTCAAAATGGGTGAGGACAGTAATTCAAACAGAAATTACGAAACCAAAGCACAGCGTGTCGGACTTATAGGTGAGTTGCTTGAAGAATCGGAATCTGTTATACATGCAGGCGATCCCGATGAAGAAGGACAGCTTTTAATTGATGAAATTCTTAGGTGGTTTGATTATAAAAAGCCTGTTAAAAGACTTAATACCGGTGATACGACACGCGGCGGCCTTGTAAAGGCGCTGTCACATATGACGGATAACAACGACAGCTTGAATGAGGGGTGGTCGGCATATGCGAGAAGTGTCGCAGACCTTATGATCGGCGTCAATATGAGTCGATTTTTTACATGCTCAAATTCAGGCGTTTTGCTTGCGGTCGGTCGTGTTCAGACACCGACTTTGGGACTTGTCGTAAAACGTGATATGCAGATTGAGGGACATATAAAGACTGTGTATTATGATATTTTTGCCGATGTAAATGTTGAAACGGCTGACGGAAATAAAACCGTTACCGCAAAATATACAAAGAAAAAACAAAAGGGTACTGAAAATAAGCAAATAACTGAGCTTGACGAGGCGGAAAAGATAAAAAATGGCCTTATAAACAAACGGTTTGACAATATTAAAATCGAAAAGAAAGTCGTAAATGAAGATCCGCCGTTGCCATTTAACCTTGTAAAATTGCAAAGTTATTGTAGCAGCCACTTTGGGTATAACCCTGCCGATGTTATGGATATTACGCAGTCGCTTCGTGAAACGCACAAGGCGATAACGTATAATCGTTCGGATTGTCAGTATCTGTCGGAGGAACATTTTAAAGAGGCGCCTAAAACGTTGGCACAAGTTGTGCAGAATATTAAATTCAAGCCAAGCGAACTTGACCCGACAATTCATTCAAAGTGTTTTAACGATAAAAACATCACCGCGCATTTTGCGATTATTCCGACAAATAACAAGGTTGATTTGAACAAGCTTACAGAACGCGAGAAAAATGTATATCTTGCGGTGTGTAAATATTATATGGCACAATTTTTGCCTAAGGCTGTTAAAGAAAAAACTAAAATGACGATTGAACTTGACGGTGAATATACGTTAGCGGCATATTCGACAGTCGTTTTGAAAAAAGGATATACGGCGATATTCAAGGATATAAAAGCCGAAGAAGTTACGGAACTTAGCACTATTGCGGACGGTATGTATTCGGGAACTGCGATTGATGCACGATTTGAGGAAAAAGAAACAAAGCCGCCGTCACGATACACAAAGGCGACCTTGAATGAGGATATGACAAGGATTGCAAAGTATGTAACTGATCCCGAAGTTAAGAAAATGCTTTTGGAAAAGGATAAAGATAAAAAAGGCGAAAACGGCTCAATCGGAACTTCCGCAACGCGAAGTACGATTATCGACAGCCTTATAACAAAAGGCTATGTTGCCGAAGACGGAAAACGGCTTATTTCAACGGAGCTTGGACGTGAACTGTACCGCATATTGCCCGATGAAATCAAGAAAGCTGATATGACGGCAAAATGGTGGGCGATACAAGAAGATATTCGTTCCGGCGATAAGACGTATAAATCGCTTACCGACAATGTGCTTGATACGATAAAAACAGTAATTTCCAATTCATATCCTGCGGTAAATCAAGCCGTTATGACAAAGGCGGTAACGGAAAAATATCACGAAGTAATCGGAACTTGTCCGCTTTGCGGCGGTAACGTTATAGAGGGAACAAGGGGATTTGGGTGCAGTAATTGGCGTGAGCCGATGAACTGTAAATTCACTGTTTGGAAAAATCAAATAAAAGGTATGTTCTCAAATGTCACAATAACTTTGCCTATGGCTAAAAAATTGCTTGCGGGTAAAAGTGTCAGAATGAAAAAACTGTTGAAGAACGACGGCACGACATTTGACGCTGATGTTGAATTAAAAGTAGATAAAGAATCGCAATATCCCGTACAATTTGTTTTTGCACCGCCGAAACCGCTCGGAAAATGTCCGAAGTGTAACGGTGACGTTGTGGAAAGTATGAAAGCATTTTCGTGCAAGAATAACTGCGGATTTATTATATGGAAGAAATCCGATAGGGGATTATTTAAGAAAACAACGATAACTCAAACAATGGTCAAAAAATGGCTTGCGGGTGACAAGGTGCGATGTAATAAGCTTATGGGTAAAAACGATACGGAATTCAAAGCGGATGTGACTATGAAATATAACCCCGACAGCGTGTATAACGCACCAGATTTTACATTTGAATTTGTGAATGACGAGAAAAAAGACGTATCTCAATAAAATGAGATACGTCTTTTGTTTTAAACCAAAACAGAATGACCGCATTTTTTGATAATTCTTTGGTTAAGCTCAGTTGCAAAATTGTTCATAACATTTTTGTTTGACGCACAAACCGATGTTTTAGCACCTGATTTTAATGTTATTTCCAATTTGTGATTAGAACCGGCATATAAAAACAACAAAGGTAAAATTATTGTATAGCAAGTGAGAATTGCCAAACATATATGATACCAAGTAAATACTTTTTTGATGTGCATAGCGGCTATATCGTCATATCTGACAATAGGCATTTTGTTTGCTTTTTTAGGGAATGTCTTGACTTCCATACAATCATTCTTTGCAAGAATGGTATATTGAATGTAGGTAACAATTAAAGCGAAACGCATACCTTTTGTGGTTGAAAAAGTGTATTCGGTATAGTCGTCGCTGTTGTCAACGGCTGCGTCGGAAACTGTGGGTTGTTCATAGTTTAAATCTTGTGTGCTCATTATAAATTCCTTCTTTCATTTGTATTGAATTTATAATACCATATTTAAGGATTTTAGTAATGGACCTGTGGTGATAAAATAAACCCCATCTATAAAACAGATGGGGTTGCAAATTATTTCAATGCGTCTTCGATTGCGTTAAGTTCGTCTTGTGTGAAGTCAAGATTATTTAGTGAGTTGACATTCTCAATAATCTGAGAAGCTTTTGACGCACCAAGAAGAACACTTGTAAGTTTGCCGCCTCTCAAGTTCCATGCACAAGCCATTTGAGCAAGTGACTGACCTCTGTTTTCGGCAATCTTATTCAGCTTAACAATCTTTTCGATTTTATCGGCTGTAATGCCCTCTTTTGTAAGGAACGGTGAACTCTTTGCGGCTCTTGAGTCGGCAGGAATACCGTTTATGTATTTATTTGTAAGAAGTCCCTGTGCAAGCGGACAGAATGAGATTGAACCTATACCCTCGTCTTGTAGTACGTCCTGCAAGCCGTTTTCAATCCAGCGTTCAAACATATTGTAACGTGGTTGATGAATAACAAGCGGAGTGCCAAGTGACTTCATAATTTCAGCCATTTGCTTTGTCTGTTCTGCGTTGTAGTTTGAAATACCTACATAAAGCGCCTTACCGCTTCTTACGATATGGTCAAGTGCCGACGCTGTTTCTTCCATAGGAGTGTCAGGATCGGGACGGTGATGATAGAAAATATCGACATATTCAAGTCCCATACGTTTCAAACTTTGGTCAAGACTTGCGATAAGGTATTTTCTTGAACCGTGGTCGCCGTAAGGTCCGTCCCACATACCGTAGCCTGCTTTGGTTGAGATGATTAATTCATCACGATACGGCGAAAGTTCGTGTTTCAAAACCTTACCGAAATTTTCTTCGGCACTGCCCGGATACGGACCGTAATTGTTTGCAAGGTCGAAGTGAGTAATGCCAAGGTCGAAAGCTGTTGTAAGCAAATCAACCATATTGTCGTAACTGTCGTTACTGCCGAAGTTGTGCCATAAACCAAGCGAAAAAGCAGGAAGTAACAGACCGCTCTTTCCGCAACGGTTATATTTCATTGTTTCATATCTTTCTTTGTTTGCAATATACATTTTCAAAATCCTTTCTTATTTTATATGTTGATTTTTGCGGAGCTTCTTGAAATAATGTTTTGTTCGATTATCGAAGAAACAGCACTTTTTTTATTAATTAAATCCATCAGCATTGAAAAACAACGCTTTGCCAATTCGTCGATGTTTTGACTTACTGTAGTGACCGATGGGATAAAGTACGCAGATGAAATCAAATCGTCAAAACCTGTGATTTGCATATCGTTTGGAATGTTAATTCCGTTTTCGTGTGCGGCACTTATAATTCCCTGTGCAATTAAATCGTTGGACGTAATAATTACATCGGGGAGTGAGGTTATAATTTTCTTTGTGAACAGTCTTCTTGCGGTTTTCAGTTTGTCACCGTGCAGGCTTTCTTCTAAAAATATCACCGAAGTTGTGTCGCTGTATTTTTTTAATGCATCGGTATATCCGTTGTATCTGTTCAAAAGATTGCTTTGACCGGTCGGAGTTTCACCGACATACATAAATTTTCTGCAACCAGATTTATAAAGTGAATCAACCATTTCTTGAACGGTTTCCCTGTTGTTGAAAGTAACAGACGGAATATTGCCGACTTTTCGGTCGCCTGTAACTATAGGAATAGATTGTGCGGCGATGCTTTGAATAAGCGGAATGTCGGAATTGTCACCGATAAAAATAATACCGTCAATACGTCGCTCCAAAAGTGCTTTTATACTGTCCTTCTCTGCTTTTAAATTGTGTCCGCTTTCGGTAAAAAGTACGGTATAGTCAGACATACGAGCGTATTTGAGTATCGCTGACGCACACGTTGCGTAAAATTCGCCTGAAATGTCGGGGAATACAACGCCTATACTTTTGCTTTTTTCACAACGCAGACTTCTTGCAGTTGTGTTGGGTGTGTAATGCAGTTCTTTTACGGCGTTTTTTACGCGTTTGCAAGTATCGTCCGAAATTGAAGGACTACCTGAAAGTACGCGTGAAACGGTTGAAGGCGATACTTTTGCGAGTTTCGCCACATCTTTTATTGTTACTTTTTGCAATATTTCACCTCCTGTGCAATCGTTTGCGTAAATAGGTGTTTAAAATGCACAGATTAAATTTTGTATCTGTGCAATCGTTTGCATAAATAATATCATATGATTTCTAAATTGTCAACAGTTTTTATGAAAGTGTATATTTTTAGAATATATCGTTAATTATTTAAAGCAGTTAATATTTTCACAATATTTATCAAATATTGTGAAAATGAAATAATCGGATATATTTTTAAAAATAATTACAAAAATACTTGATTTAATAGAAAATGGGTGATATAATGACAACAATATTTATAAGAAAAATAATGAAAGGAAAGAAAATAATGCAAAAGGAAACTAAGAAAGAAAGATTTGACAGAATTTCAGAGGCAAGAAAAATTAAAATACTTGACGGAATTCGCCTGCTTGAAAACTGCTCAAACAAATCAAATTACGAATACACAAATGATGAAATAGAAAACATATTTGCAGACATTGAAAAAGCCTTACATTCGGCAAAAGCAAAATTTACGGCAGATACAAAGCAACAACGTATAGATATGTTTAAATCTGAGTTTGAAAGAGAATATACGTGGCTTAACGGATTTATGAGAAATGTTTACAGATTTGCAGATAAAGAGGCTATGATTTCTCCCGAAACAAAGACTGCTTGGACATATTCTGAACTTAATTCAGAAGCAAACCGTTTTTCAAATGCGATTTTGGAAGCAGGAATAATAAAAGGCGGAGTAGTGATGTTCCAACTTTTGAATTGCCCGGAATTTGCGTTTGCATATATCGCTTGTCATAAAACAGGTACAGTAAGTTGTCCGATAAATTTCAGATTGTCAGCCGGTGAAATTGCAATAACTATTGAGGACAGCAGACCGACAGTATTTATATATGAATCAATCAACAAAGATGCTGTTGAACAGGCACTGAAACTTTCAAAATTCACACCGAAAGTGATAATTATGGTGGACGAAGAAGGAGTGGCTCCTATACCTGGTACGGTAAAATATTCGGATTTTGTGAAGAATGCGTCGGCAGAAAATCCGAATTTGAATTGGAAACTTTCTATATATGATGAAACGACAAGACTTTATACATCGGGAACAACAGGCAGACCAAAAGGTGTTTGCATAACAAGTATTAACGAAGTGCTTTCGGCGCACGATGTTATGATACATTTCCCGTTCTCGTCAGAGGATAAGTCTATGAATACAACACCTTGGTTCCACAGAGGCGGTTTGCATTCGGGCGGTCTTACACCGACATTTTATGCGGGTGGCTGTGTTACGATAATGCGTAAATTTGACGCGGCTTTGACGCTTAAATATGTGGAAGATTATAAGCTTTCGTTCATAATCGGTGTACCGGCTGTTTTGGAACGTCTTACGGAGGCTCAGGAGAGAAACGGCAGAGATTTGAGTACACTTCACGGTATCGTTACAATGGGTTCGCCGCTTGAACGTGCGGCTTGTATGCGTTATCAGAGAGTGCTTACACCGAGAATATTCAATGGCTACGGAACAACCGAAACTTTCTGGAATACATTTCTTAGACCGAATGATTTACCTGAAATGGCGGGTACAGCGGGCAGAGCTTGTACTGATGATGACGTGCGAGTAGTAAAGGTATTTGAGGACAGACGTGCCGAACCTCACGAAATTGTTGCTAAAGATAATTGTGAAGTGGGTGAAGTGATTATCCGCTCACACGCAAAATCAGCGTATTTCTACTATAATAATGAGGGTGAAACAGAGCGTAAATTCCATAACGGATATTTGTACACAAACGACCTCGGTACTTGGGATGAAAATCATTTTATTACTATTGCCGGAAGAAAAGACGATATGATTATTTCGCAAGGTGAAAATATTTATCCTACGCAGATTGAAGAAGTGCTTAATTCACATCCGAAAGTTGCGGACAGTATCGTTACCGCCGTTCCGGATAAAGCACACGGCGAAATTGTTACGGCATATGTCGTAAAAGCAGATGAATCGCTTACTGTTGACGAACTTGAAGAATTTTGTAAAAACAGTCCTATGATTTCAAACTATAAACGTCCGAGATATTATAGATTTACAGCGACTATACCGACAAACGTTACTGGTAAGAAACTTCATTATAAAATTAAGGAAATGGCAAAGAATGATCTTATAAACGGACTTTTAATTCGTGCATAAAATAAGGGTGGTGTAATACCACCTTTATTTTTTTTGGCAATTTACAATTTATTTACAAAACATCAAACAATATTGTAATTTAGTGGTATATGTTGTATTATATAACATAGGGGGAGAAAGGACTAATATACAATATGTATACAATTTTGCAAGAAGAAAAGAATATTGAGGGAGTGGTAAAGACTACATACGGCATCAAATGTGAGGAAATGGCTGTTAATGACGTGTCACCAAATAAAAAAGAGGTGACAGAATTAATCGACAGACTGAACAAATACGAATTGTCACCCTGTCATCTGCAAGATGTAATTGAAGATTTTATCTAACGGAAAAAGCAAGCATTGTTTGTAGCAGTAGCTTGCTTTTTTTGTAACTTTAATTGGAGGAGTTTGTTACTCGAAATACTAAACAGTCGCTCATTGACGGAAGGGGAAATGTATGATACAATTCAATATAGATTTCTTGTATCGCATAACGTCACATTCTGTCAGAAAAGCTAGCTGACAAATAAAACTGAGAAAGGGATTTGTTTAATGATGGATACAACTATAATTTATAACGATTACCTTTCGGGCGATGCAAAGGCTCTTGAAAGGCTTATGGAGATTTACGGTGACAAGCTGACGCTGTATATAAACGGATATATAAAAAATCTTCACGATTCGGAGGACTTGTTGATAGAAGTTTTTGCATATCTGATCAGCAAACGGCCGAATATTAAAAGCAGTTTTGAAAGCTACATATATAAAGCGGCTCGAAATCATGCACTGATGTTTTTGAGGAAGGCAAAAAGACATATCATTCTTACAGAGGAGGAAATGAATTTTTGCATAGAAAATACATTTGAAGATGAAGTGTGTATTGCGGAGCGAAACAAGCGGATTTATGACTGTATGGAATATTTGCCGTCCGCTCAAAAAGAGGCTCTTTATCTTGTATACATTGAGGGAATGAGTTACAAAGAAGCCGCTGCTGTTTTAAGAAAGTCGGCAAAACAGATTGATAAGCTGTTGCAACTCGGCAAAAAGAAATTAAGACCTTTACTTGAAACGGAGGGAATAAAAAGTGCGTTCAACGACTGAAAGAATAAAACTGGCGAAAAAACAGGCTGATGAAATAAAAAAACAGCGTAACGAAAAAAGACATAGACTGGCGGTCATCTCGTGCTATTCGTTTGGCATTGCTTTAATCGTAGTCATATCGGCACTTGTATGTAATTTGAATTTTGCGGGATTTGAGCAGACGCCGATGCATGACACAGCCAGTATTTTTGCCAACAAAGGCTTTTTGGGGTATGTTGTTGTAGGAATTTTGGCGTTTTTACTTGGCATTTCGGTAACTTTGATGTGTGACATTCTTCATAAAAGAAATAAAGAGAGGAATGAGGGGAATGACAGAACTGACAGATAATCTTTTACAGCTTTTCTGCGTTTTTATCTGCGGATGCTGCTCCTGTATTTCGGCAATACGAAACAGAAGTTACAATCGCCTTTTGGTATTGCTTTTTTACCTGAGTTTTGGAATGGGGCTTGCCTATTGGGTACTGTACCTTATGTTGTTAGGCACTTCTCCGCTTGTGTTCTGTGTTTCGGAACTGAGCTGGACGGCATCGTATATTTTTCTTACTTTACGTCTTTATGCAGATGTACCGAAAGAAAAACATAAAAAGAAAGCGATATTTTGGATTTTACCGTTGTTTTCTCTGGGTATGGGTATTTTCTTTTGCTTGCGGGGCAGTTATTTTGAGAACATCTTAATGGGCACAGCAATGGGAATATTGGGCTTTTATGCGGTAAAAGGTATATATTTTGCAAAAATTCAAAAACAGACGGGTAAGCTGTGGATTTTTGCGGCGGCTTTGATTTTTTATGCGGCGGAATATCTTTTGTGGGGTTCTTCGTATTTTATTGCGGAAAACACCTTTATAAATCCGTATTATTTGGTTGACATATTTATAATGAATCCGGCTCTTATTCTGATAGCCGTTGCACAGAGCAGGGAGGAAAAGCTATGCCGTACAATATAGAAAATATATTTATATGCCTTGCGGCTCCGTTTTTGCTTGCCGCATTCGGTACAAATACCGGAAACAGAAAAAATTACATTTTTATAGTTCTCGGATTTGTCTGCTGTATTATATCCGCCTATTTGAATACATTTTTTTCGGTGCTTTACGGTGCACAGGAAACATCTGCTGTATTGGAAATATCACCTGTTATAGAGGAAACGGTAAAACTCATTCCTCTTTTGTTTGGTTTGATTGTTTTTGAACTCCAACCGCGGGAGGGGGATAATATTATTTTTAATATTGCGGTGGGATTTGCCACCTTTGAAAATATCTGTTACCTTTTGGAACACGGAACAGGTAATTTGTTTTATTTATTAGTACGCGGTTTTTCGACCGGAGCTATGCACATTACATGTGCTTTTATAATCGGTTACGGACTTAGAGTATTCCGCCGACCAGGTGCGTTAAAGGCATCAGGTATTTTTGCGCTGTTGTGCGTCGCGATTACATTTCACGCAACGTTTAATATGCTTATGAAAACCGACGGCTTAATAAAGCAATTTGGATATGCGGTTCCGATTGTTTCTTGTCTTATTCTGTTTCTGCTGAAATACCGTTTCAGAAAAAAAACTGATTCAAAATAACTCTGTTTTATTCAGACCGGAAAAAAATCCGGTCTTTTTTGTTTTTTTAGGGGGAATTTTATATTTTCAAGCACCTATATAATAAAAGGGTGGATTGAGGAGGTGTGTGAATTGAAATCTAATGCGGAAAGAATGAATTTAGTTTTCGCACGTGCGAAAAAGATAAAATATTGCAGGGAGACAAAAAAACTGAATTTCTGCAAAGTGGCAACCGCCCTGCTTTCCGTTCTTTTGCTGTGCTGCACCGCATTATTTCCGACATCGTACAAAAGTGCGGCGGTTGCAGGTTACTGCGGTGCAATTCTGCTGATAGACGGAATGGGCGGATATGTACTGACAGCGGTTGTGACTTTCATAATCGCAACGGTGATTACCGTAATTTGTATCAAAATAAAAAACAGGAGGGACAGAAAATGAGAAAAAAAATAGTGTCGGTGATATTATCACTTTGCATCATAGTTTGCGCACTGCCGATGAATATTCTTGCGGCGCCCGAGCAAAACGAAACACTTACTTTTAACGGCGGTAAAACGCTTCTTCTGCAAAACGATTATATAAGCTTTTATTTCTACGATTTGCAGTATCAAACCTATACGGCAACGGTTCCGAGGGCAATCGCAAAGGAAACAGGCGAGGTTTTTACACAGGATATTCAAGCCCCAGACTGCCAACTTAATGTTTATACCGGCGGAGGAAATAAGAAGAAAATCTATCCGTTTATCACACTGCAAAAGGCAGAGTTTGTGTCAGAAACACCGAACGGAAAAAATAACGCAATTAAGGCAGAATACAACATGGAAATGGTTCTGAACGATATTCCCGGAACTCCGTACGGCACAATAATGCCGGCAAAAGCAACGGTTTATCACGAGCTTGTATGTCTTGACAAAAAGGATAAAACGGCTTGGGGCGTTTTGACAACCGTCAGTGAAATACAAATGAACAGAGATGATTTCCCCGAACATGATTTGTACTTTGAGTGGCGGTATGTGATGAACAATTTTACCGGAATGGGTCACAGTGAAACCGCAAACAGCTCCGGAGGCCCGGCGATTAAGATGGATCGCACAACAGTAACCGAAAGCGGTGAAATAACAACGAAAAGTTCGGTTGTAACAGGCAAAATCGATGATGTGTCAACAAAGCACGTTCCGAAAGGGTATACCTTGTGGGGCGATGTAGACGGCGTTTATGTTAATGAAATTTATACAGACGCCTATCCGTGGGCAAATCCGTTTGTCGGTCTGTCCGATTACTACAATAAGTTTGATGTTGTGTACTGCGGAGATTCTCCGCTGCGTGTGAGCTTGCCACAGACAGTTACAGTGAGACCAAACGATTTTCCTGTTCTTACATGGGTGGAAAGCAAAAGCTACTGTGGCTTTGACTTTGACGCAAATACGGAAATGTCGGTCGGTGCGCAGTATCTATGGGGTTATCGTAATCTGAAAACACTGAGCGAGGAGCTTCCGACAAAACCTGACGAAATATCATCAAGTTTTTCTGCAAAGCGTCTTGCGGTATTTGAGTCAAACGGTACAATTACCGTTGAATATGTCTCGGATGACGCCACACTTGAAAGTTTAAAAAAGAAATATAATGCGTCTCCTGTTGCACAAATAGCCGGCGAGTATAAAAGCACAAACGGTTCTTCTTTTGAATTTACCGGCGGAGCGGCAACGCTTTCTCCGTCTGTGACGGCAACGTGGGACGAAAATAATGGCGGAAAGTTGATTGTTTACAAAGACGGACGGGTTGAACAGCACGGCGTTAATTTGAACGCTCCGTCATTCAAATTCTATCAGCCGCGAAGCGGTGCGGAAGACTCTTTGAAAATTACAATGTCAAAAGAAGGTCTTTCGTTTGATATTGAACCCGACAAAAACGACGCAGTGATTTTTGTCGATATTCCGTATGCGACGACAAAGTTGGAAAAAGCAACCGCAGATGCGGACGGCAACCTTGTTTTTAACGGTGAAATCGGATTCAAAACAGTATTTGACGGTGCTGAATTTTCGCTTGAAAAGTTGGGTTACGGTTTAGAAGAAAAGACGGTAAACGGCAAAAAGAAATATGAATTTAAGGTAAACGGCGTAAAAGCAAAAGGCAGCTTTGACACCGCCAAGATGATGGCGTTGGAGCTTGCAAAGGTTGAGGGTGAAGTAAACACCTTTAAGGGCGAGGAACGATATGCGTTCAGTCTTGAACTGAATGCTTTTGATCTCTTTGAAACCGAGGCGGCACTTGCTCTTGAACGTAGCAATAACGGCGCTCTTATCCCTGACGAGTTATGGTTTTATGTAAAATCATCACCGGGAATTGTACTTGTTCCGCCTGTTCCAATAGGACAGCTTAACGGCGGAGGTGCCGGTTTTAAGGATCTTGCCGCAACGGTAAATGGCAATTATCTTGCCATTCCTCCTGTAAAATTACGCGGTGCATTGACGGGAACATATCTGCATCTTATCGAAGGAACAGGTAACATTATTATAGGACCGAGCGAGATTTCACTAAAAGCGACCGATGTTAATCTTGTAGGTGCAGGGGCGGCAACGCAGATTGTCGACAGCTTCGGTTATTCCTTAAAATTAAACGGACAGGAACGCAGTTATAAAGGTAATACATATGAAGGCATTTATTTCGGCGGCTCAAAGGAGCTTGCATTAAATCTGCCGAGTAAACAGATAGACGTTATAACGTTTGATTCTTCTATTGAATTGGGTGCTTTCGGCGGAGTGAATAACAGTAAGGATTATCTGTATCTTGCAATCGGTGCAAACGGTACGGTTGCAGGCAGAGTTCAGATTCCGAAAAGTAGTCCCGTCCTTGCCGGCAAAGGGTTTAACGTCGGAAATATTAATCTGATCGTAGGCGGTCAGACGGCTTTCCCAATCAGAAACGTAACAGTTGAGGAGGGTATGAAGCAAGCCTTCCAAAATGTCGATGTGTACCTTGGCGTGGTGGCTGAGGTGGGCGGTTGGTTAGCCAGCGCTCGTGCATGGGTACTTGTGCCGAAAATCGTAGAGACCGACTTCCGCAAAGGCGGCGGCTGGGATATTGAGTTTAAGATGTTAGGTTATATGCCTGAATGGAACTGGGCGGATAAAGGTGTGTCACCGGTTGTAAGTATGCTTGCGGAAGACAGCGATGCGAATTTTGCGGCGGTGCGTGATGAGAACTTTGTGCTTGCAAACACCGGCGTGAGTCGGACGGAAATCTCAGCAAGTGCCGGTACAGACGAAGCACCGTATATCGTACTTGCCTTTGACGGAAATCTAACCGAGGAGCAGATCAAAGAGAACCTAAAGATTTTCAATGACAGAAACGCTGAGCTTAATATCGACTGGATGACTGATGACAGTCAGTTTAATCCTGACGAAGATGTCAGCGCGACAACTATTGCAGATATGGAAAAAACAAACGCTGACGGCAAAAAATATCGTCTGGCTCTTCTGCGACTTAAAGAAGACGGAAAGTATATCGTTGATGCAGGCGGGTTGACCTTTACCGATGAAAAGACATTTTCTGTTGAGCCGTTTGAAAAGTTGGCACTGACACTGAACGACAATCAAATTTCCGGTGAGGTGAAGTACGCCGTGGATAATGCGCCTTACGTTATCCGCACTTATTTTTCAAACGAAGAAGGCGGAGCGGACTATATGATTTCAGAACAGGAAATCAGTGATACCTCAAATATTGAACTTTCAGTTCCTTCATCGGGTGCGATAGCACCGACAGGTGAATATTATGTAACAGCCTTTCTTATGACGAAAAAGCAAGCAGATCTTAACGGTGACGGTAAGGAGGAAGACGCACTTATTGCTATTGATAATCAAGCGTTTAATACAAAAGTTGCATATACCAATGTAAACGAACCGTCCGCACCGACAGATGTTACTCTGCAAACATCAGGAAATGAGGTAATGCGTGCGGAGTGGAATGCGTCAGACAATGTTGACGGTTATGGTGTGAGAATTTATGAGGAAAAAGACGGAGAATGGACAGACACAGGATTTGGATATGATTTGGATAAAGACACGACAGCGGTTGATATGGCACTAACTGTCGGGGGAAACGGCGTTCGTGTAAATGAAAACGGAGATACCGCGGAGTCTGTTCCTGCCGAGAAATTGTTGCCTGATAAGACATATAAAGTCGGTGTTCGTGCATACAAGGAATCGGAAAACGGAAAGTATTACAGTAAGGAAATCGAATCCACAGGCGAATTTCTTCCTAAATATACACCTATGGATATAGCACTTTCGATGAACGGTAACGAATGCACTGCCGATGAAAACGGCGTTTATCACGCGTATATCGGCGGCGGTGACAATACTTTGTCTGTAAGCGGATCGGACGCTGATGCGACATTTAAACTGACAAGAATGGACACAAATGACCAAATACCAAACGAAAACGGTGAAAACACCTTTGCAATTCCGGAATTTGAGGGAAGTTTGATGTTCAAGATTGACGGTATTTCCGGCAAGGATGTAACAAGTGTATTCCTACTTATTAATATGGATAAAGAACCGCCTGTTCTGACGCTTTCATCTGATATATTTTATGCAGACAATGAAAGCGGCGACTATACGATAACAGGAATATCAGATGCGGGTAGCAGAATTATGTACGGCGATAATGAAGAAGTTGTTGCAGGCGGTGACGGTAAGTTTGCTGTTTCGGGAAAACTCTATGAAAGTCAAACAAGCGGTGTTATTATGCTTTGTGCACAGGATTTTGCCGGAAATACTTCAACACCGCAGACTGCACTTGTTATAAAGAAAATATCAAACACCGTAACGGTAAATGACAGCTATACGGAAAATTCGGGTAGCGGAGAATATTCAGAGGGTGAAACGGTAACGATTAAGGCCGGCGAACGCAGCGGATATAAATTCAGCGGTTGGACGACAGACGACGGTGTACAGTTTGCGGACAGCAAGTCGGCAGAAACAACATTTACAATGCCGAGTAAAGCCGTAACCGTAACCGCTAACTGGACGAAATCAAGTGGCGGTAACGGAGGCGGAGGCGGTAATGTGCGTTATACCGTTTCATTTGAAACAAACGGCGGTAATGATATTGCAAGCAAAACCGTTACAAAAAACAGTGTTATAAAAGAGCCGGAATCACCGATAAAAGATGGATTTGACTTTGAGGGCTGGTATACCGATAAGGAACTCAAAACAAAATATGATTTTACTGAAAAGGTAACAAAGAACTTCACGCTATATGCGAAATGGACGGAAAAGGATAACGGTGAATGGGAAAATCCGTTTACCGATGTTAAGGAAAATGACTGGTTTTACGATTCGGTGAAATACGCGTATGAAAATGACTTGATGAATGGCATATCAAACACAGAATTTGCACCTGACAGCGAAGTTACCAGAGCGATGTTTGTAACGGTTATCTATCGTATGGAAAATGAGCCGCAGACGGGAAAATGTGCTTTTACTGATGTTGAAAGCGGCAGCTATTACGAAAGTGCAGTTGCTTGGGCGAATGAAAACGGTATTGTTTCGGGTATTTCTGAAGATTGTTTTGCTCCGAACGAGCCAATTACCCGTGAACAGATGGCGGCGATTATCTATCGCTATGCAGCGTTTAAAGGATATGACATAACTACAAGCAGCAACACATCTTATACGGATAACGACAATATTTCGTATTATGCAAAGGACGCTGTAATATGGGCGGCTGAAAAGTCCGTTATGACAGGTAATACAGACGGTAGCTTTGCACCGAAAGCAAACACGACAAGAGCACAGGTTGCTTCAGTATTTATGCGTATGGTTGAAAACTTAAAATAAAATATTGAAATTCCTCTCATAAATAATGAGAAAAAAGACCGCTCGAAATAGAGGTGAAATGCCTTTATTGACGAGCGGTTTTTGCTTGTGATAAATTCACAAAGTAGTTGGATTGCCTGCCACCGGAGCATCTTCATACTGAAAAAACAATAAAAAAACCGAGTGACATACAAAAACTTTAAAGTTCTGTAAGAACACTCGGTATGGTACGGTTACGCTTACAGAACCTGTACACAAATCGCATAAAATCCAGGGTTTTTAACAATGTTAAAAAATAATAAAAAGCACAGCACATTCAAAATACAGATGTCAATACCATATAGTGTTTGCACCAAAATACAGGAGAAAAGAGATATATGGTCAATTAAAACGTGATATAGGGGAAATGCTCCGAAAATTGTGTGAACAAAAGGGAGTAGAAGTAATAGAAGCAGAAGCATGTCCTGACCATATACATATGCTGGTAAGTATTCCGCCATATTTAAGTATAGCACAATTCATGGGATTTCTCAAGGGAAAAAGCTCACTAATGATATTTGATAGGCATGCAAATTTAAAATATAAATATGGTTCAAGGAATTTTTGGTGTAGAGATTATTATGTTGATACAGTGGGACGGAAAAAAAGTAATTGCAGACTATATCCGAAATCAGCTTGAAGAAGATTATGCATCAGACCAGATTAGTCTGAAAGAGTATATGGACCCGTTTACGGGTAGCGAGAGAAAGTGGGCAAAAAAGACAGCCGCACGTGAGCGGCTGCCTGAGATAGTAATGCGGTGTCAGGCTTCAATGCCCCTTAGAGGGGTTAAGCCTGTAATTGTCCATTCCAGGGACTGTGCAAATCACCAGTTTACTGGTGGTTATGATTCGTGATTATAATAAGCGTTTATATATTCCTTTGGTGTCATACCGACATTCTTTTTGAAAGTACGGAAAAAATGTTCATAGCTTGAATATCCTGTTGCTATCTGCGCTTCCGCAACTGTAAATCCCTCACGAAAAAGTTGTTTTGCCTTTGTCATTCTCTGTAAAATAATATAATTGCTTATTTGCGTATTCGTATGCTTTTTGAAAATTCGTGATATATGATTAGGTGTTAAATAAAACTTTTCTGCAATATCCGTAAGATGAATATTCTCAACAAGGTGCGCGTTTATATACTTGATAATCTGATTGACCGTTTGCTGCGTTCCTGTAACTCTCTTTTCCACCTCGTCATTTTCAGCGTGAGTATAAATCAATCCGTCTATAATTTTCAGAATATCAAAAAATATTGATATTTCAGAAAAGGTATCGTTGTTTTTACAGGCGATAAAATCCTGCATACGATTAAGCAATAATGCTTTTTGTTTATCATCAAGAGTAATAACGATAGGTTTTTTTGTATCAGTAAAATAGCTGTATCTTTTATTGCCCGCTATAAAATTTTCAAGCCATTCCGTACTGATAGTTATAATATATCGCTTATACTCACAGTCAGGAAGTTGTGTAAACTGATGAATACAATATGACGGTATTATAAGCAGCGAATTTTCTTTGAGCGGCATTACATTATCACCGAGCAGTATATTTGACAGTGGTGTCAAACTTATATACAATTCAATCGCATTATGCGTATGTGGTGGCATTTGAATTGTAGGAATTTCATTCCTGTATATCACCTCAAATTTATTTTCAAACGAAGAATATCGGATAGTTTTATTCATACGTTCACCCCCTGCTTTTAGTATATCATATTGTGGAAATCAACGCAATATAAAAATGCGTGAATTTATCATAAAACAGGCATTATTTTGACATATACAAAATCAAGATGATGTTGTATAATAAAATTAACAATAAATTAAGAAATAATTTAAGGAGGCAGACCTATGAAATCAAAAGTTTTCAAACGTATTTTGTCCGCAATATTATCTATACAGATGATATGCGCATTTACTCCGGCTATTGTCTTAAATGCAAACGCGGAAGAATTGCAGATGTATCTCAATGAAGATTTTACATCGGAAAATAACAAATGGACGGGCAAGACAGAAAATATGGAAATCTTAACCGACGAGGAAATTCCGTATATGCGCTATACAGCAGCAGACACAGAACAAAAGATTACACGAAAGGTTGACAACACAATTTCCGGTGGCAGCGTATATGTCGCAGAATTTGATGTAAGATTTTCAGACGCAAATTCGGGTGTTGTAGAATTATACGGCGGCTCGAAGCTTGGCCCTACTGTCATTTTTGACGGAGAGAAAATAAAAACCAAATATGGTAATCCGTCAAACTACGATACTATGTATCAGGGTGCGGAAGCGAATAAATGGTATAATGTGAAATTTCTTGCAAACGGAACAACAAGTATGGTCGGCTATACTAAGGCGGCAGGTACAGACGAGAAAGCACAAGCGACAAAATCAGAAAAAGTAATCAGAAATTTAAAGAATACAATATTTTCACAATTTAATGTTACAAACAAAGTAAACGGCGAAAGCGATATACGCTCCGGCGCGGTTGACGTCAGAAATATGAAAGTATATAAACCTGCGCCGACGGAGGTTACTATCGGAGTAACAGACGATATAAGCAAGGTTTCTATTCCTGCCGAGGGAACAACAAAAACAGTAAACTATCTTGTCGCAGCGGCTTTGTTTAACGGCGTTGATTTATCAAGCTATGAACCGCTGTCAAAAGAATTAGTAAAGTTTGAGCTTTATAATTCAGATGATACAGAAAGTTTACAGGAGAATTTACCGACAGGCATAACATTAAATCCTGCGACAGGCATTTTAACTGTAAGCTCCGAAGCAGACGCGGGCGAATATAACGTAAGACTTTTAAGCTATGACGGCGCGGTATATGACAGCAAAAAAATTACCATAGCGCAGGCAGGCTCAGCGGCTTCTGTAAGTCTGATAAATCCAGCTGAAAAACTTCCGATACCAAATAACGGTACTGTCAGTACAGAATTTTTTGCACAATGCTATGACAAGGCAGGCAGCGAAGCATATGGAATACCGCTTAAATGGTCGCTTTTAAATGCTGACGAAACAGAATTAAACGATAGCGGAATAAGCATAGACGAAAACACAGGTGTTATTTCTTCAACTTCATCAGCAGCGGCAAGCTCTTTTAAGGTAAAGGTTGCATTAAAAGATAATCCAAATGTTTACGGAATTTCAGAAGAAATAGAAACATATAAAATGACTGCTTCTAAAATAGATATAATCGGAGCGGATATGTTACAAACCGCGTCGCAGGTAAGTGAAACCTATACAATAAAAATATTCGACCAATACGGAGCGGAAATGCCATCAGAGGAATTAAGCGGCTGGAACGCTGAAAATATGACAGACGGTATCACATTTGAAAACGGAGTGCTGACAGCCGCTGCAAACAGCGACAGCGACGTTATAATTAAGGCAACATCAGGCGATATAACCGCAAGCAAGACAGTAAGAGTATATAAGCCTGTATTATCAAAAATCGCCGTAGACGGTGATATGTCAATAGAAATACCGAAAAGCGGAAATAAGAGCTTTACATATACTGCAAAGGCATACGACCAAAAGGGCGTTGAAATTAAAGATACTGACTTTTCTTGGAGTATGGAAGCATATGACAATAACGGTATAACTTTTGACAGCGCAAGTGCGGCAGTAACAGCAGACAGCACAGCAACAGAACAGACTATAACTGTTACCGCTTCAACTGCTGATATAAACGGTAACTTAAAGGTTGTAGTTACAAAAAATCCGTTTACATACAAGCCTGTTGACGGCGGCTTTGAAATTGATAACGGAAACAAAAATTATACGCGTCCTATATATGCGGCGCATACAAACGATAATGGCGAAAACTCGTTCAGATATATCTATTATCTCGGCGACAGACCGAAATTGGTATTATCAAATGCGGGTACAGGCACAAGTTTTTTCCGTTTCGCTCATATGTTCCTTGGAATAAAGGACGGAAAATGGCTTGATGAAATGAGCAATATAACTGCAAGATATGTAAACGGACACGAGGAATATGTCATAAAAGACAGTTCCTTTGAGGGTGAAATAAAGCTGACATATACACGCTCGGACAAAATCGACGCTATGCTTGTAAAAGCGGAGCTTCCCGACAGTGTAAAGGATAAGCTGGTAGTTGCAGCGGCAGGCGGAAACCGAATAGACAGTAAACAGCCTACGGGTGGAAATTCAAGCGCACTTGAATTTAGTCCGTCTGATACAAATTCAACTGTTCCGACCTTTACTGATAATTCATTCAGTATCACAGGCTCATATGCTACAATAAGCGGCACATCAAATGTAAAAATGAATTATGCCGCAAAGGACTCGTCAATGTACAGTTCAGGAGTGGACGCGTTATTAACCTCAACAGCGGCAAATCAACCAATGGTAGTAGGTACGACTGACGGTAATACCGAGAATACAGTATATATGATGATTACAACGGATAGTCCGTCTGAAAACAAATATTTTAATGAATATCAGACAAACGCAAGAGAAATATTCAATGACAGCGTTAATTATTTTAAGGGAGTTGCGGAAACTATAAAAATTGATACTCCCGACCCGTACATCAATTCAGCTATGCGCGCTCAGGTTATGGCAATGGATAACATATGGGATAATCCTGTTATAACTCACGGGGCAATTGGCTGGCATAACGGACAAGGCGGCTGGCGCGGCGGCTATTGCTTTGTAAATGCAGGCTGGAGCGACAGAATAAAAACTAATATTCAAAATTATATTGCAAGACAGGAGAAAGATACAGGAAGAATATGGGCATATCCATCTCACGACGGACGCTATAATATGAGCCTTGTAATGGTAGACATTATAATGCAGTATTGGGATTGGACGGGAGATGACGCGTTCTTTTCAGAGGAGGGCGGATATGACTTTATCGCCGGACACCTGAAATTTATGGACGATTATATGCAGGTTCCCGGAACAAATTTATATGAAAATTGGCTTGATGCTTGGAATACCGATAATAAATGGAATAACGGCGGCACAGGCTCAATAGCCACAGCATATACTTGGAGAGCATATAATACAATGGCAAAAATCGCCGCAAAGCTTGGTAAGACAGACGACGCGGCAGCATATCAGACAAAGGCTGATTTAATCAAAAAGGAAATGAACGAGCAGCTTTGGAACGCTGACACAGGCGTATTTGGCGAGGTAAAGGAACGCTTTGGTTACGGCAGACTTAACACCGCGCCTGATTTATCTTCAATATACACTCCTGTTGATATGGGTATTGCGACTGATGAGCAGGTATATCAAATGATGAGATTTACCGATTACGCTGTTCCGAGTGTTGCAAACTTAGATAAAATTTGGGACAATATAGATTTTAAGTATTCTTCAAACAGACTGCCCGAATATTATTCGAGCGACGGATTGTATGTTGAGGAGGTTATGAATAATGCCCTTGCATATTTTGAAAACGGTCAGCGCGAAATGGGAATGAAACAGTTCAGAGCTTGTCTTGTTCCCCTTATGAAAGGAAGCTCGGCAGGTCAGGGAACTGTTCAGCATATCGTAAAAGCCGATTTATCAAATAATGGTCATATTGACTTTGCAGACTGCACATCCCAATATGCGAGAACAGCAGCAGAGGGTATATTCGGAATAAAAGTAAATGTTCCGGACTCAAAAGCTGATATAAAGCCAGGCTTCCCCGCAGATTGGAAATATGCGTCTATAAAAATGGACGCTGTAAGCTATGACTATAAATACGAAAATAACACAGATAAATTCAGCGTAACATCAAAAGAAAATTTAAGCTATGAAATGCACGTTCCGACAAGAAGCTCAAAAATTACAAGCGTTAAGGTAAACGGCACGGAGGTAACAGACTACACTGTTGATAATTTTGTGAATGTAAAAACTCCTGTCGGCAACAGCGCGGTTGTCGAGGTAACATACGCAAATGACGAAATCGCAAAAGTAGAAACGGAAGCTGTCGGCGGTAAAAACTCCGATTACACTGTTAAATCAAACGGTAAAATCACAGCGATTTCAGACCCGCAGAGCTTAATTACAAATACGGACGGTATCGGCACAGATACAATAACAGTAAAATTAGGCGAAAAGTCAGGACATCATACATTCTTTGTTACAGTAGAGAAAAACGATATGACCGCAGTGTTGCCTGTTGACCTTGAAATTAAGGACGCAGTTGAATTAACCGATATGGAAATTGTTACAGGCGCAAATGCAGGAATAAAAGTAAAGCTCACAAATAACACTGAAAAACAGCTTACATTAAACGCTGTATTGTCAACCGTAAGCGGAAAAGTTACAGAAGAAAATATAACAATAGCTGCAAAAGGCGCAAGCAATGAAATTCTTGTACCGATTGAAAATGAAACCGATTTAACACCCGGCAATAATAAGGTTACAGCAGTTTTAAGCGGAGATATAGACAATACAATTTACGGTGAAATTACCGCTTGGGATTTAAAGGATACCGTAACAAATACTGCGGAGCAGTATCAGACAATATCGCTTGACGGCGTTGTAAATCAGGATTTGAGAACACTTCACCAAAATACATATGACCTCACTTATGAGGGCAACGAGCATTACAGACTTGAAAGATTTTATTGGTCGTCTGACGCGGAAAGAACAGTTCTTCCGAACGGACGCGCTTGGTGGGAGCCGAACAGGGGCACGAACGGTGTTCCGAGCAGTCTTAATTTACCGTCAAGCGGCGGTGAATATACAACTAATATAGGTGTTCCGTTTAAAATTTCATCATCAGAGGGAAACAATGCGGCGTTTGTATCGCTGTATAATCAGTTCCCCGACAAGATGAATATTCCCGTTAATACAGACGGTTCAAAGATTTACTTTATGTTAAGCGTATCTACAAACAATATGCAGAGCAGAATTGAAAACGCGAGAATTACAGTCAATATGAAAGACGGAACAAAGGAGATACTTCCGCTTACAAACCCTGATAATATTGACGATTGGCTCAATTATCAGCAATCAAAACCGTATGCGGAAACGGGATATGTGCAAATGCTTGGCGACAAGGCACATTCAAATATTCTCGCTCTTGACTTTGGCAAGGTTAATCAAATAGAAAGCGTTGACTTTGAATGTCTTTCAAGCGAGGTCTTAGCAGGTCTGTTAGGAATAACAGTTGTAAAGGGAGAATTTGAAGAACCGTTCTCGGTTGGTGAAATAGAATTTGACAAAACAGAATTAACCGCAGGAGAAACAGTTACGGCAACTTCTGCTATAAAAAATAACGGTGAAACGGATATACCCGTAAATATGATGATTGCATTGTATGATGAAAACGGAACTTTAAAGGAATTGAAAACCGAAAAGCATACAGTAACGGCTAATAGTGCCAACGAATATAGCATTACATATTCAAATTCAGCGATTGAAAGCGGAGATTATATTAAAGCGTTCTTATGGAACAGTTTAGAGAATATGAAGCCGCTTACAGAAGCAAAGATTTTGCGTTAATTCTCTCTCTATATATATGTTAATTCTCTCTCTATATATATTCTATAAATGCCAATTCGGAATATTTCGGATTGGCATTTATAGTATAAGACTTCAAGGAGGATAATATGAAACTGATAAATAAAAACATAAATGTAATTACAATGAAATATCCCTCGTCGTGGCATAAAGCCTTGTGGCGCGAGGGTTTGGTGAGCGGTAACGGAAAAATAGGCGCAAATGTGTACGGCGGTACAAAACGCGAAAGTGTGCTTATAAATCACAGTGCTTTATGGACGGGTACGGAATGTAATCCTCTCCCTGATATAAGCGGAAGTCTGACAAAGACACGTCAAGCAATGGATAACAGAGATTTCAATACGGCAAATTGGATTTTAACAAATGCGCTTACAGAAAGCGGATATAACAATGAGCGCGGTTATCCGCTGCCACTTGCAGAACTTAATATGTCTTTTACAGGCTTTACAGGATTTTCTGATTATCTTCGCGCTGTCAATATGGAAACAGGCGAAGTAAGCTCACAATTTCGTGAAAAAGATGTGTGGGTAAAAAAAGATTTATTCGTATCACGAAAAGACGATATGATACTTCTTAGAATACAGGCAGATAAGCCTTTTTTGGACGCTGTATTTTCATTAGATGTTCCAACAGCTACCGACAGCTCCGACAAAACATATCAATATGTAAAGGAACATAGCCGTACTGAAATAGACAGTAATATTATCATTTATAAATCGCTTAATACCAATAAAAAACCATACGGTGCGGCGGTAAAAATCGAAAGTGCTGACGGTGATATTAAAAACATTGAAAATCGTATCAATGTAAATTGTGCGTCTGATATTCTTATTAAAATAAAGGTGTTTGTAAATGGCTGTCCTGATAAAGACAAGTTGAAATTTGAGAATAACAGCTATGAATATTATCTAAACCGTCATATTCCACTTCACAGTGCCTTGTATCATAGTGCGGAGCTTAACTTGTTTGAGAACAATGATTTATCGAATGAGGAACTTATGTTAAAAGCGTATAGCGGCAAATCTCCGAATGAGCTTATCGAAAAACTATGGCGGTACGGGCGGTATTTGTTTATATCGGGAAGTTCTAAGGACGGATTTCCGTTTTCTATGTACGGCTTATGGTGCGGAGATTATAAGGCTGTATGGAGCCATAATATGGCGAATGAAAATATACAGATGATGTATTGGCATACCAATATCGGCAATCTGGAGGAGCTTAACAAGGCATTATTAGACTATTATATAAGCAGACTTGACAGCTTTAAGGAGTGCGCCAAAAAACTTTACGGCTGCAATGGTATATTTATTCCGGCAGGAACAACACCGAATATGCCGCTGCCTTGTCAGCTTGTTCCTGTAATTATAAATTGGACGGGCGCAGCGGGTTGGCTGGCGCAGTATTATTATAAATATTATTCCTATACGGGAGATACCGAATATCTGCATAGTGTTGTTTTACCGTTTATGAAAGCGGCGGCGGATTTTTACGAGGATTTTATTGTGTTTGATAAAAACGGACATATAAAAATATATCCGAGTGTTTCGCCCGAAAATTCTCCTTTAAATTTTATTCCAAAAGACAATGTTGATATGGCGCACCCTATGACAAGCACGGTTAATTCCACTATGGATTTGGCGATAATCAAGGAATTGTTTACAAATTTAATAGAGTTATGCGTCGAGCATAATATATACGGCAACAAAATTAAAATATGGGAAAAAATTGTAAATTCCATTCCCGAATATAGCGTAAATAAAGACGGAGCCGTTAAGGAATGGCAGGACGATGATTTTGAGGACAGGTATTATCACAGGCATTTATCGCATATATATCCTGTTTTTCCGGGTGATGAAATAACAACAAACGACGATATGGTATCAGTATTTGAAAAGGCGGTTGATTTGAGAGATATTAGCGCACAAACAGGTTGGTCGCAGGCGCATATGGCGTCAATATATGCAAGATTTAATCGCGGTAATGATGCGATGGACTGCTTAAATAATCTCGTAAGAAGCTGTATGCAGACTAATTTTTTCACGCTGCATAATGATTGGCGGCGAATGGATTTGTCTTTGGAAATGGACTCTGCTGCTCCTATTCAGCTTGACGCAAGTATGGGATATGTAAACGCGGTTCAGGAAATGATTTTGTATTCATCAAAGAAATTGATAAAACTTCTTCCGGCTCTTAGCGATAATATGCAGCACGGAAAAATTACAGGCTGGAGATTTGAGGGCGGCACTATTGATATGGAATGGAATATACCTCAAAATGAGTTTAAAGCAGAATTAACAGCAAGCAAAACATTTAATATAATAATCGAACTGCCTCCATTTTGCGCGAATAATATGATTTGTAACAGTAAAAATATTATCTCACAAAACGGTAGAACGGTTGAGGTTAAATTAACAAAAGGTGATAAATTGATTTTAGGTAATAGTGAACGATTTACTAATGTACAGGAGATATGAATAGAGTAAAAAACGAGAAACCCATTTGCAGGTCTGATAAAAACTTTATTTATCAAAAAAATAGAATACTCTAATTCTATCTTTGCACCTATCAAGGCGAAAAATGACACTTTAACAGTAAATAACAATGAAAGCGTAATATTGTGTGTATTTATGACACATAGTATTACGCTTTTTTATTTTTATATGGCAGAAATTAAGAATAGTCAATTTTTTTATGATTTTATCTGTAAAATTTCTGTTATTTGTGCTTATATAATATATATTTTTTTATCGTGTGCAAATGGTACAAGCCCCCTATCCGTTATCCATAAAGCCGATTTTGAAATTTGATAACTCAAAAATTCAAAGTCGGAGGTTATAAAAACAAAAAAAGAATTGCTAATGATAAAGAAAATCATGCAGTTTTTTTAAATGTTCACGAGCCTATTATTGAGCGTGCAGTTTGGGAAAATTTACAGAATAAACGCAGTACGACAAGAAAGCGCAAAAAGGCAGATGGTGAAAAGAATATGTTTTCGGGTTTGCTGGTATGCGCCGATTGTTGCAGCAATTTATGGTATCATTTCAATCAGGCAAATCACGATATTAAGTATTTTAACTGTTCAGGATATAATAAAGGCGGCAGAAAGGTTTGCTCATCAACTCACTATATCCGTGTAGATTTTTTAGAACAAGTTGTATTGGGTGAAATTAGACGATTGACGAAGTTTGCAACACAATATGAAACGGAATTTGCTCAAATAGTTATGGGACATTCTATAAAGGCAGCAGAACAGGAGCAGCGAATGAAGCAGAAAGAATTAAACTCTTTGATGGTACGAGAAAAAGAGCTTGATACTCTTTTTGAAAAAATTTATGAAGATAATGTTTCAGGTAAAATATCTGATGAACGATTTTCAAAGTTATCTGTCAAGTATGATACTGAACAAAAAGAGCTTAATATTCGTGTAAAAGAGTTAGAAGATGAACTCGCAAAAAAACAAAACAAGTCTGTTTCGACTGATATGTTTATAACATCTGTCAGGAAATACACAAGAGCAAGAAAGTTGACAACGAAAATGCTGAATGAGTTAATTGAAAAAATAGAAGTCTATCAGGCCGAAGAAATTGACGGTAAACGAATACAACGGTTGAAAATCCACTATAACTGTATAGGGAGTATTGATGAGATACCGAATATTGATAAATTACCTGAAAATAATGTATCTGTACACACACGACAAGGTGTAGACATTCACTATGCGGCGTGTGCAGGATAAATAAAAAAAGAGTGTTCTTAAAAAACCGTTCAGGTTCTGTAAAAACACTCGTAATGGTGCAGATGAAGGGACTTGAACCCCCACGTCGGTGACACTAGATCCTAAGTTTAGTGCTCCTTATTGCTTATCTTGGTAATATTTGAATTGTTGCGCACGAAATTTGTGTTTATATTTTTATGATTTTCAGATATAATTTATTTATTCGCAAAATGCGACTTTTTGCGCAGTTTTATACACATAAAAATATAAATCAAGTGACACCGAGAGGGGGCGGAGCGTATGAAAGAGATTATTTTTAAAGACTCTTTACAAAAGTATCTTGCTGAAAAAATGAAAAAAGCAAATGATTTGCTTTGCTGTGAAGAATACAGAGCGGGATATATTGAGGCTTGCAGAGAGATTTTTCTTTATGCTGATTTTTTGTCAATCAACAAGCCGAAAAAACTTTAAAAGTGCAATTATAATGCTTTTTGAGGAATTAAACAGAAAGCAACGAGGGAGCAGACCCTGCGGGAAAAGTTCGGAAATGAGGGCGCGAGCGCTCATAGCCGTACTTTTTTTGTAGGGTAAAGCTTGTATTTGTTCTTTTATGGTTTATGATAAACTTGCCCACAGCGGGGGCGGATCAGCGGCGGGGCGAATGCCACCGCGTTCTGAGCACTGGCCGACTGGGCCGCTCCCGCTGGGTTATCTATGCTTTAAATTCTATCTATGCTTTCCAAGGACGTGAACAAGTACAAGCCTTACCTTGATATAATTTTTATTTGGGGGTACATAAAAAAATGAGATTTAATAAATGGTGTTATGAATGGCTTGAACGATACAAAAAGCGATTTTTGAAAGATTCAACATATGAAACCTACAATCACGCTTGCAAGCGTATATATTGCCGTAAAAAGCTTGATAAGCTGACAATAGATGATATACAGAATAATATAAATAAATTGATAGATGAGGGATTTTCGCACTCAAGCATAAAAAATACGCTTACGATAATGGAGCAAGCTACAAGGCGCGCCAATCTTCTCGGCTACTGCTCAATGATAGATTTCAGCCTGTTGGAATTGCCGAAAGCAAAGGCGAAAAAAGTTCAGTCGCTTACGCTTGCGGAACAACGGAAAATGTTACAGCACTTAGATTATAGCTTTTACGGTCAAGCCTTTGCTTTTCTGCTTTGTTCGGGCTTGAGGGTGGGCGAGTTAATCGCCCTTGAATGGTCTGATATAGACTTCAAAAAAGGAATAATACACATAGAGCGCACAGATTACAGGGGGAAGATACAAACGCCAAAGACCGACAGGTCAAAGCGAGATATACCGATAAGCACAGAAATGTATCACATTCTGCGTCAAAACTTCTCTGTCGGCTCAAAAAAATGCTTTAGAAACACCGTAGGGAAAGCCATAGCTTATAGGTCAATGCTTACTTCTTGGCATAGATTTTGCGAAAATCTCGGCTTGCCGCCTTGGGGGTTACACGTTCTACGGCACACATACGCAACAAACGCACTTGCGGCAGGAGTAAATATAAAAGTCTTATCCGAACTTCTCGGCCATAAGTCCATTACAATCACTTTAAACATTTACTGTGACGTCAGAGAAGATGAAAAACAAAAAGCCGCGGAGCGGCTTTCTGACTTTCTTTTCTCATCTGCAAAACTTGAAAACACCACAAACCTTTAAACAACAGACAACAAAAAAATCTTTTCTTTCTGTCATAAATTAAACAAAAAGCATATACTAATCCGAGCCTTTTTGAGGGGGAAACTAAACTAGGCTCGGAGGGCAGGGCTTGGTTTGGGGGTTTTAATTTTGCCGCCCGTTAGGGGGGCTTCCAAGCAGGGCGGAGCCCAGCCCAATCCCGTCAAGGGCGGCAAAATTGAATTGGCTTCGGGAGTGGCGGACAAAACAACCGCCCTGCCCGACGAGCCGACGGCACACTTGCCATCAAAAAGGCGAGGATTGCGCTACAACAGCGAAGCGGAACTTACAGACACACTCACCGCGGCGGAGACCGCACCGCTACAACAGCAAAAGGCGGACAACGTCCGCCGCTTGCGGAAAGCCGAAGCAAGCGCAGGCACTGCCGAAGGCAATGCCGTAGCCTGCGGAGGCAGGGGAGCGAGCAGGGCGCAGCGCGCAACGAGCGCGGAGCAGCGCGAGCGAATAACTTAAAACAACTAAACTTAACACCATTCTTTTATAACTGTCTGTGTGTCTTTTCTCGCTCTGGGTCTACCGACACACTCTGACATATCGGTTTATATTTTCTCGCTTTGGACTTACCGACACACTCTGACATATCGGTTAAAGTCGCTCATCGGCAAGCGCAACACTCGGCAAGTATGAAAAAGGTGGTGATTAGATTTTATTAAAATTTTATATATTATTTTATATAAAAAAAACACGTTTAACGTGCTTTTTTTAAAAATTAATAGTTTCATTGGACTTGCTGAGTGTCAGACCCTTTAACGCGTTTAAGCATATACGCTTGCCATATAAAAAGTATATCACTTCAAATGCTGATAGTCAAGCTGTTTACTGCATATTAGCATAGTTTTGGTAGTGTCTTTTCTGTACTTCTTTCTCGTATATTCCTATGAGTCTGTTTCGTCTGTAACTTTCATCTTCGTTAAGTATGCAGTCAAGTATTTTCTTTAAGTTTGTCTTGCTCGGTAGCTGTGCTCCTCGTTCGTAGTTTGATATTTTACATTGAGGTATTCCTGTTAAGTCCGATAACTCGTACTGTGTGATGTGTGCGCCAAATCGAGTGCGCTGTAAAGTGTCGGAGAATAGTGTAGGCTTTACAGGGTGTTTCTTTCTTACTCTCTTGCGCTTTGTTTGTTTTAAATCTTCTGCAAATGTTTCTTTTTTTTCTTCTGAAGAATATTTGCTTATTATATTTTTTAAAGTTTTTATATCTTCTTGTGAAAGATTTTCTTGTTTTTCTTCAAAAGTTTTTAAATTTTCTTGCAACAGATTTTCTTGTTTTTCTTTAAAAATTTGCATAAAAAAATCACCTCTCAAAAATTTTCTAAGATTACATTTTGGTTACACTGATTGACATTGACTTAAAACAGTGGTAATATTTTGTTATATCTTAGCAATTTAAGTTAGGTAATTAGCTTTTTTAGGTGTTATTTTAGCTTTTCTCAACTAAAATTATATCAGAAAAGCTATTGAAAATCAAGAAAAATTTAATAGCTTTTTTTCGTGCGCTCTTTTTTAGCAAATGGGATTAACTTGGGCGCTTTGCTTACTTTTTGAGTAGCTGAGCCGACCCCCACACCCTAAAAAAAGAGCTGGTCTGGCGAAGCCGCCGCTATAAAGTTCGCTCGGAATCCTTAATATTACCAAGTTAATTAACTTGATAGTGTGCCGTAATGGGTCTACGGTTGGAAACCGTCAAGAGCGAGACAGTTGAACTCTATAAAATCAAACTGGGTAGGGCGCTCCTTGTGTACAGCTTATTTTGTTGGGGGAGCAGACAAGCCGATAGTTGGCGCTATCGGCTCTTAAAGCTGACCCCTGTGTTATGTGTAAATCGTTTCCACGCGACTCTTACACTCAGTGCTATACTCCGATATACGGAAGCCGTATAATGCAGAATGTACCGTTACTTTACGGTACTTCTATGCCCTCGGCTACCTCCTCAACCGGAACCGTATATAGCAGAATAGGGAAAAAGCTAAAAGCCTTTTCCCGATATTCTTTGTATGGTGCAGATGAAGGGACTTGAACCCCCACGTCGGTGACACTAGATCCTAAGTCTAGCGCGTCTGCCAATTCCGCCACATCTGCAAACAACATAATACATTATAGCAGTGAAAAGTTGATTTGTCAATACTTTTTTATAAAAAAATTAAATTTTTTTATTCTTTCAACATATTATGCGTTTTATCAACGATAAAAGTCATAGCGGACGGCACAACATTTATGACGGTATGTTTAGGATTGCCGCCGTATTCGCCGTCAAGGGTCCATTTAATATTCTCATCACATTCAAATTCAAAATATGAAGATTTTGCAAACAAATATTCATCGCCGGAATTTTCTCCGCGCATAAGATTAATAAGAATATTTTGAAATTCGATAAGATTAGTCGGACGTTTAAAAACGAGCATTTCAAACAATCCGTCATTCAAATCTACATTTTTAAGTTGTTTTGTTTTATGCAATCCCGCAACGGAGGTTGCGTTTAAAATCATACAAAGGAATATATCGCCTTCAAATTCGCCGTTATCGTATTTTATTTTAACGTGATAAGACGGAAGGGAAGAAAGTCGTTTCATACCCTCCAAAACATATGCGGTATGACCGAGAATGTTTTTTGTTTCCTGCGGTGTATCGTAAGGGACATCGGTAAATGCACCGAATGCGGCAACATAGTTAAAAGTCGTACTGTTAAACTTACCGATATCGCATTTAAACGGAACGCCGTTTACGGCAATATCGGACGACTTCGCTATACTTTTCGGCAATTCAAGAGTAGAGGCAAAGTCGTTTGTTGTGCCTGTTGGGATATATCCAAGACAAGGTCTTTTGTCGGCGTCAAATTCCATAAGTCCTTTTACTGCTTCATTTAAAGTACCGTCGCCGCCTGATACAACGATTCTGTCAAATTTATCACCGTTATTTTTTATATAATTATATGCGTCCAAACGTTCTTGAGTCGGACGGACTGTAATATCATATTCGGCTTTGGCAAATTTATCGAGAATATCAAGAAGATGATTTTTTATTTGCCCTTTACCCGAATGTGGATTAAAAATAAAAAGCATTTTCTTTGTCATAGAAATCACCTCAAACTTTTAAGTATTTTATAGATAAATTATACCTTTCTAAAAGAAAATAGTCAAGAAAATACTTGCCATTAATGTAGTTTGCGTGTATAATATTACTATTATGCAACAAATAGGAGGGGAAATAATTGCATATAGTAAAGGAAAAGAGATTTTATATTAATTTGCTCACAATAACAATACCGATTGCACTGCAAAATCTTATCAGTTTTGCGACAAGTATGATGGATACGATTATGTTGGGACGAGCAGACGATACGGGTGTGTTTTTGTCAGCATCATCGCTTGCAAATCAGCCGTTTTTCATTTTATCGCTTGTCTGTTTCGGCTTGGCGGGTGCATCAACGGTACTTAGTGCGCAATATTGGGGAAAACGTGATACTGCGTCAATACGGTCGATTTATTCGATTATATTAAAAGTTGCGTTTGTCATTTCAACACTTATGGCACTTGCGGTACTTATATTTCCGCAAGCCGTGATGGGGATATATTCAAACAATGATGAAATAATCGCGGCAGGAATATCATATCTGCGTATTATCGGTTTTGCATATATTTTGTTTGGTCTAAGCAATACGATGATATGCTGTATAAGAAGTATAGAGCTTGTGAAAATATCTGTTGTGGTAAATATTACATCGTTCTGTACAAACGTATTTTTGAATTGGGTGCTTATTTTCGGTAATCTCGGAGCACCGGCGCTGGGTATTCGCGGTGCGGCGATTGCAACGCTCACAGCAAGAATACTTGAATTTTTGATAGTAAGTATATACATTTTCTGCATTGACAAACGTCTTAATTTTAAACCTAAGCATTTGTTCTTGTTTGACAAGATATTTGCGCTTGACTTGTTTCAACACGGATTGCCTGTATTTATAAATGAAGTTATGTGGTCGCTCGGTGTATCGGCACAAGCGGCAATACTCGGACACATTAAATATTCAGCCGGTGACCCCGTTGCAGCCAATTCAATCGCGTCAATGGTGCAACAGCTTTCAACGGTTGTTATATTCGGTATCGCTAATGCAGCAGGAATTATAATAGGTAAATCTATCGGTTCGGGAAAAATCGAAAGGGCAAAGGTTGAAGCAAAAACATTAAAATATTTAAGCTATGTTATCGGCGTTATTGCCTGCGGAGTTATATTGCTTTTGAAGAATTTTGTTATCAATTTCTACACAATTCCGCCCGAAACAAGGGCACTTGCAAATGAATTGATGGTAACGATTGCGTTCATAACTATATTTGTATCGGTTTCATCTGTTACGATTGTCGGAATACTTCGCGGCGGAGGAGATACGAGATTTTGTATGTTTGCGGAAATTATTACGCTTTGGTGTGTTGCAACACCGCTTGCGCTGATAGGTTCACTTTTAAGGTTGCCTGTACCGCTTGTACTGATTTTGATGAAAAGTGATGAGCCGTTAAAAAGTTTGGTGGCGGTCATTCGTATAAATAAAAATAAATGGATAAAATCGCTTGCAAGAGATTTTAACAGGGAGGAAGTATAATGAGAATACTCGGAATAGATTACGGTGACGCAAGAGTGGGAATTGCGGTAAGTGATTTGCTCGGCTTTATGGCACAAGGCGTAAGAACGATAAAAAACAGAGGTACCGAAAAATTACTGACCGAATTAAAGGAAATACTTGACGAATACAAACCCGAAAAAATAGTTATCGGTCTGCCGAAAAATATGGACGGAAGTGAGGGCTTTCGTGTTGACGCAACGCACGAATTTGCCGATGCACTTAAAACAATATATGACGGCGAAATTGTATTTTGGGATGAAAGACTTTCGTCTGTCGGTGCGGCAAGGTTTCTAAATGAAACAAATACACGCGGAAAAAAACGAAAAGATGTATTGGATACCGTTGCGGCGTGCATAATACTTGACGGATATTTAAGTTCGCAAAAAAATAAATAGATTGACATTTCAAGTGGTATATATTACAATATAAATAGTTAAAATAAATAACGGAAAGAGAAAGGAATTTTTATAATGGAAAATAACATAATAATGCTTGAAGACGAACACGGTTGTATGATTGAATTTGAAACAATCGATGTATTTGAATTTGAAGGTGTAACATATTTCGCACTTCTTGAAGTTCTTCCTGAAGGTCAGGAAAATGATGAAGTTCTTATTATGCAGGTTGAGGGTGACGTTGAGTCAGAAGAGGCTGAGCTTGTAATGGTTGAGGATGAGGCAAGACTTGAGGCTGCATTTAATGAATTTTTAAGACGTGATGAGGAAATGGCAAACGAAGAATAATATCGGCAAAACCATAGAGGTAATGTCAAAATAATTCGTTTTGTAAGTTTTTTTGAAAAACTATAAATTTCCTATTGAAATTTTGTTCATTATGTGCTATTATAATAACAGAAAAACAAAATAGCTAATTACCCTGAGATTTCGCGTTTAAAAGTCTTTTTTTTACCAACACTTCTTAAAAGGGATATTATCTCCGTTTATGGCGTATACGCCTCCGTTCCTTCGGGAATGCCAGTGGACATATAAAGTAAACGGGATTTAGCCCACCTGCATGAGCAGGTAGAAACTCGACTTTAACTGACGGTTATTTTGGGGTTTTTTTATTGCCTGTTTTTTTATTGACAATACAATATTGAAATGATATAATTAAATATGTATATTTATGATAAAAATTACTTCGGAGGATATTAATGATAACAGGAAAACAAAGAGCGTATTTAAGAAAAATGGCGCATCAGCTTGAACCTATATTCCAAATAGGCAAAGAAGGTGTTACCGACGCATTTATTGACGGACTTAACAAAGCACTTACAAAACGTGAAATTTTAAAGGTGCATATACTTGAAACTGCAATGCTTGATACTCGTGACACCTGCAATTACGTTGCGGAACGTCTTGGAGCGGAGCCGGTGCAGGCAATCGGAAATAAGTTTATAATTTATCGTAAATCCGATGAAGAAAAATACAGAAAAATCGAGTTGCCGAGGAAATGAAAATAGGAATAATGGGCGGTACGTTCAATCCTATCCATAACGCACATCTCTTAATTGCAGAAATGGCAAGGGAGGAATACGGACTTGACCGTGTGATATTTATAACGGACGGCAATCCTCCGCATAAGAGTGCGAACGTTACGGCAAAACAACGCTTTGAAATGACGCATATTGCCATAGCGGATAACAGTGCTTTTGAGGAGGACGATTTTGAAATTAATCGCAGTGAAAAATCGTATACGGTAAACACACTTGGATATTTAAAAGAAAAATATCCGAATAACGATTTGTTTTTTATAATCGGTGAAGATTCGCTTAATGATTTTGATAAGTGGTACAAGCCTGATAAAATACTTGAAATGTGTTCGTTGCTTGTATTTCCGAGAAAATCGCTAAAGTCGCTTACGGAAACGATAAAGGCCGTAAAAGAAAAAATGAACGGTCGGATATTTCCTATATCAGCACCCGTTTTTAGAATATCTTCAACGGATATAAGAAACAGAGTGAAAAACGGTCAGACGGTAAGATATATGCTGCCTGAAAATGTTAGAGATTATATAAATAAGTATCATCTTTATAAGGAAAACGAAAATGATAGATAATTACAAGGATAAATTAAAGAGTACGCTAAGCGAAAAACGATATAAGCACAGCCTTGGAGTGTGTGACGAAGCGGTAAAGCTTGCCGAAAAGTACGGTGCAGATACCGAAAAAGCATACATAGCCGGAATTTTGCACGATTGTGCAAAGGGTTATGACACAGACGAACAGATAGAACTTTGTCAAAAGTACGGTGTTGTTCTTGATGATATAACGCTTGCGTGTAAGCCTGTCATTCATGCACCGCTCGGTGCCAAAATCGCAAAGACTGAGTATGGAGTGAACGACAAAGACGTGCTTGACGCGATAATGTGCCACACGGTCGCAAAGGAGAATATGTCGCTTTTGGATAAGATAATCTATATTGCGGATATGATTGAGCCTATGCGTGATTTTGACGGAGTGGAGGAGCTTAGGAAAGCGGCGTACGAAAATATTGACAGGGCATTTATTCTTGGACTTAAACAAAGCATTGTATTTAATGCACAGAAAAATAAAATAATACACCCCAATACATTATCGGCATGGAATTATATGCTGATGAACGGAAAATAAAAGGAGGGACACTAAATGACTAAGGTTGAAATTATTCAAAAGGCACTTGAAGATAAGAAAGCGACAAATATAGAAGTGCTTGACGTTGCAGAACAGACATCACTTGCGGATTACTTTGTTGTTGCGTCTTGTCAGTCAACGGTACAGGTAAGAGCGTGTGTTGATGAAATTGAAGAAAAGCTTGAAGAGGCAGGCTTTGAGATAAATCATAAAGAGGGTTACAGAGGTGGCAGCTGGATTTTGGTTGACTGCGGTGACGTAATCGTTCACGTTATGCAGCATGAAATGCGTGAATTTTATGCTATTGAACGTCTTTGGGACGACGTCGGTAACGTAGACGAATCAGAAGAAGAATAAATTTTAAAGGAGCAAATATACAAATGGAGAGTTACAACTTTAAAGCTATTGAAAAAAAATGGCAGGATAAGTGGGAAGAAACAGGTGCATTCCACGCTGAAACAAACAGCAAAAAGCCTAAGTATTATACAATGATAGAGTTCCCGTATCCGTCAGGTGCGGGCTTGCACGTAGGACACCCGAGAAGTTATACGGCACTTGATATTATCGCAAGAAAGCGTCGTATGGAGGGTTACAACGTACTTTATCCGATAGGCTGGGACGCATTCGGTCTTCCTACTGAAAACTTTGCTATTAAAAACAAGGTACACCCGAAAATCGTAACGGCAAAGAATATTGCTAACTTTACACGTCAGCTTAAAATGCTTGGTTTCTCATTCGACTGGTCAAGAGAAATCAACACAACCGATCCGAGCTATTATAAATGGACACAGTGGATATTCTTACAGCTTTTTAAGCACGGACTTGCATATAAGCAGGAAATGCCGATTAACTGGTGTACCGGCTGTAAAGTAGGACTTTCAAACGAAGAAGTTGTAAACGGTGTTTGCGAAAGATGCGGAAGTGAAGTTGTTCAAAAGAGAAAGAGTCAATGGATGCTTAAAATCACCGAGTACGCACAACGTCTTATCGATGACCTTGACGATGTAAATTATCTTGAAAAGATTAAAACACAGCAGAAAAACTGGATAGGCAGAAGTGAGGGCGCAGAGGTTAAGTTTAAACTTTCAACAGGCGATGAAATGATTGTTTACACAACGCGTGCAGATACACTTTTCGGTGCAACTTATACAGTTATGTCACCTGAACATCCGCTTATCGAAAAGATGAAAGATTCAATTACAAATTATGATGAAGTGCTTGCATATAAGACAGAGGCGGCAAAGAAGTCTGAATTTGAAAGAACAGAGCTTGCAAAGGAAAAGACAGGTGTTAAACTTGAGGGAATTTATGCGGTGAATCCTGCAAACGGTGCAAAACTTCCTGTATTTATTTCTGACTATGTACTTGTAACTTACGGTACAGGTGCAATTATGGCAGTTCCTGCACACGACAGCCGTGACTGGGATTTTGCAAAGAAATTTAATCTTCCTATTATTGAAGTTGTTTCAGGCGGTAAGAACGTACAAGAAGAGGCTTATACAGATGTATACAAGGGTAATATGGTAAATTCCGAGTTCCTAAACGGCTTGCCGGTAAAAGAGGCTATTCCTACAATGATTGAATGGCTTGAAAAGCAAGGTCTTGGAAAGAGAAAAGTAAACTTCAAACTTCGTGACTGGGTATTCTCACGTCAACGTTATTGGGGTGAACCTATTCCTCTTGTACATTGTGATAAGTGCGGTTGGGTGCCTATTCCTGAAAGTGAACTTCCTTTGGAACTTCCTGAAATTGAAACATTTGAACCGGGTGAAAACGGTGAATCACCGCTTGCAAAAGCATATGATTGGATTGAAACAACTTGTCCGTGCTGCGGCGGTAAGGCACAAAGAGAAACAGATACAATGCCGCAGTGGGCAGGCTCAAGCTGGTATTTCCTAAGATATATGGATCCGCATAATGATGAGGCACTTGCGTCAAAAGAGGCGTTGGAATATTGGTCACCTGTCGATTGGTATAACGGCGGTATGGAGCATACAACACTTCACCTTTTGTATTCACGTTTCTGGCATAAGTTCCTATATGATATAGGCGTAGTTCCTACAAAAGAACCGTATATGAAACGTACTTCACACGGTATGATTCTTGGTGAAAACAATGAAAAGATGTCTAAGTCAAGAGGTAATGTTGTAAATCCTGATGAAGTTGTAGAAGAATTCGGTGCGGACGCATTCAGAACATATGAAATGTTCATCGGTGCATTCGATCAGTCAACTCCGTGGTCACAGCAAGGTTTGAAAGGCTGTTATAAGTTCCTTGAAAGAGTATGGAACTTGCAGTCAATCGTAAATGACGAAGAAGGTTACAGTGCTGACCTTGAAAAGAATATAAATAAGGCTATAAAGAAAGTCGGCGAGGACTTCGAGAGAATGAAGTTCAATACGGCTATTGCAACTATGATGAGTCTTGTAAATGATTTTTCAAAGAAAGGCAGTGTAACAAAGGGCGAATATAAGACACTTATTACACTTCTAAACCCTGTTGCGCCTCATATGACTGAAGAATTGTGGCTGACTTACGGTAACGGCGAACTTCTTTCACTTCAGCCATGGCCGAAATATGACGAGGGCAAGACTGTTGATGATGAAATTGAAATCGTTGTACAGATTAATGGTAAAATTAAGGATAAACTTATGATTCCGGCAGGTCTTGATAAGGACGGCACACAAGAGGCTGCAATGAATACCGAAAAGATAAAAGGACTTATCGAGGGTAAGAACGTTGTCAAGGTGATTGCAGTACCGGGTAAACTTGTTAATATAGTTGTGAAATAACAGATAAAGCAGACTTCGAGAAATTAGTTCGGAGTTTGAGAAAATGAACTCGTTGGCGTACGATGGTACGTTAGAGTTTATTTTCGCAAAAAGT